>Ga0170475_129484134_pt1 | contig 12347 bp, 4 predicted proteins | sample Soicark_Litter_5_FD_111474 | JGI IMG/M metagenome (GOLD analysis project Ga0170475, IMG submission 111474) | Avena fatua rhizosphere microbial communities from Hopland, California, USA. Combined Assembly of 48 SPs | reverse complement strand
AGCGTAAAGGGCCTCCACCACCTCGTTTGGGAAGTTGTCGACAATTCAATCGACGAGGCGCTCGCGGGCTTCTGCGACGAAATAATCGTGTCGGTACACCCCGACAATTCCGTTACCGTGGAAGACAATGGCCGTGGCATTCCCACGGGCATGATGGAGAAGGAGAAACGCTCGGCGCTCGAGGTCGTAATGACCGTTTTGCACGCCGGCGGTAAATTCGATAAAGACACCTACAAGGTTTCCGGCGGTTTGCACGGAGTAGGGGTATCCTGCGTAAATGCCCTTTCCGAAGTAACACATGTTACGGTCTTCAACGAGGGTACGATCAAAGAACAGGAATACCATCGCGGTAAGCCTCAATATGCCGTGCGTACGATCGGCGACACAACCAAAACCGGCACTACGGTACACTTCAAACCGGATAAAGAGATCTTCCAGGTATTGGAGTATAACTACGAAACCATTTCGGCGCGTCTGCGCGAACTGGCGTTTCTCAATACCGGCATCAAGATCTACCTGAAAGACCTTCGCGATCTCGACGAAAAAGGCGAGCCGAAGTCGACTATGTTCTTCTCGACTGGCGGTCTCCGTGAGTTTGTCGAATACCTCGACTCAACGAAAGAGAAATTGATCCAGCAACCGATCTACGTGGTCAACGATAAGTCGGATGTGCCGGTAGAAGTTGCTTTGAGCTACAATACCTCGTATGCCGAGAACCTCGTGTCGTACGTGAATAACATTAACACGCACGAAGGCGGTACCCACGTAGCCGGCTTCCGTCGCGCTCTTACAAGAACTTTGAAATCGTACGCCGATAAGTCCGGTTTGCTCGAAAAAGCAAAAGTGGAGGTGAGTGGCGACGACTTCCGTGAAGGCCTGACTGCAGTTATCTCGGTGAAAGTCCAGGAGCCGCAGTTTGAAGGTCAGACTAAAACCAAGCTCGGGAATACCGAAGCCATGGGTTCTGTGGACACGGCAGTCGGTGAGGTGCTTCAGAATTACCTCGAAGAAAATCCGAAGGAAGCGAAGCTTATCGTGAGCAAAGTGATATTGGCCGCACAGGCACGCATTGCGGCGCGCAAGGCTCGTGAGATGGTGCAGCGCAAGAACGTACTTACGGGCACGGGTCTTCCCGGCAAGCTTGCCGATTGTGCGAGCTCCGACCCGGCGATCTGTGAATTGTACCTGGTGGAGGGTGATTCGGCCGGCGGTTCAGCAAAGCAGGGCCGCGACAGGAATTTCCAGGCCATTCTTCCTTTGCGTGGAAAGATCCTCAACGTTGAGAAAGCACAGGAGCATAAGATCTACGAAAACGAGGAGATCAAAAATATGATCACCGCCCTCGGTGTCACCTTTGGCACTGCCGATGACGAGAAGGCAGTGAATACTACCAAGCTTCGTTACTACAAGGTCATCATCATGACCGATGCCGATGTCGATGGAAGTCACATCCGCACTTTGATCCTTACTTTCTTCTTTCGCTACATGCGCGAGCTGATCGAACAGGGATATGTATATATCGCGTTGCCTCCCCTTTATCTTTTGAAAAGAGGTAAGGAAGAAAAGTATTGCTGGACCGAAGAACAGCGTGCGCAACTGGTGAAAGAAATGGCGAAAGATGGGAAGGAAGAAAGTGTTAACGTGCAGAGATACAAGGGTTTAGGTGAAATGAACCCCGTGCAGCTCTGGACCACCACCATGGATCCCCAGCACCGCACCTTGAAGCAGGTGACTATCGAATCGGCGGCCGAGGCAGACGTACTTTTCTCGATGCTCATGGGCGATGAAGTTGGCCCAAGACGTGAGTTTATAGAGAAGAATGCCAAGTACGCCCGGATCGACATTTAGTCGAGAGGAAGCAGTTACATATTTAATAACAACTTCATGTTCGACGGGCATCTGCGAAGCGGGTGACCCGTATTTTTACGATAATGGAAATGGAACTTACAAGTACAGTTGAACCAGTTTACTCTCCTGACTTACTCAAGGAGGAAGTGTTTCGAAGCAATTACGTGAGCCGCGATCTGAGTTGGATACAATTCAACTATCGTGTGCTCGACCAGGTGATGAATTCCAACCGGGCTATATTCGACAGGCTGAGATTCTTTTCAATAACCTCGTCGAATCTCGATGAGTTTTGTACGATCCGCCTCGGTTCGTTGTACAACTATCTCGATTACAACAAAGAACGTTACGACTACAGCGGGCTTCGCGAAGAGCCGTTTCGTCAACTGTTGTTGTCCGAAGTAAGAAAGTTTGTCACCAACCAACACGACGTTTATCTCAACACCCTTAAGCCGTTGTTTGGTACGAATGGTTTCGAGATACGTTCATATAATTCGCTGTCGCCCGAGCTTGCCAGCCTGGTGAACAGTTATTTTGTGAAAACGGTGTACCCAATGCTTACGCCGATGTTGTTCGACAACTATCATGCATTCCCCATACTGAAGAACAACAGGTTGTTGCTGGGTGTGGTCACAAAATATTCGCACGATGGCATCACACAGCCTAAGGCTTCGTTTATCCAGGTGCCGAGCAACATCCCAAGGTTCTATGAGCTCGTTGTTGGCAACACGACGTTGTTCATACCGATTGAAGAGATCATTCGCAACAACATACATCACCTGTTCCGCAATGTTGAAGTGCAGAGTGTAACTGCATTCCGCATCAATCGCAATGGCGACTTCACATTGGAAGAGAGTGAAGATATCGAATCGAATTTCCTGGAGGAGCTTAAACGCAAACTTCAGACTCGCCGGACCGGCCGCGTAGTCCGCATGGATGTTGAAGAGAATGCAGATCCATGGATCATTCGTGTTCTTAAGATCCAATGGGACATCGACGATGGTAATATCATACCCATACCGCGCGAGAGCATGATCGACTTCACTGGTTTGCTCCAGGTTGTCAATCATAAGAATTTCAAAGACAAGCGTGCCCCGCTTCGTCCGCCGCGCACGCCCGTTACTTATCCCGAACATGCCGATGCGAACATGTTCGAGCTGCTGAAGAAGCAGGACATCCTGTTGCATCACCCTTACGATTCGATGGACCCCGTGATCGAGTTGCTCGAAAAGGCAGCAGACGACTCGAAGGTGTTGTCGATCAAGATCACGATCTATAGGGTTGCGAAAGATTCGAGGATCACGGCTGCTTTATTGAAAGCTGCAGAGACCGGTAAGCACGTTTCGGTGTTGTTCGAAGTGAAGGCCCGTTTCGACGAAGAGAATAACCTGCGTGAAGCACAGAAACTTCAACGCGCAGGATGTTTCGTGATCTATGGCGTGAGCAGCCTCAAGACCCACACCAAGCTTTTATTGATCGTTCGCAAGGAAGACGATGATCGGGTGTACCGCTATGTACATCTTTCGAGTGGCAACTACAATGAAGCCACCGCAAGGGTTTACACCGACGTGGGATTGCTGACGACCAACGAGATCTATGGCAGCGACGTGTCCGATTTCTTTAACGTAATTACGGGTCACTCGCAGCCGTTTGCCTATCGCAACTTAATCACATCGCCCCGCGACATGCGCATACAGTTGTGCAATCTCGTGAGGAGGGAAGCAGAGAATGCAAGGAACGGTCTGCCTGCCGGCATTATCATCAAGTTCAATTCGCTCCAGGACAAGGAATTCATTGACGTGCTTTACGAGGCATCACAGGCCGGCGTAAAGATCAGTCTTATTGTAAGGGGCATGTGTTCTCTTCGTCCCCAACGCAAGGGACTCAGCGAGAACATCCAGGTGTTCTCGATCGTGGGAGAGTATCTCGAACATGCGAGGATCTATTACTTCCACAACAATAACAATCCGAAGGTTTATATCGGCAGTGCCGATGCCATGGTGCGCAGTTTCGATCGTCGCATCGAGTCGTTGTTTATGCTCGAACAGGATCTTTTGAAGAAGCAGGCGATGAACATCCTTCGCTACAATTTGAAGGATAACGTGAACAGCTACATCATGCATGAGGATGGCACGTACACGAAAAAGGACTCCCAGGGGAGTCCTCCATTCAACGTCCATAAAGAATTCTACAACATCACCAGGGAAATCATCGAAGAGGTGAAGTTGTTTTAGATATCCTTAGAGAGAATTATAATACTTTATAAACTTCACTAATTCTTCTTCGTCACGCGGAGAGATCTTCTCTTTTTTCGCGAATTGCTGCAACTCCTCCTGCTTATCGGGGAATGCTGCGATCATTTGTTTAATGCTTTTGATCTCGATGAGTTCACCGCCTCCCATTTTGAAATAGAATTCATCGGGGTTGCGACGGAATTCGGCGGGCTGATCACCACCGTCGAGGCCGCGGCCTTTCATGCCGGGAGTAAACTTCACTGATTTTTTAGAGAAGAGATTCACCTTGCCGCTATCGAGCAATGTGAAGTAACCGTATTTAGGGATGCCTTTGTCGTTTACGTATTTCTCGACTACGAAAGTAGACTCTCCGAAGTTTACTTTCTTGATCGATGTTAAGGGATCGAGTACGCGAGCTTGTCCGTCGACTTTGAATTCGAAGACGTCTTTATAGGCGTTGTATCGAAGGGCGGCGTTGCGGGCGTTATTGGCGTAGAGGATGGTTCCGTCCACGTAGGCTTCGTCAAGGTAGGGAGTACCTTTCACGGTTGCATCAGCAGCAGCGGTATTGGTTGGCTGGATCACCTGGGCGTTAGCGACAGTGATAATCAGCAAGCAAAGAGCGCCGAGGGTAAGTTTGATCTTGCGGTTCATGACAGTTAGTACTTTGAGTTTTTAGAATAGTTTCAGAAAGAATTAGAACTATTTACTATACCGTAAGACGCGAGAAATAGATGTAATGGAACAGTAATGAATTGTAAAATGATGTCACGGGGCCGAAGTGCCGAGTGCTGAGTGCTAAGTGCTGAGTGCTGAGTGCTGAGTGCGGGGCGACTGTGTTGCGAAAGTGAACGGTGTAGGGAGTAATGTTCGTGTTGTTCGGTCAGCGGGCACAAACGCACAGTGTTGGTGGGAATATTCTTCCGGATTGTCAGATTTCCTGGGCCCGTTTTTTCGAACGTTGGAGAAAAGAACGCAACAAACCCGATACCCGCACTTAGCACTCAGCACTTCTAAATCACTCACGATAGCGATAATAATCGGGGCACTCCGCGTTGTGATGTATACCCCGTATCCTCGTCCTGTAGTTCAACATAAACTCATGCGAGCCATTCGAGAACTTATTCAACGACGATGATGTCCAGTCGTAAGAATAGGCGAAGTGAAAACTCTCGCTCAATTTCAAATCGATGAACGAGATAAACGAGTCTCCACTGCGGATAGAGGTGCCAATACTGAAAACCTCGTAGAAGACAAACGCCGCGTTCAGGTCAACACTCAACGGCTGACCTTCTTGCGATCGAACGAGGATCGACGGGTTCAACTGCACATCTTTCAATCCAGCAAACGGGAAGATCGTGCCGCCGCGAATAAAATAATATCTCTTCGTACGGATCTCATTCAAAATACCTTCGAACGAACCCGACGCCACCGCGCTGTTGATGATAAATGGCACCGAGAATCCTACGAACCAATGTTTCTTGCTGAACATTACGCCACCTCCGAAGTTGGGCTTCAACTTATTGAACGCCGAGAACGACGCGTCATTAGGATCGAGGAGATCCAGGTTGCTGAAGTCCGCGCCCACAATATTAAACCCTGCCTGCAATCCCATCGCCAGCGTTGCGTGCGGGAAACGGAGCATGTACGAATAACTTCCATACACGTGATCATTCTTGTAACTACCAATCTCGTCGTGGTTCACCATTAGGCCAACACCAATACGACTCTTCAGCAACGCCGTATGCCCGGTAAACGAGAAGGTACGGGGCGCACCAGGAAGGTTCACCCACTGATTCCTGTAAAGGGCGGTCATACTCAATTGAACGTGATTTCCCGCAAAGGCGGGATTGATCACAAGTTCATTGAAGTAATACTGCGTGAATACGGGATATTGCTGGGCCCGGGCTCCAGGCGCCAGCAATAGTAATATCCCAAAAAATAGTATTCGGGTAAAAAGTCGCATAGCTTATTCAAGGGTTCAGGTCCACCTATTTTACCAGTTCAATGTATCCAGCCAATGGCTTCGATCCGTCACGTTTGTCGATCACGTAGAAGTAAGTACCGTCGGGCAATTGCACACCCATCGGGCTCACACCACGGTTCGACTTACCGTCGAAGTAGATATCCACATTGTTATAACCATCCCCCTCATACACCATCGTACCCGCGCGGTTATAGATCTTTACATTATTACCCGGGAAGTTCTCGATACATGCGATGTTGAAGATCTCATTCCTTCCATCGCCATTTCGCGAGATACCGTTGTAAGGCCTGATCTCTGTTCCAACAGTCAGATCTTTTGTGGTCTCACATCCCAGTTCCGAAATCACAGTAACCTCGTATGTTCCTGCACCAATGTTCTCAAGGTTAGGACCTGCAACCAATGCGCCGTTAGCATTCCATTCGATGGTCTGTATCGGTACGTTGCTCATCATCACCAGCGAAGCGAAACCATTGTCGCCCTGGCAGCTTGCAGGTATGATCTTGAAGTCGAAGTCGGGGAACACTTGTTCTTTAATGATCTGATCTGTATCAGGGCCGGTTGTACAGCCGGTGATGCGGCTCGTTGCCGTTACCGTGTAACTACCAACCGCGAGGCTGTCGACCATCTCACCATAGAAGTCTATTGATGTCTTCACGGCACCACCGATATACCAGTTGAAGACATAATCGGACGTGTTGCCGTTTACAGATGCACTCAGTACGCCATTGTCAAGCACGCAGCTTGTTACGTTCGACACCACTACGATCTGCGGATTAGGAATGGGTTCGAGTTGCTGGATGATCACCACGGTAGCATCATCGCTACATCCTGAGATCCGGTTCGTTGCAACAACGGTGTAGGATCCAATATCGAGCCCGGTCGCACTTCTATCGGCAAAGAAAGGAGTGGCACCAACCGGTATGGGAGCACCCTTGTACCATTCGAATTTATAATCGGCTTTGTCGGCATTCACCATGTCGGCGGTTACGCCACCGTTAGCTTTCGCGGGATCGCAGTTCGTTACCGGCGAAAGTATTGTAGCCGAAGCTTCAGGTTTGAATTTCTGATCCTCGATGATGACTTGCGCCGACGTCACACAGAAGGCATCGATGTTGTCGACTGCCTGCATTGTGTACTGACCAGCCGGCATACCAATGACCTGCTTGCCGGTACGATCGGGCGAAGCCTTCACAACCGTGCCAATGTACCAGTTATAGGTATAGTCGACACTATTGTCGTTAGTAACAGTAGCGAAGAGAGTACCGTCAGGGGCGATACAACTCGTTACCGGTGAGGCCGAAGCTGTTCCCTGGACTTCATTCACGATCAACGGCACCACATAGTGGTCTTCAGCACGACAGTTATTCGACGTGTTGATGACCACGATCGTTCTTGGTACTTCGGTCAATCCACCGGGCACAGTAATGCCGGCCAGTGTTGCGCTATTGCCGGCAACGGGACCCGTTGCGGTAGCACTGTTGTACCATTCGAAACCATAGCCTGCCCCGGTACCGGTAGCGGCAACGGTCAACGAGCCGGTCTTCGGAGCAATGCATCGTTCAGGATTTTCGAAGGCGGTTAGATTAACACCGACTGTTCCGATAGTCATGTCCTTGATCTCGAATTCGATCGTCGTAGAACAGTTGCTGTTGTTGTTGGTGGCCAACGTTAAATAGTTTCCTGCTTTAAGACTATTCACACTCGGGCCTGCACCTGAACCAGGTATTGTAGTCCCGGCATCATCGGTCCATGCGAATGTATAATCACCAAGCGATCCGGGGGTTCCTCCTTCGTCGATTGAGTTCACGGTTGCGCTACCGTTGTTGAACACAACGCCGGTCGCAGCATTACATGAAAGCAGGTCTACTGTCGTGAAGCCGGCGCCACTGATATCGATCGTCATCGGGTCGGAGCCAATGCCCACGGTTGTTACGGAGAAACATCCCGTTGAAGTAGCTGTTGTGTTAACAACTTTCACAGTATAGAATCCTTCCGACAAAGCCATGGCCGTCTCACCATTTATGCCACTGCCGGGAACTGTTGTACCGGATGCATCAGTACCCGTAAACCATTGGAAACTGTAGTTCATCGGGCTGCTTGCGGCATCCACGCTTACAGTAACCGAACCGGTGCCGGCAATACCCACGCAATTCGTATTTGCATTGATCGCAGTCGGGGTGACGACAGGATCAATAGCCTCTTTAAGAATACTTGCAACCTTAGGTACCGAACGACAGCCGGCCATCGTCGGGTTATTCGACACGGCAACGAAAGTATAGAAGCCGGGTACGAGAGGGATATTCGTTGTGTAGTTCAACGTACCGGTCACACCGTGCATGATGTCGATGTTCGAATTGTTTTCCGGATCGTTCGTTCCTTTGTACACGAGGATGTCGTAATCACCTTCAAAGAAAGCGGGGAGGGGTGTCTTCGTTAACTTCACCGTTACACTACCGTCGTTTCCAGGGATACAAGTCTGTACGTTGTCTTGCGCAATGATGTCGAGCTTGTGGCTGTTGGCGAACGGCAGATCGAACTCTGCCTGCTTGCTACAACCAGAGCCGAGATCAGTCGCGATCACCGTATATACTCCCGTACGCAAACCGCCCGCAGTTGATGAGGTTACACCGTTGTCCGTCCTGATAACAGGGCCAGCAAAAGGAGCTCGTCCGAAGTACCATTCAATTTTGAAACCGAGTGTGTTACCAGGGGAAGCTACATTCACTTCCATGATACCATCCGATGAATTACAGTCACTGGGAAACTGGGTTACCGAACTGTTCAATGTAATGGTGATCGTAGGCGAATGATCTTCCACGGTTACCGTTACAGGGGGAGCATTACAGAATTTCGTCTTGTGGGTAGCCTTCACGGTGTAATCGCCAGGCTGCAGGTTGTCAAGGATATTATCGGTGTCTGTGAAATCGGGAGATGATTTTACAGTTGTGCCGCTATACCATGAGAACGTGTAGTCAGCCGGTGTATCCACCGAAGGCGTTGCGGTTACCTGGCCGTTGTAAGGCGTACAGGTTGTAACGTGCTTCACGGTTGTTGAAAGTGTAGGATTAACCACACTGAAATCAATCACGACTTTATCAGTGTCTTTACATCCGCTTGCAGTTTGAGTTGCCCTTACGGTATAAGTGCCGGCATTCAACCCGGTGATGGAACTTGCGCTGCCGATCTTATTGGCTGCAGTGAGCGATGTTCCTTTAAACCATTCGAATGTAAACCCTGTATTACCACCGGTAACTGCAGATGTAGCAGCACCGTTCGGCTTCGTAGGATCGCATGAGGTCATATCGGCAGTCTTCGTTGCAGTTACAACAGGGGCCGGAGTTTGAATGATCGTTACAGTCTGCGGATCGGAAGTACACTTCGATGCGTTGTTGGTAACAACGATCGTGTAAGAACCTGCGGCGAGGTTGGTCAACGAAGCACCGGTAAAGTCAGCCGACGGTTTCACGGAAGTTCCGTTATACCATTCGAACTTATAACCGGCGGTTTTACCATCCGCTGTCGCACTCAATTTTCCCGATTTGGCCGACGAGCATATGATGTCGGTCTTCGTTACAACCACCACCGGCGGACTAACGACACTCGGCACTGCCATGGATTCAATCGTAAAACAGCCCGAAAGTTTTTCGGTAACAACTACGGTGTAGGTCTGTGCCTTCAGCCCGGTTGCGAGATCATTCACACCGATCTGCGGCGACGTAAAGATGTCGTTGCCCTGGTACCAGGCAAATGTGAACGCGCTCGGTGGTTGATTCTTGCTATCGGCAATAGCTTTCAAGCTACCGTCGGGAGTCTTACAGTTCGTTACCGGCGATATGAGATCGATCGTTACTTCGAGCGGACCAGTCCAGGTGTTTACAATAACCTGTGCGGTATCGGAATTACACTGCGCAATCTTATGACGCGCGAACACATGATACGTACCACCAGGGATACCCGAATATACAGCACCAACAAAGTCAGGTGTTGCATCCACGGGACCTTTGAACCAGTAGAAGTTATAATCGGTCGTGTTTTTAGTAGCACCAATAGGCACATATGCCTGCACTGCGCCATTGTCGGGTGTTGTACTTCCCGGGCAGTGTGCATTGTCTGATACCAGTTCACCTACGATCGAGACCGGCTTCGGATTTACCGGTGCCGATATGATGTTGTTGCCGTAATCGCACTCAACAAAGTTTGTATTAGGCAAACTGATAGGAGTCGGAACGGTCGTTCCATTGTCGTTCAATACGATGAACAACGTGAACTGTGAGCCGGGTCCGTTCACACTCGCATTCGTTATGGAGAATTCATCGCCGGTGCCAAACTGCGTGAGATTAGCATTGATGGTACCAAGCTTGACGGCGCCGACTGCAGAAGGATTTCCATTATAGAAAGTAATAGGCACCGTTCCATCCAGCACCTGGTCGCCTTTATTGGTAATGCGGAAGGATACCGTGAATGTTTTATCCGGACACGTCGGTGGATTAACACTCAGTGAATTATCAACGTAAGCCAAATCCGGAGAAGCATAGGTAGGACAACCTAATGAATTGAGGAACGGCGACTGGTTCAAGAAACCGTTCAATGGTCTGTTCGGGCCCACCGTACAGCTACCCGTTGAGAAGATCAAATGGTGTTTCTGCTGACGCTTGGGTATCGTGAGGTCGTCGTTTACGTTCACGTTGAAGTAACCGTGCTGGTTCCACACGCGACGTGCAGGCACCCACGGCTCAGCTGCCGATTTGAACACGCGTATATGTGAGTAGCGGGAATACGTGATGTCATCGAAGTTGTCTTTGGCATCCGTATCATTGAAACCGCAAGGCACGCACATCTCTGTAGAGCCATCGGCATCAACGTCGGCAACGATGGGGTATTCGCGGTTCGTACGCGACACACAGTTCTGTTGATTGAATACAGTACCATCGGTACCATTAATGATATAGAGGAACTGTTCGTCGCGATAGACGATCTCAGATTTACCGTCACCATTAAAGTCGAACAGGGTACATCCCGTATACCCGGATGTTTCTTCGTTGATCACCTTCCTCCATTTGAGGTCGAGGTTTTCATCCAAAGCATACAAGAACTTACCGGACACGTAAGAAGCATTCATCTTACCGTCACCATCGAGGTCGGCGATGTTCACACGGCCAGTACCGTATTGCCATCCGCTTGGCAGGTAAGCGCCGGCCGAATTATCGAAGAATGTGTCTACAACATCGTTGTGAACATCCCAGAAGAAGATCGTTGTATTCTTTCCGTCGCCGATGGTTGAACCGGATGCAATCACATCGAGGAAGCCGTCGAGGTTATAGTCGGCCACACTGGTTGCGTTGTAATCGTAACGCAGGTGATAGTCGGGTATATTATGAAGTTGCGTTAATGTACCGGCAGTAAGGTTAACACCGTACACCGTACCACCAACCACCAGTTCAAGGTCCTGGGTGCCTTCCATGTCGGCAGCTACGGGACCACCGTTCGTGCCGCTCCAATTGGTACTCGGTACGAGCACGGCGCCGGTCTTCGCATTATAGATCGCATCTTTAGCATAAAGCTCAACTACACCGTCGCCGTTAAAATCGGCGAGACCGAAGTTGATGGGATCGTTCGGGATCTTGGTTTTCCAAAGCTGTGTGGTAAGATCACAGTTGTAAGCGTACAGGTAGAACTCCCTGCTGCGACCGCTTCCTTCGATACCGAAGGTGAAGATCTCCGCGCACGCATCGTTGTCGATGTTGGCGATAGCAACTTCCCACTGAGGTTCGAAAGGAGCGTTCATCGAATATTTCACGGCACCGGTGCGGCCGTTGAGCACGAAGAGCTTCTTCGTGTATTTGTTCATGGTTATGATCTCGGGGATCCCGTCGCGATCCAGGTCACCGACCGCGGTACGCGAAAGGTGGTTGGTGGTCTCGTTGGGCGAACTGAAGTCGAGAGTCATTGTAAACTTCGGGAACTCGGCCGGCGTGGCCTGGCACTTGGCGTCGTTGCCAAGGAAGGTGCCGTCGCAGTTACCGATGTTCGCACAGCTTCCGTCGTAGCAGTCTATGAAGCCGTCTCCATCGTTGTCGATTCCGTCGTTGCATATTTCGACGCCCGTGGCCTGTGCTGCCGCGAAAAATGATACTAAACACAGTGTGAGGGTAAGAAAAGAGGTTCTTTTCATTTTTGTGTCAGGTTGATTTTGCTGGATTAAAGCCAACAGGAGGCAAAATCAGTTGTTTCCGGGGATTTATTATCGAATAGTGGTCTCTGTAACCCGGGTTGTAATGTTT
>Ga0170475_114377533_pt1 | contig 12349 bp, 9 predicted proteins | sample Soicark_Litter_5_FD_111474 | JGI IMG/M metagenome (GOLD analysis project Ga0170475, IMG submission 111474) | Avena fatua rhizosphere microbial communities from Hopland, California, USA. Combined Assembly of 48 SPs | reverse complement strand
CGGATGTGTGCGGGTGGTCTACTGGTCGTCGCTCTCGTCTTCGTGTGGCTCTTCGTTCCCGTCAGCACCATCAACACCCGCGCCGTCGAGGCCAGCGAGGGTGCCTAGGCCCGCTGAAGAGCCCAGGCCGGGCGCCGAGCCGAGGGCCGGAGCGGGTTCTAGCCCCTCGGAGGCAGCGGGTGCGCCGAAGAGGTTGAGCGCGGCGGCTTCGAGGCGGGCCTGCTCGTCCTGCGCCTCCACGGCGGCCTCGGCCGCGAGTTGGATCTCGTGCTGGCGTTCCAGCCGCTTCTGCCAGCCGGTGCCCGCCGGGATGAGCTTGCCGATGATAACGTTCTCCTTGAGCCCGAGCAGCCGGTCCTTGGCGCCGTTGACCGCTGCCTCGGTCAGCACCCGCGTCGTCTCCTGGAACGAGGCGGCGGCGAGGAAGCTCTCCGTGGACAGCGACGCCTTGGTCACGCCCAGCAGCACCGTCTGCGCCGTGGCCGGCTCACCACCCTCGGCCAAGACGCGCGCGTTGACCTCTTCGTAGTGGAAGCGGTCCACGATTTCGCCGGGCAGCAACTCCGTGTCGCCGGGGGTATCGACGCGCACCTTGCGCAGCATCTGGCGGGCGATCAACTCGATGTGCTTGTCGTTGATCGACACGCCCTGGCTGCGGTAGACGCGCTGCACCTCGTCGACCAGGTACTGCTGCACAGACTCGCGCCCCAGCACCTGCAGGATGTCCTGCGGGTTCACCGCGCCTTCGGTAAGCTGCTCGCCGGCGCCGACCCACTGGCCTTCCTCGACGCGCAGGCGCGCCGCCGCCGGGATGACGTACTCGGCGTCTTCGCGCTCCTCGGTGCGCAGCATGATCTTGTCGCCGTCCAGGACGATCCGCCCGCTCGATCGCGCGAGCACGCGGTCTTCGTCCGGCAGCAGCGCCAGCGCCTCCTGCGTCACCGCCTCCTCGGCGGTGTCGCCGGTTGGCGTACGCCGAGCGATCACCTGGCCGGCCTCGACTTCCTGGTCGACGTTGGCGACCAACTCGAAGCCCTGGGGGAGGTCCACCTCGTCGGTGAAGACCTGCGACGAGACGATGCGCGCCTTGGTCGGCTCGCCCCGCTCGATCTCGACGCGCCCCTCGATCGCGCTGATGATGGCCACGCCCTTGGGCACGCGCGCCTCGAACAACTCCTCCACGCGGGGCAGACCCTGCGTGATGTCCTCGCCGGCGACGCCGCCGGTGTGGAACGTACGCATCGTCAACTGCGTACCCGGCTCGCCGATGGACTGCGCGGCGATGATGTCCACCGCGGCGCCGACTTCGACCAGCCGCGCCGTGGCCAGGTTGCGGCCGTAGCAGCGCTGGCAGATGCCGTAGCGCGCTTCGCAGGTCAGCGGCGAACGCACGCGCACCTGGGGCAGCTTGAGCGCCTCGATGCGGGCCACGGCCTGCTCGTCGATCTCGTCGTTGAAGGAGAGGATCACCTCACCGGTGGCCGGGTCGGCGATGTCCTCCGCCAGGCAGCGGCCCAGGATGCGGTTGGTGAGGTTCATGCCCAGCGCGCGCTCGTCGGGCCGCCGGATGACGATGCCCTGGTTGGTGCCGCAGTCCTCCTCGCGCACGATCACGTCCTGCGACACGTCGATCAGTCGGCGGGTCAGGTAGCCGGAGTCGGCGGTGCGCAGCGCGGTGTCGGCCAGACCCTTCCGTGCGCCGTGGGTGGAGATGAAGTACTCCAGCACGGAGAGGCCCTCGCGGAAGTTGGAGCGGATGGGCAGGTCGATGATCCGGCCACTGGGGTCGGCCATCAGGCCGCGCATGCCCGCGATCTGGCGAATCTGCTGGAACCCGCCCTTGGCCGCGCCGGACTGGGCCATCATGTACACCGGCCCGCTGGGGTCGAGTTCCTGGCGCACCGCCGCCTCGACCTCGGACATGGCGTGGCTCCACGCCTCCACGTTCTTGTCGTACTGCTCCTGCTCGGTGATCAGGCCCCGCCGGTACTGCCGCTCGATCTCTTCGATCTCGTGGTCGGTCTCGGCCAGCACCCCGGCCTTGCGCTTAGGGATGTGGATGTCGCCGATGGCCATGGTCAGCCCGGAGACCGTGGCGAAGTGGAAGCCCAGGTACTTGATCTGGTCCACCACCTCCGCCGTGCGCTCCTGGCCGATGGCGAAGAAGCACTGCCCCACCACGTTCTTGACTTTGCCCTTGTCGAGCGTGTCGTTGTAGTAGCGCAGTTCGTGCGGCAACACCTGGTTGAACAGCACCCGGCCCACCGACGTCTCGAACAACGCGCCGCCGCCGCCGTGCGCCGCCATGAACTCGGCCGGGAAGTCCTCCTCGTTGAGTTGCACTTTGATCCGCGCCTGCAGGTCCACCGCGCCCAGCTCGCGGGCCAGGCGCACCTCGTCGAAACTGCCGTAGACCTTGCCGGCGCCCTTGGCACCCTCGCGGATCACGGTCAGGTAATAGAGGCCCACCACCATGTCCTTGGTGGGCGAGACGATCGGCGCGCCGTCGGCCGGGGAGAGCAGGTTCTTGCTCGACAGCATCAGCCGGCGCGCCTCTTCCTGGGCCGCTTCGGACAGCGGCACGTGCACGGCCATCTGGTCGCCGTCGAAGTCGGCGTTAAACGCGGTGCAGACCAGCGGATGGATCTGGATGGCGCTGCCTTCTACCAGCACCGGCTCGAACGCCTGGATGCCCAGGCGGTGCAGCGTCGGCGCGCGGTTGAGCAACACCGGGTGGCCCTCGATCACCTCTTCCAGCACGTCCCACACCTGCGGCCGGGCGCGCTCGACCACCCGCTTGGCGCTCTTGATGTTCGGCGCGTGGCCGCGCTCGACCAGCTTGCGCATGACGAACGGCTTGAACAGCTCGAGCGCCATCTTCTTAGGCAACCCGCACTGGTGTAGCTTGAGTTCCGGACCGACCACGATCACCGAGCGGCCGGAGTAGTCGACGCGCTTGCCGAGCAGGTTCTGGCGGAAGCGCCCCTGCTTGCCCCGCAGCATGTCGGAGAGGCTCTTCAACTTGTGGTTGGTCGAGCCGGCCACCGCCCGGCCGCGCCGGCCGTTGTCGATCAGCGCATCGCAGGCTTCCTGCAACATGCGCTTCTCGTTGCGGATGATGATCTCCGGCGCGCCCAGTTCGAGCAGGCGCTTGAGGCGGTTGTTGCGGTTGATCACCCGCCGGTAGAGGTCGTTCAAATCCGAGGTGGCGAAGCGCCCGCCGTCCAACTGCACCATCGGGCGCAGGTCAGGCGGGAGCACTGGCAGCACGGTGAGGATCATCCACTCCGGCTTGTTGCCCGAGCGGCGGAAGGCCTCCACGACGCGCAACCGCTTGATCGCCTTCTTGCGCCGCTGGCTGGAGGCGGAGTGCACGTCCTGGCGGAGTTGCGCCGCCAGCGCGTCCAGGTCGAGGTCGCGGATGATCTCCAGCACCGCCTCGGCGCCCATGCCGGCGCGAAAGATGTTGCCGGCGAGATCCTGTGTCTCCCGGAACTGCGTGTCCGTGAGCAATTGCATCGGCGCCAGTTTCTCGATCGTCTCCCGCCGGCCCTGCAGCGACGCCTCGATCTCCTCGATCTCCTCGTTAATCTTGCGGGCCAGTTCGTCGATCTCGGCGTTGGCGACGCCGCGCAGATGCTCCTGCTCGCGCTCGATCTCGGTCTCGATGCGCGAGCGTTCGTCGGCGGCTTCGTCGGGTTCCGGGTTGCGCTCGGCCAAGCTGGCCAGCCGGGCCTGCTTCTCGGCTTCGAGGCGCGCCTCTTCCTCGACCACCCGCTGCTCGATCGCGGTCTGCTGCTCGCTCGTCGTCGCTTCCAGCGCGCTCGCCTTGCGGGCCACCTCTTCGTCGATGCCGACGAGCGCCTGCTTGCGCGCCCCCTCGTCGACGCCACTCACGATATACGAGGCGAAGTAGAGGATCTTTTCGAGGTTGCGCGGCGAGATGTCGAGCAGCAGGCCCAGGCGGCTGGGCGTGCCCTTGAAGTACCAGATGTGGCTGACCGGCGAGGCCAGTTCGATGTGGCCCATCCGCTCGCGCCGCACCTTGGCGCGCGCCACCTCGACACCGCACTTGTCGCAGACGATGCCCTTGAAGCGGACGCGCTTGTACTTCCCGCAGTAGCACTCCCAATCCTTAGTGGGACCGAAGATCCGCTCGCAGAACAGGCCGTCCTTCTCCGGCTTGAGCGTGCGGTAGTTGATCGTCTCGGGCTTGGTGACCTCGCCGTACGACCACGACCGAATCTGCTCCGGCGAGGCGATGGAAATACGGATGGCGTTGAAGTCGTTTACTTCCAACATGTGGCTTCTTTCCTGTGTACGCCGCTACAACGGTGATCCGCTCGCGACGCTCGCCGTGGGTCCAATAGTGGTCCAGTAGTAGCTGGTGGAAGTGCCACCGCCTACAATTGGACCACTATTGCACCACAGGCGCGCAGCGCTGGATCACTACTGGATCACTAATCCCTATCCTCGAGCCCTTCGAGGTTGATGCCCAACTCCGGCATGATGTCGGCCGAGCTGTCCTCGATGAACTGGATCTGCTCCTCGTTCTCGTTGAGGATGTCCACGGCAAGGCCCAGACTCTGCAGTTCTTTGACCAGCACTTTGAACGACTCGGGTACGCCCGGTTCCTGGATTGCCTCGCCCTTGACGATGGCCTCGTAGGTCTTGACCCGCCCGACGATGTCGTCGGACTTGACGGTGAGCAATTCCTGAAGGATGCTCGCCGCGCCATAGGCCTCCAGCGCCCAGACCTCCATTTCGCCGAAGCGTTGCCCACCGAACTGGGCCTTACCGCCCAGCGGTTGCTGCGTGATCAGCGAATGGCCCCGTGGAGCGGGCGTGGATCTTGTCTTCCACCAAGTGGTGCAGTTTGAGCATGTAAATGTGGCCGACGCAAACTTCTTGCTCGAACGACTCGCCGGTCCGCCCGTCGTAGAGCATGGTCTTGCCGTAAGTGGGCAGACCCGCCTCGGAGAGCAGTTGCTGAATTTGCTCCTCGCTTGCGCTGTCGAACACCGGCGAGGCGAACTTGAGCCCCAACGCCTGTGCCGCCCACCCCAGGTGCGTTTCCAGGATGGTGCCTACGTTCATGCGCGACGGCGCGCCCAGCGGCGAAAGGATGATGTCCACCGGTGTGCCGTCTTCGAGATAGGGCATGTCTTCCACCGGCAGCACCTTGGCGATGACACCCTTGTTGCCATGGCGCCCGGCCATCTTGTCGCCCTCGGTTAGCTTGCGCTTGACCGCCACCGACACGCGCACCATCTGGTTCACGCCCGGCGGTAGCTCGTCGCCGGCGTCGCGCGAGAACTTGCGCACGTCGACCACCTTGCCGTACTCGCCGGACGGCACGCGCAGCGAGGTGTCCTTCACTTCGCGCGCCTTCTCGCCGAAGATGGCGCGCAGCAGGCGTTCCTCGGCGGTCAGTTCGGTCTCGCCCTTGGGCGTGATCTTGCCCACCAGGATGTCGCCCGCGCGCACCTCGGCGCCGACGTAGACGATGCCCTCGTCGTCGAGATCCTTGAGCGCGTCCTCGCCCACGTTGGGGATGTCGCGCGTGATCTCTTCCGGACCGAGTTTGGTGTCGCGTGCCTCTACCTCGTACTTCTCGATGTGGATGCTGGTGAACTTGTCCTCCTGCACCAGGCGTTCGCTGATCAGGATGGCGTCTTCAAAATTGCCGCCCTCCCAGAACATGAACGCCGCGAGCACGTTCTGCCCCAGCGCCAGTTCTCCGCCAGCGGTACTCATCGTGTCCGCCAGCGGCTGGCCCTTGGTCACGCGCTGGTCCCTGGTGACGATGGGCCGCTGATTGATGCAGGTGCCCTGGTTGCTGCGCGCAAACTTGCGCAGGCGGTAGACGTGCTCCTCGCCGTCGTCGCCGAACACGGCAATCTCGGTGCCCGTCGCGCGGGCGACCACGCCATCCACGTCTGCTAGGACGACCTGGCCCGAATCGCGCGCCGCCTGCGCCTCGACGCCCGTCGCCACCAGCGGCGCCTCCGGGGTCAACAGCGGCACCGCCTGGCGCTGCATGTTGGCGCCCATCAGCGCGCGGTTGGCGTCGTCGTGCTCCAGGAACGGAATCATCGCCGCGGCGACGGAGACGATCTGCTTGGGCGACACGTCCATCAGGTCGACGCGGTCGAGAGTGGCCGTCTGGAACTCGCCCTGGAAGCGGGCGGCGACCCGCGGCTCCATCAGGTTGCCGTGCTCGTCGACGTGGGTGCTGGCCTGCGCGACGACGTAACTCTCTTCCTCGTCGGCCGGCAGGTAGGCATACTCTTCGGTGACGAACGGCTGCACCGCCAGGTCATACCCACCATCTGGGCCGGCCAGCGCGACGAGCGCCTGCGCCGTCTCGGCCGTGACGACCTGTCCCGGCTCGATCGTCGCCAGCGCCGTGCCGGGCTGCTGCCCATCAGTTGGCGCGGGCAATGCCTGCGCCGTACGACCGGTCAGCATGCGGCCGGCCAGTTCCTCGGGCCTGGTCTGGGCGGTGACGTGGATCGACCGCGTCACCTTGCGGTAGGGCGTCTCGATGAAGCCGTAGTCGTTGATCCGACCATAGGTGGCCAGCGAGCCGATCAGTCCAATGTTGGCCCCTTCCGGCGTCTCCACCGGGCAGATACGGCCGTAATGGCTCTCGTGCACGTCGCGCACGTCGAAACCGGCGCGCTCGCGCGAGAGACCGCCTGGGCCCAGCGCCGAGAGCCGGCGCTTGTGGGTCAACTCGGCCAGCGGGTTGGTCTGATCCATGAACTGCGACAACTGCGAACCGCCGAAGAACTCCTTCATCGCCGCCACGACGGGGCGGATGTTCACCAGGGCAGCCGGCGTCGCGCTCTCGGGATCTTGGATGGTCATGCGCTCCTTGATCACGCGCTCCATACGCAGCAGGCCGATGCGGAACTGGTTCTGAATCAGTTCGCCCACGCCCCGGATGCGCCGGTTACCCAGGTGGTCGATGTCGTCGGGCCGGCTCTGCTCCTTGTTCAGCACGATCATCAAGCGCACGATCTGGATCAGGTCGTCGGCCGAGAGCGTACGCTCGGTCCGCCCTACGATCTTGAGCCGCTTGTTGAACTTGTAGCGGCCCACCCGCCCCAGGTCGTAGCGCCGCGGGTTGAAGAACAGCCCCTGCACGAGCGAGCGAGCGTTTTCCGGCGTCGCCGGGTCGCCGGGCCGCACGCGCCGGTAAATATCGATCAGGCCCTCCTGGTGGTTGTGCGCCGGGTCGCGGCGAGTGGTAGTGCCGATCGTGCTCTCGATGAAGTGGTGCTCGGGATCGTCGTCGACGTCCTGGAACAACTCAAAGAGCGCCTCGTCGGCGCCATACTCCGCCCCCAGCGCACGCAGCAAGGTAGTGACGGGGATCTTGCGCTTGCGATCCACCTTCACGGTGAGCATATCCTTGTTGCTCGTCTCGAACTCCAACCAGGCGCCCCGGTTGGGGATCAGCTTGGCCTGGAACAGCCGCCGGCCCGAGACCGGGTCTTCCTCGGCGGTGAAGTACACGCCGGGAGAGCGCACCAACTGCGAGACCACAACCCGCTCGGCACCGTTGACGATGAACGTGCCGTGCTCGGTCATGATCGGGAAGTCGCCCATGAAGATGCGGCTTTCCTTGATCTCCTGGGTCTGCTTGTTGAGCAAGCGCGCCTCACAGTAGAGCGGCGCGGCGTAGGTCAAGTCGCGGTCGCGGCACTCTTCCTGGCTATACTTCGGCGGCCCGAAGGGCTCGTCCCCGATCGCCAGCTCGAGTTCCAGGTTCTTGCCCGTGAAATCGCCAATCGGGCTGATCTCGGAGAACAGCTCCTTCAGCCCCTCCCTCACGAACCAGTCGAAACTCTTCAACTGGATCTCGATCAGGTGCGGCATACCCAGCATCTCGTGCGTGCGGCCGAACCACAGGCGCTCGTGCCCATCAACGCCGGCGTGGCCATCTGCGGCCGGCAGGCGCATCGGAAGAGTGGTGAGGGACGTACCGTTGGGGACCGTTGGGGCAACCATTCTCGTTAGGACTCCTTAAGCAGTGCGGGTAACTGCTGCCTTCTCCTCAGCGCCCGCCGCAGCGATGTCGTCAGCGCGACGGCGGCGACATGACGGCGGCATCGGGGATGCCGAGTCAGGCGACCGCAGCGCGCGACAACGCGGGCGAGACGCATCAACAGTGGATCAAGAGACAAAGAAAACCGAGCGGCAGCGTGCCGATCGGTGCAGGCAGTCTAGGTGTGCGGGGATCGGGGCAGCCAATCGAGGCTCGCGCGGGAGGGCGGATGCAACCGTGTTGAAGAACACGCACGAGGCGTACGCTATAAAGTCTACCACAAAACGCAACAACCGGCGTGCTCGCACGGCAGAGCCGCCGGCGAACCCCGGTTGTCGAACGTATTCGTGAACACAGTATAGGGCCGCACGCGCCAAGAGCGCAATATCTCGTGCGACGATAGGTCAGACGAGTAGCGAGGGGCGAGTAGCGAGGAGAGGCCTCGCTACTGGTTTCTCCTCGCTACTCGCTACTCAACGTACCTCGACGGTGGCGCCCACGTCGGCGAGCTTAGCCTTGATCTGGTCGGCCTCCTCCCGGTTGACGCCCTCCTTGATCGGCTTGGGCGAGCTGTCCACCAGATCCTTGGCTTCCTTTAGGCCCAGGCCGGTGATCTCGCGCACTACCTTGATCACGGGGATCTTGTTCGGGCCGATCTCGGTGAGCACGGCGGCGAACTCGGTCTGCACCTCTTCAGGGGGCGCCGCGGGCGCACCACCTCCGGCCGGTACCGCGCCCGGCCCCGGTGCCATCGCCACGGCCGCGCTGACGCCCCACGCCTCCTGGAGCGCCTTGGAGAGTTCGGAGATCTCCAGCACCGTAAACGTATTCAACTGGTCGATGATGCCCTGTACCTTGTCACTTGCCACGTCTTTGCTCCTTTGGTCCTTAGTAGCGGGTAGCGAGGGGCGAGTAGCGAGGGGCGGCGGGGCGGGCCTCGCTACTCCCTACTCGTTACTCGACCCTCCTTCGCCGCCCATCTTCTCGCTCTGCGCTTCCAGCGTGCCGATCAAGGTCTGCAGCACCCCATTGAGCACCCCAACCAGCGAGGCCAGCGGCCCGCCGATGGCGCCCACCACCTCCGCACGCAACTGCTCCATCGAGGGCAGGGTGGCCAGCCGGCCGACCTCGTCCGCGCTAATCAGTTTGCCGTCGAGCAGCCCGCCGCGCACGTTGAGGATGCGCGACGTGCGGGCAAAGTCCGAAATCGCTTTGGACGGGCCGACGATGTCCTGGTAGCAGAACGCGATGGCGGTGGGGCCTTCGAGCAAGCTCTCGCTGCCCTCAATGCCGTTGTTGCGGGCGGCGATGCGCAGCAGCGTGTTCTTGGCGATGGTGTAGTCGACCTCGAACGGCCGCAACTGGCGGCGCAGCGTGGCCAGTTCACGCACCGTCAGGCCGCGATAATCGGTGACCACCGCCAGTTGCGCGCGGCCCAACTTTTGGGTCAATTCGTCGATCGCCGCTGCCTTTTCCGGCGTGGGCATCGTTCCCTCCTCTTGCGGGCAGTGCAGTACGCAAAAAGCCCTTGCGCCAAAACGCAAGGGCTCGACCGCGGCACAGCCGCCGAGGTGCGCCGACTCCTCATTGGAGGGTGCAACGCTCGTGTGGATCGAGAGAACCTTGCCTCGGCGGGCCGGATCGCTTCAGGCGAACCGCTTAGGTGCCCCGCGAGGGCACACCCGCTGTCTCTGGCGCAGCGCTCGTGTTGTTGCTCTGCGAATTATGTCAGATTCGTTTCGTTCAGGCCGCCAGGGCCAGCGTGCTCGGTACGTCGAGGCGGATGCCCGGCCCCATCGTGCTGGTGACATACATCGAGCGCACGTAGGTGCCCTTGGCGCCGGACGGTTTGGCCGTAACGACGGCTGAAACCAGCGCGCGGAGGTTGTCCATCAACTGCCCTTCGCCAAATGAAACCTTGCCCATGGGCACGTGGATCAAGCCCACGGTGCGCTCCGTGCGGAACTCGACGCGACCGGCCTTAATCTCCCGCAGCACCCGAGTCAGGTCGTTGGTGACCGTCCCGGCGCGAGCGTTCGGCATCAGGCCGCGCGGGCCGAGCACGCGCCCCAGCCGGCCGACAATACCCATCATGTCGGGCGTGGCCACCGCGACGTCGAAGTCGAGCCAGCCGCCTTCGATGTCGCGGGAGAGGTCGTCTGCCCCGACGCGATCGGCGCCCGCGGTCTCAGCCTCACGCGCCCGATCACCCTGGGCAAAGACGACCACACGCACCGATTTGCCCGTCCCGGCGGGCAATACCACCGTGCCACGCACCTGGTGGTCGGCGTGGCGCGGATCGACGCCGAGCAGGACGTGCGCCTCCACCGACGCGTCGAACTTCGTCGGCGACGTCTGTTTGACCAACGCCACCGCCTCTGCCGGCTGGTAGAGCTTGGTCCGATCGACCAGCTTCGCCACCTCGCGATATTTCTTCCCGTGCTTCTGTGCCATGCAATTGCTCCGTAGTCCGTGCGTCCGCCTGGGGCGGACTCCTACGCGACTTCCAGCCCCATGCTGCGGGCGGTGCCCTCGATCATCTTCATCGCCGCTTCAAGGTCGTTGGCGTTCAGGTCCTGCATCTTCGTCTCGGCGATCTCCCGAACCTTGTCCCGCGAGACGGTGCCCACCCTGGCGCGGTTGGGCGTGCCGGAACCTTTTTCAACCCCAGCGGCGCGTTTTAACAGGTCAGCCGCCGGCGGCGTCTTGGTGATGAACGTAAAACTGCGGTCCTCGAAGATAGTGATCTCGGCGGGGATCACCATCCCGGCCTGGGGGGCCGTGCGCTCGTTGAATTCCTTCACGAACGCCATGATGTTGATGCCGTGCTGGCCCAGCGCCGGACCGATCGGCGGCGCGGGCGTCGCCTTGCCGGCCGGTGCCTGCACCTTCACGATAGCGCGAACCTTCTTAGCCATAGCCTCTTAGTCCGAAGTCCGAAGTCCGAAGTCGACCAACCGGCTGACTTCGGACTTCGGACTGGTTTACGACTTCTCTACTTGGAGGAAATCGAGTTCGACGGGCGTCTCGCGGCCAAACATGGAGACGAGCACGCGCAGCTTGGTCTTTTCCTCGTTGACTTCGTCGATCGTGCCCATGAACTCGGCGAACGGCCCGTCGATGATCTTGACCCGGTCGCTCTTCTTGTAGGTGACGCGCACCTGTGGCTTCTCCTCGCGCATCTGCTTGAGGATGGCCTGCACCTCACTATCCGGCAGCGGCGTGGGCGTATTGCCGGACCCGACGAAACTGGTCACACCCGGCGTGTTGCGCACGACGTACCACGAGTCGTCTTCCAATTCCATCTCGACGAGCACGTAACCGGGGAAGATCTTCTTCTGCACCGTCCGGCGCTGGCCGTTCTTGATCTCCACTTCCTCTTCGGTGGGCACAACAACGCGGAAGATCTTGTCCGCCATGTCCATCGACGTCACGCGGTGCTCGAGGTTGGTCTTCACCTTATTCTCGTACCCCGAGTAGGTGTGAATGACGTACCACTTCGCGTGTGGATTTGCGGGTGGCTCGGCCTCGGCCGTCGCTGCCGTCGCTGCCGTCCCCGCCCTCGTCTGCTGTTCGGTAACCACGTTCGTCGCTCGACTTTTCTCAACTGCCTAGGATGAACTGGAAGATCTTGGCCAAAATGAAATCCACCGCTCCCAGGACGAGCCCGACAAAGATGGACACGGCAATGACCAGTCCGGTGAGGTTGCGCGCCTGCTCGGGAGTGGGCCAGTGTACCTTGCGCAACTCGCTCCACGACTCCCGGAGGAAGTCCATGCCCATTCGCTCGGGCACGAGACGCACCTGCGTGGGCCGTGCGCTCGGCGTCATCGCCTCGCGCATGCGCGCTGCCGAGGCCCGGTTGACCGACGGCTGCACCACCCGCGCCCCCTCGGGCGCCCCACCGGCGGGCGCCGGACCGCCGCGCATGCGCCGCATGGCCATTAGCCTTGCCCCTGAATCCTGGTTTCACGGTGCAGGCGATGACACCGGCACCACCGGCAGTATTTCCGCCGCTCCAGGCGATCCGGCGTCGTCCGCCGGTTCTTGGAGGTCGTGTAGTTCGGCCGCTTGCACTCGCTGCATTCGAGCCGGATGAAGATGCGGTCTTCTCGTTTGGCCACTTGTTGTGATCCTATGGTAATCCGGTAGTGGTCCGCTCGCTAACGCTCGCTGTGATCCAGTGGGTCCTGATCACTACCGGATCACACGCAAAGCACCTACTGCACGATGGAGGTGACGACACCGGCGCCGACGGTGTCATCGCCTGCACCGTGAAACCAGGATTCAGGG
>Ga0170475_102813296_pt1 | contig 12353 bp, 6 predicted proteins | sample Soicark_Litter_5_FD_111474 | JGI IMG/M metagenome (GOLD analysis project Ga0170475, IMG submission 111474) | Avena fatua rhizosphere microbial communities from Hopland, California, USA. Combined Assembly of 48 SPs | reverse complement strand
GATGCGACGGATGCCGCGTGGCATGGCCACATCGCTTTATCATCGGTACCGGGGCATCGTTATCGCGCAAGGGGCGATTCTGGCCCTTGCTGCGTACGTCCCGATACTGAACCTTTTCGTTCCGATCATAGGCACGGCTGCGATGGTTCATACTCTGGATATGGCGCCGATGGCCGACTATGATTCCATTCATTAGTCGATTCAAATTCGTATAGATGTGAATTAACCTCAACGGAATGTTGTTTCGGAGGCGCACTCCATGGTAGGCGGGAACTTCTCTTCAGTTTGGTAAAGTGTCTTGTTCAAGCGCCGCAAACCCGACGAGCCCACTCAGGCCACGAGTGCCGCCCCACTGCCTGCAGGATTGCCGGCAGCGCCGACGGACTCGAAACCGCAGCCCGAGCCAGAGTCTCCCCCGCCTGCCGCGAATCCTGTCCCATCGCTGGACACCGGTCTCGGCGTTCCCCCTTTCCGCCCCGCTCCGCCTAAGGATGCGCAAAACATGTCCCGACCGCCTTTTTCCTCTGCTCCCGCTACACCCGCCACGCCGGCGGCCCCGATCCGACCAGCTATGACCACGGCCATGACCACGAGCCGGCCAGCCAGCCGCGATCCATCCGACCGCCGAACCCTTGTGGTCGGGCGCGGGATCAGCGTCCAGGGCGTGGTGTAGGATGCCGAGCGCCTGGTTGTCGAAGGCACCGTCGAAGCGACGATGATCCACGCAACCGAACTCTCGATCGCCCCAGGTGGCGTGTTCAAAGGCGAAGTCGAGGTCGAGGATGCGGAAATCGCTGGCACCATCGACGGAACGCTGACGGTCCGCGGCAGCCTCGTCGTGCGCAGCACCGGCAAGGTTCTGGGTACTGCTCGATGCCGCCGCCTGCAGGTCGAGGATGGCGGCCAGATCACGGGCCGGATCGAAATGATCAATGACCAGCCGCACAGCGACCTCCCGGTCCGCCAGAACGCCGAACCAGCTCTCTGATCGGTTCGGCGTTCTGTGATATCAGAGGACATGAATCCTGACGCTTGGAGGATTTACGGAGTCTGATATCGCGCACCGGGCTCGCGGGTGGGATGCCAAACAGGTCTATGCCCCCTGCGAGCTGCTGGTGATGGGACGGGTGCAATGAGCGACGATCCAATGACCGTCATCCTGACCGTGCTGGCGCGGCTGGAGACCGGACAGACAAGCATGCAGCAGGAAATCACCGGCCTGCGCACCGAGATGGTTGACGTGCAGACCGGGATGGTTGACGTGCAGACCGGGATGGTTGACCTGCGCACCGAGGTGACAGACTTCCGGACCGCTCTCACTGGGGAACTGGGCGCGACGCGCGGGGCGCTGATGGAGCGGATGTCTCGCCTGCAGGATCAGATCACCGAAATCCGCGACGATATCACTGTGGCCATGGGTTCGTCCGAAGCGGCGGACCGGGCCAATGACACCACCCGCGAGGACCTGCGCACACTGCGAGAGCAGTTCACCGTGATGTTTCGCCAACTGAAAGCCCTGCAGGCTCGGGTGCGCGATATCACCGGCGACCCCTGACATGAGTGATGCCGATTATGAACGCACGATCGCCGACGTGACTGCAGACAATGGTCAATCACCGGAACCGCTCGGGCGGCACCCCGATCTGGAAGCGCCGAATCGATCCCGCCGCCTATTGGCTGACGGCCTGGTAGGCCGCGAGACAGGCTAGATCAACGATCTGGCTCGACGAGGCATCCATCGGCACGATCTGAATCGGCTTTTCCATGCCAAGCAATAATGGCCCGATCGTGGTGCCTCCACCCAGGTGATGCGCCAGTCGTGCAGCGATGTGGGCTGAATGGAGGCCAGGAACAACCAGGACGTTGGCGTTCCCGGTCAAGCGGCAGAACGGATACAGCGCGCGGATCGATGGCTCTAAGGCCACATCCGGGCTCATTTCACCATCATATTCGAAATCCACATTACGCTGATCGAGGATCGCGACCACGTCGCGCATCGGAACCGCCCGCTCGTGAGGGGGATCGCCGAACGTCGAGTGTGACAGCAATGCCACGCGTGGCTCGTGGCCCAGATGGCGTGCGGCGGCGGCCGCGCCGATCACGATATCGGCCAGTTGTGCTGCGTCGGGTCTAAAATTCACCAGTGAATCAGCCAAGAAGATCGTCTTGCCCCGCGTGCCGACCAGCAGGGTCACGCCGAATGCAATGCCACCCTCGGCAGGCCCGATCGCGTGACGGATGTCGTTAAGGCAGACCGAAGCCGAACGGGTGAGGCCGGTGACCATCGCGTCGGCATCCCCGGTCGCGACCATGCAGGCGGCAAAGACATTTCGGTCCTGGTTGACCAGGCGCTGAACGTCCCGTTGCAGGTGCCCCCGACGCTGCACACGCTTGTAGAGGAAATCCACGTATTTCCGGTTCGCCCCTGACAGGCGGGCATTGTGAATCTCAATGCCTGCGATGTCGCCAAGACCCAGGCCCGCCAGCGTGGTGCGAACACGGTCCTCACGCCCGATCAGGATCGGCTGTCCGTAGCCGGCATTGCGGAAGGCAACCGCGGCGCGGACAATCTTCTCCTCCTCGCCCTCGGCGAAGACCACGCGGCGCGGGTTCTCCCGCACCATTTCCATCGTTGCATCCAGCGCGTCCGCCGTCGGATCGAGGCGACCGGAGAGGCTGCGCGTATAGCGGCGCAGATCTTCGAGTGGCCTGCGGGCAACACCCGAATCCATCGCCGCCTTGGCAACCGCCGGCGGAACACGGGCGATGAGCCGCGGATCGAATGCATTCGGAATGATATACTCAGGACCGAACGCAAGGCGCCGTCCGGTCGAGGCCGTATGCACCTCATCCGACACATCCTCACGCGCCAGCTTTGCCAGGGCCTCGGCCGCGGCAATCTTCATCGAGTCGTTGATCGTGCTGGCACGCACATCCAAGGCGCCACGGAAGATGTATGGGAAGCCGAGGACGTTGTTCACCTGGTTCGGATAGTCGCTCCGCCCGGTGGCGATGATGGCGTATGGGCTGACCGCGCGCGCCTCCTCCGGCGTGATTTCGGGATCGGGGTTGGCCATGGCGAATATGATCGGCTTGTCAGCCATTGACGCCACCATGTCCTTGGTCAACGCGCCCTTCACCGACAGACCGAAAAAGACGTCGCTGCCTTCGATCGCCTCAGCCAAGGTGCGCGCTTTCGTGGCCGCGGCATGGGCTGACTTCCACTGGTTCATTCCTTCGGTGCGGCCTTGATAGACCACGCCCTTGGTGTCGCACAGGATCACATGGTCCGGCCGCACGCCCATGGCCTTGAGCAATTCCACGCACGCGATGGCGGCCGCACCTGCACCGTTCACCACCAGCTTGGTTTGGCGCAATTCGCGGCCTGTGAGATGGCAGGCATTGATCAGACCGGCAGCCGCGACAATGGCCGTTCCGTGCTGGTCATCATGGAATACGGGGATATCCATGAGTTCGCGCAACCGTTGTTCGATGACGAAGCACTCGGGTGCCTTGATGTCTTCCAGGTTGATCCCGCCGAAGCCGGGACCAAGGAAGCGGACCGCGTTGACGAATTCCTCGACGTCCTCGGTCCCGACCTCGAGATCGATGCCGTCCACATCGGCAAAACGCTTGAAGAGGGCGACCTTGCCCTCCATGACCGGCTTCGATGCGACAGCACCCAAATTGCCGAGACCAAGAACTGCCGTGCCGTTCGATATGACCGCGACCATGTTGCCTTTGGTCGTGTAGTCGTACGCCAATGACGACTCGCGAGCGATTTCCAGGCAAGGTTCGGCGACACCGGGCGAATAGGCCAGCGACAGATCGCGAGCCGTGGTGATCGGCTTGCTGATGCGTATTTCAAGCTTGCCGGGCCGACCGCTCGCATGCATCTGCAGCGCTTCTTCCGCGGTTATCCGCGCGGTACGCGTGTCGATCGCGCCATCGGCCATGGCCGAACCTCCCCTTCATTCACCAGCGCCGTAACCGGAACGGCTGCTCCCAGCATGGACTTGCCATCGTCTCGAAGGAAGAGGTGCTGTAGGCCATGGCGGGAGGCGGCGCTTCTATGGCAGAAAGCGGACCATGAGCAACCAGTACGATGTGATTGTCATCGGCGGGGGGCACGCGGGATGCGAGGCCGCCACCGCGGCGGCCCGCGTTGGCGCCCGCACGATGCTGTTGACCCATTCGGTCGCTACGATCGGTGAGATGTCCTGCAATCCGTCCGTCGGCGGGATTGGCAAGGGTCATCTTGTGCGGGAGATCGATGCGCTCGACGGCTTGATGGGCCGCGCCGCCGACGCCGCCGGAATCCACTTCAAGATGCTCAATCGCAGCAAAGGACCTGCGGTGCGCGGGCCGCGAGCCCAGGCCGATCGTGCCCTGTATCGGCGGGCAATCCGCTCTTTGCTGGAGGACACGCCCAATCTCACGATCCGCGCTGCCAGCGTGGAGGATATCGAGATCGATCGCGATGGTCACGTCGTCGCGGTTATCTGCGCCGACGGCGAGCGCGTCGATTGTGCCGCGGTGGTGCTGACAGCTGGGACATTCCTGCGAGGGACCATCCACATCGGTGATCGCCAGATCGCCGCCGGCCGTATGGGCGAAGCGCCGTCAGTCGGCTTGGCGCGAACCCTCAGCCGGCTGGGTCTGCCCCTGGGACGATTGAAGACCGGCACACCGCCTCGGCTGGATCGGCGAACCATCGACTGGGAGGGGCTGCGTCCCGATCCTGGCGATGAGGAGCCGCAACCTTTCAGCACGCTCACAGGCCGCCTGTTGAACCGGCAGATCGAGTGCCGTGTCACCAACACGACCCAGGCAACCCGTATCATCATACAGGACAACATTCACCGTTCGGCTGTCTACTCCGGCCAGATTGGCGGGCGCGGACCCCGCTATTGCCCATCTATTGAAGACAAGATCGTTCGGTTCGCCGGCAAGGATCGCCACAACATCTTTCTTGAGCCAGAGGGGCTGGATGATCCCACGGTCTATCCGAACGGGATTTCCACCAGTCTGCCCGAAGACGTCCAGCAGGCCATTCTGAAGACCATACCGGGTCTTGAGCATGCTCGCATGATCCGCCCAGGTTATGCCGTCGAATACGACTATGTGGAACCGCGTGCACTTACGCGTGGTCTGCAGGTGCGCGCGGTGCCCGGCCTGTTCCTGGCCGGACAGATCAACGGAACAACGGGATACGAGGAAGCGGCCGCCCAAGGTCTGCTGGCCGGGGTGAACGCAGCCCGTCTGGCTGGCGGCGAGACGTCGGTGTGGCTCGATCGCACAAACTCCTACATTGGCGTCATGGTGGACGATCTGACCACCCAGGGCGTCGCGGAACCGTATCGGATGTTCACCTCCCGTGCCGAATTCCGGCTCAGTCTTCGGGCGGACAACGCCGACCTTCGCCTGACGGAACTGGGGATCGGCTGGGGTTGTGTCGCCAGCACGCGGATGAAGGCATTCACCGCCTACAAGGCGGAACTGAGCCAGGCGCTGGTCCGCGCGCGCCAGGAAGGTTTGCCGGCTGCCGCGATGGATCGGCTGGGGATTGTCCCGGCTGCTGATGGAAGATGGCGCGCCGCGCTTGAACTCGCTGGCAACGACTCCGTCGCCTGGCCGCTGCTGTGTGACGTGTTTCCATGGTTGCGAAACCTATCGGTGCGGACGGCGGAGCAACTTCGGACCGACGCGCGCTATGCGGGCTATCTCCACCGGCAGCAAGCCGAAGTCAGGCTCAGCCGGCGCGAAGACAGTGTCGACCTCGCACCACTGGCATTCGATGAGATTGGCGGTCTGTCCAACGAAATTCGCGAGAAACTGAACCACGCGCGGCCGGAGTCGCTCGGTGCGGCAGCGCGTATCCAGGGCATGACACCCGCGGCGCTGGCATCGATCGCGGCGTTCGTGCGTAAGCGTACGGCGGCATAGGAGACAGTGGACAGCATCCCCGACCCCGGCATTCAATCCAGAGTACCCTCCGCCAGCGGGGCAACCCCGGCGATGGCACAGTGGTTTGCCGCCAAAGCCGATCACCCGGACGCGCTGCTGTTTTTCCGGATGGGCGATTTCTATGAGTTGTTCTTCGCTGACGCGGAAGCCGCCTCAGCCGTTCTGGACATCGCTCTATCCCACCGGGGCGAGCATGCGGGCACCCCCATACCGATGTGTGGTGTTCCCCATCATGCATCGGAGATCTATCTCGCGCGGCTGATACGACGCGGATTCCGCGTCGCCATTGTCGAGCAGATGGAAGATCCGAAGGCCCGAACCGGCAAGCTGCCAATCAAGCGGGCGGTCGTGCGAATCATCACACCCGGCACGATTACCGAGGACGCACTGCTCGAGGCGGGGCGGCCAAACCTGTTGCTGGCGCTGGCGTGTAACGAGGAGAATCTAGGGGCCGCATGGGTCGACGTTTCCACCGGCCTGTTCGAAACCGCTGATATCGCTAAATCTGAACTTTCCGCGCTACTCGGTCGTCTGGAACCGGCCGAGATTTTGGCACCTCAGTCACTCGATCTGGGTGAGTGGAATGCACAGCGCTCGGCGGAGACCGTACCCTCCACATCACTGATCGCGCGGCGCCGTCTGGCGGAAACATTCGCAATCGCCAGCCTCGACGCGTTCGGCACGTTCAGTGATGGTGAAGCGGTCGCCGCTGCCATGGCCGTGGACTACGTACGCAGTACGCAGTCAGGCGCCCTGCCCCGACTGGCTCGTCCTGAACCGCAAGGACAGGCCGGCAGGTTGCTGATGGATGCGGCCACGCGTGCCAGCCTGGAAATATTGCGGGGTCGGGATGGGAGCACGCAACACACGCTGTTTGCCGCGGTCCAACGCACGCTCACGCCGCCGGGCGCCAGAACATTGGCGGCCTGGCTATCGGCCCCACTGACGGATCACCACGCGATTATCGCGCGCCAGGATGCCTGGTCCTGGTGCGGAGCCAATTCGGAGGCGACCCATCGGTTGCGTTCGGTTCTGCGAACCGCACCAGACATGGCGCGGGCGTTGGGCCGGCTGTCCTTGCATCGCGGAACCCCTCGTGACCTCGCCGCAATCCGGGACGGTCTGCACGCAGCGTTCCGCGTTGCCGAGACACTTCAGGCGCCCCTGCCCCGGGCGCTGACAGATGTCCGATCGGCCATTCCGGACGATACAGCCCTCGCGGAGGAATTGGCTCGTGCGCTGGCCGACCCGGCGCCGGCCCGTCTGGAAGAGGGCGGCGCAATACGAGCCGGATACGACGGAGAACTTGACGCACATCGGGCGCTTCGCGACGAAAGCCGGCAGGTCATCGCCAAGCTGCAATTGGATTTCGCGCAGCGGTTTGGGGTGCCGAGCCTGAAGATCAAACACCACGCGCAGCTTGGCTATATCATCGAGGCGCCGTCCGTCGCCGTGGAGAAGCTGCGCGACTTTGCCGAATTGACCCTGCGTCAGGGTATGGCCAACGGAGCCCGGTTCACCACGCCTGAACTGTCTGAGCTCGATCAGCGAATTCGGGAAGCCGCGGAGCAAGCCGCCACGCGTGAACGTCAGGTCTTTGCCCACCTGGTTCGCCAGGTGCTGGCGCACGCTGATGCGCTGGCGGCCTGCGCAGCGGCGTTGGCCTTCCTGGATGCAACGCAATCGGCCGCAAGGCTGGCGGAGAGCGGCACATGGGTGCGCCCTGAACTGACCGCCGCGGATGAGTATTGCATCGAGGCTGGCCGCCATCCGGTGGTGGAAACTGCACTCACCGGGCGCGCGGCGTTTGTGCCGAATCGCTGCGATCTTTCCCCGAACCAGCGTGTCATGCTGCTGACCGGGCCTAACATGGCCGGGAAATCGACGTTTCTTAGACAGAACGCCCTGTTCGTCGTCCTGGCACAGGCCGGACTGCCGGTTCCGGCGGAATCTGCCGTACTTGGGATTGTGGATCGGCTATTCAGCCGGGTCGGCGCGGCCGATGACCTTGCACGTGGCCGATCGACCTTCATGGTGGAGATGACGGAGACGGCCGCCATCCTGCATCAGGCAGGACCCAGATCGCTGGTTGTCGTTGATGAAATCGGCCGCGGGACCTCTACCCTCGACGGGTTGGCAATCGCTTGGGCGGTGCTGGAGGCATTGCACTCCACGATCCGATGCCGCACCATTTTCGCTACCCATTTTCACGAACTTGCGGAATTGGCAGATCGGCTGCCACGGCTCCGGCCACACACGATGCGGGTCAAGGAGTGGAAAGGGACAGTCGTGTTCTTACATGAGGTCGCCGAGGGCGCAGCGCGACGGTCATGGGGCGTACATGTCGCCGAGCTCGCCGGTGTTCCGGCCCCGGTGGTGCGGCGCGCCGCGGCGTTGATGGCGGCGATGGAGAAGCATGGGGGACCGCTGAGCAAATCAGCCTCGGTTCAAGCGCTTCCCCTGTTTGCCGCTACCGCGGTTCCAGACGAGGCAGAAGCCAAGCCAGCCGCACCGCTATTCGAGGCGTTCACCGAACTCAACCCTGACAACTTGTCACCAAAGCAGGCACTCGAGGCATTATATCGTCTTAAGACGCTGATGGCGGGTTGCGCGGACGAGACACCATAGTACGATCAATGCAATGTTAACTCCAATTCCTTTGCCGCGAGCCCCTGAAGCCGCGGCCTCGCTCCTATCGGATGCTCTTGCCGGCATCGCCGAGGAGAACGGTGCCGTTTCGCGAGATGCCGCTGTTGGTGCATTTCGGCGTCATTTGGCTCGCATCCAGTCTTATGTGCAGCACGCTTTTGAGCAGGAGCAGATCACCGGCCTGCAGGCCGCCCGACTCTTGGGGGCGCTGATCGACGGCGTTGTTGCCGCGCTGTTCGAACATACCATGACCAAGGCCGACCTGGGGTTTGTCGAGAACCTGAGCATCGCAGCCACCGGGGGTTACGGTCGCGGCGTCCTTGCACCATTCAGTGACATCGATCTGCTGTTTCTGACTGCCGAAGACCCGACGGCGGAGACCCTGCGGGTTGTCGAGTACATGCTGTACTTCCTGTGGGATCTTGGGCTCAAGGTCGGGCACGCCACGCGCTCGATCGGGGACTGCCTGGCCGAAGGAGCCAAAGACACCACGATCCGCACAGCACTGCTCGATGCACGGTTTCTGACCGGCAACAAGACGCTGTTCGGGGAATTTCATCGGCGTTTCCGCGCGGCATGCAAGGAATCGGGCGCGGCTGAGTATATCGCGGCGAAGCAGGCAGAACGTTCATTGCGCCACCGCCGGTATGGCGACAGCCCGTTCGTGGTCGAGCCGAATGTGAAGGAAGGCCGCGGGGGCTTACGCGATCTGCAGACACTTTACTGGATCGCCCGCTACGTCTTCGACACGCAGACGATGGGGGAACTCGCGGATCTCGGCGGCATTCTGACGCAGCAGGAAGCACGGCACGGCCGGCGCGCCTGGGAATTCCTATGGACCGTCCGTTTTCATCTCCACTACGTGGCAGGCCGGGCGGAGGAGCGACTGACGTTCGATCTGCAGCCGGTTGTCGGGGCCCGGATGGGATACACACGTCACGGCCGGCAAGATGGCGTCGAACGCTTCATGCGCCATTACTTCCTGACCGCTCGGGAAATCGCTCGCCTGACACGTATCCTGGAGCCAGCGATCCTACGATCGGCACTGGGTCCACCCGCGCTCGAAGCCGAAGCGGATGATGCGCTGCTTTCAGCCGGCTTTGTCCTGGCGGAAGGCCAGTTACTGCCGATAGCCGGGCGTGACTTCGACGTCGAACCAATCCAGATGCTTCGGATCCTGCAGGTGGCGCGCGACCGCGGCCTTGAACTGCACCCGCTCGCCGTGCGGTCGTCGATTCAAAATGAACGCCGGGCGGTGTCGTTGCGCGGCGATCCCAAGGCCGCTACGATCTTTATGGATCTGCTGTGTGGCAAGGAACCCGATCGCCACCGCCCGGGAGGGCAGCATCCGGACGGAGCACGCTGGCTCGGTATCCTCAACGAAACCGGGTTTCTTGGCCGCTATTTGCCGGACTGGGCACGCATCGTCGGGCAGATGCAGTTCGATACCTACCACATTTTCACTGTGGATGAGCACACGATAGAAGCCGTCAGGATCCTCAACACTTTGGAAAAAGGAGAGCTTGCGGAGGTCGCGCCGGTCGCGTCCCAGCTTGTCGACCATGTCCAGTCACGGCGCTCGCTGTATCTCGCGATGTTACTGCACGATATCGCCAAAGGTCGTGGCGGCGATCATTCCGTGCTTGGCGCCGACGTCGCGCTGGAGATCGGCCCAGCTTTGGGCCTGACGGACGAAGAAACCGAGACGGTCTCTTGGTTGGTTCTGCATCATCTACTGCTGAGTGCCACAGCGTTCAAGCGCGATATCGATGATCCGAAGACGATTCTGGATCTCGCTGACACTATTCAATCGCCTGAGCGCCTGCGTCTTCTGCTGATTCTCACTGTCGCCGATATGCGCGCCGTTTCGAGCAAGGTCTGGAACGGGTGGAAAGCCACACTGCTGCGGGAACTGTATTCCCGCGTCGCCGAAGTATTGGCGGGCGGTCTCGCCACCGCCGAACGCGATGTACGCGTTGCGCGGGCAAAGCAGGCCGTCGCCCCGCTGCTAGGTGATTGGACCGCGGAGGAAATCGAGCATTTTGCCGAACTTGGGTATGCTGGCTACTGGTTGTCGTTCGATCCGGAAACCCATGCGCGTCATGCAAGATTGATCCGTGATGCGGAGCATCGGAAATCCCCGCTAACAGTCGATACACAGCCACTGCCGGCGCGGGCGGTTACCGAGGTTACGATCTATTGCGCCGATTACGCTGGACTGTTCAGCAAAATCTCCGGCGCGCTTGCAGTGGCTGGCGCGTCTATTGTCGATGCGCGGATCCATACAATGACAAATGGAATGGCGCTGGACACGTTTTGGATTCAGGATACCGCGGGAGGGACCTTCGATGCACCGCATCGACTCGCGCGCCTTTCGGTCCTGATCGAGCAGGCGCTGTCGGGTCGGCTGCGGCTGGCCAGCGAAATTCGGCGCGTATCAAAAGTCTTGCTGGGCCGACGCATGCAGGCGATCCATGTGCCCCCGCGCGTGGTCATCGATAATCAGGCTTCGAACACATATACGGTCCTGGAGGTTAACGGACGGGACCGCCCAGGTTTGCTGCATGACGTCACGGCGGCCATCAGTGAACAAGGACTTCAGATCGCGTCGGCCCACGTCACCACGTACGGTGTTCGTGCCGTCGACGTTTTCTATGTGAAAGACGTCTTTGGCCTGAAGGTTGAAAATGAACGAAAGCTCCGCCAACTTCGCAAGGCGTTGCTGCTGGCGTTGAACAACCCGGACCACGTGGTTCCCCCGGTCACGGTTCCACCGGTTCGCAAGCTGAAACGAGCGGTCGCCAAATAAGTCGGGGGAACACAGAGGCGTCAGTCCGACAGAACGTACTGGTGTCCCCTGCCGTGACGACCCAGGTCGCTTGCCGCTGATGGCCCGCATGAGACCTGCCGCGCGGCAGGTGCCGGAAGATAGCGACGGACCATAAGGTGAAGCTCCAATGCCCGCCAGCCAGAGCGCCCATCAGTGAGCGATCCGCACGATCTCCCAGCTCAAGTCAGTTTATTGCGACTCGAAGAGATCAGCATATGGGGTTTCATCGTAAGCAATGCTCTGCCACCCTTGGGCTGTCAGCGCCTCAGGATAGGCGGTCGGGCTGCCAATTCCACGGCATCAACTCGTCGATGCATTTTTGCGACCAATCGTTGACGAGACGTGTCAGCAAATCCGCAAAACAGGCGTGCGGATGGACGCGATTGAGTTTGCAAGTCTCGATCAGCGACGCTAATTTGACAAAATCACCCTATCTGCAACGTTTTTCCTTTACGTTGGCGCTGCTCTACGTTGCGTAGCGGTAGCGGGATTGATGGCGCTGCGTCTGCGCGCGTGACGCTGGTTGATTTGGGCGACCAGCGCCTCCTTGCCTTGCGGCTTGCACGCGGTGGCCGCAACCGGCAGCGTCAAATTCGGGTGCAAACGTTCCGGTCAAGGTGACTCTGTCAAACTAGGAAGGCCCAGTTTTCGCCGCCTTCATCACTGCCGCAAAGAGGCTGTTTTTCCTCGAAAGACAAACTGGCTTCATAGCTCGCTCGATACTGTTATTGTCGAGCTCGTTGCGCCCGTCATCCAGAAATCTCTGTAACCCGTCCCAGTGGTTCAGCGCGTAACGGATCGCCTCGGCGGCCGGCCCGCGGGCGGGCAGTTTGGCAAGCTGCGCCTCGAACCAGACATGCAGTTCGGTGATCAGCGGCTTGCTCTCGGCATGACGGGCGATCTGCCG
>Ga0170475_103999006_pt1 | contig 12354 bp, 11 predicted proteins | sample Soicark_Litter_5_FD_111474 | JGI IMG/M metagenome (GOLD analysis project Ga0170475, IMG submission 111474) | Avena fatua rhizosphere microbial communities from Hopland, California, USA. Combined Assembly of 48 SPs | reverse complement strand
GTCGGATCTTTCCCGCGGACCGTGCGAATTGGGGAAGAACGGAGCCGATACGCGTTGTTGGGGGGCGAGTCCATCGTGAGCGTGATCTTCATCAGTCACAGCAACGAGAGCGCTGCTCGCCACGTCGTCGAGCAGCTGAGCAAACGCGGCTATCACTCGGTCTTCCTCCATTCCCATGAAACGAAGGAAACCACAGTGGGAGACGCGTGGCGGGAGGTCCTCTTTCCACTTGTGCCAGAGGAGTTCTCGCCTAGTTGATCGAAGGTCCGGGGGGCGAGAAGGCATGATGAGAAGTGGCCTAGTGCACGGATACGTTGAAGGCGCGAATGGTCCGGCGGATGTTGGGGCCGGGGGCCGTGAGGCAAACGGACCTCGCCAGGTAGACCGGGATCCCTCAACCGACACTGTCGCGCTGGTTCAGGGGGACGGCTACGTTCAAGGCGATGAAGGAGCCAGACAGGAAGGAAGAAGAACCACCTCCACTAGCGCGGTGAAGTTCGAACTCCTGCATTGCGTGACGAGGTTGGCCGCGTAGGAAGACGGTCCACCAGATCGGATCAGCCCCAGCACCGCTTTGGTGACTGTCGCCGCCGGCCTCCTGGGTACCTCTTTCGCCGGTATCACCGGGTGGGCTCCTGGGCACCGGTGGTACCGCTGAAAGTGGTACCCCTCCGGGCCGGTGGCGACAGGTGACCACGCACGCCGAGTCCCCCACCCCATCCAATGGCTCACCGACAACGGCAGCGCCTACATCTCCGATGAGACCGTCTCGTTTGCTGAAGGCCTCGGCCTCAGGCCCTGCACCACGCGCCCTATTCGCCAGAGAGTAACGGCATGGCCGAGTCCTTCCTGAAAAGGGTCAAGCGCGACTACTCCTACCAATACGAGCCGCGGACTGCCGCCCGCGTGCTCGAACACCTGCCGCAATGGATCGACGAATACAACCGCTTCCGCCCTCAGAGGGGCTTCAAGATGCTGTTCCCCCATGGAGTACAGACAATTGGCGAGCTGGGGTGCCCGGTTTCGAGGGGGCAACTCCAACGAATCCGCCTATTCGACCTCCAACGACGCGCAGAGCTTGGCCGGTTGCGGTTTCAGAATGCCATCGACCAAAGAGAACGGCGCGCAGCGGGCTACCGCCCTCCACTCCACCAAAGAACTTCGATCCTTGCGCACCGACCAGCTCCGCACGATCGCGTCCGAGCCCAGAATGGCAATGGTATCGCCGCTCATATCGAATTGCATCGAGACGACGGTCGCGCCGATCTCGAGCGGCGACGCCAAAGGAAGACCAGAGTTAGAATCCCACACACGTAGCAGGTGGCTCCCGGCGAGAAAATCATTCTCGTTTAGCCGAAAGGCAGCAGTTAAAATACGGTCGCCTTCCGGGCTGAACACCACCTTATATACGAGCCCGTCGGACTTTATTGGAGGCATAAGCAACGCGCCACTTTCGGCATCCCACGTACATACGTTGTACAGGCTCGCGGTGACGACACTGTTGCCGTCGGGGCTGAATGACGCGCTATAGACCTGACTGCTGTGAGGCAGCCGGGCGACAGGAACACCTGTCGTGGCGTCCCAGACGTACACCGTGTTGTCATATTGACCGCTGACCGACAGGACCCGCGTACCTTTAGGGTTGAATACCGCGTTCTCGACGCCCCTGTCATTCTTGAAAGTCGAAAGGAGTGTTCCCTTCTTGACGTCCCAAACACGTGCTACGTCCTCGGCGACGGTGACCAAGCGCGAACGGTCGAAGCTGAAGAGCGCGCTCCGCACCGCGTCGCCCTGCGGCAGCACGGGGCCATATGGCTGTCCGGTACGTGCTTCCCACACATGCACTATCCCGCCGCCCGTGGCAACGACGAGTGATCCATCCGGGCTGAAGCTCACCGCGTCGACACCTTATTGATTCATCATGGCTAGTACCCGCGGGCTACCTGTCGAGGTGTCCCATATCCGCGCCGTCCCGTCGCGGCTCCACGTGACGACACGTGAACCGTTCGCACTAAAAGACGCGCTCATGATCTCGCCTTGGCGCCCGAGCGGCGCAACGAGCTCAGCCTCGCCTTTCGCATCCCACACATAGGCTCGAGCCCCATCGATCGTAAGGATGCGCGCGCCCGTTGAATCGATTTGGGCACGTTGGATTGTACCGGCGTGTCCGAGAGACCTCACGTGCGGGATGGTGGTCACCGAGTCCCAAATGCGGGATACCGTGTCTCGGCACGTCGTCAGGACGCGCTGGCCATTTGGGCTGAACGTCGCTGTGACCACATCAGCGCCGTGCTCAAGTACCAATGTCACGGGGCTTCCCGTTACCGCGTCCCAGACGCGCGCCGTGTTATCCGCACTCGCGGTAACGATGCGGGTACCATCGGGGCTGAAAGAAGCGTCGTGCACCTTGAGCTGATGGTGCACGACGACGAGCTGCTTTCCTGTGGCAGCATCCCACACTCACGCGGTGGCGTCGAAGCCGGCGGTCACGACACTTGCGTCATCAGGGCTGAAGCGCGCAGAGTACACGTAGCCTTGATGCAGAAGCGGAGGAGTGAGCGCCTTCCCTGTTCGGGCGTCCCATATCCGCGCGCCTCTCTCCCACTCGGCTGTGGCGATTCGCCTGCCATCGTGGCTGAACATCGCCGCACTGATGTTGCCAATGCCGATGGGATCGCCGACGGGCCGTCCTGTCCCAGCATCCCACACTCTAACGGTGCCGCTGACAGTCAGGATACGCTTGCTGTCCGAACTAAACGCAGCTGACGTCACGCCACCGGGATGTTCGAGAGTTGCGAGCGCCGCTCCCGTCGTCGCGTCCCACATTCGCGCTGTTCCGTCGTCGCTCGCAGTTAGGATGCGCCGGCCGTCGGGACTAAACTCCGCGTGCCTGACAGCGCCGTTGTGCTTCAACGAAGGAAGGAGCGCCTTCCCGGTCGATGCGTCCCACGTTCGCGCCGTTCCGTCGCTGCTCGCGGTAACGAGGCGTCGACCGTCCCTACTGAAGCGCGCCGTCCAAATTGTGTCGTCGTGCTTCAGCGGCGGGAGCAGTTCCGCGCCACTCTTGGCGTCCCATACGCGAGCTGTCCCGTCGTCGCTCGTGGTGGCAAACTTGGTGCCGTCCGGACTGAATGTCTCGCTGCGAACTTGTCCGGAATGGCCTGATACTGTGAATCGGGGCAAATGAGCGGCCGCAGCGGCGAACAGCATCCTCGAGGAGGTATCGTCGACCCCTAGTTCGCGTGCCGAGAGCAGCAAAGGAATCGCTGGTGCCGAGTGGCCTTCGACCACCAGCTGCCGAGCGTGTTCTTTGTAGCTCGCCCCCAGTAACCTTTCTGCACGACGGCGCCCTTCGTCGGCCGCGCGAGCGCCCTTGAGCGCCTGCCTCGCGGAAATGCCCAGACCGGCGGCTAGCGCAAAGAGCAAGACGAATGCGCTGCGCACCGTCCGTCGCCACTTCACCTGGGACTTCAAGCCAGCCGATGCGACAAGCAGCCGCTCCACGGTATGGGCACTCGCGAGACCTCGCGTGACGGCATCTACCGATTCGTCGATCCAGATCCTTCCTTGGTAATCGAGCCACCCGCGTGTCTCCGCTGCAACGGCGGGGTCATTCAATACACTGCCGACATTGATTGCAATGATAGGCCGATGTGGGTGACACTTGCGGAATTCCTCGACCTCCGTTCGAACCCACCTCGGCTCCCGCAGCATGTCGCGATTGGCGACGACAACCAATGCGCGCGAGCGCTTGAGGGCGTCGCGCAAGGTGCTGTCGAGGGCCGAGCCCGGCAATGCTTCCGTCTCGCTGAAAAAGACCACCAGATCGCGTTCGCGCAATTGGCGCGCCAAATCTGAAACATAGCTCTGCGTTCCTCGCGGAGGCGGGCCGAGCGCAAACGAAAGGAACTCGTCATATCCGAACAGGATTGACGCCCAGCCCGGCCGTGGTCGCGCCGGGCTGTCCTGGCCGGCAACGCCGGCAGCCGCGGGGGGCACGATCGCTTGTCCGTCCTGGATGCCGCGTCTCACTCTAACCCAACATTTCAACTATTGGATTATCGTTCCCGTTGTGGGCGGCCCCTAGCCAGGCCTGCAAGGCATCGCGGTACCGACGCCGGCGCTCCTCGTTTCGCTGGGTCAAGGCCAGCAGCTCACCCATGCCGTCGGCGAGTGAAGCGTCGCCGAAATATGCGACCAGTGCGTTCTTCAACTGTTCCTGTTGGCTGGCGAGCATCGAGTGAACTCCGCGGGGTCGCGGCAGGGCCGGGTGCGGCGGTCTGGACGTGTCGGGTTACCGGTGGCCTTGAGGATAGGGTCTCCGACCTCAATTTCTCAAGCATTCAGAAATGTCCGATAGCCGTTGCGTATGGCGACCTGGCAATTCCTTGACCGGAACTAGCTCGGCAATTCGCCGGGCCAAGGACGGCTCTGGGCCGGTGGGCCCGTCAGAGCCGTAGTTGTAGGACCTCTGGCACCGCAAGGCGGCGGCTCCCCGACGGCGTCTTGGCGTCCCCTCCTCGTCCAGCTCCCTGACCACGCGCGGCCTTCATTCACGCTCAGCGCCCTGAAAACGGCGATGGGGCCGGCTGCTACGTCAGCTTGGCGGCTACAGGAAGGAACGGAAGCGGCGATGGCCCGCCCGTCGCTCTGAAAAGGAGGAAGATCTCCCCGCGGCTCCGTTTGGAGATCGCAGCCGAATCGCCCCAATCACCACCGACTGGCGCGACCCATTGCAGAAGTATCTCGCCCCGAGCCGCCAGATAGGTCGCGTGGGGGACGAAAAGCACTTCGACTTCGCGAAGGCCATCAATGGAGTCTTCAGTGCCTAGTCGCGACGTCTTTCTCAACTACCGCCGCCGCGACTCGGCCCCGAGAGCGCGCAACCTGTACCACGCCCTCTCGGCAAGACTTGGAACCGAGCGCGTCTTCATGGATACGTCCTCGCTGGGAGCGGGTAGTGAGTTTCCGAAGGAGATCGCCGACGCTCTGGAGTCCGCTCAAGGCATGCTTGTTATCATCGGGCTTGGCTGGCTGACGGCAGGTGACGAGTTCGGCCACCGGCGCATCGATCAACCCAACGAATGGGTCCGACGCGAGATCGAGAGCGCCCTTGCGCGAGTCGTGAAGATCATCCCCGTGCTGGTTCAGGCCCTGCTCCCGAGCTGGCTGGCCTCGCGACCAGACAAGGCATCGCGCTGCGTGACGACTCCTTCGGCGCCGACGTGGAGGGTGCCTTTCACCTCGCGAAGAACTCCAGACTCCTATTCCGATCGCGGCAGCACCTACGCAGCCAGAGACTACCGGAAGGCCCTGCGGGCCAGAGGCTTCCAAGGGGCATGAGCAGGAAGGGCAATTGCAGGGACAACTCCGTCGCTGAAAGCTTCTTCGCCACATTGAAGCGCGAGATGGACCGCGCCGACGACCCCGTGACGAGGATCGGGGCCACCCTCGCCATCGTGACTAGGTTGACGGCTTCTACAACATTAAACGCCGCCACTCCTCTGTCGGGTATGAGAGCCCATCGAGTTCGAATTGCTTCAAGCCGTGAATCGCCCAGCAACCTAAGCCAACCTCCACGGAATCGGGTCAAGCCCCTCCCGCCGTCGCTGATGGGTCAACGAGCATCGCAGTACCATAGGTCGTGTATTATCTGTCGTAACGAAGATGGCCGGGCCCGAGAACCGAATCGGCTGGATACGAACGATATCGCAATGCCTCAGCGAGCGCTCGTGGACCGACGAGGGCATGGTTCTTGGCGAGTTCGGCATTCCCGAGGCGGGGGGTGGCGACCGCGAAGAAATCCGAATCGCACGACTCCGGGGGGCCACGGATGGAGCTCTGGAATCGCTCTGGAGGTTCGTCACAGACGTCTCGCCGTCGTCCGAACGCTCCTCGCTCGCCGCACCCTCGCGCGAAGATGTGGCACGCCTTTGGCCGGCCGGATCGCCGCGCGTGTTCCTGAGTCACAAAGCCGAATCCAAAGTGCAGGCGAAAGGGCTGAAAGATGAACTCGCCAAGTTCGGCGCTGCGTCTTTCGTCGCCCACGACGATATCGAACCGACAAAGGCATGGCAGACGGAGATTGAACGTGCCCTGGCCAGTATGGATGTCCTTCTGGCGCTCCTTACACCGGGCTTTCAAAACAGTTGGTGGACCAATCAGGAGCTCGGAGTTGCCCTCGGCCGAAATATTCCGGTGATCTGCATTAGAATTAGTGAAGATCCGAGGGGGTTCGTGGGATCTCTTCAGGCTATTTCGGGCGGAAACCGGTCGGAAGCCGAAATGGCCCAGGAAGTCGTCCGTGTCATGTCTGGCGACACCAGCTTGGCATCTGCACTCACCCTCGGCCTCGTCATTCAGTGGGAATCGTCGCAGAGCTTCCTGCAGGGTATCCGTGCGATCAGCCAACTTGAAACGTGCCGAAGTCTTCCCGCTGACCTGTTGGCTCGAGTTGAGAGAGCGTACAAGACCAATGACCAGCTCCACGGTTCCGGTGCTGTTGGCAACCGATATCCAGCCTTCATTGCCAAGATGAAGGCGGCGGCTGGCCGGACAGACTGAACCGCTCGCTCAGAGGCCGCGCGGTCGAGTGCTGCAGCGTCGCGTTCGCCCTCGACGCAAGAGCCATCGCGCTGACCGTCCGAAGCGCCGTCCTTTCGAGATTGAGGCCCGAGGGTTTCTCGACGTGAGACCATCCCCTGACGATCAACGGCCCGAGAGCTGGACCTTCCTTCGAAAGTCGAAAGTAGAATGAGCCCATAGCGTCGACCCGCACGGCGAACTCTGCCATTGGGATCTGCGAGCGTGGTAACTTGGTTCCCTCGTGGCGAGCGCGACGCCGAAGCATTTCCGAGTCTTTCTCTCCTCCCCGGGGGACGTGGGCGAGGAGCGGGCGGCGGCGCTCAAGTTGCTGAACGACTTCCCGAGACGCCCGTGGCTGGCGGGGCGGGTGACGGTCGAAGTTGTCGCGTGGGACGATCCCCTGTCGGGCACGCCGATGGACGCCACCCGTACCCCGCAAGAGTCCGTGACCGAGCATCACCCTTCGCCTTCGGCTTGCGATCTCACGATAGTCATTCTGTTCGGGCGCCTGGGCACGCGCTTGCCGCCGACGAGAGTACAGCCTGATGGCAATCCGCATCTCTCGGGCACGCATTGGGAGCTCGAGGATGCCCGCCGTAAAAAACGACCGGTCTGGATCTACCACCGCCGGGACTTCAGGTTGTCCCCCAAGGATCCGGAGCACGAAGCCAAGATGGCGCAGTTCAACGCTCTGGATACTTTTCTGGGTGACCTGCGAGCCGACGACGGATCTCTCCTCGGCGGCATCAATGAGTACGACGAGTCGGCTGAATTCAGCACCATGCTCGAGAAGCAGTTCGAGGCCGAGCTCCGTCGCGTTCTGGACGAGAGTTCTGCCCTCACGGGAGCCGACGGCCGCTTCAAGATCTTCCTGGCAAACACCGCGGACGATCTGACCAAATGGCGTGGGCGCTTGCGCGGTCAGCTGAGCGCCATTCCCAACGTCTCGCTGCTCGCGGAGCTGCCACCACCGTTCGACGAGGCGGACCACCGGGTCGCGGCCAGGGAGATGGCAAGACAAGCGGATCTGTCCGTGCACTTTGCTGGGTGCGTCGCCGGGCGCTGGAATTCATGACGACGAGTCGGCCCCCACCTATCCGATCGAGCAACTGCGCGCGTGCCTCGAGCACGGACGCTCGCGCTTGATTCTGCATCCGGATGGGTTTCGTGCGGAATCAATCTTGAACGACACCTACCGCGCCCTCGTCGACGATGTGCACGGGCGGCAGGACGAACGGATGCGGCTGGAGATCGTCTCGACGAAGCGTGACGAAACCGCCGAGGCCGTCTTACAGAAGCGTCGTTTCATCCTCGAGGAGCGCGAACGAGCGCTGCAAGCTGCGCAGAAGGACAGCTCGGCGCCTCGGTCGCGAACCATGTTCATCGATGTGCACGATCACGACACCGGTCACATCGACCCGTTGCTGCAGTTTCTGACGAGTCGGACCAACCTGTTGCCGAACAAGGCAGCGGAGATGCCCGGTCCCAAGCAAATGGTCTTCGAAGAGCTGGTCTCGCAGGCGGATATCCCATTAGGAATACCCCACGCCGGCGGACGCTCACGCCTCCATCGGCACCTACATTGAGTCCTTCTACGACCCCACCAAAAGGCACTCCCATCTTGCCTATCTCAGTCCCCTCGAGTTCGAATTGAAGGCTCAGATCGCCGCGGATGCGGCATAGTCAAACCGGTCCACGAAAGCGGGGGAGGATCACCTACGATCTGTTTACGCGGGCGCGCTCGTGGACCGGTCTAGCTGCACGAGCTCCTTCGGGCGCACCCGCCACGACCCACCGGGCCGAGGCAGCTGGTAAGCGTGGGTGCGTCGACGAAGACGTTCGGCGAAAATGGGGTCTCGACGTCAAGACTCAAACTGTTGACGTGGCTCAAGGGCTGATTCCAAAACGTCGCCGAGCAGCGCACACTTCGGCTAGGGTATGGGGGTGACGCGGCTGCCGAACGATCCGTCCTGGAAGTACGCCGCCTTTGTCAGTTACCGTCACCTGCCTGAGGATCGACGATATGCCGAATGGCTCATCGACGCGCTCGAACGCTTCGAGACTCCGGAACCCCTCGTTCAGAAGGGTGCTCGGCGCAAGCTCGGCGTGATCTTCCGGGATGACAACGAGCTTGGCGCGAGCTCCGACCTGACGGATTCCATCCGGCAGGCACTTTGGCACTCCCACCACCTCATTGTCGTCTGCTCCTCCGCCACGCCGCAGTCGTTGTGGGTCCGCGCCGAAGTGAAGCTCTTTCAGACCTGGGGGCGGAGCGACAACATCTTGGTGTTGCTCATCGACGGCGACGCAAAGACCTGCTGTCCACCGGAGCTTCTCCGCTGGCAGACGGTCGGCGAAGGTCCGGCGACCCGGCTAGAGCTCGCTGAGCCCGTCGGGGCCAGCCTCATGCCCGTCCAGGGCAAGTCCCCCCTCGACATCGAAGAGTTGGCGCGCGACAAGGCGGCGTGCCGGTTACTGGGTTGCGAACTGGGTGAGCTGCGCGACCGGATTCGTGAGCGCCGAGAAAGGCAGCTTTCCAGGCGGTACTTCGACGACTTCATTCGCCGCTGGTGCATTCCAGAGGGAGTAGGCGAACTCACCGAAGTGCAGGTGAGACGTCGCATCGTCTCGTATGAGTTCGAGTTCCGGGGAGGCGTGGTCGAAGTCATCCGCCGCGTGAATGGTCACCTCAGATTGGAACCCACCCGGGACGGCGTCGCTCAATGGGATATCACTTATCGGTCGGATGGTGTGCACCCCGAGGCGATTTGTCGCCGCGATCGGCTGGGGCGAGTGAAGCTCATTGAGACATTCAGCCGAGATCTCACTGTCGCCGACTTCTTGCGCGAAGACAATTCCGCGTATGTCTCTCCCGCCCTGTCAGGCCCTCTAGCTCAACACGCCCGAGAAGTCGAAACGCTGGGCTCGCGGCGGTCCGACATCGCGAGACATCGCCTCGAATACGACGCGCGAGGGCGCGTGACCCGTCGCTTCTTTGCACGCGACAACCGCAACGCACCAGCCCGCGACGCCCATGGTAACTATGGGGAAGCGAAGGAATATGACGAACGGGGGCTCACCTCGCTCACCTATTGCCTCGACGCGGAAGGCAGCCGTGCCGTGCAGAGTACAGGTGTCGCCTGTCGCAAACTTCTCCACGACTCCGCCGGAAGACTTTCCTCCGCGACCTTCTTAGACGCGAACGACTACGCAATCCGTGGCGTCGATTGGTACAGCACCGTGACTTGGACCTACGACGACTTCGGGAATGTCGTCGAAACGGCATTCTTCGATGAGCAGGGGACTCCCTGCCTGAGCAAGGAGGGCGTGGCCCGCACGACGATGACGTATGGGCCGAATGGTGAGGGGGTCGAAATTGCGACTTACGACGATGTCGGCCGCCGCGCTGTCGATCGGAGTACCGGGGCGTCGCGCATCGTGTACCAGTACTGGGATACTCGCTGGTGCGGGAGGGAGCTGTTCGATGCGGACGACAGGCCAACCGTCGGTGTTGACGGATACTGGGCTGTGCGCGCCGCCGTCGACGACCTAGACCGACCGGTGGAGGAGCAGTACTTCGACATAGGAGGACGGCCGACGAATTGCAACCAGGGTTATGCGCGCATAACCCGCAGCTTCGACAGCGCCGGCAACACGGTGGAGGAGGTGTTCTACGATTCGCTCGGGCGTCGGACCCTCTGTAGAGAGGGATACGCTCGGGCTTCTCAGAGGTTCGACTCCCGGGGCTATTGCGTCGAATTCGCATATTTCGACGAGAATGACCAACCGACGCAAAGCCTTGCTGGGTGGCATTCGTGGAAGGCACGCTTCGACACACGTGGCAACATCGTCGAGCACGCCTTCTTCGGCAAAGACGGTCGCCTTACCCTAAACGATGACGAGGTCGCACGCATCGTGCGCGAGTACGACGTGGGAGGCAACCTCGTGGAGGAGGCGTACTTTGGATCGGAGGGACAGCCAGTGTTGCACAAGCGGGGCGTGGCGCGAGAGTGCTGGCGCTACGACGGAAGCGGCCGAATGGTCGAGGTCTCCTGCTTTGGGACCGACAACAAGCCCACCCTGAACGACCTCGGCTGGGCGACCCTCACCCAGGCCTACGATGGACGCGGCAACGTCCGAGAGGAGAGGTATTTCGGTAAAGATGGCCAACCCATCCTCAAGCGGTTAGGAATGGCGGGTTGGATCGCGTCGCACGACTCACGAGGCAATACGGTCCACATCACATATATCGGATGCGACGGCGCTCTGATAATGGCCGAGGGCTACGCCCAGAATACCTTTCGCTATGACGATCGCGGTAACTGCGTCGAGAAAGTGTATCTGGGGACGGCCGGTGAGCGTGTCGCGCGGCCCGAGTTCGGTTATGCCAGCATGTCGGGAAAGCATGACGCCCGCGGCAAGCCAACAGAGATGGCGGTGTTCGACGTGGAAGGACGGCCCACGACGTCGCATCAGATCTTCAGGGCGGTCTATCGCAGGAACGCGCGTGGAGCCCTCGTCGAGGAACATGCGTTCGGCACAGATGGAATGCCGACGTTGACCGATGATGGATATTCTCGTACCTGCATCCGCCACGACGCTCGCGGCAACGTGATCGAAGAATTGTTATTCGGCGTGAACGGTGAGCCCGTTCTTTGCACCGACGGTTACAGCGTCCGCCAGTTGTCCTACGATGCTCGTGATCGCGCCCTCACAATCAAGCTTCTCGGCGTTCGGGGTGAGCCCGTCGACAACATCGACGGATATCACCGTGCGGAGCAGACTTTCGACGAGGTAGGGAGCCCGAAGGACAAGATCTATTTCAATGTCGCGGGCGATCGTGTCACCGTCACAGATCACAGCGTCTGGAGCATCGCCTCGGATCCGGAATATCGTCCCTGAGAGGTCCGGCGTCGACCCGCACCACGTCGCCAACGACGAACCGACGCTGGCCGCTGTGGCCCGGTCCAGACCGCGACGACTCGTCTTTCCTTGGCCGGCACTCTGCGCCGAGGTCGCAAAGTTCAAGATCGACGTCCGCAAAGGTCAGGTGATTGAGGCCGATTTTGCGACCAAGTTTGCGACCACTCAGGACAGTGCGCGAAAGCGTTGCCAGTACGCCGAAAACGCACTCGTGCACGCGTCGAAGCGGGTTCGCGGCGCACAAACCGCTCGAGCGCCTCGACGCCCATTGCGAATTCGCGGAGCGCGATGATTCTGGCAGCGTGAAAGTGACCCTTTCGGCAAGGTGAAACTGACCCACCCCTCTGGGCAGGCGTTCAGGTGCGTATTCCGATGCGATCCGAGCGCCGATTCCGGATTGACCCGGGCACCGATTCCGGAATGACGCGGGCGCTAAATCCGGCGGCATCCGGGCACTGATTCCGGAGCATCCGGGCACTCCGGGGCGAGCGACAGGTGGGGCTCTTTGGCGCGACGGCCGGTCACGGCATCGTCGTGCGATGGAGCGGCACCCTATGCGCAAAGTACGAGAGATCCTTCGCCTTCGTTTCGAGCAGGGCCTCAGCCACCGCCAGATCCAGGCGTCGACCGGCATTTCGAAAGGCGCGCTGGCGAGTACCTCAAACGCGCGAAGACCGCCGGCCTGACGTGGGACGCGGCGCGGGCGCTCGACGACGCGGAGGTGGAGGCACGGCTTTTCAAGGACAGTGGCAGGAACGAGCCTCCCCTCTCTGCCAACGTGAGTGAGACAGCCGCCCCCTTGAAGATTACTGAGCAGGGCGACGAAGGACGCGAGACTCATGAGCG
>Ga0170475_101545310_pt1 | contig 12356 bp, 10 predicted proteins | sample Soicark_Litter_5_FD_111474 | JGI IMG/M metagenome (GOLD analysis project Ga0170475, IMG submission 111474) | Avena fatua rhizosphere microbial communities from Hopland, California, USA. Combined Assembly of 48 SPs | reverse complement strand
CGCTAAGAGCACACGTTCGAGACTATCGAGACAATCGGGCAGGATTGAGCTATGACCGAACGTGCTGGGCCTGAAAGCACGGGCCCGGCCGCCTTCGGCCGGGTCGATGGCGATGGCACGGTCTACGTCCGGACGTCGGCCGGGGAACGCGTCGTCGGCCAGGTGCCCGGGGTTCCGGCTGATGAGGCCATAGGCTTTTTCACTCGGAGGTTCGAGGCGCTGGAATTAGAGGTTGCGCTGCTAGAGCGGCGTATCGCTACCAGGGCGGTGTCGCCCGATGATGCTGTCGCCTCTATCAACAAGCTGCGCAATTCGATCGCCGATGCCCGCGCAGTCGGTGATCTGGACGGGTTGCAGGCGAGGTTGGAGGCATTGTCTCCGCTGATCGCCGACCAGCGAGCAGCTCGCAGGGCGGAGCGAGCCCGCCAGCAGGAGGAGACTCGGGCCGCGAAGGAGCGGTTCGTTCTCGAGGCGGAGCGCCTGGCGGCTGGAAATGACTGGCGCGGTGGTGTCAACCGGTTTCGGGCCCTCTTGGAGGAGTGGAAGGCGCTACCCCGCCTCGATCGGGCGACCGACGACGCCCTCTGGCACCGGTTCTCCAGCGCCCGTACCACTTACACTCGGCGCCGTAAGGCCCAATTCGCGCAGCAGAATGAGCAGCGCGAGGCGGCGCGGGTGATCAAGGAACGGCTTGTCACCGAAGCGGAGGCGCTGGCCGGCTCGACCGATTGGGGGCCGACCACCGGTGCCTACCGCGACCTCATGGCGCGCTGGAAGGCTGCCGGTCCGGCCCCGCGCGACGTCGACGAGTTTCTATGGAAGAGATTCCGCGGCGCTCAAGATCGTTTCTTCATGGCCAAGCAGACGGCATTGTCTGAGCAGGACACCGAATTCCGAGTCAACGCCCAAGCGAAGGAAAAGCTGCTGGCCGAGGCCGAGGCACTGCTGCCCGTCCGTAATCCGGGCGCTGCTCGAGCCGCTTATCGAGACATCCTAGGGCGATGGTCGGCAATCGGCCGGGTGCCTCGCGACGCGGTGCGCCCGCTCGAGTCTCGGCTCCGGGCGGTGGACAATGCGATCAAGGCTGCCGAGGAGGAGCGCTGGAGGCGCAGCAATCCGGAGGCGAAGGCCCGTGCGGCGGACACCGCCGCCAAGCTGGAGGCCCAGATAGCCACACTCGAGGCGCGCGCAGCGGAGGCTGAGGCGCGTGGTGATCATCAGGCTGCACAGGAGGCGATCACCTCTGCTGCTACCTATCGCGAGTGGCTCGCGCAAGCTCAACGGACAGCAAGTGATCTCGGCGGGTAGTCGGGCCCGCTACTGCTGGATCCGGTACGCCTCATAGACCGCGGGCACGCTTCGTACCGCGCGCAACAGGTGATCAAGGTGAGTGGGGTCTGCCGTCTCGAACGTGAACTTGGCCCGGCAGATGCGGTCCTTGCTGGTGTTCAGGGCGGCGGACAAGATGTTCACGTGCTGATCCGACAGTGCCCGAGTGATGTCGGAGAGCAGCCGGTTTCGATCAAGTGCCTCGATTTGAATCGCTACCAGGAAGGAACTCTTGGCATTCGGCGCCCATTCGACCGGGATCAGCCGCTCCGGCTCAGAGCGCAGATTTTCCGCATTGCTGCAGTCGTCGCGGTGCACTGAAATGCCCGAGCCGCGAGTGACGAAGCCCAAGATCTCGTCCCCGGGCACCGGCGTACAGCACTTCGCCAACTTGACCAGCAGATCACTCGCGCCGATCACCCGGATGCCGCAGTCGATTCCACCACTGCTGCGCCGACGCCGCCCAGTGATGACCCGATCTTCGCTGATCTCCTCGGCGACCGTTTCGTCGCCGCCCTCGACAGCGATCAGTCTGTTGACGACGGCTTGCGCACCGACGGTGCCCTCACCGACTGCGGCGTACAAGGCAGAGACGTCGGCCAGCTTGAAGAATCCGGCGACAGCGGTCAGGTGCTCAAGGGTCAGCAGCCGCTGCAGCGGTAGACCGCCCTTGCGCAGCTGCCTGGCCAGCAGCTCTTTGCCGCTTTCGATCGACTCGTCGCGACGCTCACGGGTGAAGTAGTGCCGGATCTTGTTCCTCGCCCGTGGGCTGCGAACGAAGGTCAGCCAGTCTCGGCTGGGCCCCGCGTTCTCGGCTTTGGACGTGAAGATCTCAACAACATCGCCGTTCGCCAAGACCGACTCCAGCGGAACCAGCCGACCGTTGACACGGGCTCCGATGGTCTTGTTACCGACCTCGGTGTGAATGGCGTACGCGAAGTCGATCGGCGTTGAGCCTTGCGGGAGTGAGATGACATCACCCCGCGGAGTGAAGGCATAAACCTCGTTGGTGTTGATCTCGAAGCGCAGGGAGTCCAGGAACTCCCCGGGATCGGCAGTTTCGCGCTGCCAGTCGAGTAGCTGCCGGACCCAGATCAGTTCGCCCGCATCGTCGGCGCCCTTGACCGGAAGCAGCGCGCCGCCTTTGGCTTCCTTATACTTCCAGTGAGCCGCCACGCCGTACTCGGCACGACGGTGCATGTCGTCGGTGCGGATCTGCAGCTCGACCGGCTGCCCCTCCGGCCCAAGGACCGTGGTGTGCAAGGACTGATACATGTTGAACTTCGGCATCGCGATGTAGTCCTTGAACCTGCCCGGCAGCGGGTTCCAGCGGACATGCAGCACACCAAGTGCCGCGTAGCAGTCACGGCTTGACTCGACGAGGATGCGCAACCCGACCAGATCGTAGATCTCCTGGAAGTCTCGGCCGCGGACCACCATCTTCTGGTAGATCGAGTAGTAGTGCTTGGGTCGTCCAGTGACGGTCGCTCTGATCTTGGCGGCGCGTAGGTCGGCCAGTACCTGATCGGTGACACGGGAGATGTAGTGGTCCCGGCTAGGGGCTGCCTCGGCTACGAGTCGCACGATCTCGTCGTAAACCTTGGGATACATGGTGCCGAAGGCCAGGTCTTCCAGCTCCCACTTGATGGTGTTCATGCCGAGCCGGTGGGCAAGTGGCGCAAAGATCTCGAGCGTCTCCGCGGCGATCCGGGACAGCTTGTCCGGCCGCAGGTAATGCAGGGTTCGCATGTTGTGCAGCCGGTCGGCGAGCTTGATCACCAGGACCCGGATGTCCCTGCTCATCGCGACGACCATGCGGATCGTCTCCGACTTCGCCGACTCGCCGTACTTGACCTTGTCCAACTTGGTGCAGCCGTCGACCAGGAGCGCGATCTCCTCACCGAACTCGTGGGTCAGTTGCGCAAGTGTGTAGTCGGTGTCTTCGACGGTGTCGTGCAGTAAGGCGGCGCAGAGCGTCGCCTCGGTCATGCCCAGCTCGGCAAGGATGGTCGTTACCGCGAGCGGATGGGTGATGAAGGCATCTCCGCTTTTGCGGCTCTGCCCGGCATGCAGGCGCTCGGCCTTGCGGTACGCGCGTTCGACCAGCCCGAGGTCGGCCTTTGGGTGATTCGCGCGAATGATACGGAAGAGCGGATCAAGAGCGGGCGTCTGGGGGCGCCCAGAGCCGAAGCGGGCGATGCGTTGCCGCATCTTGATCCGCTGCTGCTCGGCGCCGGCACTGATTCTGCCGGAAAGGTTGCTTGGTTCGTTTCCGTTGGTTTCGGTCTCCGGCACGATGAGCGCCCGGCGCGGCTCATGCGCCACATGGCCTCTCGGACCCGGTGGCTTCGCCTCTTGGGCAGGAGTCGGCCGGATGACCGCTCCGTAATCGCTCACAGCGCGTTCCTCCTCAGCAGGATGCCAGTCTAGACGCCGGCGGGCTGCCGAGGGCAGTCGTCGCCCCGGAGCAGGCATTGCATTACAACAATGTTGCGGAGATCAGCTGAGCGGAAGATCGGGAACCGCTGTGCCGCAGCCCTGAGTTGAGGCGCTCAGCCCTGTTGTGGGACGCGATTCCGACGACCTGCGCTGATCGTCTCGTGCTCGATTTCCTCAGCCGCATGACGTACCACGACAACCTGGTCGCCTGGTTCCAAATGCGCGACAGTGGGGTCGTAGAAGCGGCGCAGCGTCTTGTTACGGACTACTGCGATGACGCGTTCTCCGTCGACCTCGCCTGGGGAGCGGCCAATCTCGTCCTTGGTGACCGGCCGTTCGGCCACTTCCAACCCCTCCTTGCTGGAGAGCAGGTCCTCGATGATCGCGCCGAGGTTGGGGCTGACCGCGGACAGCCCAAGAACGCGTCCGACTGCTTCGGATGAGGTCACCACCGCGTTTGCTCCCGACTGACGCAGCAGTGAAGCGTTGGCGTCTTCGCGTACCGCTACCACGACATGCGCGCTTGGGTTGAGCTGGCGGACGGTCAGCATGACCAGGATTGCCGAGTCGTCCCGATCAACGGTGATCAGCACTTCCCGAGCCTTCATGATCTCGGCTCGACGCAAGATCTCCCGCCGGGTGGCATCACCTTCGATGGCGGCATATCCGCGGACGTTCGCATCGGTAATCGCGGATGGCCGGCTGTCGATGATGACGACTTGACTGGGGTTGGCCCCATTGTTCTGAAGGGTCTCCACAGCACTCTTGCCCTTGGTGCCAAAGCCCACAACGACAACATGATTGCGCATTCGTTTCCTCCAGCGTGCGTCTTTGAAGATGCGACGGCCGTGGTGGGCCAGTACCTCAAGGGTCGTCCCGACCAACAACACTAGAAACGCAATCCGCAAGGGTGTGATGATGACCGCACTGATGAGCCTGGCATGCGGAGCCACCGGCGTAATGTCGCCGTAGCCAGTCGTCGTGATCGTTACGGTCGCGTAGTAGATCGCATCAATGAGACCGACTTGCCCGTCGTAGCTGTCTGTGTAGGATTCCCGGTCAATCCACACGATCAACACCACTGCCAGCAGCAACAGCACAGCCAGCAGTCCCCGGCGCAGCAGTTCCATTGCCGGTGATGAGCTATGGGCGGGGAGGCTGACCAGCGCCTCGTTCGTCCAGGACCGACTGGAGCCGTCCCGTCGCGTCGCCTCGGTGAGGCTCATTGGCCTACTTCTTCCGCTGACTGCGCGGTTTGTTCTGCGGCTGGGGACGCTTTGCCGCCCCTTCGCGACGAGCCGCTTCCCGAGGGGCTCCCTCGCGATGTGACCGTACGTCCGGCTTGACGGTCACCTCGACAGAGCCGACGCGCTTGGCGCCGTTTCCTGCGGTGGCACTCGCCTGCTCGAGCTCTGCGTTGCTTGGTTCGGTCCCCTCGGCGACGCTGGCAGCGGCCTCTGGGTTGGCCGTCGGGATGGCTCCGGCGCTCGTCGACACCCGTTCCTTCTGGGCCTCCTTGGCGCGGCGCGCACGGACGCGTGCCGCAACCTTCCTCATATCGGGCTCCCGTTCCTTCATCTGGGCCAGCAGCGGTGTTGCGATGAAGATCGAGGAGTACGCGCCCGACACCATACCGACGAAAAGCGCCAGCGCGAGATCCTTCAGTGGACCCTCGCCCAAGATCACGGCCCCGGCAAACAGCAGCGCAAGGACCGGCAGCACGCCAATGATGGTGGTGTTAATCGATCGGACCAGAACCTGATTGACAGCGAGGTTGGCCGCTTCGGAATAGGTCCGCGTGGTACTGGAGCGAAGATCGCGAACATTCTCACGCACCTTGTCGAACACGACAACGGTGTCGTAGAGGGAATAGCCGAGGATAGTGAGGATGCCGATCAACGTCGCTGGTGTCACCGTAAAACCGACCAGGGCATAGATGCCGATGGTCAAGATCAAGTCATGTCCCAGCGCGATGAGTGCTGCCGCCGACATCTTGACGTCTCGGAAGTAGATCCCGATAACAAGCGCGACCAGCGCCAAGAACACCCCCAGCGCGATCAGCGCTCGCTCGGTGATCTGGCCGCCCCAGGATGCCCCGATCAGGCTATAGGCCACCTGGTCAGGACTGATGCCAACCTCTTGAGCGATCGCGGCCCGTACCTTCGGCACCTCTTCGGTTGGGTCCAGCGTCCGGGTTTGCACCCTGACTTGGTTATTGCCGATGGTGTTGACGGTCGAGTCGTCCAGATTGGGTACGCCGGAATTGCTGAGCGCATCCTTCATGGAGTCGACGGTCTGCGCAGTGACCGTGGTCGCCGCCTTGAAGTCGGCGCCACCCTTGAATTCGATTCCGTAGTCAAGTCCCCGCAACAGCAAGGCGAGAATCGAAACCCCGATGAGGACGCCTGAGACGATGTACCAGCGACGCCGGTGTCCAATGAAGTCATAGGACACTTCGCCGGTATAGAGGCGATGGCCGATTGCACCGAGCTTCGACATCAGGGGCTCTCCTCGCTTACCGCCGCCGGACGCCCGACAGCCGGCCGACGAGAGCGTGAACCAGGCAATGCCTGAACGCCGAGGTGGCCCGGATCCAGACCAGAGAGCCTGTGCCCGCCACCGAAGAACTTGGTTCGCGCCAGCAGAGTCATCAACGGCTTGGTGAAGAGGAAGACCACAATCACATCGATCAGCGTTGTCAGACCCAGCGTGAAGGCGAATCCCTTGACCGCGCCGATTGCCAGGACGAACAACACCAGAGCCGAGAGCATCGAGACGGTGTCCGCGATCAGGATTGTTTGCCGGGCTCGTCGCCAGCCGGTTTCCACAGCCGTACGCAGACTGCGACCTTCCCGTACCTCGTCACGGATCCGCTCAAAGAAGATGACGAAGCTGTCGGCAGTGATACCAATGGCGACGATGGCGCCTGCGATACCGGGAAGATTCAAAGCAAAACCGACGGAGCTGCCGAGCAACACCATGCTGGCGTACGTGATGACCCCGCCGATAGCAAGCGAGGCAACCACGACAATGCCAAGTCCGCGGTAGTACAAGAAGCAGTAACCGACAACCAGGGCCAGGCCGATGATGCCGGCGATAATGCCGGCTCGCAGCTGCTCCCCGCCCAGAGTGGCCGAGACGTTGTTCACCTCTGAGACGTCGAATGCCAGTGGTAGCGCGCCGTACTTCAGCACATTGGCCAGCTCAGTGGCGCTCTTCTGCGTGAAGTTGCCCGAGATCTCGGCACGGCCACCGGGTATGGGCTCATTGACAGATGGAGCTGAGATGGAGACGCCGTCCAAGACGATGGCGAAGCGGTTCTGCGGATCACTGTTCTGGGAAAGCTGCCGCGTGGCCGCTTCAAACGCCGCCGCACCTTGGGAGTTGAACTCCAGGTTCACCACCCAGTTGACGTTGTTTTGCGGGATGCCGGCCACCGCGCTGGTCAGCTGGTTGCCCTCAATCAGCGTAGGGCCAAGCAGATATTTCTCGGTCTTCTCCTGATTGCAGGCAAGCAGGCCTTGATCGGCGACGTCGGTAACCTTTGTTTCACAGGTGAATTCGGCAAACGCCGATTGACAGCCTTCAGATGGCTGCCAATCAAGCGCCTTGTCTGGCGGCGTTCCCTTGCCGTCGGCTGGAACGCAGGCCTTGTCCAGCGGCACCGGTGGCGCTGTCGGCAAAGCGGGCAGCGGCATCTTGTTGTCCTTGGGAGTGGCACTCGGTTCCGCAGGCTTAGCCTCCTCAGATGGCGCTGACGTCGGTTCGCCATTCGGTGTGGCAGTCGCTCCCTGGGTCGGCTCGCCTGAGGCCCCTGGCGTCGGCTGGGCCGCCGGCTGCACCTGCTCGGCCGCATAAACCGCCCGGAAACGCAGTACGGCAGTCTGGCCGACGAGCCGGACAAGCTCGTCTTGCTGCACATTGGGCACAGTCACGATGATCTGGTTGTCGCCGGATGTGGTGACTTCAGATTCGCCGACACCGAGGCTGTCCACCCGGCTTTGGATGATCGTCTTGGCGAGCTGCAGGCTGTTGGGGTCTACCGCCCCGCTGCCAGTGGTGTTCTTGGCCGTCAAGGTAATGGTGGTGCAGCCCTGGAGGTCCAAACCAAGCTTCGGTGTCCAGTGCCCGCTGACCGCGAGCAGGGTGATCAGTCCTGCGACCAGCACGGCCAAAACGATCAGGATGCGGCCCGGGTGACCAGTCGTCGTTGCCACTCGCGTACGTGTCCTAGTGCTTCCTAGCTGGTTCCAGAAAAGCTCAGTCGGCGGTCTGAGGCTTCGAGGTCTGGGGCTCTGTCGGCAGGGCCTGGGAGTTGCTGGTTGGTGAGGAGTCCGGCTCGACGGCGGGCTCAGTGTCAGCTGCCGTTGTCGGCTCTTCTGCCGGACGCGCCACCGGTAGTTCTGGCTCCGCTGGTGCTACGTCTTCTACAACCGCCCCTTCGGAGTCCAGCTCGTCTTGCTCCTCAAGATTGTCTTCATCTTCAGCTGTGACAATCCTGCTAATCGCCTGTTTGAGAACTGTGACTTCAGAGCCCGGAGAGATTTCCAGCACAACCTGCTTCGACCCGACTGAGACAACCGTGCCGAATAGTCCGCTGGCCAGCATCACTCTGTCGCCCGGGCCGAGCGCGTTCATTGTTCGTTGCACCGCTTGCTGGCGCTTGCGTTGCGGCCGCAAGATCAAGAAGTAGAAGGCCAGCGCTAGTAGCGCGATGAAGATCAGGGTGGAATATTGCTGCATCGCTCCGGCATCCGGTTGTGGGGTACTGCCCAGCTTGCGCAGTACCAAATGAATAGTTGTGTGAATTGTTGCGCGACGTTGTCGGTGCTGGGGCTAAAAGCACCGACCGCCGTACTCTACCTAGTCTGCGCCGAAAACCTGCATCGCTCAGGTGAAGAGATCGGGCGTGAGAGCAACACCAGGCGGTGAACTGGGTGCAACCAGGCCGAGGTGTCGCCAGGCGGCCGGTGTAGCGACACGGCCACGCTGAGTCCGCATCAGGAAACCCTGGCGTACCAAGAACGGCTCAGCGACCTCCTCAACGGTCTCGCGCTCCTCGCCGACTGCGATGGCGAGCGTGGACAGCCCAACCGGACCTCCTCCAAACCTGCGGCACATGGCATCGAGTACGGAGCGGTCCAGCCGGTCGAGGCCAAGCTCGTCCACCTCGTAGAGTTCCAGCGCATCCTTGGCCACATCGAGTGTGACGCGGCCTTCTGCTCGAACCTGAGCATAGTCGCGCACTCGACGCAGCAGTCGGTTTGCGATGCGTGGAGTGCCACGCGAGCGGCGTGCGATCTCGGCAGCACCCGGCGGCTCCAGCGGGACCCCGAGTAGCTCCGCGGAGCGGTGCAGGATGTGCTCAAGTGCCGTGGCGTCGTAAAAGTCGAGCTGAGCGGTGAAACCGAAGCGATCACGCAGCGGGCCCGGCAGCAGGCCAGCCCGGGTAGTCGCTCCAACAAGGGTGAAGCGTGGAATGTCGAGCGGAATCGCCGTCGCTCCCGGCCCCTTGCCGACCACGACGTCGACCCGAAAATCCTCCATCGCCAGATAGAGCATCTCCTCGGCGGGGCGAGACATCCGGTGGATCTCGTCAAGGAAGAAAACCTCACCCTCAACCAGTCCCGACAAGATCGCCGCAAGGTCACCGGCATGCTGGATGGCCGGACCGCTGGATATCCGAAGCGGCGCGTTCATTTCGCTGGCGATGATCATCGCGAGCGTCGTCTTACCGAGGCCTGGCGGGCCGGAGAGCAGCACATGGTCAGGGACACCACCACGATGCCGCGCCGCCTGGAGAACCAGACCGAGCTGGTCACTGACCCGCGGCTGCCCCTCGAACTCGACCAGCGTCGTGGGGCGGAGCACCGACTCGGCGGCGCGCTCTGCAGGATCCGCGTACGGACGGACGAGCGCAGCGAGGTCCTCATCGCTTACGTGACTCACTGTCGTTCCTCTACCTTCGCGCCAGGCTCTGCAGTGCGGCTCGCATCAGGACCGCGATGTTCATCTGCGGGTCTTCCTGCGCCAGCTGCTCGACCTCATTGCAGGCGGCGTCGGCGTCCTTGGCTGACCAGCCAAGGCCCTGCAGTCCCTGCATCACCTGCGCGCGCCAGGCTGTGGCTGGACCGGCGGCGGGGATTGACTCCTCGGCCTCGGCGGCTGTGTTGATCTTGTCTTTGAGTTCGATGACGATGCGCTGCGCGCCCTTGCGACCAATGCCGGGCACCTTGCACAGCTGGACCAGATTTTCGGTGGCAATGGCTTTGCGTAGCTCTTCGGGGGTGAGCACGGCGAGTGCCGTCTGGGCCAGTTTGGGCCCGACTCCGGTCGCTGTCAGCAAAAGCTCGAAGAACTCCCGCTCATCGGCTGAGTCGAAGCCATATAGCGTCAGCGAGTCCTCCCGCACCACCAGCGATGTTGCCAGCGTTGCCCGTTGACCCAGTCGAAGTCCCGCCACCGTATTGGGACTGCAGACTGCCTGTACGCCGAAGCCGCCGACTTCAATGACTGCCGATGTTGGGCCCACCTGAGCCACCACACCGGTGAGCTGGGCGATCATTCCTGCCTCCTCGAAGGCGGACGGGAGGACCTACCCAACCCACCACGCTGTCGACCATGATTGGCCGCAGCCTCCACGGCAGCATTGAGGCGTGCGGTAGTGCCGCCACGCCATACGTGACAGATGGCAAGTGCGAGCGCATCCGCGGCATCGGCGGGCTGCGGCACATCCTCGAGCTTGAGAATCCGGGTCACCATGGCACCTACCTGGTCCTTGGAGGCGCGGCCGGACCCGGTTATCGCGGCCTTGACTTCGCTCGGCGTGTGCAGGCTCACCGGGATCCCGTGTTTGGCAGCGACCAGCATCGCTACTCCCGCAACCTGAGCTGTGCCCATCACCGTCTGCACATTGTGCTGGGCAAAGACCCGTTCGATGGCAACTGCGGTCGGCCGGTAACGAGCAATCCAGCTCTCGATCGTCTCTTCGATAGCCACCAGACGCCGTGCGACATCCAGATCGGACGCAGTCTGAACGACATCAACGGCCACCAGCCGCGGCTGGCGACCGGGGACGCCGTCGACCACGCCCAGGCCGCACCTGGTCAGGCCCGGGTCGATGCCCAGCACCCGCATGCGTGCCCCCACCTGCCGCGTGATCGGATCGCCCACGCGATCCCCCTTGCCCTGGAATAAACGAACAGATGTTCGGCAGCCTAGTGGTGCCCCTGACGTTACCGACCGCGACACGCTGTCCGTTCGCAACTAGTGTTGCAGCCGCCGCCCGTCGGGATGGAGCGAGGCCAGAATGCCTAGCCGTCCGCCGTGATATCGGTCGTCTCTGCGCACCACGCCATCAATGGCGTAGCAAGGGCCGCATCTGGCAAACATTCGCGGCTGTATGCGGAAAGACGTTGTGCGGAAATCAGCTAACGTCAAGCACTAGCTGATGCTGGCGAGCACCTCGTCCGAGGCATCGAAATTCGCGTACACGTTCTGGACGTCATCGGAGTCCTCGAGGGCGTCAATGATTCTCATCAGCTTCTCGGCCGTCGCGGCGTCCACCTCTTGGGTGTACTGAGGGACGAAAGACACTTCGGCGGATTCATAGTCGAAACCGGCCTGTTCCACCGCAGTGCGCACCGCAACCGTGTTGCCCGCTTCGGTAATGATCTCGAAGGTGTCACCCAGATCGTTGATCTCTTCAGGATCAGCATCCAAGGTGGCCTCAAGAAGATCATCTTCGCTGATGCTCCGACCGTCTTGCTGCTTGGCGACGATGACCACTCCCAGGCGAGTGAACATCCGGGCAGTCGAGCCGGCATCGGCCATGGTTCCGCCATTGCGTGTCACTGCCACCCGTACGTCGGAAGCGGAACGATTCCGGTTATCAGTCAGGCACTCGATCAGCAGTGCCACGCCGGCCGGCCCGTACGCCTCGTACATCAAGGTCTCGTAGTCCGCTCCACCGCCCTCAGCCCCTGAGCCGCGCTTGATTGCACGGTCGATGTTGTCGTTGGGAACCGAGCTTTTCTTGGCCTTCTGTATTGCGTCATACAGAGTCGGGTTTCCGGCGGGGTCGCCGCCCCCTACTCGAGCCGCCACCTCAATGTTCTTGATCAGCTTCGCGAACAGCTTGCCGCGGCGTGCATCGACGACAGCCTTCTTGTGCTTGGTGGTGGCCCACTTGGAGTGACCGGACATAGCCGAAATCCTAACCGTCGCGTGGCGCGGGCTCATTTCTGATCAAAAGCATCCCTGATGGTCCTGAGACAGGCCTCGCCATTCAGCGTGCCTGCCAACTGGACCAGCTGCTCGGCCAGCTCGGCCTCGCCGTTCCGGCTAACGCCTAACCAGGCGACCGCTCAGCGTCGCCAGATGTGCATCTCAGGCAGCTTTCCACCCTTGACAGGCGGGTCACTTTGCTGCCAGATACGCCGCCACCTAGCGGCTGGCGGCTCGGCTACCTCGACCAAACCACGCTGAGTCTTCCACCATGTCGCGGCATCCTCGGCAAGGAGTTGCCTGACCGCGTCGGCGATCCTGGCGCCGAATTCGCCGACCGTCTCACTCGGCTCGGAAACGAT
>Ga0170475_133007041_pt1 | contig 12358 bp, 13 predicted proteins | sample Soicark_Litter_5_FD_111474 | JGI IMG/M metagenome (GOLD analysis project Ga0170475, IMG submission 111474) | Avena fatua rhizosphere microbial communities from Hopland, California, USA. Combined Assembly of 48 SPs | reverse complement strand
CTCGCGCGACGGTGACGGCGGTCTCGCGGCAATCGGTCGGCACGCGCAGGCGTTCGCTCATGGCTTCGACGAGCTTCAGGCTGCGAGCTTCGTGGGCGATGTGCCGTGGCCATTCGTCGGGTGGGGTGGTGCCCTTGCCGAGATCGTGGCCGAGGCAGGCGTATCGCACTGCAAGCGGTGTGCGGAGCCGCGCGGCAGCATCGATCACCATCATCAGGTGCACGCCCGTATCGATCTCGGGGTGGTGCGCCTCAGGCTGCGGCACGCCCCACAGGCGATCCACCTCGGGCAGCAGGCGCGCGAGCGCACCACACCGGCGCAAACACCTCGAACATGAGAGAGGGGCGCGGCTCCATCAGCCCGCGTGCGAGTTCCTGCCACACCCGTTCGGCCACCAAGGTGTCCACCTCGCCGGCTTGGACCATCTGTTCCATCAACGCCTCGGTTTCCGGTGCCACCGTGAAATCGTCGAACCGCGCGGCGAAGCGGGCCAGGCGAAGGATGCGTACCGGGTCCTCGGAGAACGCGGGAGAGACGTGGCGCAGCACCCGCGCCGCGAGATCGGCCCGGCCGTTGTAGGGGTCGACGATCAGACCGTCGGCGTCCTGCGCCATGGCGTTGATGGTCAGGTCACGGCGTTGCAGGTCCTCTTCGAGCGTGACCGCCGGATCCGCGTGGAACGCAAAGCCGTGGTACCCCGGCGCTGTCTTGCGCTCGGTGCGTGCAAGGGCCACTTCCTCCCGGGTCTCAGGGTGCAGGAAAACCGGAAAATCCTTGCCGACGGGCAAATAGCCCAGGTCCAGCAGCTCTTGCGGGGAGGCGCCGACCATGACCCAATCACGGTCGTTCACCGGACGCCCGAGCAGGGCATCGCGCACTGAGCCGCCCACCAGCCACTTTTTCATGTGCGCGAGGTGCGGTACTGTTCCTCGAAAGGAAGGAAGTCATGCTCTTCCCGCGCGTCACGGCACCACGCCGAGACGCTCCGCAGCGCCAGCACGCGATCGATGTACCCCTTCACCGCCGCCGGTACCGGTGCGCCGTACGTCACCAGGCGCGTCACCACAGGCGCGTAGAACGCATCCGCGATGGTGAAGTGCCCGAAAAGCATCGGGCCGCCCGACTTCGCGAGCAACTCCGACCACATCGAGGTGATGCGGTCCAGGTCCGCGCGCACGGACGGCTGCTCGGCCAGCACCCGTGCCCCAGCCTCGGCAAGGTTCGCCTCGATGTTCATGCCCCAATGGGTGCGGAGCGCGGAAAAACCGGAGTGCATCTCCGCGCACACGCTGCGGGCACGGGCCCGCACCTGCGGATCGGCCGGCCACAGGTTTTTTTCGGGGAACCGCTCGGCGAGGTACTCAGCGATGGCCAGTGTGTCCCACACCGGAAAATCTCCGTCGACGAGCACCGGCACGCGACCCGTGGGGTTGTGCTTCAAGATCTCCGCCTTGAACGCCGAATCCGCGTCGAATGAATCAAAGCGCAGGTACCCCTCCTCGAAGGGGATGCCTGTCTCAGTCAGGAGCACCCACGGGCGCATGGACCAGGACGAGTAGTTCTTGTTTCCGATGTAGAGCTTCATGCTGAGTGTTGTCCCAGTGAGGTTCAGCGTCCTGCGCCGCGGCGCCAGACATCCAGGCGTGCGATGCCATCGCGGCGTGCCAGCAACATCGGCATCACCGATTCCAGCGCCGCCGGTGTGATGCCTAGCGCGGCCAGGCCGGGCACGGTGCCGCTGGTGACATTGTCGACCTTCAGCGAATCGACGTTGTCGCGCGAAATCATCGGTTCGCCGGGCAGGCATTCCATCACCCGGGCCTGCAGTTTGGCGAGCGGCGCCGGCAGGCCGAAGACCGGCCGCGGGTGGCCTGACCACCGGCCGGCGAGGCGAACCAGTTCGGCGAGCGTGTAGATTTTGGGCCCGGCCAGCTCATAGATGCGCCCGATGGTGTCTCGCCGTTCGACGGCGAGAACCAAGGCGTCGGCGACGTCGCGCACCCACACCGGTTGGAGCCGGCACGAGGCTCCGGCGAGCGGCATCACGGGCAGCACGGTCTGCAGCCGCGCAAAAAGGTTCATGAACCGGTCATCGGCGCCGAACACGACCGAGGGGCGCATCAGCGTCACGTCGAGGCCCGACGCGGTGAGCACCGCCTCGCCAGCGGCTTTGCTGCGCTGATACATCGATGGCGCGTCCGCACCCGCGCCCAGCGCACTCACGTGCACGACCCGGCGCACGCCCGTGAGCCGGCACGCCTCCACCAGACGCCGCGGCAGGCCCACGTGCGTCTGTTCGAACTCGGCGGCCGAACCATGCAGACGGGCAATCAGGTTGACGACGACATCACTGTCCGCAACAACACGCCGCAGGTCCTCGTCGCGATTGACATCGGCGAGCGTCACGTCCACGTCGGCAGCGGCTGCAAGGCCCGACCGCGCTGGATTTGTCGCGTGGGAACCTCAATGCGCGGGCCGGCGCCGCCGAACCGGGTGACGAGTTGGTCGCACAGGCTCCTGCCGACAAAGCCCGTTCCGCCGAGGACGAGGATCTTCTTCACGGCAATTCCGCGTCCGGCGCCGGCAGCCCCGCCTCGCGCGGACCGATGTTGCGTCCCAGCCGCGCCTTCAGCGACGGGGCGGTCGTCGCACCAGGGTCCTTCAGCAGCGCGGCATAGAAGGTGGCGTTCGACAGCACCTTCTTGACGTAGTCGCGGGTCTCGCTGAACGGCACGTTCTCGACCCAGATCGCAGGTTCCAGGCGAGGCCCCTCGCGCCAGCGGCGCGGGCGGCCAGGCCCGGCGTTGTATGCGGCTGCGGCCATCGGCTGGGATCCCCCGAAGTCGTCAAGGATCAGCTTCAGGTAGCTCGTGCCGAGCTTCAAGTTCACGTCGCGATCGGTGATCATGTCCGGCGTGAAGTTGATGCCGACTTTCTTTGCGGTCCAGCGGGCCGTGGCAGGCATCAGCTGCATCAGGCCGGCCGCACCGACGCCGGACCGGGCGTCCATGATGAAGCGCGATTCCTGGCGGATCAGGCCGTACACGTACGCCGGGTCGAGGCCGATTTCCCGGCCGCGGGTCACCATCTCACGACGGAACGGCGTGGGGAACCGCTGCGCCATGTCGATCTCCGCCTTCGTCCGGTCACTCGTGTTGATACACCGGTCCCACAACTGGCGTTCGCAACCCACGTCGGCCGTGGCGCGCAGCGTGCGATCGTCCATGCCGCGCAGCGTGAAGTTCCATTCGCGGTTGGCCTCGTTTCGCAAGCCCGCTGCGATCAACAGCAGCGCACGCACAATGCCCGGTTCGCGCGCCGCGGCCTCGCGTTCGGACGCCGACAGCGGTGCAGGCACCGGGGGCATTGCGATGGGCTGACCGAGTTCCTCAGCCGCGAGCGAGCCGTAGAAGTGATACTGGCCGGCGATCGATGCAAGCATTTCCTGGCTCTGGGCTGTCATCGCCGTGGCATCGCTCGAGTCCCGCGCGAGTGCCTGCAGCGCGCGGGCCTTCCAGTAGACCCACGTCGGTTCCCGCTGAGCCGCAGGGTCCATCGCGTTGATCGACTGGACCACCTGCTGCCAGCGCGGGCTGCCTTCATTGCGCAACGCCGCGCGTGCTTTCCACGCGAGCGTCTCATCCGCCCACACCAGCTCGCGGTCGGACTTGAGGCCATCAGTTCGGACTGCTGAAAGTAGCCGGGGGCCGAGGGCATCAGCCGCATCGCGGCCTGCTTGCCGACCGCGGACCAGGCCCACGCAGCCTGTTCGGGACGCAAAACCTCCTGCCAAGTGGTGTTGAGCAGGTTGGCGGCGGCATCGGGATCGATGGCGCCCATCCGGATCAGCGCAAGGGTCACCAGCTCCTGCGTGGTGCGGTCGGCCGAAGGCTTCTTCTTGGCGAGGTAGCGCACGGGGTTGTCCACCAGGTCGGGCACCTCGGCGGCGAACGACGGTGCCACGAGCTGCACCGCCAGGCGGGCAACGCGGGGCTTGTTCCCGTCCACCGCCACGCGGGCGCGACGCCAGGCGTCACTGGCGCCGAGCTGCTTGGCCTCGAAGAGGGTGGTGGCCAGCAGCGCACAACCGTCGTCTGCGTCCTTCTGGGCAAACCAGGCGGTGCGCGCAGCCTCGCGCACGTCCTTGCCGCCCAGGTGGTCGGCGAGCAATGCGTAGCAGATCACCTGGCGGTCGTCGTTCATCTTGAACCGAGGGTAGTCGGCCGACAGCGCCGCCCAGTCACGGCGCCGCCCGAGTTCGAGCAGCCAGACATTGCGCAGGCGGTCCTCGACGTAGGTGCCGGGCCAGCGTTGGTAGAACGCATCCACTTCGTCGGCCTGCACGGTGCCGATACGGCTGCTGAGGTCCCAGTAGTCGACCCAGGGGGCCAGTGCCTGGCGTTCGCCCACCGCGCTGGCGCGCAACGCGGCCAGGCGGGCGCGATCGCCCTTGCGCCAGGCTTCGCGGGCCTCGATGATGTTGCCGGCGCCGTTCTGCGCCACGGCCGAGGCCATGGGCAGCGAGCAGGTCGCCGCCACGGCGATGCAGGCGATCGTGCGGCGCATCCAGGGCCGCTCATATACTCGATTGGAGTTCTTCAACGTATCTTTCATGGGTTGATCATGCCGTCTCACAGCCCGGCTCCAGAGCGAACTGCCTTGCGCCAGCATTTGCTGGCCGAGCGTGAGCGATTTGTCTTGTCACCGCAGGCCGTGGAGGCCGCCCGTGCTCTCGAAGACCGGTTGATCCAGGTGCTGGCCCAACTGATGCCCGAGTGCCTGGGGGTCTACTGGCCGGTGCGGTCTGAATTTAACGCAGCTCGCCCTTGGCGCGTCGACGAAGGGGGCAGCCCGGTGCCTTTGGCGTTACCCTTTGCACACCGCGACCCGCCTTCGATGCAATACCGCCTGTGGAATGGTGTCGAACCTTCCGAACGCGACGGCTGCGGCATCCTGACAGCCACCGGTGCGCCAGCCGTGCCCGACGTGGTGCTGGTGCCTTGCGTGGGGTTCACCGACGACGGCTACCGGCTCGGCTACGGCGGAGGCTTCTTCGACCGCTACCTGGCCGCTCATCCGGACACCACGGCGGTCGGCGTGGCGTGGTCAGTGGGACGCATCGCACCTGACGCCTTCATGCCGGCTCGCCACGACCGGGCGTTGATGCTGGTGGTCACCGAGTCCGGCGTGGTCGGTTGACGGACCGCTTCGGGTCCTTGGCGGCCCGCGCACGCAAGCCGGCCTCGAACGCGAGGCGCGCCCACGGCAACATCAGCGCGGGCGATTCAAGGGCGTCCGCAGGCACCGTCCAGTAGTTCACCGTCACGGTCTTGCCGTTGCCTTCGTAGGCGAAGGGCCGGCCACCGGCGGATTCGAAACGGGCCCGTGTGGCGTCATCGGCCTTCAGGTACAGCTCCTCCCCGATCACGAGGGCCATGAAAACGTCATCGACGTACAGCCCGAAGCCCCCGAACATGCGCCGCACGCGCACGGGGCCAAGGGAGGCGAGCAGTTCGACGCTGTGGGCGATGTGGTCGGGTAATGGCGCAGGCATGGGGCGAGTCTTGCACAATGCAGGGCAGACGGACACAGGATGGCCATGACACCGAAGGAACGAGACTCTCTCAGGGAGAAACTCATCAAAGATCGCCAGGCGCTGCCCGATCGGCTCGAACGTGCGGTGCAGCTGCAGCAGGTGCTGCGCTCCTGGCTGGTGAGCCGCAAGGAGCCATCGATCGGGGCCTACTGGCCCATCAAAGGCGAATTCGATCCCCTGCCGGCCTTGTTCCGCTGGAGCGAGGGTGGCCCGGAAGGATCGCCTCGCCGCATCGGCCTGCCGGTGACGGACCGGGTCACGGAATCGCTCGAATTCCATGTCTGGTTCCCGGGCTGCCCGATGGAACTCGATGCCCACGACATCCCCAAGCCGAAGGACACGGATGTTTTCCAGCCCGGCATCCTGTTGCTGCCGTGCGTGGGCTACGGACCCGGCGGCGTGCGCCTCGGTTATGGCGGCGGGTTCTACGACCGCACGGTCACGTCGCTCAAACCACGGCCGCTGACCGTTGGCGTGGGCTATGCCCACGGGTTCTTGCCGCTGCTGCGCGCACGGCCGGACGAAGAACCCCTCGATGTGATGATCACCGAAGACGGGGTGATGTGGGGCCCCCCAGTCGGCTGACGCCTCCTGCCCCTCGGGGGCGACCCCGGGTCGGCCGGCGAAGCCGGTCCTCGCGGGTGGCTTGATCTGCGGCTTCGGTGCGCTCGCCTGCCTGTCGCCGGTGTTGCGGGGCGTTGCTTCGCTTCGCTCGCTCGCTCGCCCTTGGAGCAATGCGAGCTTGGACGAACCGGCACGGTGGGGTAGCGTACGGTGATGGTGGCGCTTGAGACAGTGGTCGTGCGGGGGATTTGCCACCCGAAGCGCCTGGGCAAAATAGCGGGGAAGCTGGTGTTCCGGCGCCTCTTTCGGTTACCTTTCTGGCGCGCAGAAAGGTAACTCGGCTGCCGGGCCGAGACCCGGCGCGGCCTCGCCAGAGAACAAGATCCTCATCAGAGAACAGGGCCCTCGCCAGAGAACAAGGCCCTCGTCAGGCAAAAAGGCAGCAGTCACCACCCGAGGTGCTTGATCAGCGCAATCGATGCGCCGCTCTGGTTCATGGTGTACAGATGCACCCCCGGCGCACCACCCGCCCGCAGCCGTTCACACAGGCCGCCGACAACATCAAGGCCGAAGGCTTTGATGGATTCCACGTCATCCCCGTACGACTGAAGCCGCAGCCGGATCCAGCGCGGGATCTCCGCCCCGGTGTTGTCTGCGAAGCGGATCAGCCCGCTCGCGTTCGTGATGGGCATGATGCCGGGCACCACCGGCACGTCGGCTCCAAGCTTGCGCGCTTCATCGATGAAGCGGAAGTACGCGTCGGCATTGAAAAAGAGCTGCGTGATGGACGAGTCGGCGCCGGCATGCACCTTGGCCGCGTAGGCCTGCAGGTCGGCCTGCGGGGACTTCGCCTGCGGGTGCATCTCCGGGTAGGCGGCCACCTCGATGTGGAAGTGGTCGCCCGTCTCGGCGCGGATGAACGCGATGAGGTCGCTTGCATAGCGGAACTCGCCGAAGCTGCCGTAGCCGCTCGGCAAATCTCCGCGCAGCGCGACGATGCGGCGAATGCCGGCGTCGCGGAACTGGGCGAGCGCCTCGCGGATGGAATCCTGGCTGGCGCCCACGCAGGTGAAATGCGGCACGCCCTCGACACCCTCAGAGAAGATGTCCTGCACCATGCTCAACGTGCCCTTGTGGGTAGAGCCCCCAGCGCCGGCGGTGACAGAGCAGAACATGGGCTTGAGCACGTACAGCTCACGGCGAACCGCCGCGTACTTCTCCACGCCGTCCGGCGTCTTGGCGGGAAAGAATTCGAGGCTGACGGGGAACGGGGAAGGGGTGGTCATCATCGATCTCACTGCGGTTGAACTGCCTGGGCCCACACGAAGAATTCGGTGTTGCCGTTGCCGCCCGTGATGGGGCTCTGGAAATACGCCCGCAGTTGCAGGCTTTGCTGCCGGCACGCCTGGCGGATTCGGGTCTCGACATCCTGGAACAATGCCTTGTCCCGCACGATGCCACCCTTGCCGATCTGGTGCGGCTGCAGTTCGAACTGCGGCTTTACGAGCAGCAGCAAGTGGCCGAGCGGCGCCAGGTAGTGTGCGAGCGTGGGCAGCACATGGGTGCTCGAGATGAACGACAAGTCGCCCGTCACGAAACCGAAGCTCTGTGGCGTGATGGCTTCGGCAAACGCGGTGCCGACCACGTCGCGCGCGTTGATGCCCTCGAATGCCTGCACGCGCGGGTCGGCGGCCAGCTGCGGATGCAGCTGGCCATGGCCCACGTCGATCCCGACGACCTTGGCAGCGCCGTGCTGCAACAGTGCATCGGTGAAACCACCGGTGCTTTGCCCGGCATCCAGGCACACGAGCCCGGTGACGTCGATCTTGCAGTGCGCGAGGGCGCCTTCGAGTTTCAGGCCGCCGCGTGAGACGAACTTGAGTTCTGCCGTGTCGGTGACTTCGAGCCGGCAGTCCTCAGGCACGTCTTCACCGGCCTTCTTGGGCACCGTCCAGCCTTTCGGCCCGAGCCACCGCACCGCCCCCCGCTCGATGAGCCGCTGGGCGGCGGAGCGGGTGGGGGCGAGGCCCTTGTGGAGAACGAGCTGGTCGATGCGCATGGAAGGCTCCCGGATCAATAGCGGTACGTGTCGGGCTTGTACGGGCCCATCTTGTCGACGCCGATGTAGGCGGCTTGCTCGTCCGTCAGTTCGGTGAGCATCGCGCCGACCTTCTTCAGGTGCAGGCGGGCGACCTTCTCGTCGAGGATCTTCGGCAGGACGTACACCTTGCCCACCTGGTAAGCGTCGGGGCGCGTGAAGAGCTCGATTTGCGCGATCGTCTGGTTCGCAAAGCTCGACGACATCACGAAACTCGGGTGGCCTGTGCCGCAGCCGAGGTTCACGAGGCGCCCCTTGGCGAGAAGGATGATCTTCTTGCCGTCCGGAAACTTGACGTGGTCGACCTGCGGCTTGATCTCTTCCCATTCGTACTTCTCGATCGAGGCGATGTCGATCTCGTTGTCGAAGTGGCCGATGTTGCAGACGATGGCCTGGTCCTTCATCGCGGCCATGTGGTCGTGGGCGATGATGCGCTTGTTGCCGGTGGTGGTGACGAAAATGTCGGCCTTGTCCGCGGCGTACTCCATCGTGACGACCTTGTAGCCTTCCATCGCGGCTTGCAGCGCGTTGATGGGGTCGATTTCGGTGACCCACACCTGGGCACTCAGGGCGCGCAACGCTTGGGCGGAACCCTTGCCCACGTCGCCGTAACCTGCCACGACCGCCACCTTGCCTGCGATCATCACGTCGGTGGCGCGCTTGATGCCGTCCACGAGCGATTCACGGCAGCCGTACAGGTTGTCGAACTTGCTCTTCGTGACGCTGTCGTTCACGTTGAATGCGCGGAACAGCAGCGAGCCCTTGGCGCTCATCTCGTTCAGGCGGTGCACGCCAGTGGTGGTCTCTTCGGTCACGCCAATGATCTGGGCACTCTTGCGGGTGTACCAGGCGGGATCGGCTGCCAGCTTCGCCTTGATGGCGGCGAACAGGCAGGTTTCCTCTTCGCTCGTCGGGTTCGAGAGCACCGATGCGTCCTTCTCGGCGCGCTGGCCGAGGTGCATCAGCAGCGTGGCGTCGCCGCCGTCGTCGAGGATCATGTTCGGGCCTTCGCCGTCCGAACCCTTCGGGCCGAACTCGAAGATGCGGTGCGTGAAGTCCCAGTATTCGGCGAGGGTCTCGCCCTTGTGCGCGAACACGGGCGTGCCAACGGCTGCAAGTGCCGCGGCAGCGTGGTCCTGCGTCGAGAAAATGTTGCACGAGGCCCAGCGCACTTGCGCGCCGAGGGCTTGCAGCGTCTCGACCAGCACCGCCGTCTGGATCGTCATGTGAAGGCTGCCCGTGATGCGGGCACCCTTGAGCGGCTGGGTCTTGGCGAACTCCTCGCGGATTGCCATCAGGCCCGGCATTTCGGTTTCGGCGATGCGGATTTCCTTGCGGCCCCAGCTGGCAAGCGAAAGGTCGGCGATCGCGTGGTCGGTGGCGTTTTTGAGAACGGCGTTCATGGACAGGCTCCTGGTGTTGGGAACCCGCACGCGCGTCAAAAGGGAGGGAGGAAGGCTATCGGCTCACTCACCCATGGACACGGTCGACGTGCGGATGAGCGCGGTTGCAAATCAAGGTTCCGAGCCTGGGGCGCCGGTTGGCGGCCTTGCAACGCTCCTCGGAAGGTCCGGGGATTGTAGTGCCTGGCAGGGTCATTCGGGTGCATGAATGCACGGATTGATACGCGTCATGGTGGCGGGTCCGAAGATCGTGGCAAACGCCACATCCTTCGCGTCGCGGCCCATCGCAACGCGTATCAACTCTGCCACCGGAGACATGCGGGTGGCGTCGAACAGCACCCACCGGCCCCCAAGCCAGGCCTCGAACACCGCATGGAAGTCGGGCGGCGGCGCCTCGAAGCGGGCATAGCCCACGACCAGCCTTGCCGGAATGTTCAGTGCCCGGCAGAACGTGATACCGAGATGGGCGAAATCGCGGCACACACCCACCCGTTGTAAGAACACGTCGCGTGCGGTCGTCGTGCTCACCGTGGTGCCCACTTGGTAGTCCACATTGTCGAAGAGCCAGTTGCTGATGGCTTGCACGCGGGCCAAGCCCGGCGGGTGATCGCCAAACAGTTTCTGTGCAGTGCGGCTGAGCAGATCGGATTCGCAATAGCGGGTCGGCATCAGGTTGTGCAAGATGCTGTCCGGCAACTCGGCGATGGGCGATTCCGCGGCGTCGGAGACATCCGGCTCGGGCAGTCGGCGCACCTGGGCGCGATAGCGCACGGTCAGTGGTCCACTGCCGGCGTGCAGGCGCAAGAACCGATGGTGAGCGGTCGGGCATTCGTAGATGTGGATGCTCACTGGCGGGTCCACCTCCAGCGATTCGCAGATCAACCGTTGGCCGATCCCGTCGACAGCATGGATCTGGAACACGAAATCGCAGTCGCCGGTCAGGTCATAGGCGAGTTCGCAATCGATGTCGAACCGCTTTCCGGCGGAGGCGTCCTGGCCAGTGACAACGCCGGGCCGGCATGGTGCGGTTGTTCGGTGCAGCGGAATATCCGGCAAAAGGGGCATGGCAGGCCTTTCCGTCCAAGGGCAACAGATATTGCACAGGTTGCGCCTTCCGGAGCCATCGGCGCGCAGCGGGGCCGCCGGTAGGACAACGGCCGCCTCTGGCGGCTCTGTCAGGTGGCGAGCCGGTCGATTTCGTCGAACAGGCGCGCGATGTCGAGCGGCTTGGTCATGTACAGGTCAAAGCCTGCCATGCGAGCACGCTCTACGTCGCTGCCCATCGCATTGGCGCTGAGTCCGATCAGTGGCAGCTGTGCGGTGCGCGGATCGGCCCGCAGGCGGCGGCACAGCTCCAGCCCATCGATGCCCGGCAGATCGATGTCGACAATGGCCAGCGCCGGCGGGTCCGCCACGGCCATCTCGAAGCCGCTCAGGCCGTCGGTCGCCACCCTGAGGACGTTCCCTGGGCGCAGTGCCAGGACGTGGCGGATCAGCTCCACATTGGACGGGTTGTCCTCGACATAGAGCAAATGGCGGTCCGCACGCGGCGCCGGCGCTTCTGTCACGGGCGGTGCGGTGAGCGACAGCTCGGTTGCGGGCCATCCAGGCGGCGCTTCCGCGGATGGCAGTTCGAAGCTGAACGTGGAGCCCTTGCCTGCTTCCGAGACCACGTCGATCCGGCCGTCCATCAACTCGACGAGCCGGCGCGTGATCACCAGGCCGATGCCCGTGCCCTGAATGGCGTCGCCGGCCTTTTCGAACCGCGTGAACGGTTCGTAGAGGCGCGACAGCTGCTCTGCACTCATGCCGCGGCCCGTGTCGGTCACGCGCACGCGGACCCGCCCGGCTGTGGTTGTCTCCATGTCGATCGCCACCTTCCCGCCCGTGCGGTTGTACTTCACTGCATTCGACAGCAGGTTGTTCAACACCTGCTTGAGGCGCTTGCGGTCGGCCGTGACCCAGGTGCCGCCATTGGCGGGACAGAGATCGACGATTTGCACGTCCTTGGCTGCCGCCTGCGTGCTGACCAGCGTGACGGAGTCGGCAATGACCGCGCAGAGGTCCAGTGTCTCCAGCGACGTATTCATGGCGCCGGCTTCGATGCGGGAGAGGTCGAGTACCTCGTTGATCAACTCGAGCAGATGCCAGCCGGCCATCTCGATTTGCTTGATTTTTTGCGCATCCGGCTGGGCCATCGGACTGACCGAGAGCTGCAGCAGTTGTGAGAAGCCGAGGATGGCGTTGAGCGGCGTGCGCAACTCATGGCTCATGCGCGAGAGGAAATCGGATTTGGCATGGCTGGCCTGCTCGGCCAGTTCCTTGGCTTGCTGGAGCTCGGATGTGCGCTCGCTCACGCGCCGCTCCAGCCCCTCGTTGGCAAGCCGCAGCGCTTGCTCGGCCAGCACGTGGCGAGTGACGTCGGTGAAGGACGTCACGGCAGCGTACGGCGTCGTTTCGCCCTGCCGAAAGAGCGGTGATGCGTTGACGGAAACCCATACCGATGAGCCGTCCGGGCGCATGAGGTTGCAGAGCTGATTGCGCACGGGCTTGCCGGTGACGAGCGCGCGGTGCGTGGACAGTTAGTCCAACGGAAGCCTGCTGCCGTCGGGTCTCAGCAGCTGCAGTTCGCTCGCGCCCTCAGGATCGGCCGGCCGCGCGGCGGAAACGCCGCACAGTGCCGCTGCGGCCTCATTG
>Ga0170475_115006583_pt1 | contig 12363 bp, 10 predicted proteins | sample Soicark_Litter_5_FD_111474 | JGI IMG/M metagenome (GOLD analysis project Ga0170475, IMG submission 111474) | Avena fatua rhizosphere microbial communities from Hopland, California, USA. Combined Assembly of 48 SPs | reverse complement strand
CTGGTTCGGCACCGATGATCTCGGCCGCGATATCCTGGTTCGCGTGATCTATGGCGCGCGTGCCTCGCTCAGCGCGGGGGCGATCGCGGTTGGCATCGCGCTCCTGATCGGCGTGCCACTTGGATTGGTGTCGGGTTATCGGGGCGGCTTCATCGATGGCCTGATCAGCCGCATAACCGACGCCATGCTGGCCTGCCCGTTCCTGATCCTGGCCATCGCACTGGCCGCGTTTCTAGGCCCGAGTCTCGGGAACGCCATGATCGCCATCGGCATCTCGACGACGCCGATCTTCGTGCGCCTGACCCGAGGACAGGTGATGAGCGTCAAGGTCGAGGATTATGTCGAGGCGGCCCGCGCCATGGGCAATACGTTGGCGCATTGCGCTGTTTCACATCCTGCCGAACATCATGCCGGCGCTGCTGGTGCAGGCAACGCTTTCGATTGCGGCTGCGATCATAGCCGAGGCCGCATTGTCGTTCCTGGGGCTGGGGCAGCAGCCACCAGCGCCCTCCTGGGGCAGCATGCTGAATTCGGCGCAACGATTCCTGACCAATGCCCCGTGGATGGCGCTTTGGCCGGGGCTGGCGATTTTCCTGGTCGTGCTCTCGTTCAATCTGGTTGGCGACGGCCTGCGCGACGCGCTTGATCCGCGCGAGCGCTGATCGCAGCTCTCCTCAGATTACGGTCTCGCGCATGACGCGTCGGCAATCCATTTCGTATTCGAGATCGACCACCGGTGGGCGGGCGAAATGCCAGGTCAGCCCTGAACGCGTAGTGCCCCGCCGAACCAGCTCATCGGCAATGACCGGATGAAAGTCATGGACGGTGTAGGCCTGAACCGCCGTGGTATCCTTCCAGGAAAACCCGAACGCGGCCAGGCGACTTTCCATTTCGGCCGTGGTGAACCGAACCTTCTCCTTGATCCCTTCCGGGCTCACGTCGCGATAACGCACGGTGCGCTCGGCATAGCTCCCCTCGCCGCCGCGCGACTCGGCGCCGCCAGCGATGACGAATGCGGGGCGCGTGCTTTGGCCGGCACGGGTAAAGGAGAAAGCATAAAACGATGGTTCGGAGGGAGGATCGAACTCCGGGCAGACGTTGCTGCGAGCTACCGGATTGACGACCCCGTCGAACAGCCCCCATTGCGCCAGTGTCTTCACGTAATGCTCGTTGAAGACTCTAAATCCGTCCTCGGTGAAGGCGGCAGGCGATCGCAGTTCGCACGCGCAAAACGCAGTCAACGGTCGCCCGGCGGCCTGAATGTATTTCGCGACCTGAGCGAACCCGTCGGCAAGCGGCACCGGCTTGTCGAAACGCACCCGCTCTATTTCGAACCCGGAATCGGCGGCGGCGCCACTGGAATACTGAAACACTGCCGGGATGAACCGGTAGTTACCTGCTGCAAATTCCCGCGTCATTTTCACATCCTTGCGCAGCCGCTATTCGAGCTGCATTCGAACGCCCTTGGCGCCGTTCAGTAACCTTCTCAGGTGGAAGCCTGCCAGCGCATCGTCTGCGTGCAGTCCGACGAGAGCGGCGAACGCCGGCATCGCCGCCGCATCGCCTGATTCAAGCTTCGCAAACGCGTCGGAATACTGCTTGGTCACCGGCCGCTCGAACACGCCATGCCGCAGCGGCTCGAACGCGCGGAGGGGCTCAGTGCGCCCGCGCAGCATGAGATCGCCGACGGGCCGACCCCTGAAGTTCTCGGTGGCATTTGCGACGGCGGCGCTGACGCAAATGCGGGTGCCGAGGAACTTGTTGGCCGCCTCGAGCCGGGCAGCGGTGTTGATGGTGTCTCCATAGGCGGTATAGTCGAAGAAGCGGTTGCCGCCGAAATTTCCCACCATCGCAGGGCCGGCGTGAACGCCGATCCGGGTTATTCCAAAATTCACCCCGGCCGACTTCCAGCGCTCCCGAAACTCTTCAGCCCAGTCATCGAGATCGTGGGCGCAGGCAATCGCCCGGGTGGCGAAATCGGGCTGGTCACCAGGCGCGTTGAAAAGGATCTGGATGCCATCGCCGATCACCTTGGCGACCGTGCCTTCGTGCGCGAAAACGATCTCCGTCATTCCGCCCACATACTCGTTGAGCAAGGGGCCGAATACTTCCGGCGCGGCGGTTTCGACCAGCGAGGTGAAACTCGTGATATCGGTGAACATGGCCGCGACTTCGCGCCAGTGCACCGTCATGCCGTCGGCCTCCCCGTCGCAGGCGAGCCTGGAGGCGATCTGGGGCGAGAAATAACGCGACAGCGAGGCGTGGGCGCGCTCCGCCTCCGCCTGGCGCCGCCGCGCATCGCGCATCATTTCGACATGACGGATGGTCTTGTCGATGGTCATTTCAAGGTCGCCGAAATCGATGGGCTTGGTAAGGAAATCGAACGCGCCGCGGTTCATGGCGGTTCGAATGTTGCTCATATCGCCATAGGCCGAGACGATGATGGTCGATTTCTTGTCCTCGGCCTCCTGCAGTTTTTGCAAGAGCGACAGTCCATCCATGCGCGGCATGTTGATGTCCGACACCACCATGTCGACATGCGGATGTTCCTTGAGGGATTCCAGCGCCTCGATCCCATCATGGGCAAACACGAACTGCACCAGCCCGTCGCGTATTTGACGACGGAATTTCTGCAGGACCAGAGCCTCGAGATCAGGCTCGTCATCGACCACGAGGATTGTTGCAGTCATGCGGCTTGCCCGAGCCTCGTGTCGATTTCGGTGCGAAGCAGCGAGAAGTCGATCGGCTTGGTCAACAAGCCGACTGCGCCGCGCTCGATGGCCTCGCGCCGGGTTTCAGCATCGCCATAGGCAGTGATCATGATGACGGGAACCTCGGGCCGTTCGGCGCGAACTCTCGGGAGCATTTCAAGGCCGCTCATGCCGGGCATGTTGATGTCGGACAAAATCAGTATGAGCGAGGGATCGGCGATATCGGCGGCGCGCGCCAGCGCGGCTGGTGCGGACGGAGCAAACTCCATCAGGAACCGTCCGGCGCGCAAGTCGCGCCGGAACTGCTGCCGGAACAGGGCTTCAACATCGGGCTCGTCATCAACGACCAGAATGTAAACGCTCAATTTGTGCCTCCGGTCAACGTTTGTGCGGCGCCCGTTCGCGGCAGTGTGATAATGAATTCGGTATAAGCACCGGGTTCGGTGTCGACGTCGATCTTGCCGCCATGTTGTTTCACCACGATGTCGTGGCTCATCGACAGGCCAAGTCCGGTGCCCTCTCCGGCCGGTTTGGTGGTGAAAAACGGATTGAACATCTTCTCTTTTACTTCGCGCGGAATTCCGGTCCCGTTGTCGCGTATCCGAATTTCAACCTTGTTGCCGCGACCTTTTGTGGTCGCACTCAGTGTCGGCTCGAAGTCTGCCTCGCCCGACTCCTTGCGTTTGGTCGCCGCATAAAAACCGTTCGAGATCAGGTTGAGGAACACCCGCGTGATTTCCTGCGGATAGAGGTCGATCAATCCCGCATTCGGATCGAGGTTGCGCTTTAGCGTGATATTAAAGCCCGATTTCTCCGCACGCGCGCCGTGATAGGCGAGGTTCAGGCTCTCTTCGACGATCGCGTTGATGTCGGCAGCCGATGTTCACCGGAACCTTCGCGCGAATGCAGCAACATGTTTTTGACGATCGAGTCGGCACGCTTGCCGTGCTGCACCACCTTTTCGAGATTGCCCTTCAGCATATGCGTGAGTTCGTCGATCTCCTCGCGGGTTTTATCCTCCAGCGCGGTGGGCTTGAGTACATCCTGCAGCTCGTCCACCAGTTCCGCCGACAAGGCCGAGAAATTATTGACGAAGTTGAGCGGGTTTTTTATTTCGTGGGCGATGCCGGCGGTAAGTTGGCCCAGGGACGCAAGCTTCTCCGTCTGCACGAGGCGATCCTGCGCGGTACGGAGTTCCTCGAGAGAATCGCTGAGATCGTTCGTTCTCTCGCGCAACTCGCGCAGCAGCCTGGTGTTCTCGATTGCGATCACGGCTTGCTTGGTGAAGTTTTCGACCAGCGCGACCTGCTTGTCCGTGAACGGGCGAACTTCGTTCCTGTAGATCGTCATGGTGCCGATCAGCTCGTCTTCCTTCAACATCGGGACGATCAGGATAGTCCGGGCACCCGCTACGTCTGCGATACCAACCACCGTGGGGTCTCCCGCGCGGTACGCACCGCTCTCCCGCACATCGTGAATGTGCGCGAACTTGTGGGTCCTCACGACCGAGGCCAGACCGCTGTCCGGATGCGGATGAATAGGCGCGCGCTGTCGGTAGGCCTCAAATGCCGGTGGCACATTGTAGGCTGCGCCCATGCTGAAGTTTTCTCCATCCCAGAGATTCATCACTCCAAAATTGGCGCCGCAAACGCTTGTGGCATTCTCGAGCATCTTCTGGAACACCGGCCTGAGTTCGCCCGGGGACGAGCTGATGACCTGCAACACCTCCGAGGTCGCAGTTTGCTGTTCCAGCGACTCGGTTAGCTCGGCTGTGCGCTGCTCAACCTTGTTTTCCAGGTCTGCATAGGATTCCTGCAGCCGCGCGCCCATGTCGTTGAACTGGTTGGCGAGCCCTTCGAGTTCGTCGCCGGTCTTGATTGAAATGCGCTGGGCAAAGTCCCCACCGCCGATGCGCTCCGCCCCGACGCGCAACGCCTGGATCGGACCGACCATGCGCCGTGCCAGGAATATCCCCGCCAGCACCGCGAAGATCGAGGCGGCCGCGAGCACGACGGAAAGGCGCTGCAAGGCAAGGTACAGCGATGCGTAAGCCTCCTCCACGGGCAATTCCACGAACATCGTCCAACCAAGCGGCGCGATCGGCGCTGACGCGGTCAAAACCTCCTGCCCCTGAATGTTCTTGGTGCCCTGTAGCGATTGCGGGTCGCCCGGCGCCCTGCCGGCCTGCGCTGCCTGCACCTGCACCAGCTTCGACATGTCGGTGTTGCGCAGCACCAGGCTGATGTCGGGATGTGCGATCAGACACCCCTGCGCGCCAACCACGTAGGCATGCCCGCGCTCGCCGACCTTGATCTGCGAAACCACGTCCCAGATCAGCTTGAGGTTGACTTCGGCGATGCTGACGCCGGCATCCTTGCGCGTGCCGGCCAGCGACAGCGTCATGTAAGGTTCGGACTCCCGACGAAAATACACCGGGCCGTAGTAGACCTTGCGGCTGACCGCTTCCGTGAACTTCGGGTCTTTGGAAAGGTCGAGGCCGCTGTCGACCACGTCCATGGCCAATCGCGAGACTCTCAGACGTTCCTTTCCGGTCGAGTCAACTTGCGCAAGCTCGGTGATGGCGGGCACCTGCCGCAAAAGCCTGAGCGCGTCGAACCGGCGGTTCTCCAGTGAACTGGCGGACCACGGCAACTGGGTGGTCCACCCTAACTGGCTTTCGATTTCCTTGACGAACTGGCTGATCTTCGCCGCCGCCGCCTCGGCTTGCTCGTGCTGGATCCGGATCAGTGAGCTTTTGTGCTCGCGGTAGTAGAAAAAGACTTCAAAGATACCGTTCGACAGCAATGCGACGCCCACCACCGCCACAAACAGCGCGACATACTTCGTGAACAGCCGGCTACGGGTTTTGCTCCCGGACGGGGCCGCCGGAGACACGCCAGCGACAGGCGGGGCCGCCAGCGTCCTGCCGTCGGGCGTGTCGGGGTGAAGCGAAATGCTCATCGAGCCCAACCTAGCAAGAAGGCACGCCCTTGTCTCTTGTCGCACTGCGGGAGGATCATTCGATCACCTCGTCAGCACGCGCCAGCAGAGTGGACGGGACGCTCAGGTCGAGCGCTTTCGCGACCCTGAGATTTATCACCAACTCCAGTTTGGTTGGTTGCTCAACAGGCAGCTCCCCGGCCTTGGCGCCACGGAAGATCTTGTCGATGAGACTAGCGGAACGGAAATAGAGGTCGGGATAGCTCACCCCGTAAGCCATCAGGCCGCCGGCCTCGACGAACTCGCGCGATGGATAAATCGCTGGTAGCCGACACTGCGCGGCGAGTTCAATGATCAACGGCCGGTGTTCCTGGATCAGCCCATCGATCCCGACCAACATCGCATCCACCTGCCTCGCGCGTGCGGTTTCGAATGCGCGTTGAATGTCATCTCTGGTTCGGACATCCAGCAGAGTGACTGCGATGCCGAGCGACTGTGCCGCCTTTTTGGTCTCTTCCCATTGCTGAGGGACAACCGGGTTTCCCATGTTGGCCAAGAACGCCGTGACCGTATCGCCCTGCCGGAGCTCCCGAAGTAGTTCGACCCGCTTGCCTGCCAATTCGGTCACGAACCCGCTCAACCCCGTCACATTGCCGCCTGGCCGCGCCAGACTGGCAACGACGCCCATCCCGAGCGGCTCACCAATGGCGGCCATCACAACCGGAATTGTGTCAGTTGCCTCCTTTGCGGCACGGGCGGCAGGCGTACCCCGCGTGACGATCAGGTCGACGCCTGACCGCACCAGTTCATCCGCCATCGGGCGGAAACGTGCAGCATCGCCGTCGGCCGACCGGTACTCCAGAACGTAGTGCTGATTTTCTATATAGCCCAGCTCGCGCAGGCCGCGCCGAAGCGCCTCCAGGTTCTGGGCGTTCAGCGGCCGCGATACTGTTTCCAGCATTCCAATCCGACGGCTGTTTGCAGGTTGTTCCGAGCGAGCAGAGCCGGACGCCACAAACGCGCCGCCGATCAGGGCAATGAAGTCCCGGCGTTTCATCAGGAGGCCCCGGGTTGCACCGCCAAAAAGGCGTACCCGGGGGCAGGATACCACGATGCAGCCCCAAGGGAACGGGCAGCAAGGTTACAGGAGAGCGAGGGCGGCTTAGATGCGCCCTCCTCAGGTTGCCTTCAAGGCCTCCGGAGCCAGTTCGAAATCCCTGATCTCCTTGCTTCGCTTGGAGTCGGCAGCCGAGCGGTGATCGGTGGCGATCGCCACGTAAACCGCGGGCAGCACGAACAGGGTAAACAGCGTTCCGATCGACATGCCGGCGACGACCACAAGACCGATCGAGAACCGGCTTGCCGCGCCCGCGCCAGTCGCGGTGAGCAGCGGCAGCAATCCCGTGACCATCGCCGCAGTGGTCATCAGGATAGGGCGAAGCCGGATCCGGGCCGCCATCTCGATTGCCGAGCGCCGGTCGAGACCTTCCTTGAGCTGCAGTTCGTTGGCGAACTCGACCATCAGGATGCCGTGCTTGGTGATCAGGCCGACCAGCGTCAGCAATCCGACCTGGGTATAGATGTTCATGGTCGCGGCACCAAAGAACAGTGGGATCAATGCCCCCACGATCGCCATCGGGACGCTGATCATGATGACGAGAGGATCGCGGAGGCTCTCGAACTGGGCTGCCAAAACCAGGAAGATGATGATCAGCGCAAACGCAAAGGTAATCGCAAGCTGGTTGCCTTCCTTGACGTACTGCCGGGAGTCGGCGAGGTAGTCGTGGCTGAAGCCTGCCGGCAAGTTTTTCGCCTCGCTCTCAAGGAAGTCCACGGCCTGCCCTACCGTTACGCCCGGCATCGGCACAGCCTGGAAGGTCGAAGAGTTCAGCTGATTGAAATGGGTCAGCGAATTGGGATCGGTTCCCGTTTCGATCGTGACGATGGTCGAGAGCGGCACCTGCTGTCCGGTGTTGGTCGGGACGTAGTATCCGTTGAGCGCGTCAGCGGCGAGCCGCTTCTCGCGCGGGACCTGCGGGATGACCTGATAGGATCGACCTTCCAGATTGAAACGGTTGACGTAGTTACCACCGAGCAGCGTTGAGAGCGTGTTGCCGATCGCCTGCATGGTGATGCCGAGATCGCTCGCCTTCGAGCGGTCGATCCTGACCCGCACCACGGGCTGGTTGAAATCGAGATCGCTGTCGGAGACAATGAACAGCTTGCTCTTGCGCGCGGCATCCTTGAGCTTCTGCATCTGATCGTACACCGCCTGGAAACCGGCGGTCGAGCTGATCACCATTTGGACCGGCAGTCCTCCCGGCCCGCCTGGCAACGGCGGCAGATTGAAGGCAAAGGCGTTGACACCTTCGATCTTGCTCAGCTCCGCCTGCACCACTGGCTTGAGCGCGATCGATGATCGCTTGCGCTCATCCCAGGGCTTGAGCAGCATGCCTGCAATTCCGCCCTGTGGGCCGTTGATGCCGTTGAGCACGAAGCGAAGATCGGTCTCGGGGAAGCTGGCAAACGCCTTGTCGAGCTTCTCGCCGTAGAAGTCCAGGTAATCGATGTTCGCGTATTTAGGCGCTTTGGTCACAGAGAAGACGATGCCCTGATCTTCCTCTGGCGCGAGTTCCTTCGAGGTGTGCATGTAAAGGAAGCCGACCAGACCGAGCATGGTCACGGCGAACAATGCCGTGATCGGACGATAGTCGAGCGAGCGGTCGAGTTGGCGGCCGTACCAACGCGTCAGCCCGCCGAACACGCGATTGACTAGCCTCGCGAACCGCCCCTCCTCCCCGCTCTTGAGGAAAACCGAGCACATCATCGGTGAAAGCGTCAGCGCGACCACACCGGACACGATCACCGAGCCGGCCAGCGTGAAGGCAAATTCCCGGAACAACGACCAGGTGAGGCCGCCAAGGAATCCGATCGGCGCATATACCGCGGCAAGTGTAATGGTCATGGAGATGACCGGCCCGACGATCTCGCGCGCTCCCTGCAGAGCGGCCTGCACTGGAGGCTTGCCCTGTTCTAGATGACGGTGAATGTTTTCCACGACCACAATGGCGTCGTCCACCACAAGTCCGATCGCCAGCACCATCGCCAACAGTGTCAGCAGATTGAAACTGAAGCCAGCCATCAGCATCAGGCTGCAGACCCCGATCAGTGACAGCGGAATCGTAACCACGGGAATCAACACCGACCGGAATGAGGCCAGGAACAGGAAGATCACCACGACGACGATGATGACCGCCTCGCCGAGGGTTTTCTCCACCTCCTCGATGGAGGACTGAATGAACCTGGTGGAATCGTAAGCCACCTTCATCTTCATGGAAGGCGGTAGATTCCGCTCCAGCTCAGGAAACAGCGCGCGAACGCCTTTGACGAGCGTCAGCGGATTGCCTTGCGGGGTTGCCTGCACGCCAATGAAGATCGCGTGTTCGCCGTTGAATGCGACACTGGCATCGGTGCTCTGGGCCGCGAGTTCGACCGTCGCGATATCCTCCAGCCGCACAAACCCGCCATCCCTCGACTTCACGATCATGCGCTTGAACTGATCGAGATTCTTCAGGTCGGTGTTGGCCGACACGTTGGAGACGACGAAGTATCCCTTGGCCTGACCGGCGGCGGCCTGGAAATTATTGGCGGCGATCGCGACGGAAACCTCGCTCGGAGAAACGTTGCGGCCCGCCATGCGAACGGGATCCAGCCACAGCCGCATCGCAAACGTCTGGCCGCCGAGAATATCGGCCGAAGCAACGCCGTCCACCGTCGAAAGCACCGGCTGCACCACGCGGGTGAGATAGTCCGAGATCGCAGACCCGGACAGCACTTCGCTGGAGAAGCCGAGATACATCACGGCCGTGGTCTGGCCAGTGGTCTTGTTCACGATGGGGTCGTTGGATTCCCTGGGAATGAGATATTTTACCGAATTCACCTTGGCGAGGACTTCGGTCAGCGCCTGGTTCGGATCGAAGTTCAGCTTGATGTAAACCTGGATCGTACTGGTGCCCAGCACCGAAGACGACGTGATGTAGTCGACGCCTTCCGCGGATGCGACAGCCTGTTCGATGGGCGTGGTGATGAACCCCTGGATCAGGTCGGGCGAGGCGCCCGGGTAGACCGTGGTGATGTTGACCACCGTATTCGACAGCTTCGGATACTGGCGGATCGGCAGATTGGTTGCGGCCCTGAGGCCGATCAGCAGGATCAACAGGCTGACGACCACCGACAATACGGGTCGCTTGATGAAAATATCGGTCCAGACCATCTCGGTGCGCTCCGTTTCTCAGTAACGCGGCGGAGTTGCAGGGGTTGTCGGAGCCGGGTCGGTCGAAATGGAAACGGGCGATCCCGACTGCAGCTTGAGCTGCCCGACTGCGACCACTCGGTCGCCAGGTTTCAACCCGCTGACGATTTCGGCGCGGCCGTGGACCCGACTGCCGGTCCGCACGAACGTGCGCACGGCGGTGAGACTGGTCTTGCCGTCATCCTCTTTTTTCTCCGTGATGAGAAACACCGAGTCGCCGTAGAGCGTGTAGTCGACGGCGGTTTCGGGCACGCTGACCACTGGCGGCTTCTCTGGAAGCACCACGGTGGTGGTCGCGAACATCCCGGGCTTTAGAATACGCTCGGGGTTATCGAGCGTGCCCTGAACGCGGATGTTGCGCGTCTCGGTAGCGATTTGAGGTTCAATCGCCGTGATCCTGCCGGCAAAAGTGCGGCCGGGATAGGCGTCGACGCCGACGCGGATGACTTGTCCGACCTTGAGCTGCGCGCTGTCCTTTTCTGTCACCGTGAAGTTGGCGTACAGCTGCGAAAGATCGGTCAGCGTCACGATCTGCGTGCCTGCGGTGAGGTACTGACCGACCTCAACATGACGAACGCCGAGGTCGCCGTCGAACGGCGCGCGAACCAGCTTCTGGGAAATGATCGCCTGCGTTCTGGCGATTCCCGCATTGGCCTGGTCATAGGCCGCCTGCGCCTGATCTACCGTGGCCTGCGGTCCGAACTGGCGCGACGCGAGCTGCTTGGCGCGATCGAGAGACAGTTGGGCCACCGTTGCCTGGGCCTTGAAGTTTGCAAGATCCGCCTGCTCGGGGCCATCGAACAACTGCACCAGCGGACTTCCCGCCTTGACCGGCGATCCAGGAGTGAACATGACGTCGGTGACGCGCCCGCTGACATCGGAACTGACATTAACCTGATGTACCGCCACGAGATCGCCGACCGCAGTCAGCAGATTGGGGATCACTTCGGACCTGGCCTCGGCGATAGTCACCTGCGTGGGCGGCGGCGGCTTGGAGAGAAACTGCGCGATCATCTGGCCGCGAAATTGATTGAACCAGAGCAGGCCACCGACCAGCGCCGCCAGCAACGTGCCCACGATGATGAACCACCGTAGCATGCGAACCGGACGCTTGCGCTGTTGCGGCGCAATCGGTTTGCCCGACAGATTGGATTCAGTGACGATATTCATTTCAGGCTCTTTCTGCGCTTAACGTCTCATCAAGGCGCGGCAGTTCGCGATCCAGGTGAGAGGCAATTGCGGTTTCGTTTAATCCAATTCCACGGAGAATGAATTCGCAAAGCTGGCGTTCGAGCTGCGCCGGGTTGCCATAGGACAGGCATGGCACGGACGGCAGCCGCGACAGCGTCGCGGTAAGCACTGCGTGATGTGCGAACCAGAACAGGTTCAGCGGCTCGCGCCCGATGACGGTGGCGTCCTCAGCCATCACCGCCCTCTCAAGCGACGAGACAAATACTGGCCCGATCAATTCTCCGATTTTTTCGTAGCAAAGCCTCGCGAACTCACCACCGTCGAGATGACTGCCGATCATCAGCCGGAGGCGCTGAGCTTCCTGCTGATCGGGCTTCTCCGCCACATGTTGGAAATGCCGAACCATTTCGCGGATCAGCACCACAAGCGTTTCTGTCGACGGCTCCAGCTCCAGCAAGCGATGCAGGGCCGGATCCGCCTCGCACGCTTCCAGGAGGATTTCGGCGTACAGCGCCGATTTCGTCGGGAAGTGCTTGAACAGCAATGCTTCCGATATCGCTGCCGCAGCCGCCACGCTCTTTGTGGTCGTTCCGGCAAAGCCGTGGCGCGCAAAGCAACGCTTGGCGGCATTCAGGATCAGCTGGCGCCTCAAGTCGCCAGTCATTCGAAGAGTGCTCATTGTCGTGAGTAAGCACTCACCACACCTAAAGTCAAGAAATTGCTGCGCTGCACACGCCGACGTGAATGCTAAATCGGGCTGAAGCCGAGCGCCCCGCGGACCCGGTTGACAACAAAAGTACCGTCCCGGCTGGAGAGCACCCGCTCCAGGTTGGCACTGTCGATTTTGACGCTGGCAAATCGCGGCCCCGCGCGAACGTCGTGCATTCCCGCCGCAAAGGACTCGATCTCTGCCATGGTCGCCAGTGCGCGGGAATCCGCCAGGCCGCAGGCACGGGCGACGCCGATGAGGTCGACGGTTGCTGCGGTGTGGCTCGCCTGTCCCCCGGTCTCGCCATAGACCTCGTTGTCCAGCACCACGATTGTCAGGTTGCCCGGCTTCTGCAGGCCTACTGTGGCAAGACTGCCCATGCCCATCAGCATCTCGCCGTCGCCTGTGATCACCACCACCGGGAGCTTCGGCTGCGCCAGCGCGAGGCCTAGCCCGATCATGACTGCGCCGCCCATCGCGCCCCACAGATAGAAGTTGCG
>Ga0170475_131467666_pt1 | contig 12369 bp, 12 predicted proteins | sample Soicark_Litter_5_FD_111474 | JGI IMG/M metagenome (GOLD analysis project Ga0170475, IMG submission 111474) | Avena fatua rhizosphere microbial communities from Hopland, California, USA. Combined Assembly of 48 SPs | reverse complement strand
GCAGTTTGCCAAAAGGTGGGTGGTGATCGGCCACTGCTGAATTGCAGCTTCGCATTTTCTGAACAACTCCTCGAGTGTTGAATCCCCGCCCCCCGCGCCGTTTCGGAGCGACCCGGATTCGTCCCCATGCCCAGCCTATTTCGCCCTGAAATCGCCGAAGGTCGGCGTCAGGGCTGGCTGGGCAGCATACAGATCATTCGCCCGGTGTCGCTGACCGTGCTGACCGTCCTCGTGGTCGTTAGCGCGTTGGCCGTTGCCATTTATTTCAGCGTGGGTGAGTACACCCGCAAGGCACGCGTCACAGGCTACCTCGTGCCCGACCTTGGCGTGATGCGGCTCACCTCCCCTCAGCCCGCGCAAGTGCTCGAACGGCGCGCCGTCGAAGGTCAGGTCGTCCGGCAGGGTGACGTCCTCTTCGTGCTGTCTCTCGAACGTGCCACGCCACAGGGCGACACCCGCGAGGCCGTGCAGGCGAGTCTGTTGGCGCGGGAACGCAGCCTGCAAGCTGCCGGCAAACGTCGCCAGCAGCTGCAGGTCGCACAGATGAGTGCGTTGGCGCTTCAGCGCGAGAACATGCAGCTTGAGCTGATGCAAATGGACGCCGAGGCGAGCTTGCATCGGCAGCGCCTGCAACTCGCAAAGGAGTCGCTTGCACGCCTCGAATCATTGAAGGCAGACCAATTCGTGTCTTCTGCCCAGGTGCAGGCGAAGGCCGAGGATGTGCTGGGCCTGCGTGCCCAGCTTCAAGCCCTTGAGCGCCAGCAGGCCGCGCACCGCCGCGAGATCGCGTCACTGGACGCCCGCCAGCGCGAGTTGCCGCTGAGTGAGCAGGCTTCGTTGGGCGAGATTGAGCGCGACTTGGCGGAACTGGCACAGGAGTCGGCCGAGAACGAAGCGCTCCGGCGCATTGTGGTGCGTGCGCCGCAGGACGGCACACTTTCGGCAGTGAGCGTAGAGCCGGGCCAATCGGTGGCGTCGCAGTCTGTGCTCGCGAGCCTCGTGCCCAGTGGCGCTGCGCTGCAGGCCCACTTGTTCGCGCCATCCAGCGCCATGGGCTTCGTGCGCGCCGATCAGACGGTGCTGCTTCGCTACGACGCGTACCCGTACCAGAAGTTCGGCCACCAGGTGGGCCACGTGATGCAGGTGTCGCGCACGCCGTTGCCGGCATCGGAGTTGAACGGATTGCCTGTCTCGGCGGTGCAGGAGCCGATGTACCGCATCACCGTGTCGATCGAGCAGCAAACGGTTCAGGCATACGGGCGGCCGCAGGCCCTGACACCTGGGATGCAGCTCGATGCGGATGTGCTGCTCGAGCGCCGCCGCCTGATCGAATGGATCTTCGAGCCCGTGTTGAGCCTGACCGGCCGCGTATGACCTGTGCCCTGCCGGCGTGTTGGGTCACCCCTTTTATTCTGGTGTGAGGACACCATGCTCGATGCCCTGAAGTTCTTCTCCAGCCGCCGTGTGCCGTTGGTACTGCAGACTGAAGCTGCCGAGTGCGGCTTGGCCAGCCTCGCCATGGTGGCATCGCACTTTGGTCTTCGGATCGACCTGCCGACGCTGCCGACCGCTTCTCGCTCTCGGCCAAGGGCGCAACGCTGGCCGACCTGGTACGCATCGCGGGCCTGATGCAGCTCAACGCCCGCCCTCTGCGCGCCGAGCTCGAACACCTGCCGCACTTGCAGGTGCCATGCGTGCTGCACTGGGACCTGAACCATTTCGTCGTGCTCACCGGCGTGCGCGGCAACGTCGTCACCCTGCATGACCCGGCGCGCGGCGTGCGCCGCCTGCCGATGGGCGAAGTGTCGAAACACTTCACCGGTGTGGTCATGGAATTGGTTCCTGCAGCGGACTTCCGCCCGAAAACGGAAAAGCAGCACATCAACCTGCAACAGCTCCTGGGCCGTGTATCCGGCCTGAGGCGCTCGCTGTCGCAGATCTTCGTATTGGCGCTGGCACTCGAGGGGTTCATGCTGCTCGCGCCATTCTTTTTGCAGTGGGTGGTGGACTCGGTGCTCGTGAGCGCCGACCCGACCTCCTGGTCACCCTTGGCATCGGTTTCGGCCTGCTTGTGCTGATCCAGGTTGCCACCGGTGCGGTGCGGTCCTGGGCGGTGCTGTACCTGTCGTCCACGTTGAACGTGCAATGGCTTAGCAATGTGTTCGCACACATGATGCGATTGCCAGTGAGCTGGTTTCAGAAACGGCACACCGGCGACGTGATGTCGCGCTTCAATGCCATCCAGCACATCCAGCAGACCTTGACCACGAGCTTCATCGAAGCCGTGGTCGACGGCCTGCTCGTGGCGCTCACACTCGGCATGATGTTCGTGTACAGCGGCAGCTTGACCGGGATCGCGATCGGCTGCGTGGCAGTCTATGCGTTGATGCGCTGGCTGTTCTTCCGCCCGCTGCGCGACGCCACCGAAGAGAGCATCGTGCATGACGCCAAGCGCGAGACGCACTTCCTCGAATCGTTGCGGGGCGTGCAGTCCATCAAGCTGTTCAACCGCCAGGAGGATCGCCAAGCGCAGTTCATGAACCGGGTGGTCGACGCCATGAATGCGAACCTGGCCACCCGCAAGCTGGACCTGATGTTCGGAGTGATCCACAAACTCGTGTTCGGCCTCGAGCGCATCGCAGTCATCTGGGTGGGGGCCGTCCTTGTGATGGATCACCGTTTCTCGGTCGGCATGCTGTTCGCATTCTTCGCCTACAAGGAACAATTTGCGGTGCGGGTCAGCGGACTGATCGACAAACTCGTCGAGCTGAAAATGCTGCGATTGCAGGGCGAGCGTCTGGCCGACATCGTATTGTCCTCGCCCGAGGTCGAGGCGGATGGTGGCGCAATGCGAGAGCGCCACGTCGAGCCGCATCTTGAGTTGCGTCACGTCAGCTTCCGCTACGCCGATTCGGAACCGAACGTGCTTGCCGACCTGAACTGTGCCATCGAGCCTGGAGAATCGGTGGCCATCGTGGGGGCGTCAGGGTGTGGCAAGACCACCCTGCTCAAGCTGATGCTGGGCATCCTGGCGCCGCAGGAGGGGGAAATGCTCGTGGGCGGTGTGCCCCTCTCGCGACTCGGGCTGCGCGCTTGGCGCGACATGATCGGCACCGTCATGCAGGACGATCAGCTGTTCGGCGGCTCCATCGCCGAAAACATCTGCTTCTTCGATGCGCAACCCGATCACGAATGGGTCGAGGAGTGCGCGCGGCTGGCCGCGGTGAACGATGAGATCGTGGCCATGCCCATGGGTTACCACACGCTCGTCGGGGACATGGGCGCGAGCATCTCGGGCGGGCAAAAGCAGCGCATCCTCCTCGCCCGTGCACTCTACAAGCGGCCGCAAATCCTCTTTCTGGACGAAGCCACGAGTGCACTCGACGTGGACCGCGAACGCATCGTCAATCAATCCATCAAGCAGCTCGAACTGACGCGCGTAATCGTGGCCCACCGGCCTGAGACCATCGCGTCGGCGGGCCGCGTCATCGTCCTGAAGGACGGCACCATCACGCAAGACCTTCGCAACATCAACGCTGCGGCTCGATAGAGTTACACCCCCATGTACGCATTCCAGACGCCCGGCAGCGGCCCCAACCCGCATGCGCTCGCGGCGCTCGTGAAGGCGAGCGAGCAGCACTCCATCGTCGCTTCGCGCGACATCATCGATGTGCGCGGCGTGAAGCTGTGGGCACAGGGGCAGGCCGTATCAGCCGCGCTGCATCAGCGCTTGCTCCACCGTCGGCTTCAGAACCCGCTGGAGGTGTGCCTGATGGCGGAGGACGGTGTTACGTTGTTCTCGCTGTTGGCGAACTTGCAAGAGTTCATCGAAATGGATCATCCGATAGCCGTTTTGATCCGGCCATGGGCGCCAGTCTTGTTGGAGCAGATGCAGCACATCCCGCTCCATTCGGTGGCTCAATTGATACTGACCGCGGCGAAGGCCACCCGGCCCGCCGCCCTTCCCCATGCCGTGGCCGCAATGGCTTTGGCGGGGTCCATGGTGGCGAGCCGTCAGGGGTCGCCGCAGGACGTTCGCCTTGCGATGCTGGGCGGGTTGCTGCACGACATCGGCGAGGTCTACATTCACCCGCGATACCTTGACTACGGCGAGCCGCTGGACCTGATGGGCCACAAGCACCTGGTGATCCACCCCCGCGTGGGCCAGATGCTGCTGAGCACGCTGACGGACTATCCAGCGGCGCTGTCGCGAGCCATCGGCGAACACCACGAACGGCTCGACCGCTCCGGTTACCCCGCGCGCCTGGAAGGCGACGAAGTTTCCACGCTGGGGCGCGTGCTGGCCGTGACCGAGGTGACCCTGGGCATCATGAGCTGGCCGGACGCGCCGCTGACCCGCGCCAGTTTCGCGTTGCGAGTGGTGCCTGGCGAGTTCGATGCGGCCTGGGCTTCGTTCATCTGGGATGCTGCGCGTGCTGCTCAAGAGCCACCTGGTGGCGGGCTGGCTTCGGCAGACCTGTACCAGCAGCTTGCCGAGATTGATGGGCAGCTCACGTGGGCCAGGCAGCTCGGTCAGGAGTTGCACGACCAGGGACGCACCCTGCCCGTCATCGAGATCGTCACGCAGGCGATGCAGCGGCTTGACCGGCTGCGTGTCGCATGGAATGCGCTCGGGTTGTGGCATGTGCCCGCCGGGGACATCCCGCAAACTGAGCGCTTCGAACTTGAACTCGCCCACGCCGAGTTGCGGCAGCGCATGCGCAGCGTACAGCGCGAATGCCTGCTGGTAAGCGACCGGTTGGGTGAGACCGAGAAGTTGCGCGTGGCACCGCTCTGGAAGGGTTTGATGGCCGGGCAGAACTGAAGGTCAATGGTCAGGGGCAGTGGCAGCCTCGACCCGACCCAGCCAACGCATTGCCTGCTCGCGGGAGTCGCCGCACATGTCAGGGTCCGGCTTCAGCGACGAACAGACTTCCGGACGATCCGGGTGACCGAAGATTTTGCAACGAAGGTCGTCGGTCAACTGCACACACCGAACGCCGGCCGGCTTGCTGATGCCGTCGACCACCGGCATCCCGGGGATCGGTGACGAGATGGAGGGTGCGATGCAGCAGGCGCCGCAACCCGGGCGGCAGGCGTGGGTGCTGGAATGGTCGGACATGCCGACATTATTCGCTGCTCACGCCACGTTCGCGGTGTTCGAGGCGCCTGGACCCGTGACGGCAAGAAGCCCACAGCCTAAAATTCACGTCTTGCCCGCTCCCGTGATTTGGCGTAGCCGCGGCCCTTCTTTTTCCCCGGAGTCTCCTGATGTTGTACCCCCACGAGTTCGACGTGCTCGTCGTCGGCGGAGGCCATGCCGGCACCGAAGCCGCCCTGGCTGCTGCGCGCATGGGCTGCCGCACGCTGCTGTTGAGCCACAACATCGAGACGCTCGGCCAGATGAGTTGCAATCCATCCATCGGCGGCATTGGCAAGGGCCACCTCGTCAAGGAGATCGACGCCTTGGGCGGCGCCATGGCCTTGGCCACAGATGAGTCCGGCATTCAGTTCCGCATTCTCAACAGCTCCAAGGGCCCCGCCGTGCGGGCCACCCGCGCGCAAGCTGATCGCATCCTCTACAAGGCTGCGATCCGCCTGCGCCTGGAGAACCAGCCGAATTTGATGCTTTTCCAGCAAGCGGTCGATGACCTGATGGTCGAAGGCGATCGCGTCGTGGGCGCCGTCACCCAGGTGGGCATTCGCTTCCGTGCCCGCACGGTGGTGCTGACCGCCGGCACGTTTCTCGATGGCAAGATTCACGTTGGATTGCAAAACCACGCGGGTGGCCGCGCAGGTGATCCGCCGGCCGCGTCGTTGTCCGCCCGATTGAAGGAACTCAAACTGCCCCAGGGGCGTTTGAAAACCGGTACCCCGCCCCGCATCGACGGCCGTTCGATCGACTTCAGTCGGCTGACCGAGCAGCCTGGTGACCTGGGTCCGGTGCCGGTCTTCAGCTTCATGGGCACCACGGGCATGCACCCGAGGCAGGTGCCTTGCTGGATCACCCATACCAACGAGCAGACCCATGACATCATCCGCTCCGGCTTCGACCGCAGTCCGATGTTCACCGGCATCATCGGTGGCGTGGGTCCGCGGCACTGCCCAAGCATTGAAGACAAGATCAATCGATTTGCCGACAAAAACTCGCACCAGATCTTTCTGGAACCGGAAGGCCTGACAACACACGAGTTCTATCCGAACGGCATCAGCACGAGCCTGCCCTTCGATGTGCAGCTGCGCGCGGTGCGTTCGATGCAGGGCCTGGAACACGCACACATCCTCCGGCCGGGATATGCGATTGAGTACGACTACTTTGACCCGAGAGCACTCAAGGCGACGTTCGAGACCAAGTCCATCGACGGCCTTTTCTTCGCCGGCCAGATCAACGGCACCACGGGATATGAAGAGGCCGCTGCTCAAGGCCTGTTTGCTGGAGTCAATGCCGCGCTGCAGGTGCAAGGCAAGTCACCGTGGATTCCAGGGCGGGACCAAGCCTACCTTGGCGTCCTCGGCGACGATCTCATCACCAAGGGTGTCACCGAGCCGTACCGCATGTTCACCAGCCGTGCGGAGTTCCGCTTGCAACTGCGTGAAGACAATGCGGACTCTCGCCTGACCGAAGTGGGCCGCATGCTGGGCTTGGTGGACGACGCCCGCTGGGGCGCCTTCAATCGGAAGCGCGATGCTGTTTCACGTGAAACAGAGCGATTGAAATCCACTTGGGTTCAACCAAGCACCCTCCCCTCAACGGATGCCGAAGCCTTGTTGGGCAAGGCCCTTGAGCACGAGTACAGTTTCGCCGACCTGCTCCGACGACCCAACGTGGACTTCAATACACTGGAACGAATCGCCGGCATCGCCCGTCCGGATGCCGGTGTTTCACGTGAAACACTGAATGCGGAGTTGGGCACTGCACTGGCCAATGCTGTGATTGAACAGGTCGAAATCAGCGTGAAGTACGCCGGGTACATCGACAAGCAGAACGAGGACGTGGCGCGGGCGTCTCACTACGAGCATCTCCGGTTGCCTGCCGAGCTGGACTACAGCAAGGTCACGGCCCTCAGCTTCGAGGCGCGCCAGAAGCTGGCGGCCCAACGGCCTGAGACCTTGGGGCAAGCGTCTCGCATCTCGGGCATCACCCCGGCGGCCATTTCGCTGCTCTTGATTCACCTGAAAAAGGGACGCTTCCAAGGTTTTGCTGCCAATGACACAACCCAGTCTCCCGACGATGCAGTCGTCTGAGTTGCAAGCGCAGGTGTTGGTCTCTGGCCTCGACGCGTTGGGCGTGGTGCTGGGGGCATCGCAACAGTCAGCCCTGCTCGCCTACTTGGAACTGATCGCGAAATGGAACAAGGTCTATAACTTGACCGCGGTGCGCGACACAAGCGAGATGCTGACAATGCACCTGCTCGACAGCCTGGCGGTCGTGCGACCGTTGACTCACTATCTTGGTGACCGACCAGCGCGGGTGTTGGATGTGGGCAGCGGTGCAGGCTTGCCCGGCGTGGTGCTGGCCATTGCGGTGCCGAGCTTGACTGTCACGTGCGTAGACACGGTGGGCAAGAAAGCAAGCTTCATTCGCCAAGTGGCAGGTGAGTTGAAATTGAGCAACCTCTCGGCACACCATGCAAGGGTCGAGTCATTGTCGATTACGCCGGTCGACGTGGTGACCTCGCGCGCTTTTGCATCGCTGGCCGACTTTACGTCCTTGACCGCCCGACACCTGCGGCCAGATGCGGTGTGGATGGCCATGAAGGGCAAACGTCCGGTGATTGAAGAGACTGCCCTTCCCAGGGATGTGGCTGTGTTTCACGTGGAACAACTGAACGTGCCAGGCTTGGATGCAGAGCGTTGTCTGGTCTGGATGAAGCCTTGCACATGAATAAAGCAGTCCATTGTCCCGTCGCACTCGTGGCCGCTGACGCCTGACCAGTGCCCTACCCCTTCGTCCGATCCTGGAAAAACCACCCATGACCCGCATCTTCTGTGTCGCGAATCAAAAAGGCGGGGTCGGTAAAACGACCACGACGGTGAACCTGGCCGCGGGCCTTGCCAAGCTTGGTCAGCGAACACTGATCATTGACCTCGACCCGCAAGGCAACGCGACGATGGGGTCCGGTATCGACAAACGGGCGCTGCCGCTGACCGTATACGACGTTCTTCTCGAAAGCGCGTCAATTGCCGAAGCGAAGCAATACAGTGAAAAGGTGGGTTACGACGTGCTCGGTGCGAACCGGGAACTGGCAGGTGCCGAGGTCGACCTCGTGGGGCTGGACCGCCGCGAACGTCGCCTCAAAGAAGCCATCGATGTCATCGGTGACGACTACGACTTCGTGCTGATCGACTGTCCGCCGTCGCTCAGCCTGCTGACTTTGAACGGGTTGTGCTGCGCCCACGGCGTGCTTGTGCCGATGCAGTGCGAGTACTTTGCGCTCGAGGGCTTGAGCGACCTCGTCAACACGGTCAAGCAAGTGCATGCCAATCTCAACCCGAAGCTGGAGTTGATCGGCCTGCTGCGTGTGATGTTCGATCCGCGCATCACGCTGCAACAGCAAGTCAGCGAACAGTTGAAGTCCCACTTTGGCGACAAGGTGTTCAATGCCGTGATTCCACGGAATGTGCGCCTTGCCGAGGCACCGAGTTACGGGCTGCCTGGTGTGGTGTTCGATCCGAGTTCCAAGGGTGCTCAGGCGTTCATCGATTTCGCGCGCGAGATGGTCGACCGGGTCTCTGCCCCGGCCGCACCGGCGGTGCTGGCCTGACCCTCCCGGGCCGGCGCGGCGCCGGCCCAGTGCTCAGAGCCCCAGGCCTTCGTCGACGCCCAGGTGCACGTTCATCGCTTGTACCGCGGCACCGCTCGCACCCTTGCCCAGGTTGTCGAGGCGAGCCACCAGCAACAGCTGGGTGTCGTTGCCGAACACCAGGATGTCGACCTGGTTGGTGTCGTTGTTGGCCTGCACGTCGAGGAAGCCGTCGGCCAATGTGGCTGGATCGCGCATCGGCAGCACGCGGATGAACCGCTCGCCGGCGTAACGTTTGGCGAAGGCCTCATGCACTTTCTCAGCCGTGGTGCCGGCCGGCAACTGCGACAGATGCAAGGGCACGCTCACCGCCAAACCTTTGAGAAATGGGCCAACGATGGGAACGAACACCGGCGGGGAGATCAGCCCGGTGTGGGCCATCATTTCAGGAATGTGCTTGTGGGTGAGGCCCAGTGCGTACGGGCGCGGCGCGTCGAGCTTCGGGTCGCCGCCGGCTACATACTGTTCGATCATCTTCTTGCCGCCACCGGAATACCCGGTGAGCGACGTGGCGCTGACGGGCAAGGTGGCCGTCACCATACCGGCGTCGACCACGGGGCGCAGCAGCAGGATGAACGCAGTGGCATGGCAGCCGGGGTTCGCGATGCGCTTGCTCGTGCGGATCTGGTCGCGCTGGTCGGGCGCCAGTTCCGGCAGGCCGAACGCCCAGCCGGGGGCCGTGCGGAATGCCGTGCTTGCGTCGATCACGCAGGTGTCGGGATTGGTGATCAAGGTGACCGCTTCACGAGATGCGGTGTCGGGCAGGCACAGGAAGGCCACGTCCGCTTCATTGAGCAATCGCGCGCGCTCGGCAGAGTCCTTGCGGCGGTCCGGATCAATGCGCAGCACCTCGATGTCCTGCCGCTGGGCCAGGTATTCATGGATGCGCAGGCCGGTGGTGCCTTCTTGTCCGTCGACATACACCCGATACTTCATTTTCGATTTTTCCTCGTTGACTGAGTCGTGAAGGATAAGGCACACCGATGACTGAACGTGACATCGCCTCTAAGATTGCGCACCGCGTGCTTCTGTTGCCCGGCTGGCAGAATTCCGGCCTGGGCCACTGGCAAACCCGCTGGGAGGCGCGATACGGCGACATTCGCGTCGAACAGGACGATTGGCAGTGGCCCAAGCGGGGTGACTGGCTGGTGCAGCTCGAACACGCCGTGCTGGCCGACGCCCGCCCCGCGCTCCTCGTGGCGCACAGCCTCGGCTGCCATCTGGTTGGCGCGTGGGCAGACAACTCGCGGCATGCCACTCGAGTGTCGGGGGCATTGCTCGTCGCACCGCCCGATCTCGATCGCGACGATCTTCCCCCGCAACTGGCTCCATGGCGCAGTGTCGTGCGGCGGCCATTGCCATTCCCCGCGACGCTCGTCTGCAGCGACGACGACCCGTACTGCACCCCTGCCCAGGCAAGGGCCATGGCGGCCGCCTGGGGCGCCTCGCTGGTGCCGACAGGGCTCCGGGGGCACCTCAACGGCGACTCGGGCCTGGGTGACTGGCCTGAAGGTCGTCATTTGCTGACGACGCTCGGGGCCACGGCTGAGGGATCAGTGAAAATGTCGCCATGGTGACCAAGAAACCCAAAGGCCTCGGCCTCGGCCTCGAAGCTCTGCTCGGCCCGAAAGTCAGCGACGTTCCGGTTCGGGCCGACGACGGCGCGCCCCGTTCGCTGAAACTTTCCCAACTCCAGCCGGGCAAGTACCAGCCGCGCACTCGAATGGATGAAGGCTCGCTCTACGAGTTGGCCGAAAGCATCCGGGCCCAGGGCGTGATGCAGCCGATCCTGGTGCGACCGGTGGCGCCCAACCGCTTCGAGATCATCGCGGGCGAGCGGCGTTCGCGTGCTGCCAAGCTTGCCGGCCTGGACGAGGTGCCCGTGCTGGTACGCGAAGTGCCCGACTAAGCTGCGGCGGCCATGGCACTGATCGAGAACATCCAGCGTGAGGACCTGAACCCGCTGGAAGAAGCACAAGGCATCGCGCGCCTCGTCAATGAGTTCAATCTCACCCACGAACAGGCGGCACAAGCGGTCGGTCGCTCGCGCAGCGCAGCAAGCAACTTGCTGCGCTTGCTCAACCTTGCCGAACCCGTGCAAGAAATGCTGATGGCCGGTGACATTGACATGGGGCATGCGCGTGCGTTGCTGCCACTGGACGGTGCTCAACAGATTTTGAGCGCCGCCGAGATCGTCGCGAAAAAGTTGAGCGTTCGCGATGCCGAAAAGCTTGTCACGCGCGCTGTCAGCGGTCGCCAGCAGCCGCTGATTCGGGTGGCCAAGGAAAAGCCGCGCGACATCGCGCGCATTGAGGAGGAGTTGTCCGACGCGCTGACCGCCCAGGTGGACATTCGCGTAAAAAAACGCACCAAGCGCGGCGAGCAGGGTGAGGTCGCCATTCAGTTCGGTTCGCTCGACGAATTGAACGGCTTGTTGCAGAAGCTCGGCCTCCAGCAGGAATGACATCTGCTAAGGTGGAATGGGTGGTCTTGACCGCGCAGGTGCCAAGGGAACTCGGTTGCACCTTCGGGCTCAGTTGGGGGCACACTCGGGATGGTCCTTCGGGACGAACCCGGGCGTCCGCCGGGCCGCGATGGAGGGCATTGGAATAAGCTAACCCGTGAACTGTTATGCAAAATCCCGGCTTCTCCGGGCATGATGGGTCGCGTATTCACCGAAGCTTGGCATTACTTGGTACAAAGCAGTCACGCAGTGAGCTGACACCCCCAAGGAAAGCTCTGATGGAGTCCTGCAACGGGTTTCATCAGAACTTCCCCCAACGGTGCAGAGGTGGCCCCTCCGCACGTTGCCTTGATTCCAGGAGGTCAGCATGGATGTGATCAGCCATTTCGCCGCCCGTTTTGAACGCACACGGGAGGAGGAACTCTCCCTCGAAGAGTACCTCGCCGAGTGCAAACGCAACCCAGTGGCCTACGCCACCGCCGCCGAGCGCATGCTCAAGGCAATCGGCGAGCCGCAGACAATCGACACTCGCAACGATCAGCGGCTGTCTCGCCTGTTCGCCAACAAGGTGATCAAGGTGTACCCGGCGTTCGCCGAGTTCTACGGCATGGAAGACGCGATCGAACAGGTCGTCTCGTACTTCCGCCATGCGGCCCAGGGCCTTGAGGAAAAAAAGCAGATCCTCTACTTGCTCGGCCCGGTGGGTGGCGGCAAGTCATCCATCGCCGAGCGGTTGAAGGCGCTGATGCAGGAAGTGCCCTTCTACACGATCAAGGGCTCGCCGGTGAACGAAACGCCGCTGGGGCTTTTCGATCCCGTCGAGGATGGGGCCATTCTTGAAAAGGAATACGGCATCCCGCGCCGCTATCTGAATCGCGTGTTGTCGCCATGGGCGGTGAAGCGGCTCGAGGATTTCGGCGGCGACATTCGCAAGTTCCGCGTCGTCAAGCGCTACCCGTCCGTGTTGAAGCAGGTGGGCATCGCGAAGACCGAGCCGGGTGACGAGAACAACCAGGACATCAGTTCGCTGGTGGGTAAGGTCGATATCCGCAAGCTCGAGACTTTCGCGCAGGACGACCCCGATGCTTACAGCTATTCCGG
>Ga0170475_122443271_pt1 | contig 12370 bp, 14 predicted proteins | sample Soicark_Litter_5_FD_111474 | JGI IMG/M metagenome (GOLD analysis project Ga0170475, IMG submission 111474) | Avena fatua rhizosphere microbial communities from Hopland, California, USA. Combined Assembly of 48 SPs | reverse complement strand
GCTGAAGCGGCGCGCGCCATTGCAGCCGCACAGCCGTTCGTGCAACTCGCCAGCAAGGTGGTCATCCTGTCGGTCAGCGAGGACGCCGCGAGTGACGAACCGTCGCGCGAGCGACTCCGTCGCGCATTGTCGTGGCAAACTCCTGCGGTCAGCGTGCAGTGCGTGAAGCCGCATGGTCGTCCGCCGGTGGAAGCGCTGTTGGCGGCTGCACATGCAGTCAACGCCGACATGCTGGTGATGGGTGGTTACGGTCACAGCCGAACCCGCGAGATCATATTCGGCGGCTTCACCCGTCGCATCCTATCGCACGCCGATCTGCCGGTGTTGATGGCACACTGACCGATGTACCGACGACATTGGGGAAGCATGACCAGGATACGGCGGGTTGGTTTGGTGCTTGGATTGGAGCCGACCTACATCTGACCCGCGACGAGGTGGATGATCTGGCCTCCTACATCCTCAGCCCGCGGTCAGGCTGACCAACGGACTTGTGCAAGATTGATCGAGATCAAAGCCCTGCCTCACACAGCTGGTATTGTGCAATCACTCAGTAAGGAGATGGGCATGGTCCCCGAGGTCCAGATAACGTTTCGCGGCATGGATTCGTCGCCGTCAGCCGAGGCGCAGGTGCGGCACAAGATAGAAGATCTGCAGCACTTCTCCGATCGTATCAGCGCCTGCCGGGTCACCCTGGAGACGGGGCATCGCCATCATCGACATGGCAATGTCTATCATGTTCGCCTCGATCTCGCGGTTCCGGGTGGCAAGATCGTGGTGAACCGCGAGCCTGGCGAGGACCACGCGCATGAGGACCTGCACGTCGCCATCCGCGATGCGTTCGATGCAGCGCGCCGCCAGTTGCAGGACCACATGAAGCGGCTCAACGGCGCGCACAATCAACACGCACCGCCGCAATCGGAGCCGTGACTACGCCGCGTCAGCCGAGCGCACGCACAACTTCGTCCTCGGTCGGAAAGCGGCCACTGGCTTTCTTCGAGTAAGCCAGCTTGCCATCGACGGTAATTTCAAACACTCCACCACCGGACTGACGCAGGTCCACCTGCGCCGCTGGCTGCGTCTTTCGGATCAGATCTGCCGCCTCACGGGCGCGCGGTTCGTAACCTCACTTTCCGCAGTATTCGATCTCGACCTGCATGCGGGGTCTTCCCGGGCTGTGGACACCGGGAGCAGGATGGCAGGAGATAGCGAATCCCGATAGTCCCCAAGGTCGTGATGACGGATGACCGCCTGAAGCCGATGGACCCCGCCGTGTCGCCTCGCTTCGGCGACGTGGCGACCTTGCTGCGCGCGCCCCGCGTGCCGCCACGCGCGGGGATCGACATTGCGCTGGTCGGTGTGCCTTTCGATCTCGGCACCAACTATCGCACCGGCGCACGCGGCGGTCCGGCGGCTGTGCGCGAAGCGTCCCGAACCATCCGCTTGGTGCATCCCACCAGCCGGATCGCGCCGTTCGATCTCTGTCAGGTCGCCGATGTCGGCGATGTCGCGATCAACGCCATGGACCTTGCCGCCAGTCTCGCGGCGATCGAGGCCTTCTTCCAGCGCCTGCACCACCTGGGGATCGCGCCGATTTCGGTGGGCGGCGACCACACGATCCCACTGCCCATCCTGCGCGCATTCGCCAGACAGCAGCCGGTGGGACTGGTTCAGTTCGATGCCCATCCGGACACGCTGGACACGCTTATGGGCACTCGCATCAACCACGCCACGACGTTCCGTCGCGCAGTGGAAGAGGGGATGATCGATCCGCGGCGCGCCGTCCAGGTCGGGCTGCGGGGCAGCATGTTCTCCACCGACGACGCGAGCTGGAGCCGCGAGGCCGGCATGCGCGTCATCACCATGGATGAGTTCGAGGCGCTGGGACGTGCGCGGGTGATCGAGGAGATCGGCCGCGTGATCGGTGACGGGCCGACCTATGTCAGCTTCGACATCGACGGCCTGGATGCGGTGCATGCGATGGGCACTGGCGTGCCAGAGGTCGGCGGCTACTCGGTTCGCGACGCGCAGGTGATGCTGCAGAGCCTTCGCGGACGCCATCTTGTCGGCGCCGATCTCTGCGAGGTGGCGCCGATGTACGATCCAACCGGCCAGACCGCGCTGAATGCGGCAAACCTGCTGTTCGAACTGCTGTGCGTGGTGGCCGACAGTCGCGTCGCTCAGCCGAGCAGCAGCCGCCGCGCCTGATCCGCCGCAGCCTGTGCCATGACGCGCAGCGCGTCGTCGTCGGCGCTGCTGATCGGATGCGCGATCACGGCGAACCGGTAATTGGCAAACCCGAGCACCCGCGCCATCAGTTCCGCGGCGCTGACGAAGCGCGTGGTCATCACCGCCATCGCGGGGATGCCCAGTCGTTCGGCGGTGACGGAGTCATGCAGACTGCACGACGAACAACTGCCTCAGTCGCCGATCCCGGTGACCACTGCGCGCCAACGGGCGATCTCATCGACGATATGCCGATCGGCCGGCGCGCTGAAATTCGACTTCACGCGCACGACGACGTCGGCGACCCCGAATTCCTCGCGAAGCATGCGGTCAAGGTGAGCGAAGAAGCCCTTCGTCCCCTCCTTGCCGTTCGAAATAACCCCGACCGTCTTGCCGGCGAGCGAGACGGGACGCCGCGCCCGTTGGCCTAGCGGCGGCGGGGTCTCGTTGGTGGGATCGAGGACCTGCAGAGCCATGCGATCACTTCACTGCCCTGGCGCCCCGCAGTCAACGCAGGCGCCGACCGGAAGCGTGACGGCACGGCTCTTGGTGCCCAGCCACGGAGGGATCACCGCGCCGAACCCGCCGGCGGGCCCACCAGCTGCGATCACCAGCAGCTGCTCGGGCGTCGCAAGCGCGGCATACTCCGTATCGCCGCGATCCCGCACCACTGCGCCCTTCCCCACCTCCGCCCATTCGCGCCGACGTATGCGCGCCCGCTGATGGACGAATGTGGCGATATCGGTCTTGCTCCAGCCGGCGGCCTGCAGGTGATCGCGCAACTGCTTGGGGATGATCAGCGCATAGTTGCCGCCCCAGATCGAGTAGCCGCGCATATTGGCGCGCATTTCGGCCGCGAAGGTTTCGAGGATCTCTTCCGGCACCGTGGTCCACTCGTTCATGATCTGGCGCGGCGCACCGGCTGCCATGACGGTAACGGCTGACGCCTCGGCCGGCAGACCTCGCTGCGCGTGCAGCGGCAGCCAAGTGCTGTCCTCCTCGTCCTCGGCCACGCAGAAGCTGAACTTGCCGGAATGACCGATAGTGGAGCGGTCGATGCCACCTGGTCGCACCTCCAGGATGTTGATCAGCACCAGCCGGATGGCGCGGCCGATCACCGCGGTGGCGCGGTCGCTGTTGCCGAGTGCGTTGAATGTTCCCCTCGCACCGATCTCGCGACGCAGCGGGCCGTTCAGCACGATGAACACGGCACAGCCGCCGGTGGAGGCGGTGGCACCATGCAACAGGAAGTCGGCCTGCAGCATCGCGGTGACCGCGGTGACCACCGCCGGGAAGTGCATCGGCACACAGCCCGCCATGACCGCGTTGATCGCCAGCTTCTCGGCGGTGATCGCCACCTCGCGCACCGGCTCGATGCCGATGAGGTGATCGGGCGGCAGCATCGTGTATTCCAGGCAGGCGTGCACGGCATCGGCGGTCGGCGGAACAATTGGCAAGCCGTCGGTCCAGCCGTTGGCGTGATATAGCTCTTGCGCCGCATGGACGTCGGCGACGTCGTAGGTTCTTGCTCCCAATGCCATGCTGCTCACAACACGGACCATGGATCGACGAGGGTCAGGCCGCAACCCGAGAAAATGCTTATATCTCGCGACGCTATACGAGCGCCTGCGGCAAGCGCGGTTGCCGCAATCAGGCCGTCGAAGCCCTCGATCGGATTGCCCGCCCGCCGGCGCGTCAGCACGATCTCGGGATAACGCGCCGCGGCGGCCGCGCCAAATGGCAGGATGCGGCATGCGGAAAAATCCTCAGCGAACATCGCCTCGGCGGCGGCAGCCAATGCCGTGCGGCGGCAGCCGGCCGGGAGCGCGGCGATGCCATACACAAGCTCGGCCTGATTGATACAAGTTGTGCAAAACTGTGCGCGCGGTTGCGCCGCCACCCGATGCGAAGCTTCGGCGAATCACCACGGCAAGATCCAGTGCGCGGTCCTCATTGTGCCTGAGGGCATCGACAAGAATGGTGCGCAGTTCCGCCTCCATCGAATGGCCGTGGCGGGCGGCACGCACGCGAAGAAGCGCTTTCATGCTGCATCTGCATTGCGGATCGTCAGTGCAGACATCGGCGCCAATGTAGTCGTTGACTGCAATGCGCGAAAATCTTGACGACCGGTCGTGCCGCATTACCCTTCTTCCGAACAACGGAGCACGCAGCATGTTCACCACCCGCCCAGAGATCGCCGGCACATTCGGCGTTGTCGCCAGCACGCACTGGATCGCAAGTCAGGTCGGGATGGCGGTGCTGGAGCGCGGCGGCAACGCGTTCGATGCCGCTGCCGCGACTGCGTTCACACTGCAGGTGGCCGAGCCGCATCTCAACGGACCGGGTGGCGACGCACCGATCATCCTGCATTCTGCCCGCAGCCAGTCCCAGCACGTGATCTGCGGCCAGGGAGTCGCGCCGCAGGCTGCGACACTGGATAAGTTTCGCCAGCTTGACATCGACCTGATCCCGGCGACTGGCGTACTGCCTGCGGTCGTTCCCGGCGCGTTCGATGCCTGGTGTCTGCTGCTGCGCGACTGGGGGACTTGGGAACTGGCCGATGTGCTCGCCTTCGCCATCGGATATTCGAAGAACGGCGTCCACATCGTGCCCCGCATCAGCGCCACAATCGAAAGTGTGCGTATGCTGTTCGAGGCGGAATGGCCGTCATCTGCCGCAGTGTTCCTACCCGGTTGCAAAGTGCCGGCGCCGGAATCGCTGTTCGCCCGCCCCGCACTGGCCGCGACCTATGAGCGCATCTGCAAGGAAGCTGTCGGCGATACACGCGAGGCCCGCATCGATGCGGCGCGTGACGCGTGGTATCGCGGCTTCGTCGCCGAGGCGGTCGACAAATATCTTCGTTCGACCGACGTGCTGGACGTTTCGGGGCGGCACCATCGCGGCCTGCTGGCAGCCGATGACTTTGCCCGCTGGTCGGCCACCGTCGAGGACCCGGTCGCCTACGACTATCATGGCCACACGGTGCTGAAATGTGGGCCATGGAGTCAGGGGCCGGTGTTCCTGCAACAGCTCGCACTGCTGCGCGACTTCGACATCGGCGCGATGGATCCGTTCGGCAATGAGTTCGTCCATACCTTGGTGGAGTCCGCCAAGCTCGCCTACGCGGATCGCGAAGCCTACTACGGCGATCCGAATTTTTCCCCCGTCCCGCTCGGCGCACTATTGTCCGATGACTACAACGCCGGCCGGCGCGGGCTGATCGGGCGCAACGCATCGCTGGATCTACACCCTGGCACTGTGCCCGGTCACACGCCGGTGGTCGATCGTGACGGCGCCCGCCGCGCCCATCTGTTGACACGCTCGCCCGGCGTCGGTGAGCCGACAGTGGCGCGGCTTGGCGTGATCGGCGCCGATACCTGCCACCTCGATGTGATCGACAAGGACGGCAACATGGTCAGCGCCACGCCGTCCGGCGGCTGGCTGCAATCTTCACCGGTGATTCCGGAACTCGGCTTCTGCATGGGCACGCGCGGGCAGATGTTCTGGCTGAGACCCGACCTGCCCAACAGCCTGGCCCCCGGCAAGCGCCCGCGCACCACTCTGTCGCCGAGCTTCGCGTTGCGCGAAGGCAAGCCGTGGATGGCATTTGGCACGCCCGGCGGCGAGCAGCAGGACCAATGGTCGCTGACCTTCTTCCTGCGCATGGTCCACCACAACATGGGCATTCAGGAGGCGATCGACGCACCGTCGTTCCACACCGAGCACTGGCCATCGAGTTTCTGGCCGCGCGTTGCGCGACCGGGCAAGGTCGTGCTGGAAGGTCGCTATTCCGACGCGGTTATGTACGAACTGAAGGCGCGCGATCATCGTGCGGAAAAGGGCGAGGAGTGGTCGGAAGGTCGCCTGTCTGCCGCTCGTATCGAGAACGGCCAGATGCGGGCCGGCGCCAATCCACGCGGGATGCAAGGATACGCGGTGGGACGCTGAGATGAGGCGCCGACCTGCGCGTTTCGTCTGGTTTGCGCTGCTGACCGGATTGCTCGGTGCGCAGCCGCAGGCCAAGATCACCCGGATCGCGATCACCAAGGCGGAGCCTGCGTTCAGCGGCCAGAGCTTTGGCGCTGCAGGCGTATTCGAGCGCGTCATCGGCCGCGCGCATGGCGAGCTTGATCCAGCCCTGCCCGAAAACAGCGTCATCCAGGACCTCGGCCTTGCGCCACGCAATGCGCGCGGAATGGTGGAGTACACCACTGACATTGCAAAGGTCGCGCGTTCGACGCTGCGCTGCCACATATCGGCGGCGGCCTGTTGGGTCTCAATATCCGCTTCGGCCAGCCCGGCCGTGGCTGGAATGAGCAACTCGACCACCTCTACCCGGCGTATGAGTTTCCATTCAGCTATGGTCGCCAGACCGATCCGTTGAGCGGGCGCAGCGCCGGTATCCTCGATCGCTGCCAGGCCACTGACACCTGCCCGCTGATCATCCACGCAGCAACGGCGCTGGAGATGTGGGAAGGCCGTCAGTCACTGGGCTTCACCGATCCGCTCGGGCTGCGCGACGTCCCGATCCGCCCAATGTTCGCACCTATGTCATGACCAGCACACAGCATGCGCCGGCAACATTGCCGCTGCCGATCAAGGCGCCGTTCGGCGTGTGCTATCAGCAGGGCAATCCTAACCCGCACACCTGGACGATGCGCGCGCTTCTGGACGACCTGACGCAGTGGGTGCGCGATGGCAAGGAACCGCCTGCCAGTGTTGTGCCGCGCATCGCCGATGGCACACTGGTATCGTCCGACGCGGTGCACTTCCCGTCGATCCCGGCCAACGCCTATGGCGGCGTCGAGCGGCATGCTGTCAGGTTCACCGGCGCCTACAATCCGCTGCACGTGTCCCAGCGTGGCGCGGGGTACCGCACTGGTGACATCAGCGGAGTGCTCGATGTCGAACCGCCCACGACGGGCACAGCTCGGTATGGCTCGCTGGTGCCGCAGGTCGATGCGGATGGCAACGACATTGGCGGTGTCCGGTCGCTATTCGTCCAGGTGCCCATCGGCACCTACGCGGGATGGAACCAGTTCCGCGACGGTTGGTTTGACAGCGGCTTCTGCCCGCTGTCCGGCAGCTTCGTTCCATTTGCCGCCGCCAAGGCCGAGCGCGAGCGGACCGGTGATACACGATTGTCGCTGGATGAACGCTATCCGACGAAAGACGTCTATGTCTCGGCGGTGCGGAAAGCGGCCGACAGCCTCGTCACGGCGCGACTGCTGCTGCCGGAGGACGCCGCGCGTTTGATCGCCGAGGCAGAAGCCAAGGGTATCCGCAGCGGACCATAGCCTTAGAGCGGGATGAGCGATGAGAGACGCGCCCATCCCGCTCTGGTTATTGTTTCATCGCGTGATTCAGACCTCCGGCGATTCCGCCTGCGGTTGCCGAAACAGCACCCGGGCATTGTCGGGCTGTTCGGAGGCAGCCAGCTGCAGGCAGGGGACCGCATCGCATCACCAAGTCGACGGTCGTCCAGGCACACGACGCCGATCAGATGCAGGGCATCAAACTGTCGCGGTTCGTGCTGGAGCAATCCACGGCAGCATCTCTCGGCATTGGCGTAATCACGGCTCAGATAGAACCGCGCCGGATCGTCAATCGTGCGCGAGGACGAAGAAGGCAGTGTGAAGCGGTGACTGTAGCCGAAGCTCATCCACCCCGCTTCTTGGCAGCTGGTCCGGAACGCGGCTTTGGATGCTTGGACGTTGCCGCGCGCTTTGGCTTGGTGCGTTTCGCCGCCTTGCCTGCGCGCAGCTCCGCGATTGTGGCGCGCGTGGTGATCTGTTCTGGGTTCATGCGCAGCTCGATCACGGCCGGACGGCCGCTCTCCACCGCGCGACGAAACGCCGGAGAGAACTCCGCAGTCTCACTCACCACCTCACCATGACCGCCGAACGCATCGATAAACTTGGCAAAATCAGGATTGGTCAACGCCGTGCCGGACACGCGACTTGGATAGGCGCGCTCCTGATGCATGCGGATCGTGCCATACATCTGGTTGTTGAACACCAGCACGATGGGTGCCACTCCGTGGTGGAATGCAGTCGCCAGTTCCTGCCCCGTCATCAGGAAGCCACCATCGCCGACCAATGAGACCACCATGCGGTCCGGATACGCGATCTTGGCGCCGATCGCCGCAGGCACGCTGTAGCCCATCGCGCCATTGGTCGGGCCAACATAGCGCTGACCGTCTCGGAAGTTGATGAAACGCGTGGCCCAGCCGGCAAAATTGCCGGCATCGGTGGTGATCAGAGCATCCGGATCTAGCAAACCTTCGAGCTCATGCATCACCGTGCCAAGGTTGAGCGTGCCTTGATAGTTCGGCACCGCGCGCTGTGCTTCGCGCAGCGAGCGCAGTTCCTCGGTCCACCCGACCCAATTGGCGCGCACCGGTTCGAGTGCGGCAACGGCATGGGCGAACGTGTTGAGGTCGGAGACGATACCCATCGCCGGCCGGAACACCCGACCGATTTCGCCGCCGTCGGGATGTACCTGGATGATCGGAACGCCGCCAGCCATATCGAGTAGCGTATAGCCCTGCGTTACCGTGTCGCCGAGCCGTGAACCGATCGCCAGGATCAGGTCGGCCTCCTTCACCTTGCCGACCAGACCTGGATCGGAGCCCACGCCCAGGTCGCCCGCGAAATTGACCAATGTCCCGTCGTACAGCGCCTGGCGACGAAAGCCGACGGTCACCGGAACGTCGTTGCCCAACAGGAAGTCACGGATCGCAGCGCGGCCTTCCTCGGTCCAGCACGAGCCACCTAGGACAGCCAGCGGCTTGCGTGCACGGCTGAGCATGGAACGCAACTGCAGCAAGGCCGCAGGGTCAGGGTGAGGTGGTGTGACCCTCGCTTGCGGCAGGTCCGGTACCTCGATGATGTCCTTCTGCATCTCTTCCGAGAGCGCGATCACCACCGGACCTGGTCGCCCGGAGATCGCCACGTCATAGGCATGCGCGATGATTTCCGGAATACGCTTTGCCTGATCGATCTGCGTCACCCATTTCGCGAGCGGGCTGAACATGCGTCGATAGTCGACTTCCTGGAACGCGTCCCGCCCCGCATCCTTGTGTGGAATTTGGCCGACGAACAGCAGCAGAGGCGTGCTGTCCTGCATGGCGATATGCACGCCGATCGCGCCGTGGCACGCGCCTGGACCGCGCGTCACCATCGCCGCCGCAGGACGACCTTTGAGCTTGCCGAACGCCTCCGCCATGTTGACGGCGCCGGCCTCGAATCGGCAGGTGATCAGATGCAGCTTCTGACGCACCTCGTACAGGCCGTCGAGCACATCGAGATAGCTCTCGCCCGGCACCGCAAAGACATGGTCGATGCCTTGCGCGACCAGCGCATCGGCCACCGCACGCCCTCCGGTTCGCCGTACGATGCGCGCTTTGCGCGCCTGAGCCAATTCCATGCAAGCCTCCCGCTGGGCGCCTTGGGGCGCTTGCTCACAGAATAGTCAGGTCGCGTCGATCCCGCCAACGACCTATACGTAGAATCCCGATCCGCACAATTCCGAACTTTCCCGCGGTCACTCGACAGTGTTTGCTGGCCACAAATCCGACAAAACGTCTGCCAATTTCCGCCCTTGCCTCTCACCACCGTCTGCGTATCTGCTGAGACGACAAGAAATGAGGTGCCGCTATGCTTCAGAGCATGAACTGGTTCGCCACTGACAACCTGGCCCGCAGCCAGTTCCAACTGTTCAGCGACATTGTCGAGCAGATGCAACTCAGCGACGACGATCAGCGGCGCGTTCTGCTGCTGTCGGAGCAGGAATGGGCGCAGTGGTCCGACTTCTGCCAGGATGATGGCCCGCTGCCGGCCCAGCCGCAGCTTCCGATCATGCTGCGTCGGCTGGGCAGTGCCAGTCATCGGCTTGCTGCGCTGGCCGACCGCACCGTCGGGCAGGCGTAGTTTCTGGGCGCCTTCCCTGCTAGGGTGGCGCGATGCGAGCGATATTCGTACAGATCAAATGTGAGATGGGGCAGGCCTACAAGGTGGCTCGCGAGGCCCCGACACCATCGAACAGATGTCTGAACTTTATTCCACATCCGGGCAGTACGATCTGCTTGGTAAGTTCTACCTCGAACCGGAACAGGATATCGGCCTCTTCGTGACCGAGAAGATCCAGACATTGAAGGGCGTGAAGGACACCTACACTCTGATCACCTTCAACGCCTTCAGCGGCGGCCGGAACTAGCGCTGCGCACCGCGTGATTCAGACCTCCGACGTTCCGCCTCCGATCATCACGCTCTCGCGCCGCGCCACGCAGTCTATTTCCACCAACGCGCCACGCGCCAGACCAGTCACACCCACGCAGGTGCGCGCCGGCAAGCGATCGGGCGAGAAATAACCGCGATAGACATCGTTCATCGGCGCATAGTCTTGCTCGAACCGCGTCAGATAGACCCGAACGCTGACCACGTGCCGCACGCCGAGCCCTATGCCTCGCAGCACGATGACCAGATTGTCCATCACACGCCGCGTCTGTGCCTCGATGCCCTCGGGCAGCGGCGCAGTATCATCATCCGGCAGCGTCGGCATCTGTCCCGTAAGGAACACCCACCCGTCCACCTCGACCGCATGCGAGAACGGCGCCACCGGCTCCGGCGCGCCGGAGACCATGTGGAACAGCGGTTGGCTCACACGCGCGCCGCGGCGATTGCCTGCCATAGACGATACGGTGTCGCCGGCATGTCGAAGTGGCGGATGCCGAGTGGCGCCAGCGCGTCGTTCACCGCATTCATCGCCGCGGCCATCGCACCGACGGTACCCGCTTCGCCAACTCCCTTCGCCCCCAGCGGGTTGACTTTGGTCGGCACCTCGCGCGTCGCCATTTGGATATCCGGCAGATCCGCTGCGCGCGGCATCTGATAGTCCATGAACGATGCGGTCAGATCTGCCCCGAGTGCGGATCATGCACGATCTGCTCGCCCATGGCCTGGCCGACACCCTGTGCGACACCGCCATGCGTCTGCCCCGCCACCAGCATTGGATTCAGCACATATCCCAGCTCTTCCACTGCACTGTAGCGGACCACATCGGCAACACCGGTATCGGAGTCGATTTCCACTTCGCAGATATGCGTGCCATTCGGGAAGGTGACGGCGGTGGGGGTGAATTCACCACTCTCCACTAGTTCATTGCCATCAAGCGTGGCAGCGTGCGCCACCTCGGCAAGGCTAACCGAGCGGTCCGTTCCGGCGATGGTGAACCGTCCGGCGTCGAAGGTTACGTCAACCTCTGCCGCCTCCAGCAATGCGGCAGCAGCTTGCTTCGCTTTCTCGATCACCTTGTCGACAACAAGGCTCACCGCGGCACCGCCGATGCACAGCGCCCCCGAACCTCCATTACCCTTGCCGCCAGACAACAAGTCTGTGTCCCCTGCCTCGTAGCGCACATTGTCGAGCGGCACGCCGAACCGGTCGGCGACAAGCTGACAGAACGCCGTTTCCAGCCCCTGCCCGACTGACATCGAGCCTGAGCGCAGCACCAGCGAGCCGTCTTGTGCCAGTCGCAGCGCCGCCTGGTCCTTTGCAGGCCGCAGGAACGGCCCACCGGCCACCTCGATGCAATTGCAAATGCCGATGCCACGCAATTTGCCCCGTGCATTCGCTTCGGCGCGACGACCTTCGAAGCCGTTCAGCTCCGCCATATCGGCGGCCTTGCGCATGTTGCCTTCGAACTCGCCGCAATCGTACGTGAAGGTCAGCGCGGTCTTGTACGGCATCGCCTCCGGCGGGATCAGGTTGATACGCCGAAGTTCGTATGGACTGATGCCGAGTTCGCGCGCCGCCACATCGATAATGCGTTCGATCGTATAGGTCGCCTCCGGTCGCCCGGCGCCGCGATATGCCGCCGTCGGCACTGTATTGGTCATGATGCCGCATGACTCGGCGTAGATCGTAGGGATGTGATAGCCCCCGGCGGTCCCGCCGATATTGCCGACCGGCCAGCCCGAGCGACCGGTCACGTAAGCGCCAAGATTCACATCCCAGCGCAAACGCAGCGCAGTGAATTTGTGCTCCGCATCGAGCCCAAGCTCGACCGTGATGCGCATCTCACGCGCCTGTTCGTCGGCAAGAAATCCTTCGGTTCGGTCGGAGACCCAGCGCACCGCTCGCCCCAG
>Ga0170475_117385574_pt1 | contig 12381 bp, 12 predicted proteins | sample Soicark_Litter_5_FD_111474 | JGI IMG/M metagenome (GOLD analysis project Ga0170475, IMG submission 111474) | Avena fatua rhizosphere microbial communities from Hopland, California, USA. Combined Assembly of 48 SPs | reverse complement strand
CGATCGATCGTCTTTCTTCGCGATCGCTACGGCAGCGAGATCGGACCATTTCTGAAGAAGGGGCATCCGACGCAGAGCGGCAAGCCGGCGGCGAGCCTGACCGACGAGCAGATCACCAACATCTCGCATTTCCTGCGGAAACAGTTGAACGATACCCTGCGAGGCGCGTCCGTGTTCACGGTGCAGGACATCCGTTCGGGCGATGCGAAAGCCGGCGCGGAGTACTTCAATGGCGCCGGCAAATGCACGACGTGCCACTCGGCCACCGGCGATCTCGCCGGCATTGCTGGCAAGTACGAATCGGTCGACATTCAACAGCGGATGTTGTTTCCGGGTGGCGGCCGCGGCGGAAGACGAGGCGGTCCAGCGCCGAAGAGCGCAGTGCGAGTCACCGTGTCGGGACACGGCGGAGGCGCAGGCCCGGTGTCCGGTGTGCTGGTGTACATGGACGACTTCGTGGTGACGCTGCAGGACGAGACCGGGGTCACGCTCACGTTCAGGCGAACGCCTGCATTAAAGGTGCAGAAGACCGATCCACTCGAGGCGCATCATGCACTGCTCGAGACGATCACCGACAAGAACATTCACGATCTGGTCGCGTATCTGGAGACCTTGAAATGAAGCGGTTCACCTGTGTTCTCGCCGCGTGCGTTTGCGCCGCCGTGATCGTGTCGCGCGCCCAGGGACTGGATCCCGCCCGGCTGCTCAAACCGGCCACTGATTCGTGGCCGACCTACAACGGTGATTACTCGGGCCGGCGCTTCAGCACGCTGACCAAGATCAACGCCAACAACATCGGTGCGCTGAGCCTCGCCTGGGTCTATCGGTTGAACCTCGGGGGCGGACCGGTGATTGGCAGTTCCGCCACCCTCAAGGCGACTCCCTTGATGATCGACGGCGTGCTGTACTTCAGCACCCCGGATCATGCCTGGGCGGTCGATGCACGCACCGGCCGCGAGATCTGGCACTACCTGTGGAAGGCCTCGGGAGGAAATCATCTCGCCAATCGAGGCGTGGCGATTCTGGGAGAGCGGCTGTATTTCGAAACGCCTGACGACAACCTGGTGTGCCTGAACATCAAAGACGGGACGGAGCGGTGGCACAAGCCGGTCGCCGATCTGAACCAGTTCTACTACGGCTCGGTGGCACCGGTGATCGTGAAGAATCACGTGATCGTCGGCGTCAGCGGCGACGACCTCGATATTCCCGGGTACCTCGATGCGCGCGATCCGGAAACCGGCGAGCTGCAGTGGCGGTGGTACACGGTCCCGCAGAAGAAAGGCGATCCGGGATCGGAGACGTGGCCGAACGAGGAGATGGCCCGGCACGGCGGTGGCATGACCTGGCAGCCGATCACCTACGATCCGGAACTCAATCTGATCTTCGTCTCGACCGGCAATCCGCAGCCGGTGATCGCGCACAAGAATCGTCCCGGCAACAATCTATTTACGGCATCGATCGTTGCGCTCAACGCCGACACCGGGAAGATGGTCTGGTATTTCCAGTCTTCACCGCACGACACGCACGACTTTGATTCGACACAGCCGGCGGTTGTGTTCGACGCCGAGATCAACGGCCGCCCGCGCAAGCTCATCGCCCAGGCGGCCCGCAATGGCCACTTCTTCGTGCTCGATCGCACGGATGGCAAGGCGATCGTGTCGGCCGAATATGTGAAGACGAACTGGTCGCTCGGGTACGACGAGAAAGGACAGCCGGTTCCCAATCCGGCGAAGATGCCGCAGGTCGACGGCGCACTCGTCTCGCCTGCCGCCGGCGGCGGCGTCAACTGGCAACCTCCGAGCTTCAGTCCGGCGACGGGTCTGTTCTACGTGCCGGCGGCCCGCACGTTCAGCGTGTTCTATCTCTACGATCCGAGCGAGAACCCGCAGGGGTGGGGGGGCACCGATCGGGGCGGCTATTCCGAATCGGTGGTCCAGGCGGTCGACTACAAGACCGGCAAGATCCGCTGGAGTCACCAGTGGGAGGGGCCAGCGCGATCGGGTCTGCTCAGCACCGCCGGCAATCTGCTCTTTTCCGCCGGCCCGGGGAACTCGATGGTCGCACTGAATGCGACCACAGGTGACGCGCTCTGGCACACGCGGCTGACCGCGGCCGTCAGCAACGGTCCGATCACCTACGAACTAGACGGTCTTCAATACGTCGTCGTCGGCGCGAGCGACATGCTGTGGACGTTTGTCATGAATAAATAAAGGCTGCTAGTTCCTCGCTCCTGGCTGCTGGCTCGCCGCGCCTGTCGGGATCCGGGATCCGGGTTCGGGATCCGAAACAAGAGCAGACATCGAGAAAAAAATGCGCAAAATAATTTGGCACACCACTCTGGCGATCATCTCGGTTGTTGCGCTTGCCGCAACGATCGCGGCCCAGGCGCCGGCGCAAGCTGGCGGCTCGCAGCAACCGGCAACGTCCGCCCCGGCACAGAATCCTGCTGGCGGACAACGCGGCGCGGCGCGCGGCGGGTTCGTCACACCGGTGTACGACTCCGTTCCGCCCGACATACCGGCTGACATCAAGGGTCCGAACACAATTCTGATCTTTTCGAAAACCAACGGGTATCGCGAGGAACCGGCGATCCAGGCGTCAAATGCAGCGCTTGTCGCGATCACGAAAAAGCGCGGCTGGCCGACGTTCGTGACCGAAAACGCGGCGGTGATGAACGCGGAGCAACTGGGCCGCTTCAAGCTGGCGATCTGGAACAACACCAGCGGCGACGTGCTCACCGAAGCGCAGCGTGCCGCATTCAAGACATGGCTCGAAAACGGCGGTGCGTTCGTTGGCACCCACGGCGCTGGAGGCGATCCTCGGTACGAGTGGGCCTGGTATCCCGAGACGCTGATCGGCGCGCAGTTCACCAGCCATTCGACGCAGCAGCTGGGAACGATTCGCATCGAGGACACCAAGAGCCCGATCACACAGGGGCTGCCGGCTGTGTGGCAGCGCACCGTGCGCGACGAGTGGTATGCCTTCAAGGACAATCCTCGTAGCAAACCTGGCTTTCACATCCTTGCGGCCGCCGACGAGACGACCTACGATCCCGGTCGATCGACGATGGGGACCGATCACCCGATGGTATGGACGCATTGCGTCGGCAAAGGCCCTGTCTTCTACTCCGCGATCGGACATTCTGCGGAGACCTATTCGGAGCCAAATCATCTGCAGCTGCTCGAAAATGCCATCGCGTGGGCGTTGGGATTGTCGGGACCCACGGGCTGTGCCGCACGCTGATGGCGAGTCACGCACTTTTCGCCGACCGGCGCGCGCTAGAACGAGAGATCGCTGCGCTCGGCGTTGACATCCGTTTCGAGCACGACATCGAGGCATCACTCCGGCCGCTCCCGATTGCGCATCGAACGGTGGGCAACCGGTTCGCCATCCATCCGATGGAAGGATGTGACGGCACGCTCGACGGCGCACCAGACGAGTTGACGTTCCGTCGATGGGAACGATTCGGCGCCGGCGGAGCGAAATTGCTGTGGGGCGAAGCCGTTGCGATCGATCGTGATGCGCGCGCCAACACCAGGCAGCTGCTGATTGCGGAGCACACGCTCGCCGCCCTCGAGCAGCTGGTCGCACTGGCGCGCAAAGAGCACGGGCCAGCCAGTGATTTTCTCGTCGGGATTCAGCTCACGCATTCAGGACGATGGTCGTATCCCACGCCGGTCGTGATGTTTCATGATCCGGCGCTGCGCAGCAACGGACGAATCATCACCGACGACGAACTCGATCGGCTCCAGGACCAATACGTGCACGCTGCGCGCCGCGCGCGAGACATCGGCGCCGACTTCGTCGATATCAAGCAGTGCCATCGGTATCTCCTCTCCGAGATGCTCGCGGCGAAGACCCGTCCGGGCAAATACGGCGGCAGCCTGGAAAACCGCACCCGGTTCGTGCGGGAGCTTCTCGCGCGCCTTGCCTCGGAAGTGCCGGATCTCATCCGCGGCAGCCGGATGAACTTTTTTGATGGCGTGCCGTACGCGAAGAATTCCGTGACCGGCATCGGCGAGCCGGTGCCCGGCGCGACCGAGAATTACCTGGACGTCGATGACGCGGTGCAGGCGCTCGTGATGTTCCGCGACGCCGGGTTGCAGCTGGTCAACGTGACGGCGGGGTGTCCCTACTTCAATCCGCATATCGGCCGGCCTGCCGACAAGGAACCCCCGGACGGATATGGTGCGCCGGAAAATCAACTGGCCGGCGTCGCGCGGCATTTCCGCCTTGCCGAAGCCGCTCGCCGCGCCTGTCCCGACATTCCCGTTGTCGGAACCGGATACAGTTACCTGCGGCAGTACGCCGTCGAGGCGGGGGAGGCGAATCTCCGCGACGACCGCGTATCCGTCGTTGGGATCGGCCGTGGCGCGATCGCGTATCCGGACTTCGCCCGCGACGTTCAGATGGACAAGAGAAAGGTATGCATCACCGTCAGCTACTGCACGACGCTGATGCGTGCGAAAGGCAACGAATTGGGGCAGTATGCGGCAGGGTGCGCACCGCGCGATCCGGTGTACGGGCGGTTGCTCCAGGAGATTCAGAAGAAAGAGAAACAGCTCGCCTCAGCGAAAAAGTAGTGGAGGAATGCACGTCATGAAATCCCGAATTCTTGCCCGCATGCTGCTGGTTCCGATGATCGCCGGCGCATGGGTCGCTGGCGTCACGATTGCTTCGGAGCGCTCCGCGTCGTCGATGTCGAACGCTGCGAGTAAGTTCCTCGCGTCTCTGACGCCCGAGCAGCGACAGCAGGCGACCTTTGCGGTTGATTCGGATAACTCACACGGTGGCACTACGTCCCGGCGCAGCAGTTCCCACGCAACGGTCTTCCGATCCGCGCGATGAACGAGACGCAGCGCGGCCTCGCGCACGAGCTGATGAAGACGGGACTCAGCCAGCGGGGCTACACGCAGGCCACCACGATCATGGTGGATCTCGAGAACATCCTGAAGGCCATCGAGAATGGATCGGCGATGCGCGATCCGGAGCAGTATTGCTTCTCGATCTTCGGGACGCCGGGCGCGACGGGTGTGTGGGGATGGCGCGTGAACGGACATCACCTGTCGCTGCATTTCAACGTGGCGAATGGTTCGATGGTCGCGAGCGCACCAACCTTCCTCGGATCGAACCCGGCCGAAGTGCGTGTCGACGGGCCGAAGAAAGGACTTCGTGTGCTCGGGGATCGCGAGGACTCGGCGCGGGCGCTCCTGATGGCGCTCGATGATAAACAGCGTCCGGCCGCGACGCTCGAAGGCGTCGCACCGGGCGACATCGTGACGAAGACCGCAGTCAAAGTCGATCCATTGTCCCCCACGGGAATTGCCGCGTCGGCAATGACTCCAAAGCAGCGCGAGCTTCTGATGGCGGTGATCGAGAGCTACACCTCGTCGATGACGGCGGACATCGCATCGGAACGGATGGCGCAGCTGAAGACCGCTGGGCTCGACAAAATCAGCTTTGCCTGGGCGGGGGAATCGGAGGTCGGGAAGAAGCACTACTATCGCGTGCAGGGACCGACGTTTCTGATCGAGTACGACAATACCCAGAACGACGGCAACCACGTTCATTCAGTGTGGCGCGACTTCAACGGCGACTTCGGCCGCGACCTCCTGCGTGAGCATGTGCAGAACGTGAAGCACGAGTAGTCTCTCGCTGCCGGCGTTTCAGTTGCACCCAAGATGCCGCAATATCAGTTGATGAACATCCACTGATGTGATCTCGTGTGTGGAGACGAGTTCCTTCGTCCGGCTGATGAACACCGGCCCTTCCTCGTCCCATCCGGTCTGCCGTCCATGTGAGCCCTTCACCAGGGTCGCATCGAGCGGAATCACATCAAGAAGGGATCGGAATCCCGCCTTTCGCTTGGCCAGTTTCCAGCCGACGGTCAGCGGTGGGATCCGAATGGCAGGGTCGAGAAAGAGTTCGACCGGATCGTATCCCGGCTTGCGATGAATCTCCACCGTGCGCGCGAAGTCGGGCGCGCGGCGGTCGTCCTCCCAGAAGTAATACGTGAACCACGCATCCGGTGCGGACACCGCGATCAGATCGCCCGCGCGTTCGTGCGCGAGGTGGGCGGTCCGCTTTTCGGTCTCGCCGAGCACGCTGTCGACACCGGCCACGCGCTCCACGATCGCACGCACTTCGTGTAATCGCGTTCGATCGTTGACGTAGATGTGCGCGACTTGATGATCGGCGACGGCGAACGCCGCGCTGGCGCCGGGATCCAGCATCTCGTGACCCAGTTCCTCGCGAACCGCGATCAGTCCATGCTCGCGTAGCACGCGATTCAGGTGAATTGGCCGCGTGACCTCACGGATGCCGTACTCCGACAGCACGATCACCCGAGCGCCTGTCGATTCGTAGTGCGTGATCAGATCGCCACAGACGGCGTCGATCTCGTGAAGGTCCCTCGTGGCGGCGGCGCCGGGTCCGACGCGCTGCAGATTGTAGTCGAGGTGCGGCAGGTAAACGAGGGTCAGTGTCGGGTCAAAGCGTCGATCGACCAGCATGGCCGCATCGGCAATCCATCGGGTGGAACGGATTCCTGCACGCGGACCCCAGAACTCGAACAGCGGAAACGTTCCAAGCTTCGACTGCAGCTCGTCACGCAGGGAACCGGGTGCGGTGTAGACGTCCGGAATCTTTCGCCCGTCCGCCGGATACATCGGGCGCGGCGTAACCGAATAATCCACCGTCGAATACATGTTGAACCACCAGAACAGGTTCGCGCAGGTAAACGACGGATCCGCCGCTCGCGCAGTCTCCCAGATTTTCTCTCCGTGCATCAGCCGGTTCGCCTGCTTCCAGAACCGGATTTCGGCGTCGTCACGTGAATACCAGCCATTGCCGACGATGCCGTGCTGGTCGGGATATGTGCCGGTGAGGTAATCCGATTGCGCGGAACAGGTGACGGCCGGAAACGCCGACTTGATGCGCGCGCGCGACGCGTCGCGCGTCCACGCCGACAGCGCCGGCATCGCGTCGCCGATGAGCGCTGGCGTGAGGCCGACGACGTTCAGGACGGCTGTCTTGTGCATTGGTGAACCGTGAAGTTACCAGTTGCCAGTCTCCAGTTTCCAGTCATGGGTTTTATCCCAGCGACTGGGAACTGGAAACTGGGCACTGGAAACTTCATTTCAGTGCACTCAACACCCACCGATACTCCCGCTCGATCGAGTCCAGCAGATCGATCTTCAATCCAGGGGGCAGCACGTCCCACGTGTAGGTTTCGATCTCGAAGTGGTGTGCGAACCGAGTCCGACGCGCGAGATCCAGGACCTCGCGCACATAATCCTGCGTCGATCCGAGTCCTTCGTAATCGCTGGCAAAGAGAGGCACGTGGAAGTGGATGCGCCATTCAGCGCCGGCGACCGACCCGCTCCGATCGAGGGCGACGTCCAGGTCGGGGAAATGCGAGAGCGTTCCATTTCGCCGCTCGATCACCTGATGCAGGTAAGTCGAATCGGCGAAGCGCCGCAGTCGTTCGATCAATCCGGCACATGTCGTCTCGTCGCGTGGAAACACGACCTTCAGCGCCGAGCTGAGCTGCACGCGACCGACCTGCACGCCGGCGTTCCGAATGCGATCGAGGGCCGCGCGCGGGTCTTCGTACTCGACGGCGAAGTGGCAGCAGTCGAGGCAGATTCTCACGTGCTCGTAGAGGCTCGCCCTCGCATCGTCCACATCGCATCCGAGCGAATTGGCGAGCAGGGGCGCGCCGTCGGGGACCACGCGGCGAGTAAAGAACTCCAGGAATTCACCGCTCGTCTCGATCAAACAATCGGGCTCCGGCTCGATGTCGAGATGCAGCGTGTCGCCGGTGCGCTGCTTCGACTGTGCCATTGCCGCGACGACGGTGACGATGTTTTGAATGAACGGCCGGGTGTCGCGATCTGTGACCCATGGCTTGTACGACAGTGGTGCCGTGGAGACGCCGCCATCCATTCCGTGCGGCAGGAGACGTTCGATGATGTGGACGAGATCCAGCGTATACCGAACGCGCTCGTCGTCGCGCCAGTCTGGCGCGTAGACCTCCGCCTTGACGGGCGTGCGGTGGAACGATCCGTGTGGAAACCCGTTGATCAGCGCGACGTAGAGACCGCGTTCGTCAAGAAAGCGACGGAACTCGTCGAGATGATCGTACTGAAGCAGTTCGCGCGCGTCGCGCGCGGACAGACGAAGTCCGATTCCGAACGGCGCGGACGGCGCGAGCCGTTCTTTCAATGCGGGAGCGAATTGGGCGACGTTGGCCAGGACCGCCGCCCATCCATCGGCTGCATGGATATTCGTGCAGTACGTGAGCTGAAGCGGGAGTGTCGCGTCGACTTGCAAGAGAACGCCGCTTCAGCCGACACGCGCCGGTTCGGGCGCGCCGCTGGCGGTCACCTTGAACTTCGGCGACTGACTGAGAAAGCGCACAGGATTCTCGAATACGACGCGTTCGATCAGCGCGTCGGAGTGACGCCGACGTCGCATTTCGAGCGCGAATCGAGGGACGGCGATCGGGTCGCTGGGGCCCCAGTCGCAGGCGCCGGCGACGCAAATGCGCTCCGGGCCGTACTTCTCGATGACGTCGACGGCGCGCTGCGGCGAGATCTTGGTTTGCGGATACAGCGTCAGTCCGGCCCAGAATCCATGCTCGAGAATCATCTCGATGGTGTGTTCTTCCGCGTGATCGATGAGCACCCGGCCGGGATCGATTTCGCGATATCGCCGCAGGACGTCGACCGAGATCCGCGTGCCCTTCAGTTTGTCTTCCAGATGCGGCGTATGAATCAGAATGAGTTGGTGGTGTTCAATCGCCAGTTCCACCTGCTCGGTGTAGGTGGCAATCTCGTTGCGCGTGATCCGGTTCATCCCGATCTCGCCAATTCCCAGCACCGTCGGACGATCGAGAAACTTCGGAATGCGTGTGAGCACGTCGCGCGACAGGTTGCGATCGTCCGCCTCTTTGGGATTGATCGCCAGCCAGGTGTAGTGCTGAATGCCGTGCTGCGCCGCCCGGCGCGGCTCGAACTCCGTCAACTGACGGAAGTAGTCTTCGACGCTGTCGCCGCAACTGCGATCCCAGCCGGCCCAGAACGCCGGCTCGGTCACCGCGACGCAGCCGGTCAGCGCGAGCTGCTGGTAGTCGTCGGTCGTGCGCGACACCATGTGCGCGTGGTGGTCGATGTACCTCACGAGCGCGCCTCCTTCGAATGGCGATCGAAGGCGCCCATCGCGCTCTTCCGATCCAGTCGCTCGAGCGGCTCGGGGGTGGGATCGCTCAGGAGCATCTGGATCCGGTTGAGGCGATCGCCTGGCGTCCCGAGCGCGTCAACCGCATCGCGGAATACCTGCATCCGGAAATCCTGCACGGCGCAGTCAGCGTCGACCCGATCCAGCCGGTCGAGAAACGCGGCAATCTCGAGCAGGCGAGTGCGGTTTTCGATGAAGTACTCGTCGACGATCTGTGGGCCGGTCAGCGGGCAGCCGGGTGCGTGTGTCTTCATGGTCAGGATGCCTTCTTCGCCGCGGACCGCATGCGCTCCGCCTCGAGAGTTTTGATCGTCGCGATGCTCCGTCGTACCAGATCGGTGCTGATCTCGTGAACGTCGATCGGCTCGCCGATCTCCTTCAGCAGCATGATCGTCAGACGTCCGCCGAGGTGTTCCTGAAATTCGTCGAGGCCGCGGAGGATGCAGTCAGGATGTTCCGGGGCGTCAAGGTGACCGTCCAAGGCCGGATCGTACACCGGCACGCCGAGTGCGGCCAGCAGCTGGACGATTCGACGCCACGACGGTTCGGGCAGCAATCCCGCCAAATACGAATAGGTGGTGTCGAGTGCGATTCCGATCCCGACGGCCTCGCCATGGCCAAGCCTGTGATTGGTCACTTGTTCGAGCTTGTGTGCGGCCCAATGTCCGAAGTCGAGCGGACGCGAGGAGCCGTGCTCGAATGGATCGCCACCGGAAGCGATGTGACGCAGATGCAGGATCGCCGAATGGCGAATGACCTTTGTCATCACCTGCAGATCGCGATCGACGAGAGCCTTGGCGTGCCGTTCGATGAGCTCGAAAAACTGCGGATCGCGGATCAGTGCCGCCTTCACCGCTTCCGTCGTTCCACCGCGCCAGTCCCGATCCGACAACGTCGCGAGAAAACCTGCGTCGTTGATCACGGCGAACGGGGGAGTGAAGGTTCCCAGGTAGTTTTTCTTGCCGAACGCGTTGATGCCGTTTTTCACGCCAACCGCGGAGTCGTCCTGCGACAGAACCGTGGTTGGCACGCGAACCAGTCGAACGCCGCGATGCGCGGTCGCGGCCGCGAAGCCGGCTGCGTCGAGCACGGCCCCTCCGCCAACCGCGATGACGTAAGAATGACGGCACAGTGACGAGGCGTTGATGACTTCGATCATCTGGTCCGTGTACCGGCGGTCGTCTTTGATCTGCTCGCCGCCGGGCACGACAAGCACCGGCCTGGCCAGCGTCAACACGGTGCGATGTTCCCCGCAATACGCATCGATCGAGTTGACCAGCGCAGGGTGCGCGCGCGCGACACCTTGATCGAGCACGACGACGATTCGGGCCGGCAGGTTGTCTTCGTGATTCGAAATCTCCGGATTTTGTCCGCCACTGACGATGTCGCGCAGCAATCGATTGGCGGAGCCGAATACACCGGTCGTGAAATAGACCGGGTATCGAACCGGAACGAGAAACTCCTGCTGGATGACATCCATCATCAGGTTACCGAGAACAGTCTGGCCAGCCATCCCGCCACGAGTCCCGTGCCGAGAACAGCCGCAGCGTACATCGGGCCGGCGTACGCCGCAGCGATCGTCGAATCAAGGAGCACCAGCGAGAGCACGCCCGCCTTCACCGCACGACGTATCACCGGGGGCTGCGGGTCCTTCCGCACCCGCCAGTACGGCGGCAGAACCCGATAGGCGAGCGCGGCGACGAGCACCAGGGCTGCGATTTGCCCCGCCGTCGAACGCATAGCAAGCGCTGCGAGTCCCGCCAGCACCGCCCCTAACGATATCAAAGCGAACGTTGCGACTCCGGTTCGTCCGCCGTGCACCTCGCCTCGGCTGACGGCGGTCACCGCCGCAATGTAGACAACGGAGAACAACGCGATCGGCCACCCGGCCTGTAACGCTCCAGCGTTCGCGCTGACCCCCAGCAACAGGTTCAGCCCGCGACACACACCCATGCAAATCGGACCGGCGATCGCGTATCGCTTCGCGCGCGCATCGTAGCCAACAACGAACGCCGCAATCGCCGCGGCCACGCCAGCACTCACGCCCGACGCTTCTCCGGCGGCCGCGACCCCTGCCATCAGCAGCACGGCACCTAACGTCGCCGCTCGCGCCGCCGACACACGGCCGCCTGGTATGGGCCGCTCAGGTCGCTCGACCGCGTCAACTGCGCGATCGAAAAAATCATTCAGGACGACGCCGCCTGCATACAGGCAGACCGACGCCGTAATCAACCACGGGAGTGCCCGGGGCTGCGCGCGGCCAGCAACAGCATATCCTGCAAGGACATCCGCGATCGCCGTGACCACATTTGGCGGTCGCAGCAGCTCCAGGTATGCGCGCAACAGTCCTCTGCTCTCCGCCAAATCGCTGCGTAGATTGTAGCAACCCGGCGGGCGCCCGGCGTTTGTCCGAGTGTGTAATTGACCGTCCGGAATCTGACCGCGGGACTGAGGCCCGGGTTGCGCCGGTAAGCTATTCTGGGATGGTAGTTTACACGGGCTCAGGGCTCAGGGCTCAAGGCCTTGAGCCTTAATTCGGCGTCGCCGCGACTTCAAACTTGACCGTCCGGCCGGCGGTCTGCGCCCGCTCCGTTTCAAAGCTCCCACCACTGCCGCACTGGACCACCCCTGCACCACGAGTCTGCGCCAGCTTCTTGAAATCGACGCCGTCGATGAACTCGGTGACATGCTCCAGCTCGTGCGCGAGCAGCTCCGCGAAGTCCTGTGAGGCGGGCGGGATTTCAACGTCCACAACGAGCAGTCCGGTGTGATACCTGCGCGCCGTCGATCGGGCGCGAGCCAATGACCCAAGTGGAGCGAGCCTGAGCGTCACCGACACGTAGGTCTGCCTCGCGATTGCAATCCGCGCACACTGGGCGCGCAGCGTCGGCGATCGCGCAAGAAGATCGTCGATCAGCGGCCGCAGATCGCCGGTGGTTCGAATGTTTGGCGGCAGCTGGTTCCACGCGCGAGCGCGCGCGGTGAAACCAGCGGGATGTAAGCCAAGGACCGAAAAAGTCACAACCAGGACAGTGGGCACGACGACGATCACGATGCTCTCCACGACTCCAAACGAATGGGATCCGGTGACGTGTCGCGTACTTCAGCAAGGCCGACGCCACGCTGGCAGCTGCCGGCGTT
>Ga0170475_103641088_pt1 | contig 12382 bp, 16 predicted proteins | sample Soicark_Litter_5_FD_111474 | JGI IMG/M metagenome (GOLD analysis project Ga0170475, IMG submission 111474) | Avena fatua rhizosphere microbial communities from Hopland, California, USA. Combined Assembly of 48 SPs | reverse complement strand
GGTCACGCAGACGAAGGAGACCATCGCTCGTTCACACTCTTCGGTCACGGTCTGGAAGCCGATCGGTGCAGCCTGAGCGTCAGGACCTCACCCTGCCGTACTGGTCGATCGATCAGGCCTCGAGGCACTTCGGCATCACACGCAGGTCGGTCCGTCGCTACATCACGGACGGCTTGCCCAGCTACTTCGCCGGCACCATGGTGAAGCCGGAAGAGATTGTTGCGGAGCGCCTCGCACGACGCAAACGCCAGACATCGACACGGTCCCAGTAACCGGCGGTCTGTCCGGCCTCCTGATAGCATCCTGCTTAGCAGGAGTTGCGCCCACCCGAGAGGGATAGGGCGCATTCGTGTTTCCGGGCCACGCAATAGGCCCGGCTTCGAAGCGCTGGACGTCGGGCTATGGCCCCCTGGTGCTTTCCCGGCGGCCGCCACGTTCTGGGCGTGCGCGGCCGCCCCCACCGACCCTAGGAGAGTGTGATGGGCGGCACTGAGATCGTGGGCGGCTTCGAGGTTCCGGTGGATCCGATGGACGACGAGCAATGCGAGTCCTGCCAGTGAGCGCTCTGTCGCCTCGGCAGATGTACCTTCTCGACTCTGCCTGCCAGCCGCTCATGGAGGTCTTCGGCTGGGCAACCTACCTCGTTGGCACAGCGATGCAGCCACGTGACGGGCAGCCTCCGCGTGACATCGACGTGCGCACCATCGTGCGCGACAAGCAGTACGACCGACTCAAGAAGGCGATCGGGCGCAAGGGCATCGCGTTCCTCGGCATCGCAATCGGCCAGTACCTCGCGTCGCTGACCGGCTTGCCGATCGACTACCAGCTGCAGCGCATGACCGAGGCCAATGTCCTGCACGACGGGATGCGCAACCCGCTCGGCCACCGCAACCTCGAGAACTACAAGGGCGATGCCCAGACGTCCGACATGAAGCGGATGTTGAAGCAGCTGCAAGACGAGAACCCGAGCGACGTGCTCGACAGGCCCGGCGTTCGCACCGCCCCGTGATCGTCCCTCGCCTCGCTGTCTGTGGTGAGCGGTGAGGCGAGGAGACACCCCATGCCCAACCAGGCCGGCGGGAAGCGGAAGAACACCCGCCGCATGCACAAGCTCCGCGACGAGTTCTTCGCATCGGGCAAGGCACTGGACGCTGACGGTGATGCTGATGCCAACTGCTGGCGATGCGGCGAGCGCATCGACTACGACATCTCAGCAGGCAGCGCACCAGGGTCGCACAACCTCGGCCACTTCAAGTCGGTCGAGGACTTCCCCGAACTGCAGGAAGACCCGACGAACTTCCGTCACGAGCATGCGCTGTGCAACCAGGTCGCCGGCAACTCGATGGCGAGCGCTGGTCTAGGTGAGGCAGTGCCCGACTGGTGGTGACACCGCGCCTGATCGCACAGGTGCAAGGCAGCGACCAGCAGCACACCGTCGCCACCATCGACATGCCGATCTTCGCGACCTATCCCGGTGAGGGAGACGTGGCGATGGAGGTCAGCGTCAAGCCGGAGATGCGACGCAGCGAACTGGCCGCCGGCTTCCGTGCCGTCGCCGATGCCATCGAGGTCTAGTAGTGGCGAGGCAGCGTCGGCGCACCCCATCGGTACGGGTAGCAGCCCGAGCGCTGAGAGCAGACGCCAAGCTCGACAGGCGCGAACGCCTCACCCAGCTTGCCGACGAAGCACGGAGAGCAGAAGCAACCCACGCTGCCCAGTTCTGGCACAGCGCAGGAGCAGACGCACCCGCCCTCGACGGTATGACGGTCACTCGACCACTCGCATCGATGCTCGCACGCCGCCCAGCCCGAGCCTGACCCGAGTCGATCCCCATAAAATCCAGCCTCGCCCCCCAGGCGGACCACCTCCCGCGCGGCCTGGTCCTCTCTCCCCGGTCGATGGGCGCATTTTTTCACCACCTGAGGGGGTCGGGATGGCTGCTCGGGCGCCTCGGGGTCAGCTGACGACGAATGTGGGCTCGCTGGAGCGGATGCTGCGGACGACGGGCCTCGGTTCGATGCCTGATGAGGCTCCTTTGGTGTTCTTGCTGCGGCGGTTGGCGAAGAAGCTCGATGCCGGCGGCGGGACGCGTGATGAGGCGATGTATCTGAGCGCTTTGAAGGATGCCCGTCGGGTGCTGAACGGTGCTGCGGCGCCTGCGAAGCCGGTGAGGGTGTCGGCGGCGCAGCGGAAGGCCGCGGCCGCGTCGGAGGTCATCGAGCAGCCGGCGATCGTGCAGCCGGCGGCCCCCGATGACCTGCAGCGCTTCCGGCAAGAGCACGGGATCGCCTAGACGCCCGAGGAGGGCTGACAGTGACGACGCTCGCTCCTGCTCGGCCAGCCGTTCCGACTCGAGGGAAGCAGTTCGGGCGCACGGAGCCGCGGCTGTGGACGCGGCCGCTGCGCGAGCTCACGCCCGAGACGTCGCTCGGCTTCGAGGTGATCCAGTTCGCGCTGGTGGTGCTCGGCATCGATCTGTACCCGTGGCAGAAGTGGCTCCTGATCCACGCGCTCGAGCTGCTGCCGGATGGGCAATACCGGTTCAAGCGGATCGTGGTGCTCGTCGCCCGTCAGCAGGGGAAGACGACCCTCGCGTCGGTTCTCGCGGCGTGGTGGCTGTTCGTGGATTCAGCCCGTCATCCCGAGCAGACTCCGCCGCTGAAGTTCAAGGTCGTCGGCGTCGCTCAGAATCTCGACATTGCGCGGGAGCCGTGGAGCGCGGTGAAGACCTGGTGCGATCCGAAGCCGGAGACGGACGAGGAGGAAGCCCTCGCGATCCAGTCCCTGCAGACGGCGACCGCGAAAGTTTCTGACACGAACGGCAAGGAGTCGATCGTCGCGCGCTCGCGGGCGCACTACGAGATCCGCGCGGGCAAGAACGTCCGCGGCAAGCCGGCGGCGCGCGTGCTCATGGATGAGATGCGTGAGCAGAAGGACTGGACCGTCTGGAACGCGGTTTCGCAGACGTCGAAGTCGTTCTGGAACGGGATGCTGTTCGGCTTCTCGAATGCTGGCGATGTGAGCGCGATCGTTCTGCGCACGCAGCGCGACGCCGCGATCGCGGACGAGGCTGAATGGGCTCGTTACGTCGAGTCCGGCCTGATGTCGGCGGAGGAGTTCGCGAACACCCGCGACGTCACGCTCGGGCACTTCGAGTGGTCGGCGCCGGACGGGTGCGAGAAGGACGACGTCGACGGGATCCTGCAGGCGAACCCGTCGATCGGCTACGGGCCGATGACTGTGGCGTCGGCGCTCGCGGATATCCGCGGGATGACGGATGCCGGCTACCGCACCGAGGTGCTTTGTCAGTGGGTCACGTCGCTGGTCGATTCGTTCATCGACGTGAAGGACTGGAAGGCCCTGAACGTGGCCATCAGCGAAGTGACGATCCCGCTGGGCTCGCGAACGGTGTGGGGTATCGACACCTCAGCCGACCGGTCACGCACGTGGATCGCGGCCGCGGTGATGACCAAGGACGGGAAGCCGTTCGTGACGGTCCGCCTCGAGCGCGCCGGCATGATGTGGGTGCCCGACTACATGGCGGAGCTCGCCGAGAAGTCGAAGTGGCGCGAGGTCGTGCTTCAGGCCAAGGGCTGCCCGGCGATGGAGTTCATCCAGCCGCTGACCGACAAGGGCCTGACCGTTCACGCGATCGAGGGGTCGCAGTTCGCGCTGGCCACGGGTCGGATGAAGGACCGTGTTCGGGACTCTGGTCTTGTCACGGTCAAGCAGCCGGACATCACGACTGCGGTCGAGGGTGGCGTCACGCACAAGTACGCGGCGAACCTCGCCTGGGATCGGCACGGCTCACTGCCTGTCGACATCTCGGGACTGATCGCCGAGTCGGTTGCGCTGTACGGGCTCGAGCTGCTCGAGCCTCCACCGCCCGAACCGACACCGCCACCGCCTCCGCAGCCGGAGATTGTCACCCGTGAAGACGCAACGCCGTCGGACGTGAACCTGGCGACCGCGCAATTCTGAGAGAGGGTGCCCCTTGGCAGACGAGATCGGCTACCAGACCCTCAGCCTTGCCGGGTGGGGCGTCCTCGCTGCGGAGACCTTCGAGACGAATCCCGACTTGCTATGGCCGAAGTCGCTCGAGCTCTACGACAAGATGCGCCGTGAGGACGCGCAGGTCGGCTCGGTGCTTCGCGCGGTCACCCTTCCGATCCGGTCTGCGAACTGGATCATCGACCCGAACGGTGCCGACGAGCAGATCGTCGAGTTCGTGGCCAACGACCTCGGTCTGCGGATCAAAGGCCAGGAGCCGAAGCCGGTGCTACGCACCCGCGATCGGTTCTCGTGGGCGGAGCACCTGCGGCTTGCGCTGCTCGAGCTGGTCTACGGTCACTCGTTCTTCGAGCAGGTGTATCGCCCGCAGGACGACATGCTGCACCTGAGCAAGCTGGCGTGGCGTCCTCCGCGGACGATCTCGGACATCGAGGTGGCCCGCGACGGTGGCCTGGTGTCGATCACTCAGGACGCGTTCATTGGCGAGACGCCCGAGGTGAGGATCCCGGTCGACAAGCTGGTCGCGTACGTCAACGAGCGCGAGGGAGCGAACTGGCTCGGGCAGTCGCTGCTGCGCACGGCATACAAAAACTGGCTGCTGAAAGACCGGATGCTCCGGGCCCAGGCCCTGACGGTCGAACGCAACGGTCTCGGGATCCCGCTCTACACGGGCGCACCGATCCCTGATGGTGCGAGCGAGGACGAGCGCAAGACGTGGCGCGACTCGGAGATGAAGGCCGGACTGACCCTCGCCAAGGGCTTCCGGGCGGGCGAGGCAGCTGGAGCGTCGATCACGAACGGCGCAAAGCTCGAGCTGGTAGCGGTGACCGGGAAGCTACCGGACACGGATCAGCCGATCCGGTACCACGACGAGCAGATCGCGCGTGCGGTCCTGGCGCACTTCCTGAACCTCGGGACCGAGACGGGATCGTGGGCCCTCGGGTCGACGTTCGCGAACTTCTTCACGGACTCGCTGAACGCGGTCGCCGCGCACATCGCGGACGTCACCCAGCAGCACGTCGTCGAGGACCTCGTCGACCTGAACTGGGGTCCCTCAGCTCCGGCACCGCGCATCACTTTCGAGTCGATCGGGTCGGAGCAGCCGGCAACGGCTGAAGCGATCAAGGCGCTCGTCGAAGCCCGCGCGATCACCGTCACGCCCGAAATCGAGGCATACATGCGTGCCGCCTACGGGCTGCCCGCGAAGGATCCGAACGCAGCACCGCTCGAGGAGGGCACATGACGCAGCTGACGCAGGAGCGCCGCTACTGGGGCTCGATGACGCCGCCGAAGACGAAGGCGGAGTTCTTCAACGCCGTCACCACGCCCTCTCCCACGGGCGAGGGCAAGGTCGCAACGATCCGCCTCTACGGGCCGATCGACTCGTGGGGCGGTTTCTGGGGCGTGTCGGCGAAGGACGTCGGCGCGGTACTGGACGCGCTGCCCGACTCTGTCGAGCAGATCGTGCTGCGGATCAACTCGCCCGGTGGCGAGATCTTCGAAGGCCTCGCGATCTTGAACATGCTGCGCGCGCACAAGGCGTCGCTGCTCGCCGTCGTAGACGGTCTCGCGGGATCGTCGGCGTCGTTCATCGCGGCCGGCGCCGACGAGACGGTCATGTCACCCGGAACCCAGATGGTGATCCACTCGCCATCGGGATTCACCTGGGGGAACGCCGTCCAGCTGCGCAAGGACGCCGACGTGCTCGACACCCTCGAGAAGGGCATCGTCGAGATCTACACAGCAAAGGCCGGCAAGAAGGACTGGGCCACGCTGCTCGCGGCCGAGACCTGGATGACATCGCAGGAGGCCGTCGACTTCGGTCTCGCTGATCGCGTCGCGGTCATTCCGGACGCTGGCGAGACGGTGACTGCCGGCGACCAGCCCCAGGAGATCGTCGTGGTCCTCCCGGAAGGTGCCGACGAGCCCGACGACCTGGTCGGACTCGCACGCATCACCCCGATCCGTGAGCGCGCCGTCGCGTCCACCCTGACACCCACCCCCAAGCCCCCGAGCTCGATCGAGCCGGAGGAAACCAACCCCAAGGAGGACGCCACCATGGCGGACAACAACACCCTGGCGGCTGTGCTCGATCGGCTCGGTCTGACCGATGTCGACACCTCGGACGACGCCGCGATCCTCGCGGCCGTCGACGGGGTAATCGAGCAGGCCACCGCTCCCGCGGCGCCGGTCGCCGCGACGGTGCCGGAAGGCACCACGCTGATCGACTCGGAGGTCCTTGCGACTCTCCAGTCGGATGCCGCTGCTGGCCGCGAGGCCCGCGACGAGCAGGACCGTTCGCGGCGCGAAGGAGTCGTCTCCGACGCGATCAAGGAGGGCCGCATCGCTCCGGCGGCTCGTCAGAGCTGGCTCGACATGCTGGCCAAGGACGAGACAGCCACGACCGCGCTGATCGGGTCGCTCGCCAAGAACGCGATCAACGTCGAGGAGGTCGGCCGGTCCGACAGCCCCGAGCAGTCGGAGGAGGACCGCGCATACGTGGCCCTCTTCGGCGCCGAGAAGAAGGAGGCGTAAGCCATGGCTGACTACGAGCCGCTCCACAACCCGGGCAAGGCATTCACCCGGACCACCTCCGGCGCCGTCACCGGCGGCCAGCTGCTGATCGTGTCGGGATCCGGCACCGTCGCAGCCAGCTCCGCGGCCACGGCCTCGTGGCTGGGTGTCGCCGGATTCGACGCTCCCTCGGGCGGCGACGTGACGGTCTTCTGCGAAGGAGTCCAGCGCCTGGTGGCGTCGGGTTCCATCACGGCCGGCGCTCTCGTCGAGGCCGCTGCCGCCGGCGCGGTCGCCTCCCACACCAACGGCACCAACGACTTCAACGTCGTCGGCGTCGCCCTGAACACCGTGACCAACGGCCAGCTCGTTGAGGTGTCGCTGCTCCGCTAAGCGGACGGTGACGGAAAGGAAACCAAGGTGCCTTACACCTACCCGCCGGTTGCGCCCTCGCTGTCCGGTGACACGCTCACGATCTCGAGGTTCCTCTCGTCGCCGACGCTCGTCGCGCGTCGTCTGCGGACGCTCGTGCAGAACCGCTTCATCGCCGACTACCTGCTGTCGCAGCGTTTCGACGTCGTCGGCGGCGCTGTGCTCTACGAGACCGGCGAGTCGATCTTCACGGCCGACGCCCCGCGTTCGGTCGCTCCCGGTGCGGAGTACCCGATCACGACGGCTGCGACCGCTGCAGCGTCCCTTGCCACCACCAAGAAGTGGGGCCAGGACGCCAAGATCACCGACGAGCAGATCAAGCGGACGGGCATGAACAGTGTCAACCGCGCCCTGACGAAGCTGGCCAACCAGAACGTCAAGACGGTCGACTCCCTCGCGCTCTCCGCCGTCGCCACCGCGGTGACCCAGAACACGGCGGCCACGGCCTCGTGGGCGACCGCCACCGCGGCGCAGATGATGAAGGACGTCGCCAACGCGAAGGCCAACGTCCTCGCGCTGAACCAGGGGTACGACCCGGACACGGTCGTGCTGTCGGATCTCGCCTGGGCTGCGGCCTACGTCGGCTTCGTCGCCGCCGGTCTGCTCCCGCGCGAGGGCGACAACCCGCTCGTGACGGGCCAGTTCCCGGTGATCGACGGGATGACGTGGCTGCCCACGCCGAACCTGCCGACGGCCGGCAACGTCTTCGTCGCCGACCACAACCTGCTGGGCGGCATGGCGGACGAGAAGCTCGGCGGCGGCTACGCGACCGCGGGCGACACGAACGTCGAGACGAAGTCCATCCGCGACGAGGACAACGACCAGTGGAAGCTGCGCGCTCGCCGCGTGGTCGCCCCGATCGTGCAGGAGCCCGGCGCCGCGTGGAAGATCACGGGCACGGTCCTCTGATGGCGGGCAAGAAGCAGTACGTCGCCGTCGTCCCGCTCGTCATCGCCAAGGAGGAGCAGGGGCGCGACCTCTACTTCTACCAGGGCGCGACGCTCTCGGACGACGTCACGTCGGAGTCCCTCAAGGCTCTGCTCGAGCAAGGGTTCGTCGCCGAGAGCGACGTCCCGGCCGAGCAGCCGGAGGGCGAATCCGACGAGTCGAAGGACGAGAAGCCGAGCGACCGCTGGTCGAACGAGAAGCTGACCGCATACGCGGCCGAGCACTCGATCGACCTGGGCACGGCGTCCACCAAGAAGGAGCTGCTCGCCGCCATCGCGGCTGGCGGCCCCGCCCAGTAGGACCGAAGGGGGCGATGGAGTGACCACGATCACACCGACCGACATCTCTGGTGTCGATCCGGACGTGGCTCGGCGAGTGATCGCTGAGGCTCGCTCCATCGCCCCCTGCATCGATTCCGTCGTCGACGGGGCAGGTGCCACCGACCCGAAGCCGCGCAGTGACGCGATTGCCATCATCAAGGGCATCGCGATCGAAGGCGCTGGCCGGGGCTCGCGGCTCGTGAAGTCGGAGCGGACCGGTCCGTCCCAGGCCGAGTACTTCGCTGTGAGCTCGTGGTTCTCAGCCGGCGATCGTGCAGCGCTTCGCGCGCTGTGCACCGACGGCTCGACAGCGCCGACAGGGCTGCCAGTCGGCAGCTTCCCCGTCATCGACCCAGCCTGCGGCCCATGGCCGGAGGGCGAGTACTCGTAGGAGGCGACCGTGGGCTTCCGATTCGGGCAGACCGTCTTCCGCGATCGCCGCGCGATTCTCACGGACCCGTACAACCCGACCCGCACGATCGGCGAGGGTGACTGGGATCCAGCCCAGACCATCCCGCTGCAGGGTGCCTTCGTGGCCAGCTCGTCGAGTGTGTCTCGTTCAGACGCCACGAGGTCGCAGATCCTCACCGAGAAGAGCCTCTACTTGACCGATCCGGCGGCCGACGTGCTCGCACGCGATCGGATCCGGGTGGGCGGGACCCAGGGCGACCTGGCGAGCGGAACGCCGTACCTCGTCGACGCTCGCCCGGACGCGGACGTGAATCCCTACACCGGGACGCAGGCGGCGCTCGAGATCCCGCTGACGCTGATCGAGGGGTGACCATGGACTTCAACGAGCAGTATTTCCAGGCGCTCAGCGTGTCGCCGCCGGTCGAGGCACTGGTGGTCGGGGTGGCGCAGGAGATCATGGGCGACATGGTCAGTACGGCCCCGGAGGACACGGGGGCGTACAAGCGCGGCTTCCACATCGAGGTGAAGCACCAGAAGCGTTCGGTCGCGCTGATCGTGAACAAGGACCCGAAGACGCTGATCATCCAGGCGAAGACCGGGCACATGGTCCGGTCGCTGCAGCGGGCGAAGAAGGGCCATCGTGGCTGAGCCCGCTGTCGGGTACTCCGACCTCGAGCTGTTCTTGACGGCCTGGTACCGCGACGCGATTGCGGCACGAAGTGAGGCGTTCTGCCAGGGCGTCGAGGTCGGCAGCGCGGAGCCGGTTGGCACGGCGTTTCCGAAGCGCCTGGTGGTGATCAACGATGACGGCGGCCCGGTGACGTCGATCGCGACGGCGGAGAGCGCGGTGCGGCTGTCTGTCCTGGCCGGCACGCGCGCGAACCCGAAGGACGCGATCGACCTGGCCCGGATCGTGCACGGTCTGGCCAGTCAGGTCCCGGCGGCAGGCTTCGCCGTCACGATCGCAGGCACGCAGTACCGGAACCCGGTGACGGCGTTGCTGGACTCCAACCGCCCGTTGGCGGTCATCGAGTCGCAGGACCGGGCTCGACGCCTCATCAACGTGACCTTCGGGCTGTCGCCCGAACCTCTCTGACCTACTCATCATCAACCCCCGCGCCGCCGAGCATCCCTCGGCGGCTTTTCTGATTGGAGCACGACATGTCTGCTGATGCAGCTGGTAACAACGTCGCGGCCGCATTCGTCCCGGTCACGGGGTCCTTCGGATATGCGCCGTCCGGCACCACCTTCCCGACCGCGTCCGGCGGCGCCGCGGTCCCCCTGACTCTGGACCCGGCATTCAAGAAGGCCGGCCTCCTGACGGAGGACGGTGGCTTCGACTGGGATCTCGAGGCCGACGGGGATCCGCTGACGTTCTGGCAGGACGGTTACTCGATCCCGTCTGGGCTGGCGAAGGCGACCGTCGTCGTCAAGCTCGCGCAGTACGACGAGACGATCCGCAGCCTCATCTGGGGCAAGACCGCGGACGCCAACGGCTACATCACCATCGACGCCAGCGGCACCGCGAACCGCTACGTGCTGTTCACGGAGGAGATCGCCAAGAACGGCGTCATCCGCCGCCGTGTCGCCGCTGACGCCGGGATCACGACCGTGAAGGTCGACAAGAACGCGCGCGGCGAGATCAACGGCACCGAGGTGACCTTCACGGTGGCGCGCTCGTCGCTGCTGGGCAACCAGCACATCGGAGAGTGGCTCATCCCCACCGCGGCATCCGCCGCGCCGGTGGTCTCGGGTGCGTCGTCGACGCCGGCCGCGCAGGTCGCGGGTGGTCTGGTGACGATCACCGGCACGAACTTCACCGGCGCGACCGGCGTGAAGTTCGGCGCCGTCTCATCGGTGCTGTTCTTCATCGACACGGACCTGCAGATCCGCGCGGTCATGCCTCCTGGCACTGCCGGCTCGGCGCCCGTGACCGTGATCAACAGCGCTGGCACGTCCAACGCGTTCGCGTACACCCGCGGCGCGTAGCACGACTGGTGGCCCGGATCCTGATGAGTGATCCGGGCCACCACCTACTCATCAACTCATCACGGAAGGACACTCATCATGCCCATTGCCCCTGATCAAGAAGACGCGATCGACTCGGCACCTCCGGTGCCGACGTTCGAGCCGGACAAGGCGCCGGAGTTCGAGAAGCCGCCCTACATGGTCGTCGGCTCGACCTTCATCGCCCAGTCGGAGCAGGGCGACATCCGGATCCCGATGGCATTCAAGACGAAGCTGTTCAGGCTCATGCCCGACAACCTCGAGCCGATCGGGATGCTGTTCCACCTGCTCGAGGGCGAACAGAAGACCCGCGATCAGCTCGACGAGCTCGAGTTCGAGGAATCGCGTGAGATCGCCCGGAACTTCATCAAGGCGTACAACGAGCGTCAGCAGGTTCGACGCCTGGGGGAATCCGGGCGCTCCTCGAGTTCGTAGAGGAGCACCGAGACGCGGTCACCTATGACATGCGGGCGCGGCTCGGCCGCAGTGTCGATGACCTCGGCGACAGGATCCCGTTCGGGGAAGGCACCCGGCTTCTGAGGACCTTCGCCGGGCTGCCGGGGACCATGACGCACGCCTCCGTGAGCGATTGGGCGTGGCCGGCGACGTTCTCGGAGCTCGCGGCCATCAATCACGCCGAGTGGTACATGAACGCGCACCGGGACCGGAAGGTCGAACCGCGCCCGATCGTCCTTCCCCGGCCGTGGTCGGAGCAGGGCACCCCTGAGGCCGTCTCCAATGACGAGCGTGCCCGGCTGCGCGCGATCCTCGTCGCTTCTTCGCCGTTCGCCCACGACTGACCAGAGGAGGGCGCCATGACCAGCGAAGTCGGTTCTGGTCAGGTCGCCATCTTCCCGACCTTCAAGGGATTCCGGAAGGCCGTTGCCGGTGAGGTCGACGGGACGACTTCAAGCGCTGCTTCCCGCTTCACGACCGGCTTCACCAAGGCCGGGACGTCGGCCGGGAAGGGCTTCGGCGGTGCTCTCTCGGCCGCGGCGAGCCCCGGGCTGAAGGCTGCCCAGTCGCAGCTCGCATCCGCGGCCGCGGCAGTGTCGAGCGCTCGTCTGCGCGAGCAGAACGCTGCGGGCCAGGTTCGTGTCGCGGAGGCTGCGCTGGCTTCGGCTCGTTCGAAGTTCGCCGGCGACTCCGTCCAGGTGGTGCGGGCGGAGGAGCGTCTCGCGTCTTCGGAGCGGACGCTGCAGTCGCAGCAGGAGAGCCTGGCTGCATCGAGCCGCCGGCTCTCCGCGGCGCGCCTGAGCGTCTCGTCCTCCGCTGACACGGCCGTCGCTTCCGGCCTGCGCCTGAACAACGTGTTCGGCACACTGCCGTCGATCTTCAAGGTCAACGGATCCGCGTCCGGCCAGAAGTTTCTCACGGGCTTAACAGACGTCCTCGGCGGTGTCGTCGGGGCCAACATCCTGACCGGTGTCGGCTTCGCGGTGGGCCGCGGGATCAATGACGTGATCTCGGGCGGGATCCGGACGGCTCTGTCGTCGGTTTCCCTTGCGTCTGATCTGAACGAGACCACGTCGGCGGTCACTCAGGTGTTCGGCCCGTCGGCGGCGCAGGGGATCGTCGCGTTCTCGAAGACGGCCGACAAGGCGCTGGCGCAGACGCAGCAGGAGGCGCTCCTCGGGGCGCAGACCTTCGGCGTGTTCGGCAAGGCGGCAGGCCTGCAAGGCCCGAAGTTGGTCGGGTTCTCCACCGGCCTCGTGCAGCTCGCCGGCGACCTCGCGTCG
>Ga0170475_107191381_pt1 | contig 12383 bp, 10 predicted proteins | sample Soicark_Litter_5_FD_111474 | JGI IMG/M metagenome (GOLD analysis project Ga0170475, IMG submission 111474) | Avena fatua rhizosphere microbial communities from Hopland, California, USA. Combined Assembly of 48 SPs | reverse complement strand
GTTCCCTTCACGAGCTCGGGAATATATCGGAACTTCCATTCGAGGCTCGTAATCTCGAATTTGCGCCCTAATACAATCCGGCATCCCTATGAGGGGAATCCTTATGGTTCAGCGCGCTCTTTTGGTGGGCTTGGACGTCTATCCTGATCCTCGAAACAACCTCAACTCATGTGTGGCCGACACCCTCGCATTCAAGGGCATGCTTCAGACTGTTTTCGGCTTCGACTCGGCCAACATCTCGCTCTTGCACAACAGCGCCGCCACTCTCAGCAACGTCCTCGACGGCTTGAAGCATCTGATGTACGGAGCGCAACCGGGCGACCAACTCGTGTACTTCGAATCGTCACACGGGTATCGGTATCCGGATGGTGACACGATGGTCGAGGTCCTGTGTCTCTACGACAAGTTCCTGAAGGACACCGACTTCATCGCGCTGACGCAGGCGGCGCCTCCCGATGTACTGACAGTCTGCCTCGACTCTTGCCATTCCGGTGGGATGAACAAGCTGTTCTTCCCGGACGGGGACGTGCAGGTCGCACGCGCCAAAGTATGGACGCCGAGCCTCGAGGACCAAGCCCGGTACGCGCAGCTCTACCAGCAGGTGACGAAGTTCAAGTTCTTCGCCAACTCTGCCACGTCGGTCGCCGGCGCGGTCGCCAAGAATCTGTACTTCGACCCGAAGAACGTCGCGCGGCAGAAGGATCCGTCCGACGGCGCACCGGAACTCAACGGAGCCCTGTTCGCGGCCTGCCAAGCCGACCAAACCGCTGCAGCCGGCACGCCGGCGACCGACAATCTCTCCGCGTTCACGTACGCGCTGATAGGCGAGCTCGATCGCAGCCTCTCTCTGAGTGACCTCGGGGCGAAGGTGGCGCGACGACTCGACGACCTGAACATGCAGCAGGTGCCGCGAGCCGTTGCGCCCATGATGCATCCAGAGCTGCTCACCGAGACGTTCATCACTATGCAGACACCCGGCGGCACCGTGACACCAGCCGCAAGCGATGGGGACGGTGAGTTCGACCCCTTCGAGTACCTCCGTAGTCAGCTCAGCGACCTGATCGGGTCCTGAGTCCCTATCCCAAGGAGCAGATATGACCGTGTCCGATGCCCCCACCATGACCGACCCCAGGCTGCAAGAGTTGGCCAAGGAGATCAGCGGCGCCTTCAAGGGCGGCCCTGGCCCGAGCAAGGACTTCTCGATCAGTGTGGGCAACAGGGACGCAGCGCAGTTCGCCTCATCCCTGTTGGCGGCCTACCAGACGGCGGCAGTCGTCAACCCGCGCAAGGCGATCCGGCCATCGGGCAAGGCGTTCAACCCACTGGAGCTGGAGGATCCCGCCGCCGTAGCCACGAAGGACTGGTGGAACGACGTCCTCAGCATCGTCAGCCAGGTGGCCCCCGTCGTGATCAACGCACTGAGCAAGGACTACGAGCCCCCGAAGCCAGCACTTCGTGATGTGATCGACGCCCTCCCTGCCAAGCGCCGCAATGACAAGGACTGGACCGACTTCGCCACACAGCTCTTGTTGATCGCCGCTCAGACAACGGTGCAGGCGCTGTCCGGACAGAAGGACTTCTCCAAGGCCTCCGACGTGCCGGATCTGCCCCAACCCCCCGTTGGCGTGGACAAGGGCTGGTTCGATGACGTGTGCCACTTCGTTTCGCAGGCGGCTCCCGTGGCCATCCCGATCATTATGAGTCTGATCTGAGCACCGTCCTTGAAGTGGGCCCAGTGCTCCAGAAGGTGGCCGAGGACCTCGTCCTCCAGCGCTTACCCGATCTGTCTGGGTTCCCAGACCAGGTCATCGAAGCGCAACTGGGCCCCCTCTTCACGAAGAGCGGGCTGACAACCGATGGGATCCTCCTGCTACAGGAGCTCATTCGGAAGACGTCATACGGCCTCATCACCATGCATACGGCCAGACCGCAAGACTTGAAGGACTTCGAGCCGTCGCAGCCGTTCTTCGCGGACGTGCAACGAATCAAGGGGTTGTTCAACGACCAGTTGGTGGTAATCACCAGCACCCCACCGTACTTCGAGCTCGCGGAACAAGCTACGTGACGGACGGCATCGCGTCCTCGCCGGCCGCCTGAAATGCGGCCGCAGCCCGGGCGATCTCCTGGGCTGCGGCCGAGTACTCCTCAGGTCACGCCAGCTGGTTGGTGCATCGATGTTCGTACGCCTCGAGGGCCTGGATGGGGAGATCCTCCGGAAGAGAGGGCGGATCTCTCAACGAGGACGATCCATGCCGGGTCGTCCCCATAGCGTTGCAAGACAATGACCGACGCGGGTGAGTCGATGACGTTGAGTGCAGGTCCGTACGCGGAAATCTCGATCACCGAGAATCAGAAGGCACCGTTCTACGCGTTGCGCTTCGACCGAGACGGCCGGTCGCAGGGACCCCAGACCCGCCAGCACCTGCTTGACTCGCTCCCCGGCGGCTACACCGACGTCTACGTCTTCTGCCACGGCTGGAACAACGACTGGAGCACGGCACTTCGGCGCTACCAGGACTTCTTCTCGACCTTCCGCAGGTTGGTCACCGACAACCAGCTGGACCTCGGCCGCCCCTATCGACCGATTCTGATCGGCATCTTCTGGCCCTCCACGGCGCTGGTGATGCCCGGCGAGAGCGGTCCTCAGTTCGCCGGAGAGGAGGAGGTCGCCCCCAACGAGGCCGACCTGCCAGTGATCGATGCGCTGGGCGGCGCCGTAGCAGAGGACAAGCGGGGCCGTTACTACGACCTGCTCGACCGGCCGGCGCTCGACGAGGACGAGGGCAAGGAGCTCGTCGAAATGCTCAGCTGCGTCTTCGCCGGTGGAGATGAAGAGATCCCCGCGGACGAGCCGCGGGATGTCGGCGATGTCCTGGCCGCGTGGGCGATGTACCAGGCTGCCACGGAGCCAGCGGTCAAGGCCGGGTCGGCGACCGACTTCGGCGTTGCCGGGACTCCGCAGGCCTCACCCGGCCAGCCGCACGCCGCGGGGCTCATGGACAAGCTCGACCCGCGGAAGCTCGTGCGGCTGCTCACCGTCTACCAGATGAAGGACCGGGCCGGCGTGGTCGGCGCCAACGGTGTCGGCCCGATCCTGCGCGACCTGCTCGGCAAGGCGACCGACGACACGCGCTTCCACCTCGTCGGCCATTCCTATGGCGCGCGCGTGCACCTGAACGCTGTATCCCGGCCCGACGGCGATCCGCTGCCCCGCCCGGTCGAGTCGCTGCTGCTCCTGCAGCCGGCGGTGAACCACCTCTGCTTCGCCGAGCACCTCGACACCGGCACGCCCGGTGGTAACCGCGCCGCATTGGCCATGGTGAAGCAGCCGATCCTGACGACGTTCAGCTACCACGACTTTCCACTGCATGACACATTCCACCTCTCCCTCCGAAGAGGAAAGGACCTCGGCGAGATCGGCATCGCGGGCGACGAGCCACCGAGCAAGTACGCCGCGCTCGGCGGCTACGGACCGCGCGGCCTCACGGAATGGGAGGAGGTCGCCTTCAAGATCTGCCCCGACCCATACGACCTCGGCCCAAGCTCGCCGGAAGTCTTCGCCGTCAACGGTGGTGACCTCATCAAAGGGCACGGCGACGTCGTGAGTCCCGCCGCCGCCTGGGCGCTCTTCAATCTGGTGAGGGGCTGACGCCATGGCGATGGCGATGCAGAGGATCTACGGACTCCCGGTGTTGGCGGTCCAGCTCGGCGAGCTCGATGGGCGGCCGTGCGCTGACCTCGCGCTCGTCGACAACACGGGGCAACGTCACGAGATCCTCGACAGGCGCTCCATCCCACTCGACGCCTTCGGCCTGCAGGACAGCGACCCCTCCTACGACCACGTCCAGGTCCCACCTGAGGTGCTGCCTTGGGTGGCCGAGTGGGTGCAGGAGGCCCTCGATCCGAATTCGGTGCTCTGGATGCACTTCAAGCACCCCTACGGCGTCCTCGGGGCTGTGCCGTGGGAGCGCCATCTTCAGCCGGTGATCGGGATACCGCTTCTGCGCATCCCCGACTCGTTCCCGGAGCAGGACCGGTCCAGCTCCGTGCTCGACTTGGCTCTGGTCGCCACTGCGCCGGCACCTGAGGGGCCGTCGCTCGCGGCGCAGATGGGAGCGCAGGTCGCCAAGGCGATCGCCGCGGGTGTCGGGGACCGACTCAGGCTGCACGTCTTCGGTGACCTCGAGGCGCGCGACTTCCTCCGCCGCGAGCTCTCGGGCCTTCCGGTGCTGGAAGTCCGGGTGCATGACTTCGAAGAGCCGATCGCGACGGACAGTCACAGAGGCGAGCTGCGCAACGGATGGCTGCGCTGGATCCGGCAGGCGATGGACGGGCAGACCCTGGACGCCGTGCATTTCATCGTTCACGGAAACACGCTGGGGCAGGAGGGCGCGGTACTGACGCCGCTCGAGCCGGATTCGCCCGACCGGGCCTGGCCGGTATCGGTGCCGAGCGGCGAGCTCAAGTCATTCCTGACACAGGTGGGTGCGCTTGTCGCCGGCTTCTCGCGCCCTCCGGACAACTACTCCGACTTCGGGCTCCGTCGCCTGGTCGACGACCTCGGCGCCGTACGTGCGGGGCCGGTGCTGCTGCACGACCAGGAGCTCGACCAGGACTTCGACAGGCTGAAGGAGTGTTACACGTTCCTGACCGCGCCCGCGCCGGCCTACCCGCCTGCCTCGCCGAGCCTGATGCTGATGGCGCAGCCCAAGCAGGTCTACGTGCCCACGTCGCCAGTGCCGCCGACGCTGCCGGGTGACGACCTGCCGGCACCCGGGGACGCGGTGAAGGAGCACTTCAAGCGCGAGGAGACGCCGGTGTGGCTGGCTGCTGCGGAGCGCTACATCGAGCAGCAGCAGGCCGACCTCATCCGCTACCGCCAGTCACTCGACGCTCGTACTCCGACGCCCTCTGAGCAGGCCTACTACGCGGGCTTCGAGTCCGCCATCCGCAAGGTGCGCCGGGTAGTCGACAAGTACGCCGAGGAGGCACTGTGAACTCCATCGTGGTGTACCTGGACCCGATGCAGGGCGGCGGCGGAAGTGCCTGTTCGGTCAAGGCACCGTTCAACATCGACAACCCACATGCGGTCAGCGTCGTGACCCTGGACGACGTACTCGCGCTTCACGGGCCGAACCTCGTCCGGCAGGTGGGCGAGCTGCTGGCCCTGAAGCTCCGCGAGAACACCGCCGTGAGGGCGGTGCTCGACCTCGCCCTGGCGCAGCAGAATGGCGCTCCGAGCCTGCCGATCTGCTTTCGCGTCGGCGATCCGACGGCGCACGGACTCGGCTGGGAGGCGCTGGTGGGCAACAGCGCGTTCCTTGCCCTCGACGAGCGTTGGCCGATCGCACGCATTGCTCGCGGCGGTGTTCTGGAGGAGCGACCGCGTCGGTCGTTCGTGTCGCCGCTGCGGTTGGTGTGTGTGCTGTCGGCGGTCCAGGTGGACGGGATGGACGAATGGACCGCGATCCACGCCGCTGTCACCCAGGCGCGTCAGGGAGGCCTCGCCGTGAAGGTGACCGTCTTTTCGGGTCAGGAAAGCGTGGTCACGACGATCACTGACCTCGGCGACGCCGACATCACCGCCCGACCTGTGCCTCGCCCCGGCGGCCTGACCGGGCTCGTGCAGGAGATCGAGGGCCAGCAGCCGCACCTGCTGCATCTGTTCTGTCACGGCACCATCGCGAACGGCGTACGCCTCCTGGAGATCGGCGCCGCTCCGGACTTCGATAGGAACGACGGGACGAGCTCGGTCAAGGTCAACGTCGAGGAGCTCGGCCGGTCCGTGGCTCGTGCGGGCGCCTGGGGAGTAGTGCTGAACACCTGCCGTGGCGCGCAGGCGTCTGATGAGTCGCTGACCCACGCCGAGCAGCTGGTGAGCGCTGGCGTCCCCGTCGCGGTGGGGATGAAGCGTCAGGTCGACGTCGCCGACGCGGTGGCGTTCACCTCCGCCTTCTACCCCGAACTCTTCGACACCGTCGGAGAGACAGTGGCGAAGGGACCGGGAGAGCAGTCGCTCAGCTGGGCGGACCTGCTCATCCGCGCGCGGCGCGGCCTACGTGACCTGCACGGCGCGGACCCTGACACCAACGACTCGTGGACCATGCCCGTGCTCTACGGGACTCCGGGCGGGTTCTCGCTCGTGGTGAGTGCGCACGACGCGGAGGAGAGCGACGTACAGCCACGATCGGCGAGACGGGGCTCGTCGAAGGTCTTGTCGACGCCATCGCGTCGGAGAGCGCCCCAACCGCGTTCCTGGACGATCTCCGCCGTGTGACGCCGGGCGGGCTGGGCGTATGACGCTGCCGGGCACGCTGACTCTCAACGCGTACACCGGCGACAACGTCCCGGTCACCGGCGCCGTAGCGGAGGGCGCCAACAGGTGGGGGAGCAAGGGCAATGTGCTCCGCAAGCAACAGACGCTAGCACCCGCGGACGAGGCCGTGCTCGGCGATTGGGCGCATCAGGACATCGGCTGGGGCGTCGTACTGGCGGACAGGGACGACGTCCCGCCCGCCGAGAAGGCCAAGGGGCTGGACGCGCCAGCGCCAATACAAGAGCTCATCGCCGCACGCGGGAATGCGCCTGTGCTGCGCTATCGCGCCGACCTCGACGATGAGAAGCTGGCCCGCTACTTCGATGACGGCAGCCGTCAGGATCCGGAGATCGGGCTCAGCGACTTCGGCGTCGCCAAAGGGCGGCTGCCTCTCTATCTGCTCATTGTCGGCTCGCCGAGCGAGGTGCCGTGGCGGCTTCAGTTCGCGCTCAACCGGCGCCACCACGTCGGTCGTCTCGACCTCCAGGAGCCTGGCCTCACGAGGTACGTCGAAGCGCTGCTCTCGGGGTGGAAGGACCAGGACTCCGACGTGGGCAACGCCCTGGTGTGGAGTGTGGGCTTCGATGCCATCACTGAGACGATGAAGGCAACTGTCGCCGACGTCATCGCCGACGCCATGGACACCGACAACGAGCTGACCGTGGCACGCATCCAGGGCGATGCCGCGACCTGCAAGCGTCTCTTAGATGCCCTTGCCGCGCAACGGCCATCGGTGATCGTCACGAGCAGCCACGGCAAGACCGGCCCCATCGGCAAGGCCGATGAGATGCGCTCGTCGCTGGGCCTGCCGGTCGACAACGACCGCGACACACTGTCGATCGAGACGCTGATCGACGCGTGGCAGTCCTCCGGCGCGGTGTGGTACGCCCAGGCGTGCTGCTCCGCGGGCAGCAACGATGGCACGTCCTACAAGGGCCTGCTCGAAGCCGGCTCTATGGGTGACAAGGTGACCCGCGCCGTAGGGGAGCTCGGCGCCGCGGTCGCGCCGTTGCCCACTGCGCTGCTGGGCGCGGAAAGGCCCTTGCGTGCCTTCGTCGGACACGTCGAGCCCACCTTCGACTGGACCTTGGTTCAGCAGGACACAGGCCAGTGGCTCACCGCGGGGCTGACCGAAGCGTTGTATCCGACCCTGTACCGCCGCAAGCCACTCGGCCTCGCCCTCGACGAGCACTACCGCGGAGTGGGGGAGCTGTACGCCAAGCTCAACAATGCGCTCGACGAGGTGGCGATGATGAAGGACGGAGCCCGTGACCGGGCAACCTACTACCGCCTCACCGCCACCGACCGGCAGAGCCTGGTTATCCTCGGCGACCCGACCGTGATGGTCCCGCCGCTGCTGAGTCAGGGTGGTTGACGTCCCAAGCTATGTGCCGCGCTCACAGGAGAAGAGCAACTAGCGGAGAAGGCGATGCCTATGACGGATGACGCACGTCAGTTGTTTCCGGCCGTTCTCTTCGCGCTCGCGGGACTGCTCATTGCGGCCGGCGTAACAGTGATCCTGTACTTGGGCGGGATGAAGGATGCTAAAGACATCACTGCGGTGGCCGGCGTCTTCACGGGAGTGACCGGTACTCTGGTCGGCACGCTTCTGGGTGTCCACGTGGGCACCGCCGGCAAGGCGAGGTTGAAGACTGAGCGTGATCAGGCCGTGAGAATGAAGGACATGGCCATGGGGAAGCTGTCCGCTACCGATCGGTCGGACCTTGAGGGTTCAAATCCGCCGGGAGCGGTGAATTTCGAACAGGGCTGAGCTGGGCTCGCCTGCCCGAGGACCGGTGCTGGGCCCCGACTGGCAATGCAGTCAGCAGCCTGGTGCGGCGGGCGATTGTCCAGAGCGCTGCAGATCGATGGACCGGGAGGTGGGCCGGGCGACGTCAGCCTTCCTCGAGCCACTTCCGGGCGGCGGCGACGAGGGCTGCGGCCCCGATGTCGAGGGTCGGCACGATCTCGGGCGCATACATCGGCGAGTGGTTCGACGGCAGCTCGAGCGTCCTGGCCGCGATCTCCTCCACCGTGGCTGCGCCCTCGAAGCGAGCCGGGTCGGCACCGCCCAGGATCCAGAAGACGCACGGTGCCCCGGCGGCCGTTGCAAGGACTCCCACGTCTTCGCTCCCGGTGACGAGGCCCGGGTCCACGACCATCCGGGAGACGGCCTCCAACGCAGGTTGGGTGAAGTCGACGGCATCCGGGTCGTTCACCACTGCCGGGAACGAGGCCCCGAGGGTGATCTCGGGGTCGCGCGGGGCACCGGCGGCTACGGCTTCACCGCGCACGATGCGTTCGATGGCGGCGAGCACGCGCGCGCGAACCTCTGCCCCGGTGGTGCGGATGCTCACTTGGAGCTCCGCACGGTCCGGGATGATGTTCGCGGCGGACCCTGCGTGCAGGCTGCCGACGGTGAGGACCGCCGTGTCGCTGCCGGCGAGCTCGCGGGACACGATGGTCTGCAGCCGCATCACCGTCGCGGCTGCCATCACGACGGGGTCCACCGAGGCCTCCGGGCGTGATCCGTGACCACCGCGTCCGTGCAGGACCACCGAGACAGTGTCCGCAGCCGCGAAGGCGGCGCCGTGACGCAAGCCGATGATCCCTGCCGGGAGAGGACCGACATGCTGCCCGAGTACGACGGCCGGCCGATCGAACCTCTCGAAGAGGCCGTCGTCGACCATGGCCTGTGCTCCGGCGCCCAGCTCCTCTGCCGGCTGCAAGACGGCCACGAGCGTCCCGGACCAGCTACTGGAGTCCGCTGACAGGACGGCACACGCGCCCAGCAGGCAGGTGACGTGCACGTCGTGTCCGCACGCATGCATGAGGGGCACCTCGGTGCCGGTGTCGGTGAGCGCGCGCCTCACGCTTGCGTAGGGCAGCCCGGTCTTCTCCTCAACCGGCAGGGCATCCATGTCCGCGCGCACCAGCACCAGCGGGCCATCCCCGTTGCGAAGCACACCCACGACACCGGTTCGGCCGACGCCGGTGGTCACGTCGAAACCTGACGCAGAGAGCTGGGCGGAGACCAGGTCGGCGGTGCGCGTCTCGTGGAACCCGAGCTCGGGGTTGGCGTGCAGATCGGTGTAGACCGCGGGCAGGTCGAGGGCACCGCCCATCAAGGGACCCATCCCCTGAGCCAAGCCTGCGGGCCCGCGATCGGTCAACCGACGACGCGCAGGAACCGACGTCGGCGGGTCCTCACGGTCGGAGTGGGATTCAGCCGTGCTGGCGGGGCAGGAGCATCACGGGCACAGGGGAGTTCCGGACGATCTTGGCGGCGTGGGAGCCCAGGTAGAACCGGCTCAGCGGGCCCGTGCTGGTGCCGACGACGAGCAGGTCGCCGTCGCTCCAGGTGACGTCGTTCAGCGCCTCGGCCCAGGAGCTCCCCTGTCCGAGGACGGTCTCCACCCGTGTCCCGATCGCGGTGCGTCCTTGCGTCGAGCCGCCGTCCGGGGTGGCCGAGGCCATCGCTGTGGCGATGTCGTCCTCGAGCCGCTTCCTCCACTCGTCGACGACCAGGTGCTCTGTGTCGGGCTCGAGCGAGCCGACGTACTCCGCCATCGGGCGGACGGCGAAGCAGACCACGCGCAGCCGCGCAGACACACCCTGTGCCGCCGCGGCTGCCCGGGTGATCAGTCCGCCGTCGTGGTCGGCGCGGCCGAACGCCACGCTCACCTGGAGGACCCGGCCGGCCCTGCCCTCGTGGAAGGCCCGCGGCGCCACGACGACCGGGAGCTCCGTGGCGTGCAGGATGCGCTCCGCCACGCCGCCGAGCATGACCCGTCCCAGCAGTCCGGTCGAGGAGGAGCCGAGGGCCACCGAGCTGACCGTCCGGTCCTTGATGACCTGCAGCAGACCCGCGGCGACGGACTCCGCCCTCAGCAGCAAGGCTTCGACGTGAGGGGACACGGTCCCCAAGAACGCGCGTGCGCGAGCAAGAGCCCTGTCCGCTCGTGCCTCCTGGTACGCCAGGTACTCCTTGTCGGCCTGGTACGGGTTCGGCGGCCAGGGCGCCGGTACGACGGCCACCACGAGCACGTCCTCGCCGGTCGAGCGGCTCAGCATCGCACCGAGGCGCAGGGCGGCGTCGTCCTTCTGCCCGGGCGCGAGTCCGATGAGGATCGTCATGGCCGCGACACTCAGACCGGAACGGTCTGGGGGTCGACGACCACGTGGGTCACCGGGAGGCGGTAGCTCTCCCGAGCACGGTCCACGAGGTCGAACCGCAGCCAGGCCGAGCGATCCTCGGGCAGGGTGCAGATCACCAGGCGGTCGGGCTTGAACCGCCCCACCGCGTCCTCGAGCGCCTTGAGCGGCTTGAAGCTCCCGAGCTCTCCGTCGGCATCGAGGTTCTCCGAGCGCAGCACGGTCAGGGTCCGGTCCAGCCGGTCCTGGGCGGCCTGGACCGTGGCGTCCCACATGTAGACGGCGCCTTCGTACATCGCCGTGCCGGTGTCGATCGGGTTGGCCGGCACACAGACGAAGTACTTCGCCCGGCCGGCCCGGTCGATGGACCGCAGCTCGTCGAGGAGCTCGCGACCTTCGACGGTCTCGTTGGCCAGCACGAGGACCCGGGAGGCCGGCGAGGTCGGTTCGGCGACGGGCACGGCCTCGGTCGGACGCCGCTCCGTGACCCGCTTGGTCACGAAGTACAGGATCACCACGATGGCCCAGGCGCCGAGGCTCTCCAGCAGCTGGGGCCGCGCGTCCGCGTCGAAGGCCATCTGAGCCAGGATCGCGAGGATGCCCACGGCGACGAAGATCGACAGGCCGGGGAACAGCCACATCTTCACCACCAGCTGGTCGGGGTCGGTACGGCGGCGCAGCACGATCTCCGAGATGCAGATCAGCACGTAGACGAACAGGATGACGGCGCCGGAGGAGTTCAGGAGGAACAGGAACACCTTGTCAGGTGAGATGGCCGCCGCGATCACGCACAGGAAGCCCACCACCGATGAAGCCAGGATCGCGCCCATCGGCACACCGGCGCGGTTCACCTGCATCAGCCCCAGCGGCGCCTCCCGCCGGGCGGCCAGCACGAACAGCATCCGTGACGAGGTGTACAGCCCGGAGTTGAGGCACGAGAGCACCGCGGTGAGGACGACCGCGTTCATGATGTCCGCCGCCCCCGGGATGTTCATCGCCTGGAAGGCTGCGACGTACGGCGAGGCGGCCAGCTGCTTGGAGTTCCACGGGACGATGCACACGACCAGGAACACCGAGCCGACGTAGAAGACCGCGATGCGTCCGATCACGGAGTTGGTCGACTTGCGGATCGCCTTGCCGGGGTCGGGTGACTCCGCGGCGGCGATCGTGGCGACCTCGGCACCGGTCATGGAGAAGATGACCACCAGGATCGCGGCGAAGATCGCCGGGACGCCCTGGGGGAAGAACCCCCCGTGTGCGGTGAGGTTGCTGAGGTCGAAGCCCTTGTTCGGCCAGGCCCCCACGACGTACAGGACGCCCATCAGCAGGAACAGCACGATGGCCGCGACCTTGATGCCGGCGAACCAGAACTCGAACTCGCCGAAGGAGCTCACGGAGAACAGGTTCGTGGCGGTCATCAGCGACATCAGCACCAGCGACGCCAGCCACAGGGGTATGCCGGGCGCCCAGAACTGGACCACCTTGGCGCCGGCGACCGCCTCGAAGCCGATGACGATCACCCAGAAGTACCAGTACAGCCACCCGACCGAGAAACCCGCCCAGCCGCCCAGCGCCGTGCGCGCGTAGTCCGCGAAGGACCCGGTCGAGGGGTTCGCCACGGCCATCTCACCGAGCATCCGCATGACCATGATGACCAGGAATCCGCTCAGCGCGTAGCTGATGAACGAGGGCGGGCCGGTCTCGGAGATCACCACCCCCGATCCCACGAAGAGACCGGCGCCGATCACCCCGCCCATCGCGATCATCGTCAAGTGTCTCTGCGAGAGACCCTTCTTGAGCTCAGCCGGGGGAACGCCCATGGCCATCTCCTCGTGAGCGAGGTAAAGGTTGAAGCACCTGGGCCGCTCGTAACCCTCGGCTGACAGAACATGCGCGTCCTCGCCAGCAATGC
>Ga0170475_107833526_pt1 | contig 12384 bp, 10 predicted proteins | sample Soicark_Litter_5_FD_111474 | JGI IMG/M metagenome (GOLD analysis project Ga0170475, IMG submission 111474) | Avena fatua rhizosphere microbial communities from Hopland, California, USA. Combined Assembly of 48 SPs | reverse complement strand
GGCAGGCAAGAGCCCTTTACGAGCAGGCTCTACAAGTTTGTGCCAAAGTCCGCTTCCGCCCTGAAGCAGCTATCGTCCGGCTTCATCTAGCCGAGTTCTTACTTAACCTCAATTCGGAAGAACAGACGGAGGCGCAGGAGCATCTCGACTTCGCGGTCACCGAGTTCCGCGCCATGAAGATGCAACCGTTCTTGGAACAAGCACTCCGTCACAAGGGATTGCTCCACGCGTAGAACGGCACAACATCTCGCCATCGTAGGTGGTCGGTGCGATGCCTTTTACTGGGGGAAGTGGACCAGGACCCTTCACAACGGATGGCCTCCTCACCGCGCGTCCTGGGCGCCAGCGCTCCACGACCGTCCACACCAGATGATCTTCGCCTGACGGCCCTGTGAATTGAGGATCATGTATTCTGAATCGGGATCGCGCATGAAATGAGGCTGGTTCGCGACGCGCACACGCCTGTGGCGAACTCTCGCCACGGGCAAGGCAGCCTGCTTTAGACGGGGAGGCGTAGTGATGGGGGACAAGGGCACTGGCACCGGCAAAAAAGACAAGAAGGACAAAAAGCCGAAATCCCAAAAGGCGGGCAACCGACCGCACGAGCAACGCGAAGCAGCCACAAAAGCGCCTCGCTGAGCCAACACTTCGCCCCGCCATTCCAGCGCACGCATGAGCAATTGCTGTGCCTCGCCGCGAGCTTGTGGGCAGGGTTGATCAGGCTGGTGCTAAGCCGGCGTGGGACAGCTGTTATCAGACCCAGGATTTCGCCCGCCATCGCACGAGTGGTACCGCCGCGTTGACTTTTGGCCATCACCCATCACCCATCACCCCGTTCCGTAAGGGTGGCGGGCGATTAGTGGTCCCATTAGCGTTTAGCTATGCGACGGTGGCGGGCTCGCGGACGAGCTTGTTGCTGCCCCGCTCGCGGCGGAAGGTGATCATCGGCTCGTTCTTGGCCGGGTCGCGGATCACGCCCATTGGGTCCTCGCCGCGCTCAACCTTCTGGATGTTCTCCCAGATCAGGTTGTGGTATAGGATCACCCCCTGGTCCGACGTCACGAGGTGCTCGTTCTCGCGGTCGCTGACCGCGCCCTGGCCGATCCAGGCCATCTCATCCTGATAGATGATGCCCGGGGCGTCCACGAGGCCCAGATCCGTGTAGCCGACTTCTTGCCACTCGAGGGGAATCGACTCTTGAACGGCCTCGCCGGGCTGAACGGGCTTGTTCTGGAGCAGGATGTGCAGGGTATTGGTGTCGTCCATTGGCACCCGGATCTGGTAGCTGTAGCCGTCGCCCGGGCCCACGCACAGGATGTACGGGAAGATCAGGGGATGGCCGACGGTCCAATCGTCGGAATCCTCGGGATCGCCTTCGATCAAGCGACGCTTGTAGAAGCCATACTCAAATACGTCGAAGGCGATCTTCTTATGTCCGGGCGCCCTTAGCCGGGTGGGGAAGCCGTGCCTCTGCCCATAGTAGTCGCCGTAGTGGCCATGGAGGTGCTCGAAGTGGACGGGATCGGCTGAGTTGTCCATGCATTGGACCCAGTTGCAGGGGAGTTTCTTGAAGATCAGCTTTCGATTCAGATCATCGCGAACCAGGGCTTCCCAGCGCGGAAGCAGCGGAACTGGCGTGGGGCCGAGGTAGGCCCAGATCAATCCACCCAGAGCCTGGACCGGGTACGCGGTGATTTTGAGCGGGAGGCACGCCGGCTCGAAGGGCATGTCCACGACCTGGCCTTCGCTGTTGTAGACCCAACCGTGGTAGGCGCAACGAAGGCCGTTGCTCTGAGGGATGCCGTAGGCGAGGGAGATGCCGCGATGGGCGCAGCGCTGCGTGACCAGACCGAGCTTGCCGGATTCGTCCCGGAATAGGATCAGGTCCTCGCCAAGCAGCCGCACCGGTCGGACCGGATCTTCGTCCAACTCGCTCACCGCGCTGATGGGCCACCAGTAGCGGCGCAGCCAGCGGCCGGTAGCCGTTTCGGGCGCCGTCTGGGTCAGCAGCTCATTCTGCTCTTTGGTCAGCATCCGGGCATCTCCTGCTCTGGTTGTAGCTGTACGAATTGTGCGGAGTTTTGCATAGAGTACGCCGGAGCCGGCTGGCGTGGCAATCGCGCCCGACTCTGATTAGACTATTCGACGCAGAAACTGTTTTGACTATGGGGGATGCGGATGACCCAGACCGAGACGGATCAAAATCGCCACTATCCCGACGCCATTCGGGAGGCGGAGGCTTATAAGTCGCCGTACGAGCGATGGAAGGAAGACCAGGGAATTCCGACCCTCACCGGCTACTACGTTCCCAACTGCTACACCCAGGAGCTGGTCCCCTGGAAGGAGCGGGGCGGCTCCGGCATCTTCGTCAATCTCGAAGGCACCGGAGGCTTCAACGACACGTACCTTTTCGAGCTCGCTCCCACCGAATCATCCAAGCCGATTCGTCACATCTATGATGAGCTCGTCTTTATTTTGAAGGGCCAGGGCACAACCACGGTCTGGGTGGATGGCAAGCCGAAGCAGACGTTCGAGTGGCGGGAGCGTAGCTACTTCGCGATCCCGCCGAATGCCTTCTACCAGCACCACAACCTGTCGGGCACTGACCCGGCCCGCTACGTGGCGATGACTGCAGCCCCCCGCGTTATCGACACGTTCAAGGACCTGGACTTCGTGTTTAACAATCCCTGGGTATTCGACGAGCGCTTCAACGGTGAGGATGGCTACTTCAAGGAGAGCGAGCGCAAGAACAAGGGCCCCTGGCTCACCAACTTTGTGGCCGACGTGACCGCCAGCACACCAAAGCCGGGCGCGGTGACGCGGGAGGGGCGAGGCGGCGGCACGGTCGCAACCGTCTTCAATATGGTCAACAGCACCGTTCGCTCCCACAGCCAGGCCTGGCCGACCGGCACCCACTCAACGTTCCACCGTCACGGCCCTGGCATCCACGTGCTCCTGCTGCGCGGCGGCGGCTACTCGCTGATGGGCAAGGACTACAAGGAGCTTGAGCGGATCGATTGGGGACCCGGCGCGATGTTCGTCCCGCCCGAGATGTGGTTCCACGCGCATTTCAATACGAGTGTGGACCCCGCCCTCTTCCTGGCCATCGGTTGGGGCAGCGATAAGCCGAAGTCGGGTGGCCGCTCGTACGTCTACAAGCCGGTCAGCGAGGGCGGCGACCAGATGACGTACGACGATGAGGATGCCGCCATCCACGCGCAGTTCGAGAAGGAGCTGGCCGCGAACGGTGTGAAGTGCCAGATGGGCGAGATCCACCCGTACTGCACCCAGAAGTAGCTAGCAGGGCAGGGGCGGGGCGCGGTCGAGGACGCGGTCGACGTAGTTGGATGCACCCGAGCTCTGAGGGCGCTCGCTGGGGTCGACCCGGACCCACTTCGCGGTGCCCGTGCCCGTCTGCTCGTCGACCGCGAGGTCGAGCAGGTTCACTACCGGGTCCCGGGCGAGCTTGTACTCGTGAAGGGGCAGGCCCATGTCATCGGAGCCGCCTGCGCCGTTGTAGAGGCGAACGGCATCACGCTCTCGCTCCAGCAAGTTGCAGCGGAGATTGCCTGAAGAGAAATCGGGGACAGACACGCTCTTCAGTTTTGGCTGGCCGGCCACTTCGCGAGACGCATTGAAGGCCTCCACGGCGGCCGCGAATTCAGGACTCCGGGACACGGCCCCTGGCCAGTTCCGGGCGTTCGCGTAGGCTCTCTGGAGGACGTCGCTGCCGGCGTCGGCGTTGCGCTTCCAGCTCCAAATTTCGTCGTCAGCAGGGGCCGGATTGGTGATCTGCATAAAGCCGACCCCTCGGTATCCGTCGGTGCTCCACTTCGGGTAGCCGTCGTCGCCGAATTGATCCAGGCCGCTTTCGGCCGCGCCGATCCGCCAGAGGGTGAAAAAGCTGCTGGGGAACTGACCGGATAGGTACGAGAGGAGAGCGGACCGCGACGGGTTTGTTCCGAGAATAGGAACCGTGGTCCGACCCGTGTACACCACCCCATTGATATGGGTGATGGCCGTTAGTGAGAGCGTTCCACCTCGCACCACATTGCCGAAGTCGGGCGTAAACGGCTCGGATCCCTCAGAGATCTTCGGCGGCCACCGATACGAGATGTTCGTGTAGGGGCCGTTTGGGCTGTAGTCGGACGGGTTGTAGTCAATCTCGGTGGTCCAGATCCACACCAGGTCATCGGTAATCTGATCGGGCGTTCCCTTCACTACGGGAACGGCGCTGACGTTCGTCGGCATGTTGGCTTGCTCGTTGATCCAGTACCGCTCCTCGCTGAAGGCGATGTCGATGCTGATCTCGGGGGAGGGCTCGGGGTTCTTCAAGCCCAGGACCGCGACGGGCTCGCCGACGACAAATGGGGCGCGAGTGGGCACCCGCCGCACAGCCGTGGGCGGAGGCACGATGGCCGTCTGGAAGGCGCCCCTGGGGGGCGGGGTCGCGGTCGGTGGGAGCGGCGAGCTGATCGGAGATTGGGTCGGCGTGCTCGTCGGCCGAGGTGTTGGTGAAGAGGTTGGAGTCGGCGACGGAGTACCGGTAGGATCGACGAAGAATGAGGAGGGGGGGAGAATCAGGGCCTCAGCCGATGGAGCATCGCCCCCGAGCTGAACAGTGGCGACCACGCCCAACAGCACCAGAGCAGGGAAGAGGGCCCGCACTCCCAGGAATGCTCGCAAATGACCCCTAAATACCCAGTAGCCGCGCCGCGTTTCCGCCCAGAATCGCCTCGCGTTCCTTCACCGATAGGGGCAGATTTCGTACCAGATCGACGGTTCGGCTCACAGGGACGTGGACTGGGGGAAAATCGGTCCCCATCACCACGTGGTCGGTTCCCACGGTCCCGGTGCAGCAGAGCACGGCTGGCGGGTGGAAGCCCATGGTGTCCAAATAGAGCCGTCGGATGTAGTCGGAGGGTGGAGCGGTCAATACGTCGGGCTCCCAGGGACCAAATGAATCGTCCTCGCGGAGCTCGTAGCCAAAGTCGAGCCGGCCGGGAAGCAGCGAGATCGCCCCGCCCATATGAGCAAGCACGAACTTCAAATCAGGGAAGCGCTCGAAGCCGCCCATCAAGATGAAGCGAACCAGGCTTAGCGCAGTATCAAACGGCCGGCCGACCATCTCCGCGAGGCGGAAGATCTCCATCTTCTCAGCACCAATCGTGACTCTCGGCGGATGGACGAAAAGAGGCACGCCGAGTCGGGTGACCAGCTCGAAGAACGGAACCGCGCGGGGAGAGTCGAGGTATTCGCCATCGACGCTCGAGTTGACCATGATTCCCTTGAGGCCGAGCTGCGTGATCGCCCGCTCAGTCTCTTGCAGGAACTCGTCTCCTTCGAACGGGATGGCGGAAGCCAGTCCGAGCAGCCGGCCCGGGTGGCGACTCGTCATCTCGGCCGCGAACTCGTTGTAGCGCCGCACCGCCTCGATCGCCGAGTACTGCTGGGGTACCCGGATCCAGTTGTTGCCGAAAACGGCAATATCGACGCCGCCCCGCTGCTGCTCCTCCATGGTCTCCTGATGCTGGAACATCGAGGAGGGCGCAGTCGGAGCCCCCCAATCGACGGGACCGAGGTGGCAGTGGCAGTCGATGACGCGGACGGAGTGGGGTCCGAGCAATACACTCACGTCGACCAGTTTAGTACGAATTCGTTCCTAGCGGCTACCGGCAGCGTGCGTGAACGTGCTTACAAGTTAGCTACGACCTGGTCTTTTGTGATGGCTTTAACTGTGCTGAGGCCAACGGCTGGCCGATAGTGGTGATATAGAATGCACTCATTCCGCCGCCTGACTGGTCCTTCTTCTCGCCACTACCTGAGAGAGCGCGAAAATGCATCTGACGCTTCGTGTCCGCCTCGGCCTCGTGCTCCCGATCGTGGCTCTCCTGCTCTCCTTGCTGGCAACGCTTCTGGTTGCCCGCCTGGGTGGTCAGTTGCTCGAGTCGAGCGTGGGCAACTCAACCGGACTGGTTGCCGGCATGACGTCCGACGAGGTCGAGCGGATGCTCTTCGAGCAGTATCGCGAGCTGACCCTCGTGGGTGGGCTGCTCGGAGACGGGTCCCAGGGACCGAACGCCCAGCGTGAGCTATTGCAGCTCGTGCAGTCCCGGGACACGGACTATGCCTGGATCGGAATCGCGGCTACCGATGGCCGTGTGCTTGTTGGAACCGGCGGATATCTGGAAGGCCAACGGGTAACCGATCGTGCCTGGTTCACCCGGGGCCTGCGTGAAGGAAACGTGGGCGACCTCCACGAGGACCCGCAGCTCGCACAAGCTCGTCCTGGCCAGACCGGCGATCTCCAGCGGTTCGTGGATGTGGGGGTGCCGCTGACCGATGGGGCGGGAAACGCCTGGGGCGTGCTGGGTGCGAGTCTCAATCTGGGATGGGCCCGGACGGCCGAGGACACGTTGTCACGGTCGGCAGCCGGGGCTCCTCGGCGGGAGCTCGTGGTGGCCAGCCCCAGTGGCGAGGTGTTGTTTGCTCCCGGCGACGCGCAGAGCCTGGTAGGCATGACTCTGCAGGGGGAGAGCGTAAACGAGTCCAAGGCCGGCCATGCTGGGTACTCGGTCGAAAAGTGGCCGGATGGGAAAACCTACCTCGTGGGGTACGCTCCGATGCCGGGGACACACCAGGTAGCGGCACCAAACTGGCTCATCCTCGTCCGTCAGCCGGCGGACGCGGCGCAGGCTCCGGTTCAGGGTCTGCAGCTCCAGATCATCTTGGTTGGGGTTCTGGCCGGGGTGGTTTTCGCCGGCATCGGTTGGGTGCTGGCCGGCCGGGTGGCCGGCCCGCTGGGCGCCATTGCCGACGCGGCCAGACGCATCGAGGCCGGCGAGCGAGGGACGCCCATCCCGCAAATCTCGGGGAACGACGAGATCGCGGTTCTGGCCGACTCGCTCGGCAAGCTCATGAACTCTCTGGTTACGCGAGAACGCGCGCTGGAAGGGCTCACTCAACAGCTCGAGCGGCGGGTCGAAGAGCGAACGATGGAGTTATCCACGGCGAACGAGCGGCTGGAGACACTCTCGGGCACCGATGGATTGACCGGCCTGTCGAACCGGCGTCAGTTCAACGAAGTGCTGGAGCGAGAGTGGCAACGCGCCCAGCGGCACAGAATACCGGTCTCGCTGATCCTCGGCGACATTGACCATTTCAAACTCTACAACGACACCTACGGCCACCAGCAGGGCGATGAATGCTTGCGGCGGGTGTCCGCCGCCCTGGCTCAGACCATTGCTCGCGGAAGCGATCTCGCTGCCCGTTACGGCGGTGAGGAGTTCGCGGTAATCCTGACTCATACCGACGCGGATGGAGCAATGCACGCAGCGCGACGGCTGCTCGGAACCATCCGCGCCTACAAAATTCCCCACTCAGCGTCGCTCGTCACGGACCATGTCACGGTGAGCCTGGGCGTGGCGAGCATTATTCCCGATCCAGAAAGCAGCCTCGGCCCCGCTGATCTCATCCGTCTGGCCGACACCGCGCTCTACCAGGCGAAAGATCAGGGGCGCGACCGCGCGGTGGCTGCCGTGGATGACGCCGGGGAGATCAATATGGCGGACTCGGTCGGATGATCTATGTCTTTTAACGGGAACGGGTCGCCCCTGGGCCGATTCGGCAAAGCAGTCCAGATAGCGGTCTCCCGGGGTTTGTCCGGCCGCGATCGTCGACGTCTGCTAAACGTCGGGGGTGAGGACCGTTACCGGACACTTATCGAGCGGGCAGTCGGCGGCCTGCTGCTGGCGGAGGCGGATGGGACCATTCGCTACGCCGGTCCAGCCACCGAGGAAATTCTTGGCTACTCGCCCGATGAGCTGACCGGCCGCAACACCTTCGATCTGGTTTACCCCGAAGACGTTGGGCGCATCCAGACCGCGGTAGGAGCCATCGTGAAGGGCGATAGCCCCGCCGCCTACGAGTATGTTCGAGCGGCTCATAGTGGGGGCGGCTGGCGCTGGCTCGCGGTCTCCGCCCGCAATCTGCTCCCCACCCCGAGGTGGGCGCCATCGTCTACACGTTCCATGACGTGAGCACCCAGAAGCAGCTGGACGAAGACCAGGCCACTGAACGATTGCTGTACGACAAACTGACCGGCTTGCCGAACCGGGCGCTTCTGGAGGATCGGACGGAGCGGGCGATTCTCTTCGCCGCCCGCGCAAATGAGCCGCTCGGCGTGCTCCTCCTCAATATCGATCGGTTCAAGGACGTGAACGACGCGCTCGGGCACACCGTAGGCGACGCAGTTATTGTGATGGTCGCCGAACGGCTAAAGACGGCGCTCCGAGCATCCGACACGTTCGCGCGGCTGATCGGTGACGAGTTTGTCGCCCTGCTCCGATGTAGCGATGAGGAAAGCGCCCTTCTGGTGGCTTCACGTATCGAGGCTGCGCTCGAGGAGCCTTTTGTGGTGGACCGGCAGCCGATTGCCCTCAGCGCGAGCATGGGAATTTCGTTCTACCCGGACCACGGCACCAACGGCGGAGATCTCCTCCAACATGCCGATGTCGCGCTCCAAAATGCCCGCCTGCTCAATACGCCGTGCGCACTGTACCGGTCCGAGGAAGACGAGCACACGGCCCGGCGACTCGGTCTCCGGGCAGAGCTGCGCGATGCAATCGAGCAGGATCTTCTCTTCCAGTACTACCAGCCGAAGCGGACGCTGGCCACCGGTCGGGTGGAGGAGGTGGAGGCGCTGGTGCGCTGGTCGCATCCTGCCCACGGGTTTGTTCCGCCCTCGGAATTCATCCCGGTGGCCGAGCGCTGGAACGCAATTAAACCACTCACCCTCTGGGCGCTCCGGACCGGAATTCGGCAGTCGGCGGCCTGGACCGCCGCCGGGTTGGATCTTGCAGTCAGCGTAAATCTCTCGGCCCGGGACCTCCACGACCGCGACCTGCCCGGGGCAGTGAGCGATCTTCTGTCGGCGAGCACCGTGGACCCTCGGCATCTCGTCGTCGAGGTGACCGAAAGCATGTTGATGGTCGACCCCGACCGCGCCCGCTTTGTGCTGGACCAGCTTCGGGCGCTCGGGATTCGAATTTCCATCGACGACTTCGGGACTGGGTACTCGTCACTAGCCTATCTCTCGCGACTCCCACTGGATGAGTTGAAGATAGATACGTCCTTTGTTGTAGGAATGGAGCAGTCGGAGCACAATCAGCTCATCGTGTCGGCCACGATCGACCTTGGCCATCGGCTTGGACTTACCGTGACCGCGGAGGGCGTCGAAACCGAAAGCACGCTGAATATGCTCGACGCGATGCACTGTGATCTTGTGCAGGGGTACTACGTATCGGCGCCAATGACCGCCGACGACCTGACTCGCTGGATGTACCGGGATGGAGAACAGGGATGACCGCTCATCTGGCTTACCGATTGGTCGGAGCTACCGTCCTTCTGGCGGTGCTGGCGTCCGCTTGTTCGCCCTCGGGCCCGGCGAATCCCAACTCGAGCTCAGTGGACCAGCAGCCGAGCGCATCCCGCAAGGTGTTGAACCTGGCGCTAAACACCGTCATCGACGGCTTTTCGGTGGCGGCCAGCAGCACCACCTCCGGCGGAGGCCTCTCCTACATCGAGATCCATTCGCAAGCGTTGTTCACCGCTGATAAAACGACCGGTCGCCCGATTCCGCGCCTGGTATCCGAGCTGCCGACGCTCCAAAATGGCGGGCTTGCGCTCTCGCCAGACGGCAAGATGGTTGCCACCTATAAGCTGCGACCGGATGTGAAGTGGGCCGACGGCGTTCCATTCACGTCCCAGGACCTGTTGTTCACCTACAAGACGGTGACAGACCCCAACATTCCGATTATCGATACCGGTCCATCGAAACTTATGGAGTCGGTGAGTGCGCCCGACGACCACACCTTTGTCATCACCTGGGGCGAGCCCTACTACATGGCGGACGCGATCGGTCTGCGCGCGTTCTGGCCGCTTCCAGCCCACCTTCTCGCAGACCAGTACACCAACCTGGTTGAGAACCAGAAGGATGCCAACGCCTTCCTTGCCCTTCCTTATTGGAGCAGCGACTACGTCCATATCGGTCCATTCAAGCTCGCCGTGTTCACACCCCAGGTCGAGGCCGCGTTCGACGTCGTCCCTGACTATTTCCTGGGTCGGCCAAAGGTCGATCGGATCGTGGTCAAGCAGTACAGCGACGCCGGAACGATTGTGGCTGGTCTGCTCGCGGGCGCGATCGACCTTACGGTCGACGGCGTGATTCAGCCGGAGCAGGCGCTGGAGCTTAAGCGCCGCTGGGACGCCGATAACGGAGGCAAGGTCTACTTCGGGGTCGGTACCACCCAGTTCGTGAGCATCCAATTCGATAGCAGCGTGCCCGGCTACCAGACGGCGCTCCTCGATAAACGGGTGCGCCAGGGCCTCTACCACGCAATCGATCGCGAGGCCTACTCGGACACCGTCGCGGGCGGGATTCCGAATACCGTGGCGAATGCCATGCTCCCTTCGGACGATCCACTCTACTCGTACGTGAAGGACGCCTGGAACGTGCGCTACCCGTTTGATGTCTCGCGAGCGGAGTCGACTCTCGAGCAAGCAGGCTGGCGCCGAGGCCCGGACGGGGTGTTGACGAACGGCGCAGACCGTCTACACGTCGAAACCCGGGCCACCGTGGACAACGAGGCTCGGGCGTCGATCATCGGCGACATGTGGAAGCGGGTGGGCGTCGATACGGAGATCGTGATGGTTCCGGCGGTGCGGGTGCGAGATCGCGAGTATCGACAGCAGTTCCCCGGCGGAGAGATCACCGCCCGGGGCAGCCACGACGCGATCCTGACCCGGCTGGAATGCAGCGAGCAGCCCACGCCCCAGAACCGCTTCAGCGGGAACAATCGGGGTCACTGGTGCACGCCTGATTACGAGCGACTGGTGACCCAGTACCGCACCAATCTAAACGAGGATGGCCGCGGCCAAGCCTTCAAGGGCATACAGGACCTGGTTCTGGAAGAGCTCCCGATCCTGCTTTTGAATACCGCCGTCTCGCCGGTGGTCGCGCGGAAAGGCGTGACAGCGTTCGAGGATGATTTTCCGGGCGGCTCGGAGGCGGGACGCATCTATGGTACCTACAGCCGAAATGCGCACGAATGGGACATTCGAGGCTGACCCGAGCCCGGCTTCCCTTGCAGCCGTGACCATGCGATGTTACGCTGGCCCTACTGTTTCTTGTGAAAAGAGGAGTCTGAAATGACCGAGACCTTGGAACGAACGACGAGCGAAGCCGCAACTGATGAGCGCAGCCCAATCAACATTCGTAAGCTCGGCCACGTAGTGTTCCGGGTCCGGGATATCGAACGGTCCACCCGGTTCTACACGGAGATTTTGAACTTCCGGGTCTCCGATGTGAACGAACAGGGAATGGTTTTCTTCAACGCGTGCGGAGATCACCACACTATCGCGATTGCACCGGCCGCGGCCGGCGCCGCCGCGGAACAGCCGGCCAAGTCAGAGCTGGGCCTCTCCCACTTCGCCATGGAAGTGACGAGCCTCGACGAGCTATTCGAGATTCGCGAATTCCTCCAGCGCAAGGGCGTAAAGATTACCTTCGAAGGGCGCAAGGGCGCTGGCTCGAACGTCGGGGTTGAGTTCCTCGATCCGGACGGCTACCAGCTGGAGCTGTACTGCGCCATGGACCAGATCGGGCGCGACAACCGAGCGCGTCCCTCGGATCAGTGGCACCGGGTGAAGAGCCTCGAGGATGCCCGCGACCACCCCCTGTCGGTGACCTGGTAGCCAACAAATCACCCGCGACTCCCTGCCGCCCGTCGGTGGGGTGCTGTATTCTCCAGGACGTTAAGCGCTACCAGTTGGTGGCGACAAGAGTAGGAGTTCAGATGGCCGTTAAGCCTCGAATGAAGATGCTGGCGAGCGAGATCTCGCACATGCCGCTGCTCACGGTGTGGCGCGATTCGGGTGTGACGAAGAAGCATGGCTTCGATCTCGAGCTGGCGGTGGCAAATTTTGAGCTCGCCGGCCAGGGTCTCATCCCGATGAGCGAGCGGGCTCCCCGACTCCTCGACGGAACGTACGACTTTCTGAGCGGGCTTCACCACGAGCCTTATTACTATCGGGCCCGCGGAGACAAGCGGTTCGCCTATCTGGCCCAGGCCCAGAATGACTGGGACGATCGCATGATCGCGGGCGACAAGATCAAGACGGCGGCGGATCTTACCGGGAAGAAGGTGCTCGTCACCACCAAGGCGCCCTGCGTCTATGGAAACATGCGCCACTCGCTCGAGTTGGGAGGGGCCGACCTGAGCAAGGTCGAGTTCATTGTCCCCGAGGGCAAGGGCGGCGGCGGCCGCAAAGCGGCGGTTGAGATGGTCGCCAGGGGCGAGGTCGACGCGGCCGCGGTCGACGTGC
>Ga0170475_108376819_pt1 | contig 12391 bp, 14 predicted proteins | sample Soicark_Litter_5_FD_111474 | JGI IMG/M metagenome (GOLD analysis project Ga0170475, IMG submission 111474) | Avena fatua rhizosphere microbial communities from Hopland, California, USA. Combined Assembly of 48 SPs | reverse complement strand
TTCGAGAGCGCCTGGGTGAAATGCTCCTACCCAAACAACGGCGGGGGCGTGAATGCCCCCGCATTGTGAAAAGCCTGCCCGTACGTTACCCAATTAAGAGGGTTAGAACTGCTAAGTGAACGGTATTACCGCTTAGCGGCGTTTTTTTATCAATCAAACAACCCTGCTCAGCGTTTCTTGCGGCGCTCGGAAACCGCAGCAGCCAGCTTGCGCAGCACCACTTCCGTATCTTCCCAGCCGATGCAGGCATCGGTGATGCTCTGACCATACTTGAGCGTCTTGCCGTCCACCAGATCCTGGCGGCCTTCGTGGATATGGCTCTCCACCATCACGCCGAAGATCGCCTGATTACCGGCGCTGATCTGGCCGGCCACGTCATCGGTGACTTCCATCTGCTTGCGGAAGTCCTTGCTGCAGTTGGCATGACTGAAATCAACCATGACTTTTTCCGCCAGACTGGCTTTCGCGAGATCATGCACCGCACCGCCGACATGCTCGGCACTGTAGTTAGGCGTCTTGCCGCCGCGCAGGATCACGTGGCAATCCGGGTTGCCGCCCGTCGAGACAATGGCGGAATGGCCGAACTTGGTCACCGACAGGAAGTGATGCGGCACGCTGGCGGCGCGGATGGCGTCGATGGCGATCTTCAGGTTGCCGTCGGTGCCGTTCTTGAAACCAACCGGGCAGGACAGGCCGGAAGCCAATTCCCGGTGCACCTGCGATTCGGTGGTGCGCGCGCCGATGGCACCCCAGGAGATCAAGTCCGCAATGTATTGCGGGGTGATCATGTCCAGGAACTCCGTGGCGGCCGGCAGGCCCATGTCGTTCAGGTCCAGCAGCAGCTTGCGCGCCTTGCGCAGGCCGTTGTTGATATCGAAGCTGCCGTCCAGGTGCGGGTCGTTGATCAAGCCTTTCCAACCCACCGTGGTGCGCGGCTTCTCAAAATAGACGCGCATCACCACCACCAGGTCGCGCGCCAGTTCTTCATGCATGGCCAGCAGGCGGCGGCCATAGTCGAGGGCCAGGTCGCTGTCGTGGATGGAGCAGGGGCCGATCACCACCAGCAGGCGGTCATCTTCGCCGGTCAGGATGCGGTGTATGGATTGGCGGGCCTGGAAAGTCGTCGTCGTCGCCACTTCCGTCACCGGATATTTTTCCAGTGCAGCGATGGGCGGCAAGAGCTCTTTGATTTCCTTGATGCGAACGTCGTCTGTCTGGAACAGCATGATGGTGGCTTGTCAAAGTTGAGTGGAGACGGGAAGGTTAGCGTTAGCGGGGCGGCTAGGCAAATAACTTCCATATATGGTGGCGATAGCGCGCCGGCCAGTGGGCTAGCGATATGCGTAAATGCACGCGCTGGACGGGCAGTCTACCCGGCAGGTAGACAGCAGAGCGCATCCACGCCCACTGCAGCAGGCGTGCGAGCGTGGGCGGCAGTGCTGCATGCCCGCGAGCCGGGCGCAGATCAATCCGCGTACTGTTTCTTCATCCGCTCGCGGCGCTCTTGCGCCTCGATGGTGAGCGAAGCCGTGGGGCGCGCGATCAAACGCGCCAGGCCGATAGGCTCGCCCGTATCTTCACAGTAGCCGTATTCGCCATCGTCGATCTTGCGCAGGGTCGAGTCGATTTTCATCAGCAGCTTGCGCTCACGGTCACGCGTGCGCAGCTCCAGCGCGTACTCTTCTTCGAGCGTAGCGCGGTCTGCCGGGTCGGGCGTGGCTTCCTGCTCCTGCAAATGCGCGCTGGTCGCCGCCGCATTGTTGAGCATTTCCTGTTTCATATCGAGCAGGCGCTGCCTAAAGAAAGCGAGGTGATCCTCGTTCATGTAGTCGTCGCCCCGCCAGTTCAGAAGGTCTTGATCACTCAGTTTGTTTGCCATAATCCTGCTTCTCTGCACTGGTTAACGGTTGGTCGGGAAGTTATCCAGGCCAAATGACCTTTGATGCGGAGCGCGAGCATACTGAGGCGCATGGGCAATTGCAACCGAAATAGTTGCCCGGCGCCCAAGGCTCACGAAAAACGCGGACTGCGTCGCTTCCCAGCAAGCCAAAACGCTGATTTTCCAAGGCAAACACCATAAGCATGGCGCTTTCCCTGGCCGCCCGCTGCCGTATCGCCACGGCCCGCAGCATGCCTGCACTCCCTAAACAGGAGCTGTATGCCAGCCCCCTTCCCCTGCCAAAAAAAGCACAAAGCCGAGCATTGCCCGGCTTTCATTCTCGACTGCTATTTGCCAACAGCGACTGCACGCACAGCGTCAAATCCACCTTGCCAGCAGCTTGCGCAGGCATGAGGACGGCCCCCCACACACCTCCCGGCCCTGCCTCGGCAAACCGGCGTAGCGCAGCACCTTTATCTCTTGCTGCAACTGTCGACGCCGCTGCACGCAACAAAGGGGCAAACAAAGCCCATAGCAGCGAAATGCCATAGGCGGTGGACCAGCAATTCCGTGAGTAGTTCATGCGCCATTCGTCTCCACGCCATCGATCTTGGTTTATTTGATCTTTTTCCGCTGGGCGGGTGGCTTTACAAAGCAATTTGAAAACGCTTCAGTTTCAATGATTTTATGCCGACGCATCGGCAAGTGCAATTGCGCATCAGCGATTCCTTACACAACCCGGCGACGTGCTACACTGCGCGGCGTCTTGTTGGACGTAAAACCCAAGCCCGATAGGCTATGCCTCGCAAACATCCGCCCCCATGTCCAGCACGCTGAAACCCTTCGCCGATCCTGCTACCCGCGTCTTTTCCTTCACGGTACTCATTTCCGTGATGGTGCATGCCTTCCTGATCCTGGGCGTGGGCTTCAAGCTGCCCGACCCCAGCAAGCTGTTCAATCGTGCGCAACTGGATATCGTGCTGGTGAATGCGCACTCGAAGACGGCGCCCGCAAAGGCAAGCGCACTTGCACAGGCAAATCTTGACGGAGGTGGAAATACCGACCTTCTAAACCAGCGCATCAGCACGCCGCTACCGTCCGACGACATAAGCAACGCTAGCAACCAGTTAGTACAGGAAAGCGTGCGCCGACAAAATCTCGAGCTGCAACAACAGAAATTGATGTCGGCACTTAAAGACGCACCTAAGCTATCAGCCCTGGAAGAACAGTTAAAAACTAGCGACACTGCTAACGGAATAAACACTGACGACAAGCAACATGCCAGTGAAATTGCGCGATTGCAAGGTGAGATAGCCCGTGATTTGCACGATCAGGAGTCGCGGCCACACAAGGCTTTCGTGGCAGGAAAGTCCAAGGTGCTGGCAGAAGCACGCTATATCGAGGATTGGCGCACCCGTATCGAACGCGTCGGCAACCTGAACTTCCCCATAGGCGCCAACGGAAAACGCCTCTATGGCAATCTTCAGGTAATGGTAGGCATACATGCAGATGGCTCTCTGGCAGAAGTAACGATAGAGCGCTCATCTGGCAACAAGATATTGGATGAGGCCGCAAAACGGATCGTTCGCATGTCCACCCCATTTTCGTCGCTGCCCAAAGGCATAGTCGATAGAGATGGGAAGCCGGCAGACATACTCTATATAGTGAGGGCTTGGATCTTCTCAAGCACTGACAATAACTTGAATCAAGCAACCAACGATTGAGCTGGTCATCACCAAAGGCTTCGGCAAGGAACTGGCGCATTCATACTAGATGCGTTCGTCCTGAGCCTGTCGAAGGGCAAGTGCAGAGAGCTGAGGTATCCGATTTCGCTATTTCTGCCCACTTATATGCCAAGTAAATTCTCGCAGCCATTTGGCATGCGACAAGATGGAAACAGCGAGCGCTGACGCCCCCGCTCTCCGCACTCGCCCTTCGACAGGCTCAGGACGAACGGGTCTAGGGGGAGCGTATTCCGTTCCTTATTCACGCCTTTGGGCGATTTTTCGCCATGATGCACAACTCAGGACAACGAGCAGGTTTTCTCAAATACTCATGCCGGCTGAGTGCTCAATGTGATGAAAAATCGTTCATGATTAAGTTCAACGGCATAAACAAGGCCCTGCTGAATCTCATGACTGTATGCCTACTCCTGCCGACGGCCATGGCCGAAGACAATGCTCGCTGGCCAGCCCGAGAAAACAATCTGTATTCAACAAGACCCCGCAAGGCATTTATCGCAGGGCGAGCCAAAACGGAATCCACTGCCCGCTATCTCGAAAACTTTAGAGCCCGCCTGGAGCAAGTAGGCAATCAGCACTTCCCCACTGATGCACAAGGGCGTCGCCATTACGGCTCCCTGCAGGTGACAGTAGGCATACGCCGTGACGGCACGCTGGACGACGTGATGGTGGAAAGCTCGTCCGGGGACAAGGTAGTGGATGACGCAATAGGAAAAATCGTGCGGCTTGCTGCGCCATTTGCAGCGCTACCCGCCAGCATAGGGGACATTACAGGTAAACCTGCGGACATCCTCTACATCACGCGCACATGGACATTTTCACCGGATGATAAAAACGTCCCGGCTCAAGGCGATCAAGCGATCGCCATCGACCTCTGCTGCACACCCCCTAACGCGGCGGCAACTCCTGCTGCGCCCCATCCTGCAGGAAAATCGACGCCTCGCTGACGAGGCGGTTGGCCTGGCTGACGGCGCGCTTCAGATGCGGCAGGGCGCGGTCCAGTTCCAGTGGGTTTTTTTCCAGTATCTGTACCAGTTGCCGTAAATCATCCAGCGGCTTGACGAGGCCGGCGCTGATGTTTTCCAACAGCTTTTCCTTGAGCAGCTTGTCCGCCTCCAGCATCTCCTTGGCTTTCTTGAAGCGCTGCTCGGATAACTTGTACTGGGCGATGTCATGCGCCATCAGGCTGTAGCCCTTGATGGCGGCGCCCCGCTTATGCGCCATCAGCGTCAGCACCACCGGCAGGCTGCGCTCACGGCTGGCGAGAGCCAGCTCGCCGCGCCAGATGCCATCCTTGGTGGCCATGGGCAGGCAGGTTTGTAGAAAGTGCGGCTGTACCCAGGTCGGCAGGATATCGATGATGAACATCTCGCGCACCGCCTCGCTGCTGATGCCCAGCAAGGCGCGCCCGGCGAGGTTGATGGAGGTGAGCTGGCCGGCCGGGTTGGCCTGCACTACCACATCGCGGCCCCGTTCTATTTGCTCCAGCGCCAAGGCGAGGCGTTCTTCCTCGCGCTTCTTGGTATCGATATCGCGCATGGCGGCGAGCAGCAGCTCGCGGCCGCCCAGTTGCACGAGGCTCAGCACCACTTCCACCCAGCGCGGGCGGCCATCCTTGGGTTCGACCAGCCATTCGTAGCGCTGCGGCCGGCCGCGCCGCGCCGCTTCGACGATGGATTGCTCGGCGCGCGAGTCGAAGCCCTCGGCCAGCGCCGCGCATTCGTAAAAGCTCATGCGCGCCAGCTCCTGCTGGCTGTAGCCCAGCAGCTCCACGGCCGCTTCATTTGCTTCGATGATCGCCGGCGTCGCCACATCGCGCAGTAACAGCGCGTCGCCGGCCGGCAGGAACAGGCCTTCATAGCCGGGATGCAGATGCGGTTGCGGCAGGGAGCGGCCCAGGCCGCAGGGCGTGACCAGGCAATCGATGCGTATCGGCACGCCGCCATCGCTATGTGCCACCTGGCAGCGATGGTGCACCCAGGTCGTTTCGCCGTCGGAAGCAACGAGGCGGTACAGGAACTCGACCATGCCATCGTCGGCTTCGCGCAGCTTGTCTATGCCCATCCAGACGGCGGGCTTGTCTTCCGGGTGTATGGCTTCCAGCCAGAAGGTGGGATGATCGTGAAATACCTCTACCGTTTCCCCATACAATGCCTTGGCCGATGGCGACAGGTAGAGCAGCACGTCGCGGCTGAGCGGCAGCGAGAAGGCGACTGCGTTCAGATTTTCGAGTATGGCGCTGCTGTACTTGTAGCCATCCAGCATCGCTTCTTCATTGAGCGGTGCGTTGGCAGGAAAGTATTTTCGGATCGAGATCACGGCGGCAGGTTCGATGCAGGGACGATATATTCCGAAGCATAGCAGTTGACGGCAGGCGAGTAGTCAGTCATGTTGAATTGTCTGTGCGGATGGGCATGTAGCTTTGATGTGCCGATTGACACGCGAACCCATCAGGAGTTTCCTTTATTCGTATACTCGGTATCGATCCCGGCTTGCGCAGCACCGGCTTTGGCGTCATCGACTGCCAGGGGCAATCGCGCGTTTACGTGGCCAGCGGCTGCATCAAGAGCGGTGAAGGCAGCCTGCCGGAACGCCTGCGCCGCCTGCTGGACGGCATCAGCGAGGTATGCCGCCGCTATGAACCCCAGCAAACAGCGGTCGAGCTGGTGTTCGTCAACGTCAATCCGCAATCCACGCTGCTGCTGGGCCAGGCGCGCGGCGCGGCCATCTCGGCGCTGGTGCTCAAAGACCTGCCGGTGGCCGAATACACGGCGCTGCAGGTCAAGCAGGCAGTGGTCGGCAATGGCCACGCCGCCAAGGAGCAGGTCAGCCACATGGTGCAGCGCCTCCTGAACCTGGGCGGCGAACCACAGGGCGATGCGGCCGACGCGCTGGCGGTGGCGCTGACCCATGCCAACCACGCCACGGGCGCACTGGTGAATGCAGGCATGAAGTCGCGGCGCGGGCGTTGGGTGAGTGTTTCGTAGTACGCATTTCGTAGGGCGCAATAAGCAACGCGCATTGCGCCGCATGGTGCCGCGAATTCCTTAGCCAAACGAACACAGGCACCGACACCATTGTCCGGCGACTTGCAGAGACTACACCTGGCACGGCGCATAAGGGGATCATTGCCATGCGGCTCAATGCGCTGCGCTTATTGCGCCCTACGAAACTGCGCCCTCGAAACTGTTAATATCCCTCCATCCTACGAGATCCCTTACCCCATGATAGGCAAGCTAACAGGCAAACTGCTCGAAAAGAACCCCCCGCAGGTGCTGCTGGACGTAAATGGCATCGGCTACGAGCTGGATGTGCCCATGTCCACACTGTATGTGCTGCCCCACGCCGGCGAAGCAGCGGCGTTGTATACGCACTTCGTGGTCCGCGAAGACGCGCAACTGCTGTATGGCTTTGCCACCCGCGCCGAGCGGGAAACCTTCCGCATCTTGATCAAGGTCAGCGGCATCGGCCCCAAGATCGGGCTCGCCGTCTTGTCCGGCATGAGCGCGGAAGAGCTGGCCGGTGCCGTTGAGCGCGACGATGTAGCGCGTTTGTCCAAGGTGCCGGGCATTGGTAAAAAAACCGCAGAGCGGCTAGTGCTTGAGTTACGGGGTAAACTGGCGGGCACCAGCGCCATTGGCGCACCGGTTGGCAGCAAGGCCGGTCCGCCGAATGAGCGCGACGATATTAACAATGCCCTGCTGGCTCTGGGGTATAACGAACGCGAAGCGGCGGCTGCCGTCAAGCTGCTGTCGCAAGAGGTAACCGTGAACGAGGGCATACGCCTGGCCTTGCGCTCATTGGCCAAGGTATGACGGCACGCCTCCTCATCTTGCAAACTGCGCAGCACACCAGCGATTAACTGACCGCCATGATTCAAACCGACAGCCTCAGCACCGCTGCGCCGCGCCTCGTTGCGCCGGCCAAGCAATCCAGCCATGAAGAAGCGCAGGAGCGCGCCCTGCGCCCCAAGCTGCTGGATGAGTACATCGGCCAGGAGAAGGCGCGCGGCCAATTGTCTATCTTCATCGAAGCTGCAAAAAAGCGCGGCGAAGCGCTGGACCACGTGCTGCTGTTCGGCCCGCCGGGTCTTGGCAAGACCACGCTCGCGCATATCGTCAGCCGCGAGCTGGGCGTGAGCCTGCGCCAGACCTCCGGCCCAGTGCTGGAACGCGCCGGCGATCTGGCCGCCATGCTCACCAACCTTGAGCCGCACGATGTGCTGTTCATCGATGAAATCCATCGTCTCTCGCCGGTGGTCGAGGAAATCCTCTACCCAGCCATGGAGGATTTCCAGCTCGACATCATGATAGGCGAAGGCCCAGCCGCGCGCTCCGTGAAGCTGGACCTGCCGCCATTCACACTGGTCGGCGCCACCACCCGCGCCGGCATGCTCACCAACCCGCTGCTGGATCGCTTCGGCATCGTCGCCCGCCTGGAGTTTTATACGGCGGCAGAGCTGACGCGCATCGTCACCCGCTCGGCGGCGCTCTTGAACGTGAAGATCAGCGACGACGGCGCCTTTGAGCTGGCGCGCCGCTCGCGGGGAACGCCGCGCATCGCCAACCGCCTGCTGCGCCGCGTGCGCGACTTCGCCGAAGTGAAGCGCGACGGCCATGTCACCCGCGAGGTGGCGGATGCGGCGCTGTCCATGCTGGACGTGGACCACGCCGGGCTGGATGTCATGGATCGGAAACTGCTGTCTGCCATCATCGACAAATTCGCCGGCGGGCCGGTCGGCCTCGACAATGTCGCCGCCGCCATCGGCGAATCCAGCGATACGATAGAAGACGTATTGGAACCCTATCTGATACAACAGGGTCTATTGCAGCGCACGCCACGGGGACGCATGGCGACCCTGCTCGCCTACCAGCATTTCGGCCTGCAGCCGCGCGGCACGGAAAACGATTTGCTGAGTAATTTGTAAAGCCAAGACAGGGATAGCCGCACGGATAGCCACTATAGCGCGCAGCACTTTTCCACCCGGCAACGCATAAGCAGGTTTTTTGAACACTGAGAGGACAGTTTTGGACGCATCACTCGCACCCACCGATATGTCGATAGTCAGCCTGGTATTGCAGGCCAGCATCGTCGTCAAGATAGTCATGCTGATCCTGCTTTATTTGTCGATGATGTCCTGGTGGTACATCTTCTCGAAATGGTTTGCGCTGCGCTTCGCCGCCATAAGACCGATGCCTTCGAGGCCGCCTTCTGGAGCGGCTCGGACCTGAACAGCCTGTTCCAGCAGGTAAGCCGCGACAGCAATGGCGTGGGCATGGAAAAAATCTTCGTCGCCGGCTTCAACGAATTCCTGAAGCTGCGCCGGCAAACAGGCATGGACATGACGGTGATCATGGAAGGCGTGCGCCGCGCCATGCGTGCCGCCTTCCAGCGCGAAGTGGACCGGCTGGATGCGCATACCTCCTTCCTTGCCTCGGTCGGCTCCGTGTCGCCCTATATCGGCCTGTTCGGCACGGTATGGGGCATCATGAATGCCTTCCGCGGGCTCGCCAATGTCGGGCAGGCTACCTTGTCCCACGTGGCGCCCGGCATTGCCGAAGCATTGGTGGCGACGGCCATCGGTCTCTTTGCCGCCATCCCGGCCGTGGTCGCCTACAATCGCTTTTCGCATGATGTCGACAAGTTTGCCAACCGCTTTGAAAGCTTTATGGAAGAGTTTTCCAACATACTGCAAAGGCAGTCGGCACGATGAAGCTGCGCGCCACCCTGGCCAGCTATGCCCTGCTGCTGTTCGCCGCCACGGTACAGGCAGCCCTGCCATTATGGCGGGCGGAGCTTGATGGACGCAGCGTCTGGCTGCTCGGCTCCGTGCATGTGGCGCAAGCTTCCATCTACCCGCTGGCCCCGCCCATCGAAGCGGCCTATCGCAACGCCGATACACTGGTGGTGGAGATGGACGCAGGGAATATGGCCGCCACCGAGCCGCTGCTGGCATCCACCCTGCTCGCACCAGGCGAGCACTTTGAAACGCTGCTGTCGCCGCCGGTGGCCGCCGCCTTGCGCGAACAGCTCGTGAAGAGCGGCCTGGAATTGAAAACCGCCGAGCAATTGAAGCCGTGGATGGCGACGCTGACCTTGATCGCCATGCAAATGGAAAAAGATGGCTTCAAGGCGCGCAATGGTGTCGACCTGCACTTTCTGAAGCGCATGGCGGCAGACGGCAAGAAGCTGGTGGAACTGGAGAGCATGAAATTCCAGTTCGACCTGTTCAACAATCTGAGCCCAGAGGAAAACGAAGTGTTTGTCGCGGATACGCTCAGCCAGCTCAAGACCGGCAAGTTCAAGAAAGAACTACGCGCCATGATGCTGGCCTGGCAGCAGGGCGACGTGAAGCGTTTGCAGCAGGCGCTGGACGAAGCCAACCCGCAGGGGCCGGCCGGCGCATCGCTGATCAAGAAACTGATCGCCGACCGCAATGGTCCCATGGCCGACAAGATCGCCGACCTTGCCGCCGGCAGCCATCCGCCTTTGGTGGTAATCGGCGCCGGCCACCTGATCGGCCCCGGCAGCGTGGTCGAGCTTTTGACAAAACGCGGCTTTCGCGTGCAACAGCAGTAATAGGCGCCAGATGCAGCGCGCCTGTTTTAACAAGGAGTAGCACCAATGGCCCGTCGCCGCCGCCGTGCCCTGGCCCAGATCAACGTCGTTCCCTACATCGACGTGATGCTGGTGCTGCTGGTGATTTTCATGGTCGCCGCCCCGATGATGCAGCCCGGCGTCGTCAACCTGCCGTCGGTAGACCGTGCCGACAAGGCCTTGACGCAAAAGCCGCTGATCGTCGAGATCCAAAAGGATGAGTCGATCAAGCTCGCCGACGGTGAAGACAAACGCAAGCTGGCGACGACGCTGGATCTGGTGGCCGCCGTCAAGGCCAAGACACTGGTGGAAGAGCGGCCAGTGGTGATCATGGCCGATCAGGAGATACACTACCGGGTAGTGATGGACGTGATGAACCAGCTAAAACGCGCCGGCATTGCCCATGTCGGCCTGGCGGTTGAACCCAAGAAATGATGTCTGAAGAGAAAAAAGGCCTGTCGTTTGTCCTGGCGGTGCTGATGCACAGCCTGATAGTCGCCTTTTTGTTTTTCGGCGTGCAATGGCAGACCAAGGCGCCGCCCCCCGTGGAGGCGGAGCTATGGCAGGCAGGCGCACTGGAGCCGGAAGCGGCGGCGCCTGTGGAAAAGCCGGTGGCCCGCGTCGCCAAGCCCAAGCCCGTGGTCAAGGAGCCGGAGCCGGTTGAGGAAACGCCGGCCCCCAAGGTGAAGCCGGAAATCGCCGTTGAGAAGCCTAAGCCTCATCCCAAGCCTGTCGAGAAGAAAAAGCCGGAGCCGCCGAAACCGGAGCCGAAAAAGCCGGAACCCAAGCCTGAGCCTAAACCGGAACCCGTCAAGAAGCCGGAACCGGAGAAGAAGGTGGAGAAAAAAGTGGAGCCCAAGCCGGAGAAGAAGCCAGAATCGACCTTCTTGAACTCGCTGGGTAAAAAATACAGTGATCAGGAAGGTAAGCTTAAGACTGCGCCAGTGAACCCGACCGTTAATTGGAAGTCATATGCTGATCGGAATCAGGCGTCGGAGGCAGGCAAGAAAGGCGACGCGCTGAAAAGCTACTTCGAGCTTGTGCAGAACAAAATCCGGAGCAATATTTCCTACCCGGAAGACGGTCCTGAAAACCCCATGGTGACCCTGTCTGTCCGGCTGCTGCCCGACATGACCATTCTGGAAGTCGAAGTGGTCAAACCCAGCGGGAATCAGGCATTTGACGATGCCGTAGTTCGAGCGGTGAAAGCAACACGGCAGTACCCGGCCTTGATAAACGGTGTGGAATTCGAGCAGGTGCGCAATAAAGTGATCTACTACAGGTTGAAGAAGTGATGGCTGCTGATTTATCCATAACCTCCGTAAAAGCAAAAGCAGGCAGCTTGCTGACCTTGCTTTTTGTTATGCCTTTTATCGGTCTGCTGCCTGGCTGTGCAGCATGGCCCTGGCAGTTCGGCACCGCCGCACCTGCTTCTCAGCAGCAAAGTCAGTCAATGCCGGCGCCCACGCCGCCGGTGGCAAGCATCCCGGAACCTGCTCAGCACAGCGTTTTCCCGCGTAACGAGATCATGGCTGCTTACATTGACCGCATCAAACGCAAGATACGCAGCAATATGAAATTCGCGGAGTCGAAAAAAAATTACGAAACCATGTTTCGCATCAAACTGAAGCAGGACATGTCCATTATTTCCGTTAAAGTCGTGCGCAGCAGCGGCAACCCAAGCTACGATGCAGCAGCCATGGCGGCCATCAAGAAATCCGGCAGCTACCCGCCATTACCGGAAGGCTTGGAATTCGCCCCTTTTGCTTCGCACAAGATCAACTACAAGCTACGTGACACCTCCACGACATGACATTTACCCACATCAAATCCCCCTTTCTCGCCAGTCTGCTAACCCTGTTTGCCTGCACAGCGCTACTTGCCGCGGACGAACTCAAGATCGAAATGTTTGGCACAGGCTCTAAACTTCTCCCCATCGCCGTCGCCCCCCTAACCGGCGAAAACGCCCTCAAAGACTCCGTCACCGCCATCATCCGCGCCGACCTCGAGCGCAGCGGCCGCTTCAAGCTGATCGATGCACCACAAGCCCTGCCGGATGCGCCGCCCAGCAACTTGCCAGAGTGGAAAAGCCGGGGCAGCGATAGTCTCGCGCTGGGCGGCGTGCAGGTGGATAGTGCAGGCAATGCCACCATCCGCCTGCGTCTCTACGACA
>Ga0170475_112120587_pt1 | contig 12403 bp, 15 predicted proteins | sample Soicark_Litter_5_FD_111474 | JGI IMG/M metagenome (GOLD analysis project Ga0170475, IMG submission 111474) | Avena fatua rhizosphere microbial communities from Hopland, California, USA. Combined Assembly of 48 SPs | reverse complement strand
GGCTCTAGGCGACGTCTAGCGGGCGGGGGACGGCGCTCGCGCGCCGCCGCTGAGCGCGTGGTCATTAGCCACACGAAGTTGGAACCGAGGCGGTGTCCAGATGCCTGGGATTAGTGACCTCCATGCTGGCGCTGGCGCTGGCGCTCGAGACGCTGACAACGCCTGCCCCAACGCTCCGGCTCGATTCATCAACTCTTGCCTCCGACGTCAAAGCCGTTGGTCCGTGGTGCGGTGGACGCCCGCGCGTTCAACTCACTCTGACCAATAGGTCGGCGAAGAGGGTGTGTGGCCCTGGAGCGGGGCGCAGGTCGGGAGATTCCGTGGGACAACTATTCGTATTTCGACGAACGCGGTGGTGCTGCGGCTGGGGGCATCACCGATGGCGACGTTCTCTCCTTTCTACGGAGCGGGCACGCGACGCGACTGGACCCCGGGAAGTCAGGCAAGTGGCTGCTGAGGTTTGGTTCCGAAGCGCTCCACCGCGGGCGGGCTGAGTTGACCGTCCGGGGGCCCATCGAGGGAACGACGAATCTCGATGAAGCTCATGTCAGTCTCTACGAATTCGATGCCGAGCTTTCGGTCGTCTTGGATCGATCCGGTCGATGCTACACGCCGCGCGGCGGCTAGCTACGCGTTTCAGCGAACGGCGCTTGCGCGCCGCCGCTGAACGCGAGATCGTTCGGCTAACAAGGCGAGACGACATGAGCAAATCGAAAGGCTTCACCTTTACGGCGCGAGTCATGGCGCTCGCCCTGGCTGGATGTGCCGCTCACACGCAATCCGCGAATCCTTCATCAGTGGTGTCTTCGGAAGTCGATCGCAAAGCTAGCGATGACTGGGAACGGTTCTGGCGAGAGCATTCGGTTTCGCAGATCCCACCGAAGTCCTTCCTAGACTTCGACGCCGAACCGCTTGAGATCATGAACTTGAGCAAAGGCTTGCTGAGCGACGATATCGTCCGCCGTTGGATCTTGGCGGACATCCGGAGGGGGAGAGGAGATGCATGGGCGGCGAATCGCATGCGTGACGACATCGTGAACGCTGGCGTCTTCGGTCCGCCGGGCCTCAACGGAACTGACCGCTCGATTGCGGCGGAGCGCGCTCGTGGGACCGTGGAGGTCAGTTGCAAGTCGGGCACAACGGTGGCGGCGGCCGTCATCGCCGTGCCGAGGGATACACAAACGCGGATTGCCTGGGCGGACCTCACGGATTTCGTGATCGTCCAGGTCTTCCGGGCGACAGGCGAACCCTGCGTGCGCAAGCTGTCAGACGGAAGGGCCGAGGCGATTCCGCTCCGCCAGCAGCGCGGTGAGCTGAGTTGGCAACTTGATACCGGCGATTTCAGAGACGACCCTGCTGTAGGCCCGCTCTGGTATCAGGCGCGGGGATGGAGCTGTAGGGCGGATGGAACGGGCAAGCTTGACGAAATCTGTGGACTGGTCAGACCGACACCAAGAACCTCGGCGGTGGCTAGCCAACAGGGCCTTGAAGGAGGCCCGACGTTTGAATCCCCCGCGGCCAAGAAGGAATGCGAGGTCCTGATGAACGCAGTGATGCCCTTCGCACAAGAGATGCTCTCGAAGAGTCAAGCGTTCTTTCCGTTCGGCGCGACGTTGTCCTTGGACGGCAAGGTAACGGCAGCAGCAGGGTCAACGGGTGAGAGTCATCCGGACGCCAATGTGTTGATTGCGCTGCTCGAAGAAGGCTTTCGGCAGGGGGCGAAGGAAGGGCGATACAAGGCGACCGCTCTCGCAGTCGACATCAGAACGATTCCCCCTGGGAAGGACAAGAAGCAAGACGCGATTCAGATCAGGCTCGACCACCGCGACGGATACTCCGTGCGGGTCATATTCCCCTACACACTTTCGGTCTCTGGCAGCCTTCAACTTGAAGAACCCTTCGCGGCTCCCGGCGAAAAGGCAATCTTTGGACACTGAGCTGCCGAACAGGGTGTTGCAGGCGGACGATCACCTTGGTCGTTTCGCTCCTTCGGTTGCGCGCCGCTGAATACCGGATCGTTCGGCGGACGGAACCTCGGGACGGGGCGAGTGTCAGTTGTCTCATGCGACTGAGCGTGATCGTGTGCGCACTGCTTGCGCTCGTCGCGACTTGTAGTCGGGAGCGAGCCAATGAACGCGGCCATGGCCCGCCGCCGGACTGGTTGATCGAGTACGTCCAAAGAACCGATTCCGAACTTCAGGGCGTCGATCCTTCGAACGGGATCGATGCGCATGAAGCGCTGGCGATCGCGGGCGTCTACATGGTCAAGTACGTGATGGGGTGCGGGGCGCCGGACGACGCTGCCCTGCAAGGTGGCACTTGGGTCGTGGCCCTCCGCCTCGGTGTCGCTGGCAGGAAGTCCGATCGGACGATACAAGTCGACTCGAAGAGTGGCGCGGTGTGGGGACTCGGAGGACCGCGCTACCGTGACTTTCAATCGTTTCGCTATGGTGTCCTGATCGAGATCGCGCGCGATGGTCACTAGCGAGAAGGCGTGGTGCGTGCCGACGATCTGCCGATGCAGCGGACGGCGCTTGCGCGTCGGCGCTGAACGCGTGATCGTTGGGCGGACGAGCAATCGCTCTGGAGGCAGTTCGATGAAGACGGCAGAACGCATGCTCCGGCTCGCGACTCTTGGCATTGTGCTGGGAGCTTCCGCTTCCGCTGAGGCGCGTACGTGCAATGCCGAAATCGAAGTTCGGGGTGCATCGGCTCGCGGGCCACGCTTCGGGTTCGTGTTCGAGCGAAGTCATGACCCAATCCAGGTTTACGCCATTACCGTGGAACTCGATGGCGAGGTCGTTTGTCAAGTGGCCACTCCGCGACGCGAGGGATTTCGGCCGTACGTCGGCGAGTGGACATAGGGTGAGCTGCCCCCCGGTTTCGTCGCTGAAACTGCCTGCGCTCCGCTCGTGACAGGAAGGCGCTACGGCATTCGCGTCGTCGGTTCTTGCCTGGGATCGACGTCATTCACGTTCGAGGGTGTGAAGAAATGAGCTCGCCAAATGCATTGCGTAGGTGCTGGTGCGCCGCCCAACCCGGAATTGCAGCGGACGAGTCTGCGCCCTGCCACTGAAAATCAAGGTCGTTCGGCGGACGGATGAAGGTACCGATCGTGCGGCGGCTTCGAGAAGCATCCTGCTTCGTGGGTTCGGGCATCGAAGCGCGCTGCCTCTTGTGGGTGCTGACCGTGCTGCTCAGCAATGTCGCCTGTGTGCTTCCGTTGCCGTGCCCGAGTCCATTATCGGGGCGAGTCACAACGGCCGCAGGCAAACCCTTGGCCGGCGCTGAAATTCGTGTGGAAAGCTGGAACGTGTCGATGCCGGGGTACTTCAAGGAATCGCTCATCCACACCTCGGTCACCAAGACGGATTCGGATGGCAGGTGGCGCGTGCCAGGAAGCGCGACTCTCCAGTTCGCGCTCCCGATCCCCGAAATGCCGGCCGTCGGCGACGAGTTGACGGTTCAGTCCATTGGCATGCCTCCCCTACACATCGCTCTCGATTTCCGCCACGACAGCCAAAGCACCGAAGAGGGATCCTCGGCGATTCGGGTGACCTGGGATGATCCCCCTCCATGGAGTCTTGTGACGTTGCCCACCTTCGGTATAGCCGGAGGCGCGGGACAAAAATTCGCCGCCCACGCAGGTGTGATGATCGTAGCCAGCCGCAACAAGTTCGGTGCTGGTCTACGTGGCGACCTTGCCGCCGGCGTCAATGCCGCGTCCGCGGCGGCGGGAATCGTGGTGATTCCATTCCGCGCAACCACGCCGATCCTCGGGATTGAGCTCAACGGTCGCTACATGCGGCCATGGTCTTCGGACGGCAACCGACAGGCCGAGTGGGGACCGGAGATCGGAATCAATCTTGATGCCTGGCGGCTCACGATCACCGCTCTCGGACCTGGCCTGTTCACGCAGCTCGCTCTACGTAGGGTCGTGGTCGGATTCGGATGGGGATACTTTTGATCGAACCACGACTTCACCGTAGCGCCGCCGAACCACGCGATACCGTTCGGCAGCCGGCGTGGGAGGTAACAGTTTCTCGGGGTTCCGGTGTCGAGTGAGGTATGCGCAGGCAGCTGGCTCTCGTGCTCTTGGTGTCCGCCTCCTGCAGCCGAGCGGAGCATCCCACAGTCGTCCTCGGACCTTGTGCGATCCAAGCTGCTGCCGTGAGTGCGGCGTCTAAGGTCGTCGGACGAACGTCGTCCGCCAGTCGGTTCGTGATCTCCCGGGCGCGCGGTCAAGACGTGGGCGAACTCTGGAACGTCTGGGTGCCTTTCGCTGCAGCTCAGATGCCTGAGGAAGCGCTGATCAAGGTTCGGAAGGCTGACTGCACATGCGAATGGGTTCCGGTGATATAGCCATCGCTGCCGAACCGTGCAGTCGGACGGGCGCGTCGGTTGCTGCGCTCCTCGTGCGCCCGCCGCTGAACGGCTGTATCGTTGGACGGACAGGCGACGATGGATCTGTTCGAGAGTGCAGAATCCCTAGCGGACGTGGTGGACGGGATCGTTCGGACGAACGAATCGATCGCACTCTTCTGGTCTCGCGTCTTTGGCTGGGCGCCACCTGAGGCGGCACAGCTCTTGGGTATATCGCGATTGGACTGGCAGGTGTCGCTTTCGCGGACCCTCTCCCTCTGGATTTCCCCGAAGCGTGACCCTGCCGGCTCCGATGCAGAGGGACGACTCATTCTTGCGTGGGTCAACCTGGGAGCACTCTTGGAGGGAACGCTGAAATGGTTCGCCTGCGTGTACTACGACGATTACCTGAAGGATCAGGACGCAATTCGCGACAACAGCGGCAGGCTCCTTCAGCCGGATGGGGTGGGCTTCGATCGCTTGAGAGCCTTCTTCCAGAAGTCCGTGTGGATGCAAGGTGACGACTACGATCCTTGGATCGTCCAGGTCCAGCAACGCAGGAACGCCGTCCATGCCTTCAAGGACCGAGAGATCGGCACGTTCGACGACTTCGATGCTGCCGTTCGGCGATACGGTGCGTTTCTCAAAGATATGAACAGCCGCGTCCCGCACCCAGAGGACTTGGACCGTGGATGAAGGGCCGTTCTTCTGGGGCGTCTCGAATTGAACATGCCCTCCACCCCGGCATTGCAGTCGGACGGGCGCGCCAGTCGCTGCTCTTCCCTTCGCGCCCGCCGCTGAATGCCAGCACCATTGGACAGAGTCGCGTGGACTATCCCAAAACGTACGAATCGAGCTCGGAGTTGCCTTCCGTCACGGCAGTTGTTCGCGACGTCTTGCCTCGGTTCATTGCGGGGGAAGACCCGACCTCGGCAGGGTTGCGTACTCAGATGCAGCACATGACCGTAGGCCCAGTCCGGATGACGGGCGTCGGATTCCACGCCGACCTCGTGGTGCCGCCGGACGTTCCCACCGTACAGCTGTCGCGTCTAGTTGGCGGTGACGCCGAGATCGTGCTCTCGGGCACCGAGCACGGAGCCGGTTGCCTTCTTTTCGTCGAAGGTGGCCGGCTGTCGAGCCTCGAAGGCTACACGTATAGGGGCGAGGAGTGGCGACCCGATGCGATCGTTTTGTCGGTGGGACGCGTCTTCGCTTTGGAGCCGTCCAACATGGAGTTGAACCCGACGGGCGGCCCCGGACGGCCACCGGCGGGTCAACGCCAAGGCCGTTGGATCGACAGGTGAAGATCTCGGTGAAATGGGGCGTGATTGGCGGAGCCACTGTGGGGGCGGCATGCGCTTCTCTTCGAATCTTGCGAGCTCTCCACGATCCTACGGGACCCGGAGGCGCCCTCGACGGGATGGAAGCGAACTTCCCGGGGAACGACCTCGCGGTGATCTTCCGAATGCTCCCCCTAACATTTCTTCTGACCGTGATAGGGGCGATCGCCGGGGCGATTGGTACGCGGCTCCTGCGTCGGGTGTCGAGGGATTCCGATGCGCGCTCGTCCTAGGTAGCCGTCCAACCCGGCATTGCAGGCGGACGGGCGCGTCGGCCGCTGCGCTCCCTCTCGCCGCCGGCCGCTGCGCTCCCTCTCGCCGCCGGCCGCTGAATGCCAGTATAGTCGGGCAGCTTGGGCAGCTTGTCGTGATTGCCGAGAAAGTACGATGTCCCTGTTGTGCTTCTCGAACTCTCAGAGAACGCGGAGTGGACGACATCTGCCAGGTGTGCTGGTGGCATGACGACGGACAAGACGACGTCGACGCAGACGAGGTTCGGGGCGGACCGAATGGCAACATCAGTCTCACACAAGCGCGCGCTAGCTATCGCGAGATCGGGGCAAGCGATCCTCGATTCGTCGGTCACGTGCGACGACCAACACCTAGCGAGGCCCCTTGACCCCGGCGTCAGACGTGCGCCCAACCTGCCGTTGCAGACAGACCGGGCTGCGCCCGGTAGCTGAACGCGGTAACGTCGGCCGGACCGAGGCGGATTCAACATGCACGGAAACCCGATTTTCGACGCCTTCGATTTCGCTTGCCTCAATGACCCTGCATTCAAGGAGGACGCCGTTCGCGAGGAGATTCTGGCGCCCATTCTTCGGGAACTCGGCTACCGTCCGACTGGCGATCTGCAGGTCGTACGGAGCAAAGCGCTAGATCACCCTTATGTGATGATCGGGTCGAAGAAGCACCCCGTGAAGATCGTTCCGGACTACACGCTGTACCGAGGGACGGCAGCACTTCTTGTCTTGGAAGCGAAAGCCCCGAACGAAGAGATCGTTCGCTCGAGCCACGTGGAGCAAGTGTACAGCTACGCCATTCACCCCGACGTCCGATGCGACAGCTATGCACTGTGTAATGGCCGTGAGCTGGCGCTCTACCGTACCGATACTCGCGCTCCCGTCGCGGTGGTCGCCATAGCTGACCCAGCGACACGCTGGGACCACGTCGTGCAGGCCCTACACCATCGCTATTTGCAGACACCTGAATTGCGCAACTTCATGCCGGATTTCGGAATGCACGCTCTTCAAGCTGGAATTCGACGGGATGTCGAATTCCTTCTGTTTGGGCACTACGTCCAGATGATCTCGAAAGTGAGCGATGGCCTCTACACCCTTGCCGCCACCGCCATGCACGGAGAAAGCGATCGAGAGTACCTGGTGAGCTTCGATATGGACCAGATCACGATGGACATGTTTCTTGGAAAGCTCCCGCCGGAGGTTTCAAAAACGCTGAACACCCATCTTTCGCGACAGCCGTACAGACTAGAGGTTCACGGCAAGATAGTTCTTTCCACGAGGAGTCGATTGGGTGAGGAGACCGAGGGCCACGACGAATCCTTCGTTCCGCTGCTGGTGCAGGAGGTTCTCGACGCTCGCTACGATCCCTCCGTTCGTCTCGAACCGAGGAGCCATGAGGGCGGATTGCGTTGAATATGGCTGGTCCCGGCTAACCCGCGCCCCGAGGCGGACCGCAAGAGAATTATGAAGAAGGCTGGGCGGCGAACTTGAGCAGGGGTGACTGCCTCTTCTGCGCTCGATCCGGCATCGGAAGAGGACGCGAATCCACCTTGAAAGCGAGCGTGCGAATGGTGGCATTGTGGGAGGCGCCCTTGGCGCGGTGGCTTTCGTAGAAGGCGTGCGCTCAGAAGGTGCCGCCGCCGGGCTCCTTGGGTAGCACCTTCAACGGAATCACCGGTCTCCAGGAGCCCACCCGGCGATTTCGGCACAGATCATTCCAAGGCGCCTATAGCCCCGTGGGGGCATGTCCCGCTCCGATCGTCCCGAGTTGCCTCGGCTTGTCCGAAACGGAACGGTCAAGCCATAAAGCCGTTGCAGTAAACGGCGCTTGCGCGCCGCCGCTCAACGCGAGATCGTTAGCCAGGTAAGCCACATGCTGCTCTTTCGACCCATAGGCGAGGCCGAACTGAGGCTGATAGCAGCCTCCGGATTCCGTGCGTTCCCGCCGCGTCTTGTCCATCAGCCGATCTTCTACCCAGTTCTCGATCACGACTACGCGGTTCAGATCGCCCGTGATTGGAATACGAAGGATGAGGCGTCTGGCTATGCGGGGTTTGTGACGGAGTTCGACGTAGATGACGAGTTCGCGCGAAGATACCCGGTGCAAGTTGCTGGCTCGCGTGCACATCGGGAGCTGTGGGTCCCCGCTGAGGAGTTGCCAGAATTCAACCAACACATCGTTGGCGCCATCCGCGTGACCGCGGCCTTCCAGGGCCCATCGTTCGCGGGCTCGATTGACCGCGCCACACTGCTGCCCGTGGACCTGCGCCGCGCGCCTGTTGGCTAGCCCCGCAGGCCCCTAGAACGCAATGATCGGTCACGGGACCTTGCCTCTGGCCGGCCCCTGTTTTTGGCCAATCACGACAGACCTGATTCGACCACGACGACGAAGCCGCCCGGCAGCAGCGCGCGGTTCAGGGCTGCGGAATATTGAACACGCTGGGGAATGCGGCGTCAGGTATTGCACCGCCAAACACGGTCCGCGGTGCCCCCGTAGGAGGCGCCGGTCCGAGAGCTGTGATTGTCGGCGCGGGCAAGGCTTCTCTGCCCGCTCGGGAACGACGCTTGCTTACGGTCTCCTCATGCGGTTGTTTGGTCGTTGGCTGTGGGTGTCACTGGTCACGTGGGGGACGGTGGCATGCGCGCCTGCGCCTCTTGGCCCTCCTCTTCGGGAGGCCATTTCCGTCTCGAGCGGTGAACATAGCTGCGTGGCGCTTTCGGATGGCAGCGTTGCCTGCTGGGGAAACAACCGCTGTGGGCAGGTCGGCCATGCCCGTTCGTGGGGGGACCCGACGCCCACGCTCGTGGATGGTTTGAACGGCATTGCCTCGGTGGTGGTGGGCGACGAGGTTTCGTTTGCCGTCGACCGTGAGGGCGCGGTGTTCACTTGGGGTGCTGATCTCACGGGAGCGGTCCTGGGCAACGGACGCGTCGACTGTCCCGATGCGAGCAGGGAGGCAGCGGCGCAGCCTCGACGGGTGGCGGGATTGTCATTGCCGGTGACGGGCTTGTTTGTGCCCACGGTCGGTACCTTCGCGAGCGCTCAGTATGCCTATGCGCGCCTCCTGGACGGGAGCGCCGTCATGTGGGGCGTCGATGCGTTCCTCCCTTCTTCGCACCGGGGAGAGTCCTTGCAGCCCCCCACGCCTGTGGAGGAGCGAGCGCCCATCCGAAGTATCGCCTCGGTCCTGGATTACGCGTGCGCAGCCTTGCTGGATGGCAGTGTTTTCTGTTGGGGAGACCCCGAGCGTATCGTTGGCTACAACCCCAAGCCCATCTCCTGGACGCCCACGCGCGTCCCTGATCTCGACGGCGCCAAGGAGCTCGCCATGTGGGGCGTCGAGACGTTTGCCTTGCTGGAGGACGGAAGGGTCGTGGGCTGGGATGACGTCTCGCCGGGAGGAGCCAAGCTGGCCCTCGCGATCCCGTCTCCGTCACCCGCGATTCACATCAGCGCCGGCCACAACAACATGTGCGCCCTGCTCGCCGACGGAACGGTCGCTTGCTGGGGCGACTTCTCTCTCGAAGCGGGGCAAACGTCCCACACGCCCGCCCTCATCCCGGGTTTGACGGGCGCGACCGCCGTCAGCGTCGGCGACTACGGCGCGTGCGCGCTCCTCGAGACGCGCGAGCTCCGTTGCTGGGGCAACGATAGGATCTTCTCGCTCGGCGACGGCGCGCCGGTCACCAACGATGGAGCCTTAGGTCATGTCACTCGCTCGATCATCGATCTCGCCGTACCGATCGCCCCCAAGCCGCCCACCGAGGTTGTGCCACCGCCAACCCGGTGAAGATCGACTTGCCGCCTGACTGTCCCACGATCTGCGCCCGCCCCGCGTTTATCTTCTCGTAGAGTTGACCCATGGGGACCCTCCTCATGGCGAAAGGCGCCCGCACACCGGGCACCTGGAGGAACACGATCAATCTCGAGTGCCGCAATCAACCAGGCGTGCGGGTGGACGACGGCGAGACCGAGGACGAGTTCTTCGACGACTTCGGGGCACCCCGCTTGGACGATAGGGCTGCCATTGCGACGACGGCGGTCCGCCATCCGCGCCGCCTCCCGCTGCGGAAACGTCGCGCGTTGGCGGACAAAGACGATGGGTTGAGCTCATCGAAGCGAGGTTCCCTTTCGGCATGGACCCGCGTGGTCATTGCGGCGTTGGCCTTGGCATCGCAATCGAGCGAGGCGCGCGCAGAAGGCACCGCAAGGCCTAGTCAGGGCGCAGAGGGCGCGCCTCCGACCTTCTTCCCACGATTCACCGTCGTCGAGGCTCAGTACCCACAAGGTGTTGCCGCGTCGATCGGTTCGTGGGTCCTTCTGCCATCGCGCTGGGAGCATCGCATGGGCGGCGTCGCTGACTTGGAGCTCGGCCTTAGCGGAGCCAGCCTAGTAATAGGCGCAGGCGCTACCTCGTCGCCGACGGCGCCGTACGAACGCGCCAGCTCGCTGGGCGTGCAAGGAGTCCTTCACAGGACGTGGCCGTGGTGGAGTCCGTGGCTCCCGACGGCGGCCACCTTCGGAGGTGCCGAGGTCTTCGCGCATCTATTCGCGTTCAGGTGCTCGGCGGGCGTTCTCTGGCCTCTCACCGCGGGCGCTGGATCATCGCCGCTGGTCATTGGTGGCTGCGGACTCGGGACACCATGATGGCGTCTCTTCAGTTGCCTCCACGCAGGATTTGCAGCAGAGGGCTGCGCGGTCGCGCTCGTTCGAACTTGGGCGAACCTCGCTGCGATGCCAGGTGTTGCCGTCAGACGGACGAGGGTTCGGTCGCTGGCTCCTCGTGCATCCGACGCTGAACGGCAGTATCGTGGGACAGACAAACATGCGGTGGTTGTTGTCGATTGTCGGGGCGGCTGTGATGCTCTGTGGAGTCGGCTGCAGCTCGCCCACGTACATTGAGGATCTCAGGACGCCGCTCCTCCTATGGAGCCAAAGCACGGGGCTCTGCAGCAAGATCCTCGCGGTAGACGGCGAGCGCACTGTCTGGATCAACCAGGGCTGCGAAGACGGTCGTCCGAAGCTCAATGAGGTCCGGACGGCCACGCAAGCCCAAGCAGATGACGTGTGGGCAAAGTTCGACGCGCTACCTTTCGGCCAGGCCGCAACTTTGGAGATGTGCGGCGGCCCTAGTCGGCTGCTCCACACCTTCGGTAGTCAAGGAGCTCAGACAACCCGCGCGGCATCGGCATGCGGTGGTACCCCCTACGATGACATCTCGAGTTTGCCGGAGGCGTTTCTACCGCTGGCTGAAGCCCTCCGCGCGCTTGAGTAGGAAGGTGAGCGCCGTCCACGATGTCAGCGTCACCGTCCGAGGACCGGTAGGTGAAGCTGCTGACGCTGAAGACGGCATCGAAGGCGAAGCCGCGATTGCAGGCGCGGCTATCTCGGCTGCGAGAAGGTTCCGAAGACCCTCGACGAGATCGAGAATGGCATCGATTCGATTGTCGGCACGGAGCAGTGGATCGGAACAGACTCAGAACGAAAGGCGCTCCATTGACGAGGCCGTTCAACCCGCGTGTTGCAGACCAACAAACTCCTCCATGGCTTCGCTCGGGCGGCTGTTCGCACCTTAACGTCAGGTCGTTGGCAGACCACGCGCACAAGGCGGGAACCGCCGGCCGCCCACGAGAGACGGGCCGATTACCCTCGGCCAGCTCCGCAAACTGACGGCATCGCGCCCGATGCCGAAACCGAGCCGCTAGCCAAACCGGTGCGCGGAACGCTACAACGACCCAGTCCCACGAAATGATGGCGCGGACGCGCTTCTTGAGACCTCGAGAAGGCTACTCGCTGGGTTGGTGAAGGGACGCTTCGAACTTCGCGAGGGCGATACGGTACGCGTCGAGGGCGAACTCGCTCACCTCGTCGAGACCGGAGGCAATGACGCCCTGGATCTGCACGATTCGATCAACCAGGTCCTGCGCGGTCGCATGCGCACGCGGGTTTCCCTGTTTTGCGGCCTGGGCCCTCGATCGATTGCGGTACAGCTCCGGATAGAGAGGATGCTTCCGGAGCCTCGCGGTCCGTTCCTCCTCGGCGTTCTTGGGGAGGGCGGTCATTCCTCTTCTCTCGGTTCATCCGGCCGGGACCTGAAGGGTCGGTGGCGAACCCTCACCTCGTACACGAAATGGCCGCCTACGGCGGATGGATGGGCATGGGCGCAAGGAGGCTCGCCGCGCGCTTGAGGCAATCGGCGTTTGATCCGGCCGGCAGAATGGGAGCCCGGGATCATGCAGCGCGCGGGTCGGACGGATCAAACGACGAGTCGAGCGGAAGATCGGGAGAAGCGAGCAGAAGGCGGTTCTTGGGGGTAATTTCGGCGGGAATCGTTTGTGTGTAGACGCGGTAGCCTGCGGCGCGGAGCTTGGCGGCGCGCGTGACGTCGATGGCAAGGGCGGGGTCCACCCAACCGGCGAGGCCGCCGAGATCGCATCGACCGGTGGATTGGCAGCAGG
>Ga0170475_101196817_pt1 | contig 12404 bp, 11 predicted proteins | sample Soicark_Litter_5_FD_111474 | JGI IMG/M metagenome (GOLD analysis project Ga0170475, IMG submission 111474) | Avena fatua rhizosphere microbial communities from Hopland, California, USA. Combined Assembly of 48 SPs | reverse complement strand
GGAACGTGTTCTCGAGCAGCTTGACCATCTCGGCGACCTGCGGCGAGCTGACCGGCACGATGTGCTCGATTGCGGATCCGTAAAGCGCGGCGGCAAGCGCCGTTGAGTCGGGATCGATCCCGCCGACCACCTTCGGCACGTTGTGCGTGTTGAACGTCGGGTTGCCGGGGTCGACGCGCTCGGGCGAGAACGCGAGGTAAAAATCGACGCCGGCTTTGAGTCCCTTCATTTCGAGCAGCGGCTTCACGAATTCTTCCGTCGTTCCTGGATACGTCGTCGACTCGAGGATCACGAGCATGCCCGGATGGAGGAACTCGGCGATGCCTTCGACGGCGGCGGCGACGAAGGACATGTCGGGGTCCTTGGTCTTGCGAAGCGGCGTCGGCACGCAGATGTTGATCGTGTCGAGAGAGGAGACCGCCCGGAAATCCGTCGCCGCGCGCAGCCGGCCGCCGGCGACGAGCGACGCGACTTCTTCCGATTTCACGTCGGGGATGTACGACGTGCCCGAGTTGATCGCATCGACTTTGCGACGGTCGACGTCGATGCCGGTCGTATCGAACCCGGCGCGCGCCAGTTCGACGGCGAGCGGCAGGCCGACGTAGCCGAGGCCGACAACGCCGACGCAGGCGCGCTTCGAGTGGATTCTGTCGAGCAGATGGTCGGAAGCCAGTGACATCGGAACGATCTCCTTCGTTGAACGTCGGTTCTTAGCTTTCGGGTGCCGTCCGCGGCGTGCCGAACGCCGCGCGGCGGACGCGTGCCCACCAGTCGATGAATCCGGATCGCGGCTTCGGATCGCTGAGCACGTAGTGATTGGGCGGCGCGACGACAATGCGGGCCGGCGTCCCCGCCGGGTCCGCGGCCGATACGGCGATTCGCGGACGCGGCGCGGCAGCCGTCGGAGCGGAAAATGCCGGCGTCGCGTGTACGGACGGCGATGGCACCGCTGACGCCGCCTGCTGCGAAAACGAAGCAACCGTTCGCGCCGAAGGCACAGGAGGCGCAGAAGCCGTCGTCAGCGGCAGATCCGACGGCGCCGACGACGCTGAACCGCCGACGGGCGGATCCGCACGCAGCGGGAGGTCGGCATTCACCGGTTCCGCGAGACCAAGCTCGCCAAGCACCTCGCGAGTCAAATCGACGTCGATCGCGTGCTTGTCGGCGCCGTATCCGTAGAGCAGGACGGCGTCGGAAATGACGTTGATCATGCGCGCAACGCCGCGGCTGTACGAATGAATGACGTCGGTCACGTCGCGCGTGAACGTGAGCGGCGCGCCGACCGATGCGTGCTTCAACCGATGGTTGATATACGCGTGCGTGTCGTCAGCGCTCAGCGGCTCGAGGTGATAGCTCACCGTTACACGCTGACGCAGCTGTTCCAGTTCCGGACGCGCGAGCATGTCGCGCAGGTTCGGCTGGCCGACCAGGATGATGTGAATCAGCTTCGACTTCTCGGTTTCGAGATTCGACAGCATTCGCACTTCCTCGAGCGCCGACACGCTCAAGTTCTGCGCTTCGTCGATGACGAGCAGCGAGAGCCGCCCGTTGTTCCGCTGCTCGACGAGGAATCTCGCAAGCTCGCGTACCAGATAAGGCTTGGTCGCCTCCGGGCGAGGCTCGAGGCCGAAGTCGAGCATGATGGCCTGCAGCAGCTCGCGCGCGTCGAGCATTGTGTTCATCAGCCGCGCGATCGACGTCTTCTTGTCGAGCGACCGCACCACCGTCTGCAGCATCGTCGTCTTGCCGCACCCGATTTCGCTGGTGATCACGATGAACCCGGCGTGGCCCTCGATGCCATATCGGAGATGGCTGAGCGCTTCCTTGTGGACGCGGCTCGGATAGAGGTAGCTCGGATCGGGCGTGAGTGAAAACGGCCGCTCGCGCAGCCCATAAAATCGTTCATACATGACGGCTCGACCTCCGGACAGAGCGCGCAGGGCTGTCCAGCGCAGGGGCGACGTGCGTGCACGCGCGCCAGTAGTCTTGGGGGCAATCGATTTCGATCCAGGGGAACCCGCGATGATCCACCGCGTGCAGCGTGCGCCGCCGGCAGAAACGCGCAAATGCCGCAGGCAGCCACTCCATCAGGGCGCCGCTCGCCACGACCGCGTCCATTTCTTCGACGAGGGCGGCCGCGCCATCCACGCCGAATTTGGCGATGCCGACGTTCTCGCCGTCGGCGTCGTGCGGGTCAATCGCCTTCGAGATGTCGACCACGCGTCCGGCGCGGACGCAGATCTTCATCTCTTCGTCCGTATACGTCGTCTCATCGCACGCCGGCGACATCAGCAGCGCGTCCTCATACCGCGACGTGACGAGATCCAGCAGCATCTGCTGATGGAAGAGCACGTCGCAGTTCATGACGAGAAATCCTTCCGACAGCAGTTCGCGTGTGAGCCAGAGGGAATACAGACTGTTGGTCTCGGCGAATCGCGCGTTGTGGACGTAGTCGATCGCCGGGCCGCAGACGCGTCTGACGTCGGTGGCGCCGAATCCGGTCACCACCACAATGCGCGTGATGCCGCAACTCCGAAGCGCATCCAGCTGCCGGTCGAGGAGAGTGATGCCGCCGACCTGCGCGAGGCACTTCGGCCGTTCGCCGGTGATCTCCCGTAGCCGGCCGCCGCGTCCCGCCGCAAGGATGACCGCTCTCATGCCTGCCCCGATGGACTGGGCCGCAGCACGCGAATGCGCGCAGTGACCTCGAGGATTCGCGACAGCACGAATCGGCGTTCGATCGTGCTGATGCCAAACGCGAGAAAGACCGCCACGTACACCAGCGCCGACAGACCCATGTTGGCGAGCACCGGGACAAGCGATACGCGGATGAGCGGCCGGGTGACTTCGATATACGCTGCCATGACAGCCGCCGGCCAAACGGCCGGCCAGACGGCTTCCCCGAGCGCCCGACCGAGCGACAACTCCACGCGCCGGCATCCCTCGGGGAACAGCACGAAGATGCTGTTGATCGCGACGGGCACGAGCGTGCCGATCGCGACGCCTTTCAGCCCGATGGAGCGCGCCAGCACGACGCTCAAACCGAGATTTACGGCGGCGGTGGCCATGTTCGTGTACGCGACGAACTTGTGCGCGCCGGCGCCTTTCAGCAGCGTGCCCGACACGGCCGAACCGACCCGGGCGATGACCGCCAGCGCGAGCACCTGGACAACGATCACACTGCCGGAGAAATCTGGACCGACCCACGCGTGAACGAGGAGATCGCCCATGAGAATCAATGCGACGCCGATCGGCACGACGGTCGCCAGCGACAGGCGCGTGCCGACCAGAAACAGCGTCTGCAGCCGATCGAGGCGGCTCGACGCGCTATGGTCGACAACGTTGGGAAACAGGATGTCGTTGAGCTGGTTGGTCAGCCGCTGCGTGGTTTCGGCAAGCCGTTGTCCGACCGACCAGACGGCTACAGCGCTCGTGTCGAGAAGGATCCCGATCACGATCGCATCGATCGAGTAGTTGATGCGGTTGGCCCAGTCGATCAGCATCATGAAGACGCTGAACGACGTGAGCTCGCGCAGGCGCGACAGGCGAAAGTTCGAGAGGCGCAACGTCAATGCGGGAAACACGCGATACGCATTCGCGCGATAGACCCAATACGTCAGCACCCGCACGGTCGTCGTCGCGACGACCAGAGCGATGAGACCGTAGCCGGCCATCAGGACGGCGACGTTCACGACCGCGACCACGATGGTGCTGATGATCCCAGTGACGTTGTTGACGTCGTAGCGCTGGAATCCGTTGATGACGCCGCCGAACACCGTGAACGCCATGCCGCACGCGACGTTCACGCTCGTCACGAGAAGGACGATGCGTCCGACGTGCAGTTGCTCCGGGGTCAGGTGAAGCACGTGATCGAGGACGACGGCGATGACGATCGCGACTAGATAAGCGACCGCGCCGAAGCCGGCGAAGAGATAGAACGTCGTGCTGAGGACTTCGTTGAGGGCGCGCACGTCTTTGCGCGCGCGGTGCTCGGCGACGAATTTGACGATGGTGCCCGAGTAGCCGAGGTCGAGTACCGAGAAGTACGCGGTGATTGACGTCGTCAGCACCCAGAGGCCGTAAGCGGCCTTGCCCAGGTGGCCGATGTTGAACGGCAGCAGCAGAAGACCGACGGCCATCTCGACGGCGATCGCGAGGTACCGCGTCGACAGGTTCACGGTGACCGCGCGGGCCTCCGCGTCTGGCGCGATGGAGCTGCTCACTGCGCTCCCTTTGCGCACAGAATCACCTTCACCGTGTCAATCACGATCGTGAAGTCAAACGCAATGGAGAGGTGCTTGATGTAGTAGAGGTCGTACCGCAGTTTCTCCATGGCGTCATCAATGGACGAACCGTAGCGGTACCGCACCTGCGCCCAGCCGGTGACGCCCGGTTTGACGGCATGGCGCTCGGCGTAGAACGGGATCTGCGCGGTGAGCTGCTGCACGAAGTAGGGCCGTTCGGGACGCGGACCGACGAAACTCATGTCGCCGCGTATGACATTCAGCAGCTGCGGCAGTTCGTCCAGACGCGTCAGCCGGATGAAGCGGCCGATCCGCGTGACGCGATTGTCGTTGCTCTGCGCCCACATCGGTCCGGCCTTCTCCGCGTCACTCCGCATCGAGCGGAACTTACATAGCGTGAAGAGCCGGTCGTTCTCGCCGACGCGCTCCTGCTTGTAGAAGATTGGCCCCGGAGAATCGATTCTGATCGCGAGCGCCGTGAGGAGCATCAGCGGCGCGGCCAGCACGAGACCGACCGCCCCCATCACGAGGTCGATGACCCGCTTCAGGACGCGTGTCGTGCGGCTGGCGCGAAACCCGTCCGAGAAGATGAACCAGCTCGGCGCGATTCCGTCCGTGAGGATTTTTCCGGTGATGCGCTCGTAGGTCGTCGGCGCATCCTCGATGCGGACGCCCGACAGCTTCGCCCTGAGCAGTTCCTGAATCGGCAGATGGCCGCGCCGGTCGGACACGGCGATGACGACGCGATCGATCTGATGCAGCGCCGCGAGCCGTGCGACGTCGACCGCGCTGCCAAGCAGGGGCAGATGCAGTCCGTCGGCGTCCACGTCGGCTTCGCTGTTCTCGGCAAGATACCCGACGATTCGATACGCGAAATCGTGCTGGTTCTGGATCTGCCACGCGATGAGCCGCGCGATCGATCCCGTGCCCACGATGAGGACGCGTTCTTCAAGATGCGGGTCGCGTGTGACGCCGTCGAACGCAATTCGCCACGCCGGCACGACCACGAGCAGCATGCCGACCGACGTCAGGAACACGCCGCGGCCCATATTGATGGCGGGCACGAGCACGGTCACGGTCGCCAGGACGAGCGCGGCGGTTCCCGCCGCGCGCATCACCCGCACGAGCAACTCGGTTTTCGAATGGACGATCGTCAGGTCGTAGAGATCGTTGTAATAGAAGCAGAGCGCGCACACGGCGGTGGCCAGCGTGATCTTCCAGAACGCCCCGGGCACTTGATCGATCGGACCGTGCACACGCGCGGCGGCGAGAATCGAACAGGAGATCAGCACCGTCTCGAGACTGAAAACGGTGAGTCCCTTCGCCGACACGTGGCGGTTGAAAACCTGCATGGCCCTGGCTCGTCCTCTATGCCGCTTCGTTCAGCACGACGCCAAGCAGGCGTTGTGCGTCAATCGAGCTCATTAGGTCCTGGATTGACGCCTTCGAGGTCACGCCGGCGCGAACAACGAGGACGATGCGGTCGGCAAGCGGCTCCAGCAGTCCCAGGTCGACAATCGGAAGCGCCGCAGGGGTGTCGATGATGATTCGATCGAACTGCGCCCGCAGCTGATCGATGGTCCGCCGCATCATCGGCGTGCTGAGCAACTCCGCCGGGTGTTCGGCGCCGCCGCCGGCCGGCAACAGCGTCACTCCCGCCGGCTCAATGATCGTCAGCGCCTGAGCGAGCGTCGCGCGCCCGGCGAGGACGTCCACGAGACCGGGACCGACGTCCGCGCCATCGAGGCCGAACATCTCGTGCAGCCGGGGGGTGCGCAGATTCGCGTCGACGAGACACGTCGGCCGCTGATATTCGCGCGCGATCGTCAGCGCGAGATTGGCGGCTGTCACGCTCTTGCCTTCGCCGTGGCTCGGGCTGGTGATCATGATCACCTTCACCGGCGTGCCCTGGTCGGCGTGCATGATGCGCGAGCACAGGCTGCGGTATTGACGCGCCGTGAGCGCGTCCGGCGAATGCGCGGCGACCAGCGCGCGATCAATCCGCCGCGGGCTGGCCGCACGAACCGGCGTGTGCACCGGCGTGTCGTCTGCGATCGGCGGCACCGACGGTGTGTCGATCGTCGTCACGGCGGCGCCCACTGTCGCCATCTCCTGGTCGGGCAGCTGACGAATGCGCAGTACGGCGCCGTCGCGCTCGGCCTTGTCCAGGATGTTCTGCATGCGGCTCATAACCACTCCTATACGCTGATGCGCGCGATGCTTCCGAGAATCGGCAGATCGAGCGCATCGCGCAGCTCGCGCTCGTCGTGCACCGACGAATCCACGTATTCGCGCAGCAGCGTGAGCCCCGCGCCGACGACCAGTCCGCCCAGGATGGCGCCGAGCCACACGCGCAGCGGCATCGGCTTCACCGGTGTTGTCGGCAGCGTCGCGGCGTCGATCACTTCGAAGCGTTCGCCGCTGCGGTTGCGCTCGACGCTGGCGGCGATGGACGCCGTCCGCTGCTTCGCCGACAGCTCGTTGTACTGCTGCTTTTCGAGGTCGTACTCACGCGAGATGGTCGTCAGCTGCTGCTCGACCATCGGCGCCGCTTCGATCCGCGCCTGATATCGCGCGACCTGCGCCTGCGCGTCCGCCTGATCGCGTTCGAGGTCGCGGATGCGGCTGCGCGCGACTTCCCGTTCGCCGACAAGGGACAAATAAGCCGGGTTGCGCTGCAGACGCGCGAGCCTGTCCGCCGGCGGCTGCTGCTGCGCGGTGAGCGCTTCCTTCTTCGCATACGCGAGTTCATCCTGAATCCGCTGTACCTCCGGATGCGCGTCCTTATAAGTCGCGCGCGCCGTCGCCAGCTCGCGTTCGAGCGCGACAACCCGCATCTCGGGCGATGCAATCGCGTCGTTCGAACGGCCGCTGATCGGCTCGTCGATGGTGTTCTTGTCGATCGCTTCGATCTGTCGTTCGATGAGCGTCAGCCGCTCGCGCTCGCCGCGAATCGACGTTTCGTCGGAGACCATCTGCGCCCGCAGACCGGCGATGGTCTGCAGATTTGCGCCTGTCTGCTCCGGCAGCTGGCCCATGTACGATTCCTTCGCTCTGCGCAGGCGCATCTCGAGGTCGTTGATCCGCGACTGACTCGCGGAGAGCTGCGCATTGATGAACATCGTCGTGTCTTCGGCGCGCTCTGCCCGTACCTTCGAGTTCTCCTCGACGAACACGCGTCCGAGACGGTTGGCGACGCGCTGCGCCCGGAATGGGTCGGAATCGGAGTAGGACACGACGAAGGTGTCGAGCCGTCGCACCTCGTTCGTGTTCGCGACGGGATCGGGCACTTTCACGTCAATCGCGGTCCGCAACTCGCTGACATCCGCCAGGTGTTCCTCTCGCGCGACGCGCGACAGAATCGGCGTGCTCACCAGCTGCTGCTGAATGGCCCGGAGCCGCTCCTGGTTGTCGAACGGATTGCTCTGGTTGACGATGCTCGGCGAAACCAGCGGCGCGGTGACGCCAAGCATCGTGGTCGACTTGTACTCCCTCGGCAGGAACCGCACGAGCAGCCAGCCGGCCACGATCGAAAGCGCGATCGGAGTAATCCACCACCAAAGGCGGCGGCGGATCACGGACACATAATCGAGCGGCGAAAATTGCGTGCTGTCCATCAGTGAATCCTCATCGGTTTGGAGGCGACCAGCTGGATCCCCATCTGGTCGTGCGACATCAGCGCGTCAGGCGCTGCGAGCGGCAGTCCGCCGACCGTCTGCCGCGTCGCCGCGTAATAGCCTTCGACGCGGAACCACGCGCGGGCGCTGTAGCCGACCGCCGCTTGCAGCCAGAACGAACGGAGCTGAGGCGCGTTGAGCACGAGCGCGTCTTCACGGCGCCACGACGCGATGGCTTGCGTGTAGACGCGGCGCGTGATCGGCATCTTCACGCTCGCGGTCGCTTCTTCGTTCTGCAACGTGCCGCCGTACCCGAAGGACGGCACATACGAGCGTGAGAAGCCGACGTCGATGAAGGTCGCGCGATAGTGATCGCTCAAACCGAGGCGCCAGCTCGGCGCCACGTGCGGCGTCTGGCCGAAGGAACTGACGTCGACCCGCGAGAACCCTCCAGCGGCGAATACATGGATGCCCTCGCTCAGCTGATGGTCGATGCCGACGGTGCCGTTCTGCACGTCGAACACGTCTTCCTGCGACCCGACAGTCGCGTGTTGAAAGTCGTAATCGACGGTCAACGACGTCCGCGCCGTCAGCCGTTCGCGCAATCCCACGCCGCCGCCCACTGTGTATCCGCCAAACAGCAGCGTGGAGAACGCGTTCTGATCGAAATGCACTTGCTGGAAATGTCCGCTCGTCACGAAACTGAGACGCTTGTTGACGACCGCATCGAGGCCGACGGACATGTCGTCTGAAAAAGAACCGACCCGGATGTACGGCAGGCCGATGAACTGCAGGAGTTCCGTCGTCGGCGACTGCTGTGCGCTGGCAGACGCGAAGATCGTGTTCCGCTTTGAGAGGCGACGCCGTGTATTGATGCCCGCGTGCTGGTCGAAGCTGTTCAGCCCGGTCGACTGTTGATAGGCGAGAAAGGCGCCGTCATATCGGGCAGAGAATTCGCTGCGCGGCCCGTGATACGTCGCCTCGGCCTTCGGATTGATGACGTTGATCGCATCCGACACCGTCGGGTCGGCCGGTCCCCGCAGCAGCACGTTGTCGTCGTACGTGCGCGAAAACAACAGCGAGGGCGTCAGAGACCACCCCGCAACGGGCGCTCCTTGCGCCGGCTCCGGAATCGACTGGAGCTGACCCGCGAACACGGGATACGCATCGGCTGAGACGGCGATAGCGGCCGCCGCGCCAACGGCATACACGAGGAGCGTACGAATAGGAGTGGCCATGCCGATCGCCTAGTCGGGGACGACGACGGTGTCGCCGGCGTGGAGGTACACGGGCGCACTGCCACGGATCGCTTCCTTGTAGTTGAAGCTCGTGGCGTTGCCGGGTTTGCCGGCCTTGCGCAGAATCTTGATGTTCTTCGAGTCGGCAAAATCTTTCAGGCCGCCGGCGAGTCCGAGCGCCTGAAGCACCGTGATCTGGTCGTCCTGGAGTTGGACGGCCCCCGGGTGATTCACCTCACCGATAACGTAGGCGACGGCAGGCTTGGTCTCGACGACGATGACTGTGACTACCGGATTGTTCATGTACGTCTTGAGCTGCGTCGCGATCAGGTCGCGCAGCTGAATCGGCGTCCTGCCGTCTGCCTGGATGTCGCCGACGAGCGGCAGCGTGATCTTCCCGTCGGGCCGGATTTGCACGCTCTGCGAGAGCTGTGCGTCCTTGTACACCTCGATGCGCAGCTTGTCGCCTTGGGCGAGCCGGTACTCGGGGCTGTCCTTCGCGGGCGTCACGACGTTTTCCGGCCCCGCGCCGGCGAACGCCGGTGACGCGATGGCGAGCGCCGCGATGAATCCGAGCGCGGTCAGGGATGCAAGGGGAGCAGTGAACTTCATGGCCGTGACCTCAGTTCTGATCGGTGGACGATGGAGGCGCCGCCCGCAGCGAGGCGACCGGATGCGAAACGGCCCAGCGTTTGAGCGATTCGGCGCCCATCGCGTGCATCGGATAGCACGCAGCGCCGAGCGCAATCTGCACCGGCGATGAGAACGGATGCTGCTCGAGCTTCGCGATCAGGCGATCGACGACACGCATCGAGCGCTGATAGTCCGTCGCGCGCAAGACGAGCGACAGCGTACCGGCGTCGGTATACCCGAGCAGGTCGCGGTCGCGCATCTCGTTATTCAGCACCTGCGCGATCTCGTGCATCGTCTCGTCGTCAGCGCTGACCTTGGTGCCGTCGAGATCGCGCGTGGTTTCGATGGTGACGAGGCTCAGGCAGCCGTTCGCGCGCATCGCGTGGCGGAGCTCGCGATTGAGGACGAACCTGAACGCCGTCGGCGCCAGCAGCTTCGAGTTATTCGGAAAGAACGTGCCCGGGTTCATGGGGTCGGCGCCTTGTCGAGACCCGCGTCTTTAATCTTGTAGAGCAGCGCCTTATAGCTGATGCCGAGAATTTGCGCCGTCTCTTTTCGATTCCAGCGCGTCTGCTGAAGCATTCGCAGGATCAGAACCTTCTCCGCTTCGCGTGCGGCAATACGCGACACGTCTTTCAACGACGTACTGCCCTCGACGGCGGCCGCGGCCAGCGCGTGGGCGCGACCGCGGAGACCGAAGCCCCGGCGCCGGCGCCGACCACGTGTGCGTGGGCGGACATGGCAACCGCCGATGACGGCGCCAGCGGCACGGCGGCGGCTTCGACCATCGGCGAAGCCGTTGAGAGGGATGTCGCCCGCCGCGCCGCCACCGGGAAACCGAGTCCAATCTCCTTTCGCACCGGCGACTCGGTACCCAGAACAACAATGCGTCGTACGAGGTTCTGCAACTCGCGAATGTTGCCGGGCCATGCGTATTCCATGAACATCTGCATGGTTTCCGGCGACACCTCGGAGTACGGACGCGAGTATTCGACGGAGTACTTGCGCAGGAAATATTCAGTCAGGACGGAAATCTCGTCGCGCCGTTCGCGCAGCGGAGGCAAATCGATCGAGACCACATTGAGGCGGAAGAACAGGTCGTCGCGGAAATGCCCTTCGGCGCACGCCTTCGAGAGATCTTTATTGGTGGCGGAGATCACGCGCACGTCGACGCGGATATCCTGTTTACCGCCGAGCCGCGTGAACTCACGGTCCTGCAGCACCTGCAGCAACTTGGCTTGCAGCGGATAACTCATGTCGCCGATTTCGTCGAGGAAAATGGTGCCCTTGTTGGCGAACTCGAATTTTCCCGGCTTCTGCTGAATCGCTCCGGTGAACGCTCCTCGTTCGAACCCAAACAGTTCGGACTCGAGGAGTTCGGTCGGCAGTGCGGCGCAATTCACTTTGACGAACGGTTTGTCCCGCCGCACCGAGGACGTGTACAACGCGCGCGCGACCAGTTCCTTGCCGGTGCCGCTCTCGCCGCGAATCAGCACCGTGACGTCCGTGCCGGCGACGCGTTCGATGAGCTCCTTCACTTCACGCATTTCGGCGCTGTCGCCGGAGACCATCGGATGTGTATTGGGATGCTGCGCGCCATTGCGAACGACCGAGACGTCCCTGTTGAAGCGGCGCTGGCGCAACGCGTCAGCAAGCAGGGCCTCCAGATCCGCTTCGTCAAACGGCTTGCTGATGAAGTCGAACGCGCCCAGCTTCATCGCCTGCACCACGGTGGCCGTGCGGCCCTGGCCCGAGATGACGATGACCGGCACTTCGCGATCGATCTTCTTGAACGCAGCCAGCGCGCCGAGACCGTCCATCGCGCCCGGCATGATCACGTCGATGATCACCGCGTCTGGACGATCCGCGTTGTACAACTGGACCGCTTGCTCGGCGTTGTTCACGGCGATGCCGTGATAGCCGAGGCCGTCGAGGAACATCCGCAGGAATTCGCAGATGGCTTGATCATCGTCGACGACCATAATCTGCGGCTTGTGGCTCATCGCTTATCTCGCCTCATTTCGACTCGTCCACACAGCAATCTCAATGCCGAGGCAGAAAATGTTTTCAACGAGGTGCGACCTCATCCTTGAGCGCGACGACGCGTCATCTGCGTTGTTACGGGAAAAATGATTCGCAAAAAGTGAAGACGCGGTCTGAACGCGTTCGAACACCGGAAACGGATTTCGGATCAGCACCGCGCGTCTCCGCGGCATATTTGTTGAAGATTTAGCGGCTGAGAGAAGTGAACGGAGACGACATGTCCGGCAGGAATTGGCTTCGAATTTTGATGATCATCGTCCCGATTGGCGTGTTGACCGCCTCGGTCGGTGCACGATCAATCGCTAACACGGTCGAGTTGACTAACAAAAGCATGCGTATACAAGTCCCCGATGCGGCGGAATTGTTTGCCGCTGGCACGATGCTCGTGGGTATTGCGGGGTCCGCGCAGCGCGTGATGAGGAAGAAGTGTGGCACCGCGTGAGCGAGAGTGTGACGCGCGCTGCTTAATGCTTTGTCTCGCTATTGGCGTGCGCGAGTATCTCTGAAAGTTCACTACTAGGAACCGGTTTTCCAAAATACCAGCCCTGTGCGCGGTCACACTTCTGCTTCCGCAGATAGCTGAGTTCCGTTTCGTTCTCAACGCCCTCCGCGGTTACTTCCAGCCCGAG
>Ga0170475_100302386_pt1 | contig 12409 bp, 4 predicted proteins | sample Soicark_Litter_5_FD_111474 | JGI IMG/M metagenome (GOLD analysis project Ga0170475, IMG submission 111474) | Avena fatua rhizosphere microbial communities from Hopland, California, USA. Combined Assembly of 48 SPs | reverse complement strand
TGAGAACGCCATCGATATCAAGGTCTTGCCGGAACTGATCGAGGCAGACCTTGAAAAGCTTGGTGTGCTGCTTGGCCATCGCAAACGCATGTTGCGTGCGATTGCCGCCCTGGCCAACGAAGGTCCACCGCATGCTGCAGCCGAGGTCCCAGCCGGTCGCCCCGATAGCGCCGAGCGGCGGCGGCTCAGCGTCATGTTCTGCGACATCGTAGGGTCGACCGCACTATCGACCAGGCTGGACCCGGAAGACCTGAGCGCCGTGGTCCGCGCTTTTCAGGTCTGTGTCAGGTCGACGATCGCCCGTTTTGGCGGGTTCATCGCACGGTATATGGGCGATGGGGTTCTGATCTACTTCGGATGGCCGGCAGCGAATGAGACGGATGCCGAGAGGACTTTACGGGCCGCGCTCGCGGTGATTGCTGCGGTCGGCCAGACACCGATGAACGGCGAACGCTTGAGCATTCGGATTGGCGTAGCCACCGGCCTTGTCATAGTTGGGGCGCCGATCGGAGAGGGCGACGCGCGGCAGCAGACCGCAATCGGCGAGACACCGAACCTGGCGGCCCGCCTGCAGGCTCTCGCTGCCCCCGATACTCTGGTCATTGATGACAACACAAGGAGCCAGATCGGTTCGCTGTTCGAACTGGTAGACCTGGGCCCACAAAGATTTGCAGGTTTCCCAACGCCACAACATGCCTGGCGGGTTATCAGGGAAAGTGGTTCCGTAAGCCGCTTCGAGGCCCTGCGCTCCCACGCGACACCGTTAATCGGGCGCAATGAAGAACTGGAGCTGCTGCAACGGCGGTGGCAGAGGGCAATGTCTGGGGAGGGCCGCTTCATACTGATCTCGGGCGAACCCGGCATTGGTAAGTCGCGTCTGGTCGCCGCCTTGTTGGATCACCTCCCGCGCGGGACCTACTTCCGGCTGCGCTATTTCTGCTCGCCACACCACACCGACAGCGCGCTTTATCCGATCGCTCGCCAACTTGAACGGGCGGCCGGCTTCGAGCGTGGTGACTCGCCGGCCGTCCGGCTGAACAAGCTCGAAACCTTGCTGGCGCGCGCAGGCACATCGCTGGAGGATATGGGCCTTCTCGCCGACCTGCTCTCATTGCCACATTCTGGCCGGTATCCAGCGCTCGATCTTACACCTCAGCGCCGTCGGCGGCGCGTGCTGGACGCGCTGGCTGGACAGCTCGATGCACTCGCGGCCGAACGCCCAGTCCTGATGATCTTCGAGGACGCCCACTGGGCCGATCCGACGAGCCTTGAGGTCCTGGAAGACTTGCTCGCCCGTATCCGACGCCTGCCGGTACTGGTGCTGGTGACTTTCCGCCCCGAATTCACGCCACACTGGGCCGGGCACCCGCAGGTGACCTCATTGACGTTAAGCCGGTTGGGACCCGAGGAGTCGGCCGCTCTCGTGCGGCACGTGGCCGGCGATGCCAACCTGTCCAAGGCGTTGCTCGAGGAGATCATAGAGCGCGCAGACGGAATGCCGTTGTTCGCAGAGGAGCTGACTAAGTCGACACTGGAAGTGGGCCATGCCGAAGCGAATGCCCACCTGGCTGCGGCGCCCAGCGCGCAAATCGTGCCGCCGACACTGTACACCTCCCTGATGGCGCGGCTCGACCGGTTACACCCGGGTAAGGAACTGGCTCAGATCGGCGCCGCCATCGGACGCGAATTCAGTCACGAACTGATCGGCATCATTGCAGCCAGGACCGAACCGGAACTGCAGTTGGCGCTCGATCAGCTGGTGAACGCCGCGCTGATATTTGTGCGGGGGACGCCACCAGACACCAACTACCTGTTCAAGCACGCGCTGTTACAGGACGTCGCTTATGGCACGCTGCTGCGCGCTCCACGGCAGGAATTGCACGGTCGCATTGCTGAGGTACTGGAGCAACATTTTCCCGAGACAGTGGAAACGCGCCCGGAATTGCTCGCTTACCATCTGACCCGTGCCGGATTGGCACCCCAGGCAGTGCGTTACTGGCTACGGGCGGGCGAGAGGGCCGCCTCGGTCGGCGCCCACAAGGAAGCGATCGCACACCTCCAAGCGGGGATTAACTCCCTGCAAGACGTTCCCGATTCGCCGGAAAAACTACGTCTGGAGCGCGATCTGACCAGCGCGAAGGTCGCAGTTCTTCAGGTCAAGCATGGTTATGGTTCCGACGTCGTCGGCACCGCGATCGACCGAGTGCTGCAACTTTGTCGCCGCATTGGCGAGGAGGATTTGCTGCCCCCGATCCTGTTTCAGAGCTGGCTGTTCAACCACATGCGTGCGAGCTATGTGGCAGGGCGCCCTATCGCCATCGAGCTGGACGAACTTGCCGCGCATTCGAGCGACCCGGCGCCGTATCTGGCCGCGCGTTTTGCAAATGGGATGGCGCATTTCGCGGCTGGCGAATTTGTTGCTGCCTTTCGCAATCTCACCGACGGCGGGCGCACTTACCACGCAAGGGGTGGCGGCAGCGCCCTGTTCCGCTACGGCGGCTTCGCCGTGGGTCCCGCTTGCAGCGCATATGCCAGTTGGGCGCAGGCGACACTCGGGTATTGCGAACAGGCGCTGGCCGCCAGCCGCACGGCCGTTGAGGTCATCAATCAGACGAAGCAAAACTACACGATGGCGCGTTGCCCCGTTTGGTGTTCTTTCGCTGCTGCCACGTGCCGTGACTGGGAAACTGCCTACGAATTCGCCGACCGCGGCCTCCGTATTGCCGACAAGCACGGCTTCGAGATGCCCTCCGCATCGGCTATGGCGGCACTCGGTTTGGCCCGTGCCATGCTGGAGCCAGATGCGACGATGCCGTCCGAGGTCCGTGACGGTATGGCCCGCTATGCAAAGATCGGCGGCCGTCACCAGACGCAGTCGTCGTTTCTGTTCACAGTGATCGCTGAGGCTTGGGCCGTCCGCGGCGAATGGGACGCCGTCAAAGAAGCTCTGGCGCGGGCAACCGAGATGATGACCGAAACCGGTGAGCGGCAGGTCGAGGCGGAGATATATCGGCTCCAAGGCACCCTCCTCGGGGTCTCAGGAAACGGCGATCCCGAACCGCTTTTTTTGCGTGCGCTGGAGGTGGCGCGGGCGCAGGAGGCGCGGCTCTATGAGCTGCGCGCTGCTCGCTCGCTCGCGATGCTTTGGCGCGACTGCGGCGAACCTGAACGCGCTCACGGCTTGTTGGCGCCGGTGTATGGCTGGTTCACTGAGGGCTTCGGTATGGCCGATCTTGTTGAGGCCCGCTTGATCCTCGATCAGCTCAGCCAAACCCAACTTCCACAGTACGCTAGCGCAACTCGCTGAAATCAAACGGAAAATCCGAATTTTGAGGCTGTTGTGGTGCCAAAGGGGCCATAACCGGAGAAAACCCTGCCAGTTCAAACTGTTGAAGGCTGATAGGTTCACGGAAATCCGCCATTTTGCACCACAACCGGTCTCGAATCGCGACTTCCTCTGATTTATCAACCAGTTGCTGAACCGAACTGTGGAAGTTGGGCCAAACGGGCGGGCGGCCTAACGAAAGAACCGATAGCAATCTAATTCTGGTCTAGGGCACCCGCACCACGATTTTTCCGAAATGGCGGCCGCCAGCGAAGTTGGCGATGGCTCGACGCGCTTGACCCAGGCCTTCGTGCACTTGATCGATCACGGGTTCGATGCGGTTGGCAGCGACAAAATCCAGCAGTTCGGCAAACTCAACGCGACGGCCCAGGAAGACACCTTGAAGCCGAATGCGACGCACGACGAGGTCAGCAAAATCGATCTGCCTTTGGCGGTGTGTCATGACGCCCAGCGCCAAAATGGTGCCTCCATCACGCAGAGCGTCTACCGGCTCCTTCAGGGATGCTGTGCCACCAACGTCGAGCGCGGTATCTACTCCACCGCCGCTCCATTCACGCACCGCACTGCTCCAGGCGGGGGCAGAACGGTCAGCGACAAAATCGGCCCCCAGTTCCCGAAGGCGCGCTCGCCTCTCAGCCGACGATGAGGTCGCCGCGACACGGGCGCCAAGCGCTTTGGCGATCGCCAAGGCCATCACCGCCAAACCGCCGGTGCCTTGCAGCAGCACCGTATTGCCACGATCGATCCGGGCTTCGGTGCGTAGCGCGCTCCAGGCGGCCAGGCCGGCGACCGGCAGGCAAGCGGCCTGCTCGAAGCCGATACCATCTGGGATCCGCAGCAGTGCCCGTGCCGGCAGGACACGTTGTTCGCTCAAGACGCCCTGCCCCGGGCCGCCCAGGAGCGATCGCGCCAGTTTCGGATTGAATGGCCCCTCCCGCCAGTCCGGAATGGCGTGCGTGACGACCCGGTCGCCAACGCGAAGCCCGTCCACGTGGCTGCCGACTTCCAAAATGACGCCGGCGGCATCGCTGAGCGGAATCAGTGGAAGTCTCAGGCCGGGGTCGTAGATGCCTCGCATCACCAGCAGGTCACGGTAATTAAGGGAGACGGCGCGGATCTCTACGCGCGCCAACCCATCGCCTAGCGGCTCCAGCGGACGCGTCTCCTGGCGCAGATTGCCGAGCCCGAATGTGGTGAGAACGATCGCCGATGGCATTGGCTTAACCAAGCCCAGCCAGCTCGCGGTTCACCACCTCGATGACGGCATGGTCGTCGTCAACCACGATGAAGTGCTCGCTATCAAGCGTGTGCAGATCGAAGCGGTTGCAGGTGAAGCGCCGCCAGCTACGGGCGTTCTCCAGACTGACATAGGCATCGTTGATGCCCGTCAGGCAGGTGATCGGAACGTTCCAGGGCGGTGTGGGCTGGAACCGATAGTTGTCTCCCATCTCGAATTCCGCGCGGATGGTTGGCAGCATCAATGCACGCAAATCCGGAGAATCCAGCAGACGCTGGGTTTCAACGACCTGGAAGCCGCGAATGGCCTCGGCAAATACCGCATCTATCTGGCGGTGCACTGGCTCGAACACACTGTATTCCGGCATCGATAGCAACTTGTCGGTTAGGGCGTTCTCGAATTGCTGCTGAAGGTGGATCTCGTCGGGCGGGCGGGCGCCGGAAACGAAAATATGCGCCGGCGGCGCAGCGTGCCCGTCGATGAGCCGGCGGACGGTTTCGAACATGGTCAGAGCACCCAGACAGTGCCCGTACACAGCGAACGAGTGGTCCAGCAGCGGGAGCAATTCGGGGACCAGTAAATCTACGAAAATACCGATGTCACGTATCGGCGGCTCTTCCATCCTGGTCTGGCGGCCGGGCGGTTCGATGGCAACCAGCTCAATGTCTGCATCAAGCCGATCGGCCCACGACCGGAAGGTCGAAGCGCCACCTCCAGCGAAGGGGAAGCAAAACAAGCGGGCACGCGGTCGTGGGCGAGGCCGGTGGATTATTAACCAAGGGCTGCCGCTGCCCGGATCGCTCGGCGCTGGGCCGGGTAAGGCCAGGACGGGCGCAGAGTCCACCGGCTCGGGAGAGAACTCGGCTGCAAGCTCAGCGATTGTAGCGTCCCGCAAGAGCCACGCGACCGGCACCACAATGTCGAGCGACTGACGTAATCGGTTCGCAAGGGTGACCGCGAGCAGCGAATCGAGCCCAAGTTCAGTAAGCGGCCGCTCTGGGTCGATCGTGGCGAGGCCCAACACGTTGGCGGCTTGATGACGGATCGCTTCCTTGATGTCCGCGGCGGACCGATCAGAACTGGGAGCCGACACCAGCTCACGATAGAGCGGCGGCAAGGTTGCGAACTGTCGCGCGAACTCCGGCCAGTTGGTGTCGATCACTGCCGCCTGTGCTGGCGTGGCGGTACGCAACCGCACCAGCGCTTCCAGCGCCTCGTCACTCGAAAGGCGCTCGGTGGCACGTGCCTTCCACATCGATTCAGTAACGGGGCCCCAGCGTCCAGCGGCCGCCATATCCTCTAAAGGTCCCCAGTTGAATACCACGGCGGGCAAGCCGCGCGCGCGGCGGTATTGCGCCAGTGCGTCGAGGAATGCGTTGGCGGTAGCATAGGCCGCCTGCCCCGCGGCTCCCCACAGACTCAGCACCGAGGAAAACAGAATAAAGAAATCGAGTTCGAGCTTCTCGGTGGCGCGATGCAAGGCCCATGCACCGTCAACCTTGGGGTGCAGTACCTCCGCGACGGTGTCCTCCGTTAACGTCGAAATTAGCGCGTCTTTGAAGACGACGGCGGTATGGATCACGCCCTTCAGCGGCGGCATTGTGGCCTGGATACAGACGAGCACGCTGCTTGTGTCAGCGTCATCGGCAATATCGGCGGTGAGGACCACGATCTCTGCCTGTTGTCGCAGTTCTGCGAGCTCGGACTCGGTATTGGAATCAGGAGGGCGCCGACCGGTAAGCACGAGGTGGCGTGCACCGGCTTCAATCAGCGCTCGCGCGGTCAGCAAGCCGAAACGCCCGAGCCCGCCGGCGATCCAGACGGTGGAATCAGGATTCACCTCCCCCACGGTCTTGACGGGATCGATCCGGGGCGCGAGGCGCAAGGCAAAGCGCCGGCCGTGACGCCACATGAGCTGGTCCTCACCGTCGTCCGCGCTGAGTTCTCGGCACAGCAACCCAGCCGCCTCCACCGGAGTGGCCTCAGGAGGAAGATCGATCAAGCCTCCCCACAGATCGGGATATTCAAGTGAAAAACTGCGGGCGAGGCCCCAAACCGGCGCCTGCATCGGTGCCGTTGGGGCGTCGCCCTGCGCACCTCGAGTGGCGAGCCACAAACGCGGCACAGGCTCGCCGTCATCCCGCCGTCTCGCGAGCGCCCGCATAACCGCGAGCCCTTCATTCACCACGGCCAGCGCCGCACCGACATCCTGTGGGCCGGACGGTGCGACCCAAAGGAGGCCATCGGCTTCCGCTGCGCCGTCGGCTTCCAGAGCGTCGAGCGTCACTGGCGTAGTCCGTGCCCCGCGCTGTTCCAGGTTTTCGGCCAGATCCCGACCGAGCTCGGCACCGCCTCCGAGGATGCACCAGTCCCGCACTGGCAGCTCGCTCGGCTCCGGGACGGGCGTCTCGCGCCAGTGCAGATCGTACAGCAGCCGATGCCAGTCCGCACCGGCCTCAGCCGTGAAGGCCGTTTCCGGCAGGCTGCGCACCCTCAGGCCACGCAGCCACGCGGCTGGCACACCGTCGTGCGCGTAGACACGAATGTCGAGCTTCAGCCGGTCTTCGGCGCGCTCGGTGACGACGGTATGCACCCTCCCGCGCGTCAATCCTGGGCGCCAAAGATGCACAGCATCAATCCCCGTGGGCGCGGGCACCATGCCGGGCGTGTTCTCGGCGAACGCCGCGTAGGTATGCAGGCAGGCGTCGAGAAACGCTGGATGCAGAAGCCAACCCGCCGAATCGTGGCCAGCCGGTAGCATAACCTCGGCAAATGCCTCGTCACCCATGCGCCGCAAAAGCTGGATGCACTGGAAGCCAAGGCCGTACGACAGGCCCCGTCTAACCTGAACATTGTAGAATTCCGCCGTCCGCACCTCGCTCGCTTGCTTTGCCCGCTGTGTCGGAAACGGCGGAAGTGTCGGTGGTTCGGTATCCTCGACCACCGTGCCGCTCGCGTGCAAACGCCAGCGTTGGCCGCCTAATGCTTCAATCGTTTCCAATTGGAACCCGGCAGGACCCAGCGAAAGCTGCGCCCAGAGCGGCCGATCTGGCTCCAGCACCACCGCAGCTTGGTAGACTAGCTCGGTCAATTTCGGTTGCGCCATCCCGCCGTCCCGAGCGGCTGCCAGCACGGCGTCCGCGATCGCCGCTGTCGGCAGCACTTCACGCCCAAACACGCGGTGGTCAGAAAGGAACGGGAAGCGCTCGACCGACAGCAGCGATTCAAACCGCGGTAGCTCACCGCCGAGTCGCTCGCCGAGCAGCGGATGCGGTAATTTCGGCGAGGGGTCCGGTGCTGGCGGTGCGGTAACGGGCCTGACAGGCTCGATCCAGGTTGGCGTGTGCTCGAATGGATAGGTTGGCATCTGGGCCCGGCGTCCGCCCGCGTTCAGTGCCTCCCAACGCACCTCCAACTGATTGCGATAGAGCTCCGCTAGCGCCTCGAGGACCGTGCGCCGCTCGTCCACGTCTTCGTGCAGCGAGGTCAGCCACTTCGCCTGCTTCACGGTCCGCCGACCGAGCGACGTAAGCGTCGTGCTGGGGCCGATCTCCAAGAACATGACCCCAGGATGCGCCACTGCCTCCAGGGCCTGTCGGTAAAGCACAGGTTTCCGGATCTGATCGCGCCAGTAGCCGACGTCGGGAGCGGTGGTGACATCCGTCCCGGTCATCGTCGAAATCCAACGCCGCTGCGGCACAGCAGAACGCACATCGTTCGCTGCGGCGGCGAATGGCGTCAGCGCCGGTTCCATCAGCGCCGAGTGGAAAGCGTGCGAGGTGTTCAGCGGCGTGGCGGCAATGTCAGCTTCCGAGAGCTTCCTGACAAAAGCGGCAATGGCCTGCGCTGCTCCCGAAGCCACGACGCGATCCGGCGCGTTTTCTGCCGCAAGCCAGACCTCCTCGGGCCACAAGGCCCGCAAGCCATCAAAAGGGGCAGCGATGGAAACCATCCCGCCAGGTTCCGAGAGCGCGTCCATCAGTTGCGCGCGCCGCGTCAGCAACCGCACCGCGTCATCGCGTGCCAAGGCGCCAGCGGCCACAGCGGCCGCAAACTCACCCGCGCTGTGGCCGATCACGCAGTCGGGCACGATACCCCAACTCTCCCAGAGCGCAATGAGCCCGGCCTGCAAGGCGAACAGAGCCGGCTGCGCATAGAGCGTGCGCGTGAGCTGGACTGCCTCGTCGCCGAACATGATCGGCCGCAGATCGGTGCCAGCGGCGGCAAAGCCGGCGAAGCAGGCGTCGAGCGTTGCGCGAAAGACTGGTTCAGCGCGGTACAGCGCCTCGCCCATGCGTGGGCGCTGGGCGCCCTGGCCGGAGAATAGAAACACCAGCTTCCCCGGGCGCGGAACGGCTTCCGGCAGCGGGCTCCCGAGGCCGCGCAGCAGGTCCTCGCGGTCGGCCCCGATAACGCAATGACGCAATGGGAAATGATGCCGTCCGGTGTTCTGGGTGAAGCACGCGTTAGTCAGCGACGGTGCATCATCCGCGACGAGCGCTTTGCGCAAATTGGCCGCCTGCGCGGCCAGCGCTGGAGCCGTGGCAGCGGACAAGGCTAGAGCATAATAAGCCCGTTCACCACCGAGAGCGGGCGTTCGTTCAGGAGCCTCTTCGAGCACAGCGAACGCGTTGGTGCCGCCCATGCCTACTGAATTGACTGCGGCTCTCCGCGGCTCCGGCCCTCGCGCAAACGGCCGCAGTTCCGTGTTCACGAAGAACGACGAGCGATCGAAGGGAATGCGCGGGTTAGGCGTGGTGAAGTTGATGCTTGGTGGAATCTGCCCATGCTCCAGTGCCAGTACGACCTTGATGAGCCCGGCGATGCCGGCGCACTGCTCGAGGTGGCCGAAATTGGACTTTACCGAACCGATCGGACAGCGAGCCATTTTCTCGCCGAAGGCGTGCCCCAATGCTTGCACCTCGACAGGATCGCCCAATGCGGTGGCGGTGCCGTGACACTCAATGTAGCCGATTGTCTCGGGGGCAACGTTTGCCCGCCGTAACGCCGCGGCCATGGCCCTCGCCTGCCCCTCGGCCGAGGCTGCCGTGTAGCTGAACTTGGTGCCGCCATCATTGGCCACAGCCGTGCCCTTGATGATCGCACGGATGCGGTCGCCATCGACGAGCGCACTCGTCAGCGGCTTCAGCAACACCGCCGCGATGCCGCTGCCGAATAGCGTGCCGTCGCTTGCGGCATCGAATGGCCGGCAATGGCCGCTGCGCGAATAAATACCGCCCGGCTCGGCCAGGTAGCCACTAATGTGCGGCACACGTACGACCGAGGCGCCGGCCAGAGCCATTTCTGCCTCATCCTGGAGGATCCCCTGGCACGCCAGATGTATCGCCACAAGCGAGGTGGAGCAGGCCGTCTGAACATTTACACAGGGGCCCTTCAGATTGAGCTTATAGGCGAGGCGCGAAGGCAGAAAATCTCGGTCGTTGCCAATGTGGCCTAAATCGCCGGTCTGCCCGCGCAGATCCGGATGATCGTTACGCAAGGCGTAGCTGGATACCAGCCCGCCCGCACCGGCGTAAACGCCGATCACGTTCTTGTCGGACCCCAACGGCTCGTAGCCGGCATCTTCGAACGTCTCCCAAGCCAATTCGAGGAACAACCGCTGCTGTGGGTCCATCAGCCGCGCCTCACGCGGCGCGTAGCCGAACAGCGCTGCATCGAATCCGTCATGACCGTCGATGATCGGCGCGGCTTTCACATAGTCTGGATCATGCACAAGTGTCGGACCGATCCCGCTGGCTAGCAGTTCGTCGGCGGAGAACGTCGTGATAGATTCGACGCCAGCGGCGAGGTTGTTCCAAAACTGGCCTGCGTTGAGGGCGCCCGGCAGGCGGCAGGCGAGACCTATGATCGCAATATTTGACGAATCTATCTTCATTGGATGCCGATCACGGTTGGGCTGTCGCCGCAATTGAGGTTGAGGACTGCTTGCTAGGAAAAGTGTATCTGAATAATCGGCTGCGGCTAGTCTTGCTGCACACCCAGCGACGGGTCGAAACGATGGCGACCAGGAGAGTGTATCGAATCCGGATTCGGCAACCTTAGCGACTGCAATTGCGAGCCTACACGCGTTAAAATCAGCAGACTTGCGACAGACGCGCAACGCCGATTGTTTGCAGGCACGCGGACGCACGCAATGCGTTTAGCTGCGGCGCTCCGTCAGGATGCGCACCAATGCAAAGGGCCATGATGTAGTCGGGAGCAGCACGAAGCTGAACGAATTGCCATCGCGTCGGATCATCGTTCAGACGCCGATCGATATAAAAACTAAGTTCGTTAGCAGGGCGTCGCTGAAACGCGAACTGGCGCAATGGCAAGTGCATCCCCATCGAGCGAGCCTTTATGTAGGACTCCTTCAAGGTCCAGTACTCGAAGAACCGGTCGCGCCGGTTCAAGGCAGGCAGGGTCAAGAGGTCAGCCACTTCCTGGGGTGCGAAAGCGTACTGGGCGACGTGCAGCGACCATTGACGCCGATTGGATTCCGCATCCAGACCCAAGTCGCGATCACATCCTACGGCAACCACAGCGAGCCCGTAGGTACGGGAAACATTGAAGGAAATGCGTTGGCATCCTGGCGTCAACAACGATAAGCGTGGCCGACCGTACGGGCCACTTTCGAAACTAAGATCCTGCGGGGCAACACCACAGTAGCGTCCGAGCACTGATCGTGTGAGGGCACGAGCAACGATGAATAGGTCTCGGTCGCTATCAAACTGGAAGCGTGACTCATGAGCCCGCTCTTCGGCGGTAAAGATCGCGCGGCACGCTGCACGATCGGTTTCGTCGCGTAGGTCGGCGACATAGGAGAGCCATAGATCGATCCGGTCCGGCCGAAGTATGAAATCCATGGCGCGCTCATCCAGGGCAGCACATCAGAGCAGAATAGATGCACACAGTAGATGTAAAAGCTATGTATGAAGGTTGTTCATCCGAGTCTGCGGGGTGAAGCTGTGGTTGTCACACACGCAACCCCACACCAGGGAGCCCCGAATGAACACCCACAAAAATGCGCGCCTGACCCTGCAAGGTCGAGCCCTGCTGGTCCGTCGCGTGGGTCACGAAGGCTGGCGGGTGAGAGAGGCTGTGGTGCATGTGTGCCAGTGGCACCGGAAATGCGACCGGGATAGGACCAGGTGGAAACGGTCGGCGACCTGTCTGGCCTGGGGCGCGCCTGCTCTGGATGCTGGCTCAGCCACGTCGCCAGCGAGGCGGAGGAGCAATCAGGCAGCACGTCGGCGACGGTTCTGGTCTCAAGATCCACGAGGATGGTTCCCCATGCGGCGCCTCTGCGCCAAGCCCACTCATCAACGCCAACAACCCGCAGTGTCCCACCCCGGCGCTTTCTCTGCGCCCGACGCTTGAGATGCCGAAGAACCGTATCGCCGCTCACCACAATACCAAGCCGGGCGAGCAACCGGCGAGAGGGTTCGCCTCCAGCGCTGTGGCCCATCACCGCCAGAATATCGACGACGGCGTCGCTCTGCTGCGCGTGGCGAGCGGCGAGACCGGGCAGTCGTTCCGTGAAGATCGAGCGCTCGCAGGCCGGCGCTGCGCACCACCATTTTCTGACCCGGAGCCGTATGACGACCGGGACGCCCTGCATTAGCAGGTCGCGCAGACTCCGCTGATACCAGCTGTGCTGCCGCTCAGAGACACTCCCACACGATGGACATCGTGGCCTCGCGTGGCTCTCGGCCTCGATAAACCAATGATCTTCGGTCCTGCTGACGGAGTGGACGATCATAGCCGGACGGTGATCCTGAGCATGGTAATTGATGGGGAAACCAAGCTCTGGCGTGCACGATACG
>Ga0170475_113573311_pt1 | contig 12412 bp, 9 predicted proteins | sample Soicark_Litter_5_FD_111474 | JGI IMG/M metagenome (GOLD analysis project Ga0170475, IMG submission 111474) | Avena fatua rhizosphere microbial communities from Hopland, California, USA. Combined Assembly of 48 SPs | reverse complement strand
TCGGATCAAGACGATGGAGTGTTCCTGCAGATTGTGGCCGATACCGGGGATGTAGGTTGTTACTTCAATCCCATTGGTCAGACGCACACGTGCAACTTTGCGAAGGGCCGAATTCGGCTTCTTGGGTGTTGACGTGTACACTCGGGTGCACACGCCTCGCTTCTGCGGACATTCCTGCAACGCAGGACTACTCGTCTTGTACTTAGGCTTGCTTCTTCCTTGTCGAACCAGTTGATTAAACGTAGGCACGAACCTAATAACTCCTAGTTAAGCGGCCTTACAGGCGCCAAAGTTACGCCCGGTAAAACCTTTTAATCTTACTAAAACCTGCGAGCAGTCGGCAAGAGGTTTTGCCACGAGGGGGCACGAGAAGCGCAAGATAATTTTTGCGCGCCCCGTGCCCGCCCGTCGCTATCTCAGCCTCAGGTCGTCAACCGCTCCTGCTGCGGCTGCTCTTCCGGACCCAGATCGTCTGTCAATTCCAGCTCCGGCGGCGCTTCTTCGGCCATATTCGGCTCGGGCTCTTCCGAAATGAGTTCAACATTTCGATAGAACTCCAGTCCGGTTCCGGCCGGGATCAGGCGACCCATGATCACATTCTCTTTGAGACCCCGCAGATAATCGATCTTCCCGCTGATGGAAGCCTCGGTCAGAACGCGGGTTGTTTCCTGGAACGATGCTGCCGAAATGAACGACTCGGTGGAAAGCGACGCTTTCGTGATTCCGAGCAACAGCGGACGGCCCGAAGCCGGCTTGCCACCGCTCTTCTTGACGCGTTCGTTCTCTTCCTGAAAGCGGAATTTGTCGACCTGCTCGTCCACAAGGAACTCCGTATCGCCGACATCCTCAACTTTGATCCACCGCATCATCTGGCGAACGATGACTTCGATGTGTTTGTCGTTGATGTTGACGCCCTGCAGGCGGTAGACCTCCTGGATTTCGTTCACGAGGTAGGCCTGCAGTTCTTTCTCACCAAGCACCGCAAGAATATCGTGCGGGTTGCGCGGACCGTCCATCAACGGTTCGCCGGCACGCACATGCTCGCCTTCCTGCACATTGACGTGCACTCCGCGGGGCAACGCATATTCACGTTCGACACCGTTTTCGTTGATGACCATGATCTTGCGCTGGCCTTTGGTGATATCGCCGTACTTTACGATTCCGTCGATTTCCGTAATGACAGCGGTCTCACGCGGCTTCCGCGCTTCAAAGAGTTCGACAACGCGCGGCAGACCGCCGGTAATGTCCTTCGTCTTTGTTGTTTCGCGCGGAATCTTCGCCAGTACGTCACCCTGGTAAACCGTATCGCCATCCGCGACCATCAAGTGAGCGCGGGACGGGATCAGGTATTTACGAAGGACTTTGTGTTTGTCGTCGCGGATCTGGATGGTCGGCTGACGCTTTTCATCCGGAGAATCCGCGACAACCCACCGCGAAAGGCCGGTCACTTCGTCGAGTTCCTCGTGCATCGTGACGCCTTCCAGCAGATCCTTGAACTGAATCGTGCCGCTGACTTCCGTCAGAATGGCGAACGTATACGGATCCCATTCGACAAGCGTGGCGCCGACTTTCACGTGGTCGCCTTCGTTGACCTTCAGTTTTGCGCCATAGACGATCGTATAGCGTTCTTTTTCGCGCCCTTTATCATCCAGGATCGCGAGCACACCATTGCGGTTCATGGCCACCAGGAAGCCTTCCTGATTGCGCACGGTCTGCAATGCGTGGAACTTGATCGTGCCGGCATTCTTCGCTTCCAGGCTGGTCTGCTCGGCAACCCGGCTTGCGGTTCCACCGATGTGGAAAGTGCGCATGGTAAGCTGGGTTCCCGGTTCACCGATTGACTGTGCAGCGATGACACCGACAGCCTCACCGATTTCGACAAGTTTTCCGGTCGCAAGATTTCGGCCGTAGCAGCGGACACAGGCACCGCGCCGCGACTCGCACGTCAGCACGGAACGGATCTTAACCCGCTCGATACCGGCCGCCTGAATCGCACTCGCGAGATCTTCCGTAATTTCCTGATTGATCTCGACGATCACCTTGCCTTCGTAGTCCTTGATCTTCTCCAGCGACACACGGCCGACGATACGATCGCGCAACGGCTCGATGATTTCACCTGATTCCACGATGGACCCGACGTAAATTCCGTCCACCGTACCGCAGTCACCCTCACTGATGATGACGTCTTGAGCAACGTCGACAAGCCGCCGCGTCAGATAACCGGAATCGGCTGTCTTCAAAGCCGTGTCTGCCAGTCCCTTTCGAGCGCCGTGCGTCGAAATGAAATACTGCTGCACGGTCAAACCTTCACGGAAGTTGGCTGTGATCGGCGTCTCGATGATTTCGCCGGATGGCTTCGCCATCAAACCGCGCATACCGGCCAGCTGGCGGATCTGCTGTTTGGAACCGCGTGCGCCCGAGTCGGCCATAAGGAGGATCGGGTTGAAACCATGGCTGGCTTTTTCCGCCCGTTCCATTTCGTTGAACATCATGTCGGAAATCTTTTCCGTCACGTCGGACCAGATGGCGATGACTTTGTTATAGCGTTCGCCGTTGGTAATCGCGCCGTCGCGATATTGCTGGTCGACTTTGACGACTTCGTTTTGCGCGTTCTCGACAAAGTCGCGTTTGCCGGGCGGCACGATCAAGTCATCGATGGAAATGGTGATGCCGGCCTTCATCGCATAGTAGAAGCCGAGCTGCTTGATGTGATCGAGCATGGTGACCGTCATCTCAGGCCCGTAGCGCAAATAGGTGAAGCTGACCAGCTGACCAAGGCCCTTCTTTTTCAGAAGGCCGTTCATAAACGGCATTCCCTCCGGCATGTTGTCATGCAGAATGACCCGGCCGACAGTGGTACTGAGCATGTGATTCTTCGTCTCAATCACTTCAGCATGGACGATCGCCTGCTCGTCGTATGCTGTTGTCATATCGATCAATGCGCCGGTATAACGGAGACGGATGGAGGTTTGGGTTTCCACTTCCCCGGCATCCCACGCCATCAGCACTTCATCGATCGAGCCGAAGGTTCGGCCTTCACCTTTCGCACCCGGCTTGGGGCGCGTGAGGTAGTACACGCCCAGCACCATGTCCTGCGTCGGAACGGCGACAGGCTGACCGCTGGCAGGCGACAGCAGATTCTGAGTCGACAACATCAAAACAGATGCTTCGATCTGCGCTTCAGGCGACAGCGGAATATGCACTGCCATCTGGTCGCCGTCGAAATCCGCGTTAAACGCGGTGCAAACCAACGGGTGAATTTTGATGGCTTTACCTTCAACCAGTACGGGCTCAAACGCCTGGATTCCGAGGCGGTGAAGCGTGGGAGCGCGGTTGAGCAATACCGGATGGTCCTTGATGACTTCTTCAAGAATGTCCCAGACCACCGAGTCCTGCCGCTCGACCATTTCCTTTGCCGATTTCACGGTGGTGCAGTGGCCGCCCTGTTCGAGCCGGTTGTAAATGAAAGGCTTGAACAGCTCGAGAGCCATTTTCTTCGGCAGGCCGCACTGATGCAGTTTCAGTTCAGGACCGACAACAATAACGGAACGTCCTGAGTAGTCCACGCGCTTGCCGAGCAGGTTCTGGCGAAAGCGCCCCTGTTTACCCTTGAGAGTATCCGACAGAGATTTCAGCGGGCGGTTGTTCGCACCGCGCAGGATGCGGCCGCGGCGGCCGTTGTCGAAGAGCGCATCAACGGCTTCCTGAAGCATGCGCTTCTCGTTTCGGACGATAACGTCCGGCGCATGCAGTTCCATCAGCTTCTTCAACCGGTTGTTCCGATTGATAACGCGACGATACAGATCGTTCAAATCCGAGGTCGCGAACCTGCCGCCATCGAGCGGGACCAGAGGCCGCAACTCGGGAGGTATGACGGGGATGACATCGAGAATCATCCACTCCGGCTTGTTTCCGGACTTTACGAAAGCTTCGACAACCTTCAGACGCTTCGCAAACTTAACTTTCTTCTGTTGCGAAGTCTCACTTTTCATCTTGATACGCAGTTCGTGCGAAAGCTCGTCAATATCGACGCGCTTGAGAAGCTCCTTAATGGCTTCGGCGCCCATCATGGCGACGAACTTTCCGGGATATTCCTGCTGCAACTGGCGAAATTTTTCTTCCGTCAACAGCTCCCGGTCCTTTAACGGCGCGTCTCCCGGATCGATGGTGACGTATGCCTCAAAGTAGAGCACCCGCTCCAGTTCGCGCAGCGACATATCGAGCAGGTGCCCGATGCGGCTGGGCAATCCTTTGAAGAACCAGACATGTGAACACGGGCTGGCCAGTTCGATGTGGCCCAGTCGCTCGCGACGCACCTTTGAAAGCGTGACTTCAACGCCGCACTTGTCGCAGATAACGGCGGTGCTTCATCCGCTTGTACTTGCCGCAAAGACATTCCCAGTCCGTTACGGGACCGAAAATCCGGGCGCAGAACAGGCCATCCCGCTCCGGCTTGAAAGTCCGGTAGTTGATCGTTTCGGGCTTGGTGACCTCACCATGAGACCATGAGCGAATCTTTTCTGGCGAAGCCAGACTGATCCGGATGCTGTCAAAATCGGCGATCGATGCCGCCCGGTCGTAAGGATTCGTTCTAATCAATTTCTTCCCCTCCTACTGCGCGCGCCTACGCAGTTGGTTTGCGCTTCATCAATTCGACATCTAAACAGAGGCTCTGAAGTTCGCGAATGAGCACGTTAAAGGATTCCGGGACACCCGGCTCCATTGCCGCCTCACCCTTCACGATGGCCTCATAAATCTTGGTTCGTCCGTACACGTCGTCGGACTTGGCTGTGAGCAATTCCTGCAGGATGTGTGCAGCACCATAGGCTTCGAGAGCCCACACTTCCATTTCTCCAAATCGTTGACCACCGAACTGGGCCTTGCCGCCGAGCGGTTGCTGGGTGATCAAGGAATAGGGACCGATGGAGCGCGCGTGGATCTTGTCGTCCACCAGATGCGACAGTTTCAACATATAGATGTAACCGACTGTGACTTCCTGCTCGAAAGGCATTCCGGTCATGCCGTCGAAGAGCCTGGTTTTGCCGGTCTGAGGCAGGTTGGCCTTCGCGAGCATGCTCTTGATTTCACTTTCCATCGCCCCGTCGAAAACAGGCGTCGCGAAGTGCATGCCAAGCGCCTGAGCAGCCCATCCGAGATGGGTTTCGAGAATCTGACCGACGTTCATTCGCGACGGTACACCCAGCGGATTCAGAACGATCTCCACAGGACTTCCATCCGGCAGATACGGCATGTCTTCCTCGGGCAGGATCCTCGCGATCACGCCCTTGTTTCCATGGCGGCCCGCCATCTTGTCGCCCACGGAAAGTTTGCGCTTCATGGCGACGTAGACTTTGACCAGCTTGATGACTCCCGGCGGAAGTTCATCGCCGCGGCGCAGTTTCGAAATCCGGTCCTCGTGGATTTTCCGGAGCACGTCGATCTGACGCGTAGTCATTTCTTCGATTTCCTGGATCTCTTCGTGCGGACTGTTGACATCCCTGAACTTCAATTTCAGCAGTTCACGCAAGGAAAGGTTCTCGATCACATCAACCGTGATTTCCGTACCTTTCGCCACGATTTTACGGCCAGTGCGCTCATGGACGAGTTCGTTGGATACGACCTTGTCGCCGAGTAATGACAAAAGACGCTTGTTGCGCTCGTCAGTCAGAATGCGGATTTCATCGCGCAGATTTTTTTCCAGGCGGGAAATTTCCATATTCTCGATCTGCTTCGCCCGCTCGTCTTTTTCGGCGCCTTTGCGGGAGAAGATCTTCACGTCGACAACGATGCCTTCGATGCCCGGCGGACAGATCAGAGATGCGTCTCGAACGTCCCCGGCCTTTTCACCGAAAATCGCCCGCAGAAGCTTTTCCTCCGGCGTCAATTGCGTCTCGCCTTTCGGCGTCACCTTGCCGACCAGCACGTCGCCGGGCTTGACGTTCGCGCCGATACGGATGATGCCCGCTTCGTCGAGATCTTTCAGGAAGGACTCGCTGACGTTTGGAATATCGCGGGTGATTTCTTCAGGACCGAGCTTGGTATCCCGTGCTTCGATTTCGAATTCCTCGATGTGGATCGAAGTGTAGTAATCGTCCTTGACGAGCCGCTCGGAGACCAGAATCGCGTCTTCGAAGTTGTACCCGCGCCACGGCATGAATGCGACCAGCACATTGCGTCCGAGAGCAAGCTCTCCTTTCTCAGTGCATGGCCCGTCCGCCAGCACCTGACCTTTCAGAAGGCGGTCGCCCTTTCGAACGATCGGCTTCTGGTTGATGCAGGTGTTCTGATTGGAGCGCTTGAATTTGGTGAGCTGGTAAATATCGGCGCCGACCTCACGCGAGAAGTGACCATCTTCGGCAGATTCAACGCGAACGATAATCCGCTCCGAATCGATAGAATCCACGATTCCGCTGCGCCGGCAGATCACCACCGCCCCCGAGTCGCGGGCCGTGATCTCTTCCATACCGGTTCCAACCAGCGGGGCAGCCGTGCGGAGCAACGGCACCGCCTGGCGCTGCATGTTGGAACCCATCAATGCGCGGTTCGCGTCGTCGTTTTCCAGGAAGGGAATGAGCGATGCCGCGACGGAAACGAGCTGTTTCGGCGAGACGTCCACGAAATCCACTTCGTTCCGGTGTTTCAGTACGAAATTGCCGGCCTGGCGAACGTTCACCAGTTCATGCGTCAGACGCCCGCCCTTATCCATCTGCTCGTTGGCCTGAGCGACAAGGTACTTGTCTTCTTCCCATGCCGACAGATAGAAGGAGTATGGAATGTAATCGGCGCGCTTCTTCTTGCGGGTTTTCAGATCTTCGTTTTCCTCATCGACCGGTTCCCGCTCAACGTGGTCTCCCACCTTGAACTTCGAGTCGCCTGCACTGATGATCGTTACGTAGTCGATGACACGGCCGTTCTTCACCTTCCGGTACGGGCTTTCAATAAAGCCGTACTCGTTGATGCGTGCGTAGCAGCTCAACGACGAGATCAAGCCGATGTTCGGACCTTCAGGGGTCTCAATCGGACAGATGCGACCGTAGTGCGTGGGATGTACATCGCGTACTTCGAATCCGGCCCGCTCGCGCGACAAACCACCCGGTCCAAGTGCCGAAAGGCGCCGCTTATGCGTAATTTCGGAAAGCGGATTCGTCTGATCCATGAACTGAGACAGCTGGGAGGATCCGAAGAATTCTCTCACCGCAGCAATGACCGGCTTCGCATTGATCAGGTCGTGCGGCATTGCCGTGACCATTTCCTGGTACACGGACATCTTTTCCTTGATTGCTCGCTCCATGCGAACCAGGCCGATCCGGAACTGGTTTTCCAGCAGTTCGCCGACGGCGCGGACACGGCGATTACCGAGGTGATCGATGTCGTCCACCTGCCCGATATTCTTGCGCAGCTTCAGCAGGTAAGTGATGACTGCGTAGAAATCAGCCGGTTCCAGAATGCGCTTTTCCAGAGGGGTGGTGAGATCCAGCTTGATGTTGAACTTCAAACGGCCGACTTTCGAGAAGTCGTACTTACGCGCATCAAAGAACATGCCTTCAAATAATGCGGTAGCCGTCTCGAGGGTCGGCGGATCACCGGGACGAAGCTTACGGTAGATTTCGATCAGCGCTTCCTGCGTTGTCTTGATGGTGTCCTTGCGCAGCGTCTGGCTGAGCACGACGCCAATGTCGTCCCGCTCCGGAAAGAAAACCGGCAGTTCGGGAACGCCCGCATCGATGATGGACCGAATCGCGGTCTGCGACAGCTCGTTATTGGTTTCGACGATGACTTCACCGGTATTCGTATCAACGATGTCACCAACCGCGAAGGCGCCTTCGAGGTCTTCCGGATTAACTTCAAACCGGTCGATTTTGGCCTGTTTGATGTGGTTATAAACCGAAGTCGTAATCTTCTTTCCTGCATGAACCAGGACTTCTTTTGTTTTCGGATTGATGACGTCTTTGGACACCTTTAATCCGACGATATTGTCGGACACATTCCAGAAGACCTTCTTCCCGTCGATCGTCAGGCGATCCGTTTTGTAGAAAGCGCGGATGATTTCTTCGTCGCTCCTGAGCCCGAGTGCGCGCAGGAAAATCGTCGCCAGAAATTTGCGCTTCCGGTCAATCCGGACGTAGAGGATGTTCTTCGCGGTTTCGTACTCGAACTCCACCCATGATCCGCGGTACGGGATGATTTTTCCCAGGTAATAGCTCTTGCTCGGCGTTGATTCGAAGAAGACGCCGGGACTGCGATGCAGCTGGCTGACGATGACCCGCTCCGTTCCATTGATGATGAACGTTCCGTTCTCGGTCATCAGCGGAATTTCGCCGAAGTACACTTCCTGCTCTTTGATATCGCGAATCGTTTTGGCGTTTGTATCAGGGTCTTTGTCGAATATTGTCAGGCGAATGATGACTTTCAGGGGAGCCGCATAAGTCATACCGCGTTCCTGGCACTCGGCAACGTCGTATTTCAGGTTCAATTGAACCGGATCGCCGCACTTATTGCAGAAGGTGACCTGGTTCTTGTTCGTCGTGCCGCATTTCGGACACATTACGGTCGGTTCGGCCTGAAACGGATTGGTCGTAATTGTCGCCCCGCACGATTTGCACGTGCTGCGCAGGTGATGCAGCCCTTTCAGATTTCCGCATTTGCATTCCCAGTTACCGATGGAGTAGCTGATGAATTCGAGGGTCGAGACACCGCGGAAATCCGAGATCGGAAAAACGGAATTGAATACGGCCTGAAGCCCGGTATCTTCGCGTTCCTCCGGCAGCATGTTCATCTGGAGGAACCGCTCATAGGAATTCTTCTGTACCTCAATGAGATTGGGAATCTGGATCGCCGTCCGGATCTTGGAGAAATTGGTTCTCTCTCGCGAGGTATTGGTTTTGGTTTCCGCCATCGTTGTTATTGCTCCTTAATTCACGTGTTGCTGCGGCCGGAACTCCGCACAAACACAAATAGGCTGACCTGCGGGCGGACTACTCCCCCGCAGGTCAGCGACTCGGATTCTGCTCTTCTTACTTAATCTCGACTGTTGCGCCAGCTTCTGTGAACTTCTTTTTGATGTTCTCGGCTTCGTCTTTGTTTACGCCTTCTTTGATCGGTTTGGGTGCGCCTTCAACCAGGTCCTTGGCTTCCTTTAATCCAAGGCTGGTAACTTCGCGGACAGCCTTGATGACGCCAATTTTATTTCCGCCGACTGCAGTAAGAACCACGCTGAACTCGGTCTTTTCTTCGGCAGGAGCTGCGGCTGCGGCGCCGCCGCCACCGGCGGCAGGAGCTGCGGCAACTGCGGCTGCGGCTGCGCTGACACCGAACGCTTCTTCCAACGCCTTTACCAGCTCCGAAGCTTCGAGCAGCGACAATCCCTTGATCTCTTCAATAATATTTTGAACTTTAGACATTGCGATCTCCTAATTCAATTAAACCCATTACTCGTTAAACTTTTTTTGCTCGACAGCCTGCTGCAGCACGACGGCCAGATTCCGGGCCACGCCGTTCATTACGACCGCCAGACGCTGCGCCGGCGCATTGATTAAAAAGAGCACTTTTGCGATGAGCTCTTCTTTCGAAGGCAGCGCCGCAATGTTGCTGATATCCGCGAGATTGATGACCCGGCCTTCGACCATCCCGGCCTTGAACGTAAACAGCGGATTCGCCTTGGCATAAGCGGTGAGAGCTTTTGCAAGGGAGACGGGGTCGTTGGCGTTGTAGGCAATTGAGGTCGATCCATCGAAAGTTTTCGACACCTGCTCAGCAGGCGTACCCTCGATGGCCTTCTTCCCCAGCGTATTCTTGACAACCCGGTACTTACTCTTCGTTTCCCGGATTTTCTGTCGCAGTTCGGTATCCTGAGCCACCGTCATACCCTGAAACTGCGCGACGAACAGATTCTTGGCGTCGGCCAGTTCCTTCTTCAGGTTATCGAGCTCTTCCTTCTTTTTGCCCTTTGACTTCATACAATCCTCGCTATCAGGGTCACTTCGCGTCGAGCGCGACCAGATCCAGATCCACGCCGGGACTCATGGTCGATGCGACCGTGATCCGTTTTACGTATTTGCCCTTTACGGCTGCGGGGCGCGCCTTCATCACAGAATCGATCAAGGTGTGAGCGTTCTCGCTTAATTGATCCTTCGTGAATTCGATTTTGCCGAGGGGAGCGTGAATAATACCGGTCTTGTCGACGCGAAACTCCACTTTACCGGCTTTAACTTCTTTTATGGCCTTGGCGACATCCATCGTAACGGTGCCGGTCTTGGGGTTTGGCATCAGCCCCCGGGGGCCAAGGACCTTACCGAGGCGTCCAACTCCGCGCATCATATCGGGAGTTGCAATACAGGCGTCGAAATCGATCCAGCCACCCGCGATCTTTTCGACCATGTCGTCACCACCGACATATTCGGCACCGGCCTGTTCCGCTTCCTTGATCTTGTCACCGGATGCGATGACGCAAACCTTCTTGGATTTGCCAAGACCGTGAGGAAGGACGACGGTACCGCGAACCATCTGATCCGCATGCTTGGGATCGACTCCCAGACGCATGTGAATCTCGATGGTTTCGTTAAACTTCGCAAAATGTACCCTTTTCAGAACGCCCATGGCGTCTTCTACCGTATATGGCCGTGGCTCGATTTGCTTCTTGGCTGCTTCGTATTTCTTGCCTACCTTAGACATGTTTACACCACCTCGATACCCATGCTGCGAGCCGTTCCCTTCACGGTTTGAATCGCAGCCTGGAGATTAGCGGCATTCAGATCCGGAAGCTTCAGCCGGGCAATTTCCTCGACTTGCTTCTGCGTAACAGTGCCGACTTTGCTTTTGTTAGGCTCTCCCGATCCCTTGGCAATGTTTGCCGCACGCTTGAGCAGAATCGAAGCAGGAGGAGTCTTCGTAATGAAGCTGTATGAACGGTCGGCATAGATCGTGACAACCACAGGAATTATCAATCCTTCCTGATCTTTCGCGGATGTCTTCGCGTTAAATGCCTTGCAGAAATCCATGATATTTACGCCATGCTGACCCAAGGCCGGGCCGACCGGCGGCGCCGGGGTGGCTTTTCCTGCTGGAATCTGCAGCTTGACTTGTCCGATTACCTTTTTTGCCATAAATCTTTCTTCAATGTCGGGCCCACGGGCCGACGCGCTAAGCCATTACATCTTCTCGACCTGCAGGAAGTCCAACTCGACAGGGGTCGAGCGGCCGAAGATTGTCACCATTACCTTCAGCGTGTTCCTGTCTCCGTTCACTTCATCAACCACACCGGTGAAGCTTGCGAATGGCCCATCGATAATTTTGACCGTCTCGCCCTTTTCAAATGTCAGCTTGGGTTTCGGCCGATCGGCGGCCGTTGAAACCCGAAACACGATCTGCTGAACTTCTTCCTCACTGAGGGGCGTCGGACTCTGACCTGATCCCACAAATCCCGTCACCCGCGGAGTATTCTTCACGAGGTGCCAGGCCTCGTCGCTTGGACCGCCCTTATCGGTGGTCTCCATCTCGACGAGTACATAGCCCGGATAAAACATCTTCTGCGAGGTTACCCGCTTGCCGCCCCGGACTTCGACCACGTCTTCGGTCGGAATGAGAACGTTATGTATCTCGGTCTCCAGATTGAATGCCTTGACACGGCTGCGCAGGCTTTCCGCGACTTTTCGCTCAAATCCGGAGTACGTATGAATAATGTACCAACTTTTGGACACGAGCTATGCGCCTCCGGTTACTCGGAAATACCGAAGTACCCGGTCCAATCCCATGGCCAGCAGATAATCCACAAGCCCGAGGTAAAGTCCAAAAAAGAAGACGGCAACGACCACCACGATCGTGGTCCCGACGACTTCCTGACGGCCGGGCCAGGAGACTTTCTTCATCTCGCCGCGGACATCGTTATAAAACTGCTTTGCGTTCTGCGTCCAATTCGTAATTGTTTCTGCTGGATTCATGAATAAAAGACTTGGCAGGCCAGGAGGGATTCGAACCCCCAGCATCCGGTTTTGGAGACCGGCGCTCTACCAGTTGGAGCTACTGGCCTGCACTTTGCTATCGGACCATCAAATGATTGTACATCAAAGAAGCCTACTTCGTCTCTTTATGAAGCGTATGATGCCTGCACCGCGGGCAAAATTTCTTAGTCTCGAGACGCTCGGTATTCTTCCTTCGATTCTTCGTTGTTGAATAGTTTCGTTCTTTGCAGTCCGTACACTGCAGTGTGATTATTTCCCGCATAAAAACCCGTCACCACAAGACAAAGGACACAAGAATTTTGTGCTTGTCGATATTTCGTGGCGATTCCTTCCTTAGGCAATAATTTCTGCGACCGTTCCCGCGCCCACCGTGCGGCCGCCTTCACGGATCGCAAACCGTAACCCCTTCTCCAATGCCACCGGCGTGATCAGCTCAATCGCCAGACTCACGTTGT
>Ga0170475_110966592_pt1 | contig 12415 bp, 7 predicted proteins | sample Soicark_Litter_5_FD_111474 | JGI IMG/M metagenome (GOLD analysis project Ga0170475, IMG submission 111474) | Avena fatua rhizosphere microbial communities from Hopland, California, USA. Combined Assembly of 48 SPs | reverse complement strand
CTCGGCAAGACGCTGCTGGTGCTGGATACGGCCAGCGACGATGCGGAACGGTTGTATGCGCGCATGGGGTGGACCCGGTTGGGTGTCGTGCCCGGCTTTGCGCTGCTGCCGGAAGGCGGGTTGTGCGATACGACGTATTTTTATCGCGAACTCGTCTGATGAAGCGGGTGTCTCCCCGAGGTTTCATCCTTTGCAAGAATAATATTGAGCATAAATGCGACATTTTTCTTCTTCATGGGAATGCATTTATGTTTCCTTGGGGAATCTATGTAAAATGTAAGCCGTGGTTTTGGCGGGCAATGTGCTGTTGTTGACGATATGACGTGGTCGGGAATGCCATGCAGGGATGTCCGTGACTGGGCTGCGCCGCCGCCGTCCTGGATAGCGCCGGTCCAATCAAAGGCTATCTAACGGTATCGCGTGGTCGTTGCGCCGGCGATGCCCTTCCGGATAAGAAGGTCGCTGAGTGAGCTCCAAATCGATCGGCCTGCCGTTGCAGGTTTTTTCCCGACTTCCGTTGCCGGGGCAACTCGCCCTCATTGCGGCAGTTATCCTGCCTTGCCTGTGGGCCGTCGTGATCGCGTCGTTACACGGCACCTATGAGAAAACCTTGGCCGAGGCCGCCAAGGACAGCAATAACATTGCGCGTCTGTTTGCCGAAGAAGTCAATTCTTCCATCAACATGATCGACCTGGCGGCGATCGACCTGCGCGAACGATGGCTCGACGACCCGGACAGGTTTGGCGACCACGTGCGCAGGCGACAGGCGATTCTCGAAAGACCTGTGGCATTTCAGGTCAGTATCATCGACGCCACAGGACACCTGGCATATTCGAGCGTGGACCGCTCGGCGCCGCGGCTCGATTTAAGCGACCGCGAGCACTTTCGCACCCATCTCGGCGGGATCGACAAGCTGTTCGTCAGCCGCCCGGTCAAGGGCCGGGTGTCGGGACGGGGAAGTATCCAGTTCACCCGTCCATTGCTGGCCGGCGGGAATCGTTTCGCCGGCGTGATCGTGTTGTCGGTGGCACCGGAGTACTTCACCCGGTTTTCAGGAAAGCTGCAACTTGGCGAGCACGGGACAGTGGCCCTTGTTCGCTCTGACGGTACCATAGTCGCGCGCGAGCCGGCAGTGTCGTCCGAGCCACGCAACGTACTGAAGACCATGCCGGACTTCGCGTCGATGGGCACGGAAACACTGATGTATTCACGCGCCTCGCAGATCGACGGTGTCGTTCGACTCTATGCCTGGCGTGTATTGCCGAAGAAGGCGCTGGCCGTGGCGGTCGGCCGTAGCCGCGATGAAATCCTCGAATCGTATGTCCGGCAGCGGAACCTGGTGGTGGGCGGCGCCTGTGGGCTGTCCATCCTGATTGTGCTGATCGGTTACAGCGTGTTGTCCGGAATGCGCGACCGTGCCCGCGCCCGGGCCGCGCTCGAGGAGAGCGAGTTTCGCTGGAAATATGCGCTCGAAGGCGCGGGCGATGGTGTCTGGGATTGGGATGGCCGGACCGATACGGTGTACTTTTCTCAACGTTGGCGCGACATGCTCGGCTATGGCGACGCCGAGATCCGGACCGGGAAACAATGGGAAAACCTGATCCACCCGGAGGACCGTGGACGGGTACTCGACGCAACGGCGAGGTTGGTGGCCGGGCTGGTGCCGACCTACGCGATGGAATACCGGATGCGGGCGAAGGATGGAAGCTGGCGCTGGATCTTCAGTCGCGGCATGGTCGTCGGTACCGATGCGGGCGGACAGGCGGCGCGCGTGATCGGAACCCATACTGACTTGACCGATCGTAAGCTGCGGGAAGAGGCGCTCCATCAGATGGAGCAGATGCACGCCGCGCATGCCCTGTTGCAAAGCGAACAGCGTTTCCACCAGCTTGCCGATGCGATGCCGCAAATCGTATGGACTGCCGACCCCGATGGTGCGATCGATTACGCCAACAGTTGGGTGCACACGTACACGGGACTGGTCGAGGAGATCAATGCCGACAACTGGGTCACGATACTGCACCCGGATGACGTTGCGCCGACGCTGCGCATCTGGGAGGCGTCGCTAGTCTCGGGCGTCATCTTCGAGACCGAATATCGCGTGTTTCGCAGCGCCGACCAGAGCTATCGATGGCATCAGGCGCGTGCCATACCGATCCGGGACGAACACGGTACGATCGTAAAGTGGTACGGCACCACCACCGACAACCATGACACGCGCTTGGCGAACGACGAAATACGCAGGCTCGCATACCGTCTCGGCACCACGCTCGAAAGCATCACGGAGGCATTCCTCACAGTCGATCTGGACTGGAGATTTACGTACGTCAATAAGGAAACCGAGCGCCTGCTTCAGCGTGATCGCCAGCAATTGCTTGGAAGAATGTTATGGCAGGAATATCCGGCGCTCGTCGGCGGAATCGCCGATACAGAATTTCAAAGGGCCATGCATGAACATTGCACGGTCGAGTTCGATATTTACTTCCCGCCGCTGAATCGCTGGTTCAAGGTTCGTGCCTATCCTTCATCGGAAGGCCTTGCCGTATATTGCCGCGACATCAGCGCAAGCCGGCGTCTGCAGAAGTTCAAGAATGAGCAGATGAAATTGCTGGAACGGATGGCACTGGGGGCGCCGCTGCCCGAACTCCTGGAACTCGCCACGCACATTGTCGAGTCGTCCGGACATGCCATGCACTGTGCGGTGATGTTGCTGGGCGCGGACGGCGCCGCCTTCGAACACGTCGTCGCGCCGAGTCTTCCGGCTTCGCTACGAGGCATCCTGAACGAATTCGACGTCGATGAGGTATTGCCGCCGGACCGACGCGCACGGCTGCAAGCCGGGCCGGTCTTCGTTGCCGACGTGGGGGAAGATCCGGGCTGGACTGGTGCGCACGATGCCGCCGCACTGCATGGGGATCGTGCTTGCTGGTGGTATGGGATTCGCTCCGGGCAAGACCGGCTGCTCGGTACGCTCGCGGTGTTCACGGAAGCCGGACGTGTGCCCGATCAAGGCGAAATGGAGATCCTTGGCCTGTGCGCCCACACGGTCAGCATCGCGGTCGAACGGCTTCACATCGAACGCAAGGCACGCGCAAGCGAGGACCAGCTTGAATATCAGTCGAATTACGACACCCTGACCGGACTTGCCAACCGCAATTTGCTTTGCGATAGGGCAAGTCAGACGATGGCGCGGGCCGTGAGCCGGGGCGAACAGGCGTGGCTGGTCTGTATCGATCTCGACCGCTTCGCCCTGGTCAACGAAACGCTGGGCCACGAAGCCGGCGACCTGGTCCTGCAAGAGACAGCGGCCCGCCTGAGGACGGCACTGGGGCCGAACGATACGGCTGCGCGCACCGGTGGCGATGAATTTGTGCTGGTGCTCGCCGATACGCCCGACGAGCACGCCGCGATCAATACCGTCCAGCGCATCATGGCCGCCCTGGGCGATCCGATCAAGGTCGGGGAGCACGAGCATTTCCTGAGCTGCACGTCCGGGTTATCGGTATTCCCGGCCGACGGCGACACGGCGAACGCCTTGATCAAGAATGCCCACATCGCGATGCAGCGCGCCAAGGAAGCAGGCGGTGGCGAACTGCAGTTTTATACGGCGTCGATGAAAGCGCGCGCGATGGAACGCCTGCGGCTCGAGGGCGACCTGCGGCATGCCGTCCAGCGGGGCGAATTGCTGTTGCATTACCAGCCACAAGTCGACGTGCGCACCGGTCGGATCGTTGGCGTGGAAGCCCTGCTGCGGTGGGCGCATCCCGAACTCGGCATGATGTCGCCCGACCGGTTCATCGACCTGGCGGAACAAACCGGGCTCATCGTCCCAATCGGCACGTGGGTATTGCGGACCGCGTGCGCGGACGCCAGGCGTTGGCATGATGCCGGTTGGGAAGGCCTGCGAGTGGGCGTCAATCTGTCGGGCAAGCAGTTCTACCAGCCGGATCTGATCGAGGTCGTGACAGGGGTCCTGGCGGAATCGGGGCTCGCGGCACGCTACCTGGACATCGAGCTGACGGAAGGCCTGGTCATGACCGACATCGACCACGCACTCGCGATCATGAACACGCTCAAGGGGCTCGGCGTACAGCTGTCGCTGGACGACTTCGGCACCGGCTATTCCAGCCTGTCGTACCTGAAGCGCTTCCCGATCGATGTGCTGAAGATCGACAAATCGTTCGTCAGGGACATTACCACCGATCCGGACGCGGCGGCGATCGCGCGGTCCATCATTTCGCTTGCCCAAAGCCTGCAATTGCAAGTCATCGCGGAAGGCGTGGAAACCCAGGAGCAGCTCAGCTATCTGACGACTTATCGTTGCGACCAGATCCAGGGCTACTATTTCAGTCGTCCGATACCGGCCGCGGCATTCGAGCAGTTGCTTGGCGAGGAGCGGGCGCTGCCGGTGGCGTGTCCTGACGAACAGGTGCGGACGGTCCTGGTCGTCGACGACGACCCCGGCGTCAGCGCGGCATTGCGCCGGCTTCTGCGCCGCCAGGGCTATCGGGTGCTGTACGCGGCAAGCGGAGACGAAGGTTTGAGCCTGCTTGCCTTGAACGACGTCCAGGTCGTCATTTCCGACCAGCGCATGCCCGGCATGATGGGCATCGAATTCCTGTCGCGCGTCAAGCAGATTCACCCGAAGATTATCCGGATCATGTTGTCGGGCTACACGGCGGTCGACGCGATCATCGAAGCGACCAATAGCGGCGCCGTATTCCGGTTCCACGCGAAGCCTTGGGACGACGACGCGTTATGTGCGAGTATCGCCGACGCATTCCGTTATCACTGGCTGATGCGCAATGCGGAAATTGCGGAGGCGTGAGGGGCCGGTATCGCATAAAACAAAAGCCCCACCGGCTTGCGCCGGCGGGGCTTTTATTTGAATACTGGCGGGAGGCGGAGGGAGTCTCCAACCTCCACCATCTGTTCCATTAACTCTTTGATTCTATTGAGTTCCCGCCCCGGCGTGGCTCAAAAAGGCGCCCCACTTGGGGTGCGCGGTTGGGATTCTAGCATCGTTCGGAACGTTGGATGTTGCGAGGGCCGTTCGGCTCGAAGTGAAGCCGCCTTTGATGGCTCGTAGGCAGGTCCGCTATCGTGAGGTGTTGCGTTGCATATCTATCAAGCAACGAGTGTAGAATGACAAGTCTTTGAATATTCTACATAGCAGAGGAACCGATGGCCGGCAAAACAGAAGTTGTCAACCTTGATGCGCTGATCCCAAGGGAGGACTTGGCTGCGCAAAAAGCATCTCAGGTAAGCAGTTCAGCCGGCATATCGATTACAGAACTGGCGTTTGGACGATTCCACTACGGGATGCTCAGAAAGCCGCATTTCCAGCGTGAAACCGACGACTGGAGCATTGATCACGTAGTAGAGTTCTTGAAGAGCTACAAGGAAGGGCATCTGATCCCTGCAGTCATCCTTTGGCAAGCGGAGGGATATATGTTTGTGATCGATGGTGCTCATAGGTTGAGTGCTCTGATCGCTTGGGTAAACGATGATTATGGCGATAGAAGTATTTCCGCTCGCTACTTCAATAACGAGATCTCCAAGCGCCAGAAGAAAACTGCAGAAGAGTGTAGGAAGCGCATCGCTAAGGAAGTTGGGACGTACTCTGAGTTAAGTCAGCTAGTTTCTCTTCCAACCCGCACGGCGGATGAGCTGCGATGGAGCACTAACCTTGCAAAAGGAATTGAGACTCAGTGGGTTGTAGGGGATGCCGAAATGGCAGCAAAGTCGTTCTTGGCAATCAATCAGCGAGCGGTCCAGATTGACCAAACCGAGCGTTATATGATCGAGCAGAGGAAAAGCCCACACGTCATTGCGGCGCGCGCTTTAGTCAAGAGTGCGAGAGGGCATGCGTATTGGGGGGCTTTTGACGAACCTAATGTTGAAGCCATTGAGAAGAATGCTCGTCTAATTTATAACGCCATCTTCGAGCCTGAAGATGCGTTGCCCGCAGTTGATGTTGAACTCCAACCGGCCGGGGCAGCTCATACTGCTAACGGCCTCCGGCTCGCGCTCGACCTAGTGAGCATCGTTAATGACGTAAAGAGCAAAAGCACCGATGAGTACGACGCAACCGGAAAGTCCACCGCCCGCTACACTGAGAAAACACATGGCGTTGTGAAGTATATCGCCGGGAAGGACCACGCCTCGCTTAGTCTGCATCCAGCAGTTTATTTTTGGGGGGAAACTGGAAATCATCGACCGTCCATTTTTCTGGCGGTTGTATCGTTCGTTCAGGAGATGATTCAGCGAAATGAGCTAATCGAGTTCACTATGCACAGAGCGCGCTTGGAAGAGTTTCTGGTCGGAAATAGTATGATCGGCAAGCAACTGCTTGGTAAGTACGGCGGATGGAAGAAAAGTGTTACGCCAATCAAGAAAATGTTAAGGACGATATTTGACGGTCTGAAGAATGGGAAAACCAACGATCAAATCGAAGCCGAAATTTTGGGCGATCAAAATCCATCTTCGACGCAAGATGTAGAACTTCTTGTGGACCCTGGGAGGAATGTTTGGCGGGAGACAAAGGCTTCGTTGCGGCACAAAACTAGTTTGGAGTCAGCTCGCCGTTGTGCAATATGTAAGGCTAGACTGGTGATGGCCGATGCAAGCGACGATCATATCGAGAGAGCAGTGGATGGCGGCTCATCATATCGAACGAATGCACAGCTAACGCACCGCTTTTGCAATCACGGATTCAAGGAACACTTCGCTCAAAAAGGTGAACCTCTTTCTGATATCCCTTCACCCGTACCCGATTAATCGGCTTGTGAGGGTACACTCGCTCGACAACCAGGCTGCTGTCGTTGTTTTCGACTTTGCCTGCGGCTCCTCGAAAGTGCCATGCAGAAGAGAGGCCGCTTTTTAAGCCGACAAGGATTATTTGGATGCCAAGCCCCGATTTTCGAATGCACGAATTTGCAATCGGTCCATAGATGGGCAGTCGTGAAACTATAAGGATTGGCGTCTGGCGCTCCGCGGTTTGTGAACGCAAAGGATACGCGGGGGGCGAAAAAATCTAGGACTCTTACTTTTTGGGGGAGAGGCTGCTCAGTTATCGGAGACTTACTGGGTAAGTGATGTTATTGAGAAACTATGTAGTTGGCCTAGCTGTTAGATGTACCGATCTGGTCAGCATTTTCAAGCAACTTCTCCGCACGTTTCTTGTCTCCTGGAATGCTGAAGGGGTGACGAAGAATTAGAAGCGATGGGTGACGCCGCGCTTATTCCGACGCCCGGTCGAGTCATCACGTTTGGTCCCCCGGTCAAAAGACCGATTCTCCGGGCATGCGAGCGGTGGAAGGGGGGCAGGGCAATGGGGAATTACATTCCCCAAAACATACCCGTACTGCCTAAGTCATCGTCTGCTTAATTCATAAAGTCACGTCTGATGGAAGCGGCAAAGGGTAACGGTCGGAATGCGGTCAAGTTCGTCGCGTGCGATATGCCAGAAGCAAATGACCTCACCATTCACATCATGGCGGCGTTCGCTGAGCATGAGGCGAAGCGAATCAGCGAACGTACGAAAGATGCTTTTCAGGCCGCTAAAGCACGCGGCAAGCGCCTTGGAGTCGCTGGCGCAAACAATTTGCAGCCGAACATCGAACTGCGTCAGATTGAGGCTGACGGCTTCGCACGGAAGATGCACGGCCAGATTGAAGGCTTTAAGCTGCGTGGTTTGTCACAGCGCCAGATGGTTGCTGAACTGAATACTCTTCGAATTCAGACAGCGAAGGGCAGCGAGTGGTCATTAATTCAGTTGCAACGCGTTATTAAACGTTTAAACGGTGTGCTTTAACGACCTTTATCCGTAGGGCTAAATTTGAGTGGGTGAATGTGCCGGTATTCACTTGAAGCCAAACTTCGTCGCGCACTCGATGAAATATCTAACTACTTTTAGCGCTGTTTTTGTTATTGGAATTTTTAAAACGAACAATTTATGTCCTCCAAACAGACTTTTATCGGACTAAGTCTCGCTAACGTGCCTCTAATTAATTTGCGCTTGGAGATATTGGAAAATTTACGGCTGTTTAGAAATGAGCGTTTCCGGCAACAATTTCCGGGTGCGCAAAATGGTGAAATACGACCGATTGCAACTGAGAGATACACGTGGTATGGCATGCCGAACGCATTGCTTACACATATCTTGCGCGATTCAATTGTGGGGCTAGAGAGCGCGGTCGGAGGTGCTGTCTATTGTGAAGCATTGGACCGCCGTGTTATGAATCAAAAGATAATGGAGGCGACAAAAGATCCATTTTCACTTGGTGCGAAGGGTACGGCCGCGTGCGTTTATAACGCACTTCCATCACTTATCGAAAAAGACTTCGCACTTGAGTTGGCTAAGCCAGACCTGTGGAACAAAGTTAAACAATTTTATAAGGAAGTCCGGAATCCGATTTTTCATGCATATCAGATCGCAGAACATGACCCAAATCCCACGTGGAAATGCCTTGAGCTATTGTGGGAGATTTACCAATGGCTGAATTCCTGGCATCCCTTGGAGAAGGTGGCCGGGGGTATGATCTCGTGGAGCGAAGAAACGTTAAAAGATCCAGGTTATGTTTCTCCGATGTCTGATCAGTACGCGCGTCGGTTATTTCCGGAGAGATCTTTGTTGCACGATCCGGAAGATGATATATCTACTCAAGATTATTCGCTCGAAAAAATAAAATTTGTCAAAGGAATTTATGTTCGTGCAATAGATCGAGTCGATGTTAGCCTAGTCGATTGTGATGGAAAGAAGCTGCTACTGGCTGTGCCGCCGTTTGAAGCAATGCGGCTCTTAGATTTTCTGCGCCGGGCACAAGCTGCGCGCGGTTGGCATGCTCCCGAAAATTCTGGCTCTACGTAGCGCCACCGAAGCTGTTTTTTTGGAAAAGCATTTTCAAAAGAACTATATATCCCGTTTTGATTGAAAATTCTTCTTAATGTCGAACCCAACTGCTCTCACTCACGCGCTTGAAGCGCTCAGAAGTACGCTTTGTCGCAGTGTTGACGGCCCAAGTCTCTATGCGCGCAATCCTATAGTGCATAAGTGGAAAGCTCCCTGGCGTGCTCTTCTTCTTCGAGAAACTGTTGCGTGGCGAATTCAAGACTTACTTCAGCAATCAAACATGCTGAGTATGGCAGGATCGATGTTGGGTGCACGCATTCTGCTGCGCTCTGCATTTGAAACTCTCGCTGTACTAATTTATTTGAATCAGAATCTGCGCAGCGTTGTCGCTGGTGAGCTGGATTTCCACATTTTTTCGGAAAAAACGACAAACTTATTGCTTGGTTCTCGAGACAAATCCACGCCGTTCGAGTCAATTAATATTCTCACAATTTTAAAAAAGGCTGATAAGCGCTATCCAGGATTAGAAGAAATTTACGGAAATCTTTCGGAAAGCGCGCACCCAAATTGCGAGGGGATGTTGCTGGGTTACTCAAAAAGCGATATGGAAGAGCGAGTTATCTTGTTCGAAAATAAATGGAATGAGAAGTATCGCAACGGACATGTTCAAATGCTCATGCTATGCTTAGGCTCTTTTGAGCATGAGTACAACGACGAGTTCACTAATGCCTTTGAAATTCTCGAGAAGTGGATCGAGAGCAATGACTGTACTTTGGAGGCATCGAAACCAAATGAGTAAGACTTGAAAGTTCCGACTCCCGCACTCTCCCAACACCTGTTTCTAGGCGGAAGAGTGCGGTAAGGCAGGTCTGCAGTTTGCGCAGACCGTGTAAAAATCCTTAGTCAGTCGACATCTCAGGAAAATTAGGCTGTTGAACGGCCGTTTGGCGTATTGGTGGATTTAATTTAAGCTCAAGGGTGATCAATATAACCTTAATTATCGCGGAAAGGGGATACAAGAAATTTTAAACGATCATTCCACGACGGATTAAATCGATCAATAAATTCCTGCTTATTTTTCACGGGAAACACGATGCCGGTTTTTAGATCGATAAATCTATCGATATATTGACCGAAGCCTTGATTGCTAGGGATAAAAAGGTAACGCCAGAATTTCGATTCTGGATCGAAAAACAGTTGCGAGCTATGTGCATCCTCTGGTATTGCTCCAGACATTTTAAGTTCTAGGAGACGATTAACTGCCTCTGGAATGATTTCTAGGGATTGAGTTTCTACGCCTTCTTGGTTTAAAACAATATAGCAAGTGAGGTTTTCTATTGGGAGAATTAACGTGACAGCAAGTTCATTACCACGGAATGCTGCCGTTAGCCCGTTCTTCATCATTAAATCGAGCTTTTTGCACAAATGGCGCATTTCGGTTGCGGCGCTTTGACTTAAGGCGAGAATTTTTTGCCGATGACGGATACCTACTGCTTTGATCGCATCTGTGTTAACTAGACCATCAAGATACTTTCCGACTATCGTCTTCGCTGTGACAAGTGCTAGTGGGCCAATGATCACTTCAAACGCTGTGACGAGATCGATTGCGCCACCACGAATTCCCCATGGTGACCGTTCACCCCCAAAATCATTTTCCAACTGAGAAAGAAATTGCTCAAATCTTGCTTCGTCGCTCTTGGCATAGTGATATGAATATTTCACGTGGTCATCCTCTGAGAATTACTGTAGGGTCAGGTATTAAACGGTTAGTAATATTTTAAGCGTCTTAATTAATCATCCTAGAGTGTCCATAATCTCTACGTCTTCGAATATTGGAATAAGTCGCCAAACATCTGGATGCGGCTGAAATCGATCAACGATTGGCTTACGTTTCACAGGAGCCCTCACATTCCAATAAACCTGAGATGTGACTAGCATCCCCTCATGGCCAACGATCGGGGCGATTGCTGTTTCTGGGACATCGTTGTTCGGCAGGGACGATATAAAGGTATGACGGAACGAGTGAAAAACTTTCGTATGCTTTTCCATGATACCGCACCGTTTTTTGAACCTGCCGAACCACCTTGAAGGCATCTTGCCGTAGCCGTCCTCGGTGAGTTCCAAATTCGGGAAAAGCCGGTCGTGGCCCTGTGCGCGCAGTCGCTCTACGTAGCGTATCAGGCCAACTTCGATCAGTTTGTCGTGAACCGGCACAAGGCGGCGGGCGCTCTTGTTCTTGACCCGCTGTCCATCTTCCGCGTCCTGAATGTTGATGCAGTCGATTCCGCCGATGACATTGAAGTCGGACAGGTGAAGCTGGCAAAGCTCGTTCAGACGCGCACCGGTCAGTAGCCCCATTAGGGGGAGCCAGTAGTTGTAGGCCGTTTTGTATTGCCGTCCGGCGTGTTCAGCCGCACCGAAGAGCAGCACCTGTTCCTCGACCGTGAATGGTTCGCGCTGCTGTACATCGCTTTCGTCCAGGCTTCGGCCGCTGAACGGGTTGTAGCGCAAGTCATACTTAGGTTTGAAGATTGCGAATTTGAATAGACTACTAACCCGCTCAAGGCTCTTGTTGATCGTCCGCGTCGCCATTGGCGCAGCGTTCAAAGCGATGATTTCACTGATGGTCTTACCTCGGTATGCCGGTATTTTGTTCATGTTGGGCGGAAGCTTCTTCAGTGCTTCAACGTATGTAAGCGCCTGATCTTCGCCTATTTCGCTGATCGGAAGGTCGCCGATGATGCCGATGCACAGCTTGTACACCGCTAGGTTTTCGTCTTGGGTCTTCGGTGTCCACTTATTAGCCGCGAGCCGGTCGCGCTTGTAGTCCTCTATCAGTTCGGAGAACAGAGGCGAGCGCTTCTCTGGCTCTCGTCTGCCAGCGCCAGCACTGTTGTGTGCCGCGGGCGCGGCGCGTGCCGCCTGTGATACCAGTGCTAGTTCTCGTTCATGCTGTGCGCGATCACGTACGCGCTGCTCTTCAAGCTCGGCCAAGCGATCCTCGGCCTGTCCAAGTGCGATTTCTTGCTCGCGCAGTCGAACGACTATTCCGGCCTGTCTGATTCGCTCACGTACATTTGGGAGGTTGCTAAAGACCGTTAGAGGGGCTTGGGGCGCGTTTTTTTGATCGGACATGGATTGTTGACGTAGTGCAGTAAAAACCCGTTTAAGGTCGATTGAGAGCGTTTGCGCGGCCATCGCGGCCTCGTGGACGCTTGCCGTGTGAAGGCTGCGGTATATCTCATGTGTTGAGAAGTGCTCGCGAAGGTCGGGCGGGATTGCTATACGGAAGTGCAAGATGCCCGAGCGGGCGCGGTGCAGATGAGATGGTAGCCTGATGGCCATTCCCGTCCTTTGGGGGGCTGACTTGGAGTGACAAGCCGACAACCGGAGGGCAGAAAAAGAAAAACCTCTGACGAATCAGAGGTTTATCGGAATACTGGTGGAGGCGGAGGGAATCGAACCCTCGTCCGCAAGCACTCTACAGACAGTTCTACATACTTAGCACTGTCTTTTAATTTAACCTGGCTGACGGGGACGTGCACCCTGCAACCAAGCGAG
>Ga0170475_109413049_pt1 | contig 12416 bp, 9 predicted proteins | sample Soicark_Litter_5_FD_111474 | JGI IMG/M metagenome (GOLD analysis project Ga0170475, IMG submission 111474) | Avena fatua rhizosphere microbial communities from Hopland, California, USA. Combined Assembly of 48 SPs | reverse complement strand
CTCATGTTGCAAGAGAAGTATGAAAAGGCCATACAATCTCTCCGAGATGTACGGTCTGAGCTCCGCAAAGTAACCTTTCCCTCTCATAAGGAAACACTGGCGTCGACAGTGGTAGTAGTCGCGGCAGTGAGTATTATTTCTGTGTATCTAGGTATCGTGGACTTCGGGTTGGCAAGGGTGCTCCATAGTATTCTTAGATGACCGCTAGGACGGCTTGGCATGAGCAAGCAATGGTATGTGGTGCATACATATTCTGGTTACGAGAACAAAGTCAAAACCAGTCTCGAAGAGCGTTTAAACATCTTAGGACTCCGCGAGCGTGTCGGACAAATTCTTGTGCCTATGGAGGATGTTGTTGAGGTCAAAGGGGGGAAGCGTAAGGTATTATCACGCAAGTTTTTCCCGGGATATCTTCTGATTGAAGCAGAGATGAATGATGATATTTGGTATGTCATCAAAGACACACCTAAAGTGACTGGCCTCCTCGGTGGAGCGAAAGACCCTACGCCCCTATCCGATGAAGAAGTGATGCAGATCCAAAAGCATATGCGTGGCGAGACGGCAGAGCCAAGACCTAAAGTGCTCTTTGAGCTTGGGGAAAATGTGCGCGTGATCGACGGGCCATTTACCAACTTTACGGGGGTTATTAAAGAGGTTAACCCTGAACGTGGTAAACTTAAAGTTATGGTGAGTATTTTTGGTCGCTCTACCCCGGTTGAGTTGGAATTCTTACAGGTTGAGTTGGTATAAAGAAGGCCGTTCTGAGGTGAGGGGAGTAAAACATGGCGAAACAAGTAGTAGCAAAGGTAAAATTGCAGGTGTCCGCAGGGCAAGCTACCCCCTCTCCACCGGTGGGTCCATCTCTTGGGCAGCACGGTGTCAATATTATGGAGTTCTGTAAAGCTTTCAACGCTCAAACACAAGCGCAAGCTGGTATGATTACTCCAGTGCTTGTGACGGTCTATTCAGACCGTTCCTTTTCATTTATTACGAAATCACCCCCGGCTTCTGCCTTGTTAAAACAGGCAGCTGGGGTTGTTAAAGGGGCCTCTACGCCAAATCGTGACAAAGTAGGAAAGGTAACACCTGAGCAAGTACGCCAGATTGCAGAGACCAAAATGGCGGATCTCAACGCCACCACAATAGAGGCAGCTATGCGTATCATCGCTGGTACGGCGCGTAGTATGGGGCTTGAAATCATTCATTAGAGTTATATGGCTGCAGGGAAGGACTGCGAGCATGGCACAGCATGGGAAAAAGATGTTAGAGGCGTACAATAAATTTGACAAGAGTAAAAGATATGAACTTCGTGAAGCCTTGCATCTAGTTAAAGAAATTGCCTTTGCTAAATTTGATGAGAGTGTGGAAATGGCTGTTGGCCTTGGTGTGAACCCTAGACATGCCGACCAGATGGTACGCGGTAGTGTGGTGTTGCCACATGGTGTGGGCAAAACTCCACGGGTGTTAGTGTTTGCTAAAGGAGAAAAAGAGCGAGAAGCGCTTGAAGCGGGTGCAGACCATGTGGGTGCCGAAGAATTAGCCCAGAAAATTACTGAGGGGTGGTTAGATTTTGACCGGGCTGCAGCAACTCCTGACATGATGGGTGTTGTTGGAAGATTAGGTAAAATTCTTGGTCCGCGAGGTTTGATGCCAAATCCCAGATCGGGCACGGTGGCGCTTGACATTGGCCGGGTTGTCCGTGAAATCAAGGCCGGGAAAGTAGAGTTTCGGGTCGACCGCGCTGGCATTGTGCATGCAGGGATTGGTAGGGTGAGTTTTCCTCTAGAGTCTCTAGAAGAAAATGCGCATACGCTTTTGGAAAGCCTCGTGCGTCTTAAGCCAGCCACAAGTAAAGGGAAGTACATGAGAAGCATTGCTCTAGCTTCGACGATGGGTCCCGGGGTCAAAGTGGACGAAATGGTTGTCGCAAATACCTTGAAATAATCTATGCATACCATGGTTGAGCATAGGTGGGACCAAAAAAGGAAGAGAGCGTGAGTGCGAAAGCAGAAAAAGCAGAGAAAGTGACAGCTCTGCACATGAAATTTGGGGATGCTAAGGCGGCCATTCTAGCTAATTATTCTGGACTCAATGTCCAGCAAATGGCAGAGTTGCGTAGTCAGTTACGAGCGGCTGTAGTTGAGCTGTATGTGGTGAAGAATACCTTGGCTCGGCGAGCCGTAGAGGGCACAGGTTTTGTACCCTTGGCAGACCATTTTGTCGGGCCAACATCGGTGTCGTTTTCACAGCATGATGCAGTAGCAATGGCCAAAGCGCTTACTGAGTATGCAAAGAAGGAACCCAAGCTCAATGTCCGCGTTGGGTTCGTTGAGGGACAGGTACTTTCCCCTGAACAAGTTACAGCGCTTGCAGAGCTTCCTCCGCGAGAGGTTCTTCTAGGTCGTATGTTGGCCAGCATCCAAAGCCCGCTGGCAGGCTTAGTTGGCGTGTTACAGGGGGTACTGCGGCAGCTTGTGTATGTCTTGCAGGCGGTAAAGGACACTAAAGAGAAAACCAGCCCAGAGGTATAGCTGGGTGGCCCAGAGGAAGGCGTTTGCTACGGGAGAGAAGAGCAGTGGCTATTACAAAGGAAGATGTGGTTGGTTTTATTGAGAATATGACCGTGCTTGAACTCTCGGCACTTGTCAAAGAACTCGAGGAGAAATTCGGTGTCACGGCTGCAGCTCCTATGGCAGTGATGCCTAGTGCTGCTGGAGCCGTAGCTGAGACTCCAGCAGAGCAAACTGAATTTGATGTTATTTTGTCCAGTTCAGGGGACAAGAAAATTCAGGTAATTAAGGAAGTCCGTGCCATTACTAGTTTGGGACTGAAAGAGGCAAAAGCGCTGGTTGATGAAGCACCAAAACCAGTAAAACAGGGCGTGTCGAAAGAAGAGGCTGCTTCAATTAAGCTGAAGCTCGAAGAGGTCGGGGCCATCGTCGAAATAAAGTAGAACTCTACTGACAGGGTCAATACAGGGTTGGCAGGGTGGGGATGGATATAGCATCTCTTCTGCAGATGAGGGGTAACGATGATAGGGGAATATACGGTGGTAGTCAATGCGCACGAGCAGCGAGAACGGCGGGATTTTGCACGTATCCCTACGATTATTGACCTCCCTAATCTTATTGAGGTGCAACAGAAATCCTATGCACGCTTTTTGCAGCAGGAACGTCCCCCCTTAGACCGTGAGGATCGGGGTTTAGAAGCTGTGTTTCGCAGTGTTTTCCCCATCGCTGACTTCAATGGGATGGCTTCGTTGGAATATGCGGGATACGAAATTGGTGTGTGGGAATCAGAGGAAGGTGAGTACAAAGGGTTGGGGGGAGTGGGAGTCGTGGGGGAGAGCACCCACCGGCTTCTCATTTACCATGCGAAATATGATGTCGATGAGTGTCGTCAGAAAGGTATAACCTACGCTGATCCACTACGCGTCATGGTGCGGCTGGTAGTGCGTGAAAAAAGTGCTGACGGCGAGCCATCGACTATCCGCGATATTAAAGAGCAAAAAGTTTACCTTGGTGAAATACCTTTAATGACTGATAAGGGGACCTTTATTGTCAATGGTACTGAGCGGGTCATAGTTAGCCAATTGCACCGCTCGCCGGGGGTCTTCTTCGCCCAGGAAAAGGGGCGCAGCACAACAAGCGGTAAGTTGCTGTACTCAGCTCGTATTATTCCTTATAGAGGTTCATGGCTTGATTTCGAATTTGATATCAAAGATCAGCTACATGTGCGCATTGATCGACGTCGCAAGCTACCAGTAACCATCCTCTTAAGAGCTCTAGGATTATCATCGAGAGATATTCTGCAAACTTTCTACAAAAATGAAGCTATTCGCTATGATTCGGGAAGCGATACTTTTTACAAAAAAGTATCAGAATTGCTGATACAGCAGCAAAGCCGAGATGACGTTATTGATCCAGAGTCTGGAGAAGTAATAGTCCGATCTGGAAGGAAAATCTCTCGGAGTGCTTTGCGCCGCTTGCTCACTAGCACTGTCGATGAGATCTCGTGTGCAGAGGAAAATCTCTTAGGTCAAGTAGTAGCTGATGATGTTATTGATCCGATTACAGGTGAAGTGCTTTTTGAGCTTAATCATGAACTCACGGCCGATGATGTGGCGCGCTTAAAGGCTAAGCGGGTGACGGATTTTCGTGTGCTTTTCTTAGATCCGTTGCGCACCGATGCGTCGCTCCGGATTACCTTGGTTGCGGATCGTATTGAGACGCAAGATGAGGCCCTTCTGGAGATATATAAACGTTTACGCCCGGGTGATATTCCGACCAAAGATACGGCTCACTTGTTCTTTGATAACCTCTTTTTTAATGCGAAACGCTACGATCTCTCACGCATTGGTCGGCTGAAATTAAACACCAAGCTCAGTCTCGACTTGCCACTCGAGATCCGTATGCTAACGAGGCAGGACATTATTGAGGTGGTACGTTATCTACTGACGTTACGTCAGGGTGGTGGGGCTGTAGACGATATTGATCATCTTGGAAACCGGCGTGTGCGTTCAGTCGGCGAATTGCTTGAGAACCAACTGCGCATTGGATTGGTGCGCATGGAACGTGCTATTCGTGAGCGTATGAGTATCCATGATCTCGAAATGGCTATGCCACATGATCTCATTAATTCAAAACCAGTAACAGCTGCAGTGAAAGAGTTCTTTGGCAGTAGCCAACTATCGCAATTTATGGATCAGACCAATCCCTTGTCGGAAATAACCCACAAACGCCGTCTGTCTGCATTAGGTCCTGGAGGCTTGACCCGTGATCGCGCTGGTTTTGAAGTGCGTGACGTCCATCCGACTCATTATGGGCGTATTTGTCCTATTGAGACGCCAGAGGGACCAAATATTGGATTAATTGCCTCTCTCAGTACGTATGCGCGGGTTAATCGTTTCGGTTTTATTGAAACGCCGTATCGCAAAGTTGAGGGTGGTCGGGTTACAGATGAAATTGAGTTTCTTTCGGCTATCGAAGAGGATCGTTACGTTATCGCCCAAGCGAATGCTGAGGTGAGTGAAACCGGTGATTTTATACGTGACGTGATTTCAGCTCGGAAGGGTGGAGAGTTCGTTTTAGTGCCCCCGAACGAGATTAACTATATGGATGTATCACCGAAGCAGCTCGTCAGTGTTGCTGCATCTCTCATCCCCTTTCTCGAAAATGACGATGCTAACCGAGCCTTGATGGGATCGAACATGCAACGCCAAGCCGTCCCCTTGCTACGTACAGAGTCGCCTATTGTAGGGACAGGTATGGAGATGATTGCTGCTCGGGACTCGGGAGCTGTTGTGCTGGCCAAGACTGCGGGCGAAGTAGTGAATGTTGATGCTACACGCATTGTTGTCCGGGTTGACGAGGATAGCGAAGGAGGAGAGCCACGGGTCGATATTTATTCACTCGTGAAATATCAACGTTCTAATCAAAGTACTTGTATTAATCAGCGTCCTGTGGTAGGGAGTGGACAACGAGTACAGAAGGGTCAAGTACTTGCTGACGGCCCATCGACAGATCATGGAGAGCTTGCCCTAGGCTGCAATGTCTTGGTAGCTTTTATGCCTTGGGGAGGCTACAACTTCGAGGACGCTATTGTGATTAGTGAGCGAGTAGTTAAAGAGGATATCTTTACCTCGATCCATATTGAAGAATTTGAGATTGAAGCCTGTGATACGAAGCAAGGCAAAGAAGAGATTACTCGAGATATTCCTAATGTGGGTGAAGAGGCACTCAGAAACCTCGATGACAGTGGTATCATACGTATTGGTGCAAAGGTTGCCCCTAGCGATATTCTTGTAGGCAAAATTACTCCAAAAGGTGAAACGCAGCTGAGTCCTGAGGAAAAGCTTCTGAAAGCTATCTTTGGTGAGAAGGCTGGAGATGTACGGGATACTTCATTGGTAGTGCCACCTGGGATAGAAGGCATCGTGGTGGGTGTGCGAGTGTTCTCACGGCGGGGTGCTGAGAAGGATGACCGTGCACGTACTATCGAAGAAGAGGACGTGGCACGGATTGAAAAGGACTTCTATGACGAGATTAAAATTGTCGAGGAAGAGCGCGACAAAAAACTCCGCAGTCTACTTGTAGGTCAAAGGGTCACAAGGGACATTGAGGATGCTCGTGTAGGAACGATTACTCTACGTAAAGACGAGCCTCTCACCGGAGTGCTTTTAGCGAATCTTGCTGGCAAAGCCCTTCTTGATCTACCTGTAACAGACTCTGAGGGGATACGCAGGCGGATAGATGATATCGAAGGGACAGCGAGGGAGCAAATCCGTGCATTGCAATCTATACGCGATGAAAAAATCGCTAAGCTTCGTCGAGGCGATGAACTCCCTCCGGGCGTTATTAAGATGGTAAAAGTTTACATCGCTATGAAGCGCAAACTCAGTGTTGGTGATAAAATGGCGGGGCGTCATGGTAATAAAGGCGTTGTGTCTATTATCGTCCCTGAGGAAGATATGCCTTACATGAAAGATGGAACGCCCATCGATTTGATCCTTAACCCCTTAGGAGTTCCGTCACGGATGAACGTAGGGCAAATCTTGGAAACCCACCTTGGATGGGCGGCGAAGCAGTTACAATGGAGAGTTGCGACACCAGTGTTTGATGGAGCGACTGAGGAAGACATTAAAACTGCCCTGCGTCAAGCAGGGTTGCCCGAAGATGGACGGGTTGCGCTGTATGACGGGAAGACGGGGATGTCGTTTGATCAGGCAGTTGTAGTAGGTCAGATCTACATGATGAAATTGCATCATCTCGTGGATGATAAGATCCATGCCCGCTCCACAGGTCCATACTCCTTAGTGACTCAGCAACCGCTAGGGGGCAAAGCCCAATTCGGTGGGCAACGCTTGGGCGAGATGGAGGTCTGGGCTCTCGAAGCCTATGGTGCTGCCCGTACGCTGCAAGAAATGCTCACAGTCAAGTCTGATGATGTAGTTGGACGCACCCGAATGTACGAGGCAATTGTGAAAGGGGAGAATACGCTGGAAGCTAGCTTGCCAGAATCTTTCAATGTGTTGGTGAAAGAACTCCAGAGTTTGGCGTTGGATGTTGAGCTACTTGAAGCAGGGGACGTGCCACAGGATGAGCAGCTCGAAGAAATGTCCGAGTAAATGTCTCACATCGCCCTCATTCCTGGTATAACATGTTAACCACGCAGACACTTAGGGTTAAAATAGATATGTCTCTTTGCAGTCTTTCAGCGAAGGAGGATGCCTTTGGATAGCGTTTTCAACATGTTCGAGAAACCCAAAGATCCCACCTCTTTCAGTGCGATTCGCATTTCCATTGCTTCTCCGCACAAGATCCGTTCTTGGTCTCATGGCGAAGTTAAAAAGCCGGAAACTATTAATTACCGGACATTTAAGCCTGAGCGTGACGGGTTATTTTGCGCCAAAATCTTTGGTCCGGTCAAAGATTGGGAGTGCAATTGCGGAAAATACAAGCGCATGAAACATCGCGGGGTCATTTGTGAGAAATGCGGTGTTGAGGTAATCCAATCAAAGGTACGGCGCGAGCGCTTAGGTCATATTGAGCTTGCTTGCCCAGTATCGCACGTCTGGTTTTTTAAGGGTATTCCCAGTCGTATTGGGATCCTCCTGGATATGTCGCTGCGCGAGCTAGAACGCATTCTCTATTTTGAGAACTATGTAGTTATTGATCCTCGCACGACAGGGCTGAAAGAGCGTGAGTTGTTAACAGAGGAGCATTATCGTGAGCTCCTGAGTGAGCCAGGGCAGGGTAGTTTTGTCGCAGGGATGGGTGCCGAAGCTATTCGTGAGCTGCTACGCCGTTTAGACCTTGACACTCTCGCAGAGTCTCTACGCCTTGAGATGCGTGAGGCGGTATCGTTGCAAAAACGGAAGAAAACTATCAAACGGTTAAAAGTGGTTGAGGCTTTCCGTAAATCTGGGAATCGGCCGGAATGGATGATCTTGGAAGTCATTCCTGTTATTCCTCCTGAGTTACGCCCCCTTGTTCCGCTCGATGGTGGACGGTTTGCGACGTCCGATCTAAACGACTTATATCGTCGAGTGATTAACAGGAATAATCGTTTGATTCGCCTGCAGGAATTGCGGGCACCAGATATTATTATTCGGAATGAGAAGCGCATGCTTCAAGAGGCTGTGGATGCGCTGTTTGACAATGGACGTCGTGGGCGGGCCTTGCGTGGCCCCAATAAACGTCCATTGAAGTCCTTGAGTGATATGCTCAAAGGTAAACAGGGGCGCTTCCGTCAGAACCTCTTGGGAAAGCGAGTTGACTATTCTGGTCGTTCGGTGATTGTGGTAGGTCCAGAACTGAAACTTCATCAATGTGGTCTACCCAAAAAGATGGCTTTAGAGCTTTTCAAGCCTTTTATCTACCACAAATTGGAGGAGCGAGGCCACGTCAATACGATTAAAAGTGCCAAAAAAATGGTTGAAAAGGATCGACCCGAGGTCTGGGATGCACTAGACGAGATCATTCGGGAATACCCGATCCTGCTCAACCGTGCTCCAACTCTCCATCGTCTTGGGATTCAGGCTTTTGAGCCTGTTTTAGTAGAAGGTAAAGCCATTCGTATCCATCCGCTGGTCTGTGCGGCCTTCAACGCTGATTTTGATGGCGACCAAATGGCTGTACATGTGCCGTTGTCAGTAGAAGCACAGGTTGAAGCTAAGACATTGATGCTTTCCGTAAATAATATTTTGTCTGCAGCGCATGGGAAACCACTGGCCGTGCCCAGTCAGGATATTATCCTCGGCTGTTATTATCTGACGAAAGAGCGCGGGGGAGTACGAGGAGAAGGCAAACTTTTTGCGAATCCGCAAGAAGTTCGAGTAGCCTACGATACAGGCGAAGTGGGGCTGCAAGCACGTATTCGTGTGCGTATGGCTGGAGAGGTCATTTCTACAACTGTTGGGCGTATTCTTTTGAGTGAGATCTTACCGTCCGAGATAGGTTTTAATCGCGTCAATCGTCAGATGGACAAAGGTTCACTAACGGATTTGGTCGCCGAATGTTATCAGCGTATGGGCAAAGAGCGTACTGTGCAGCTCTTAGAGGATCTCAAGGCGCTGGGCTTCTATTATGCGACTCAGTCTGGGATGTCCATAGGTATTGATGATATGCATATCCCGGTTATGAAAGAACCTTTGGTGGAAGACGCACGACGAGCTGTCATCGATGTAGAGAACCAATACCGTGAAGGGCTCATCACCAACGGCGAGCGGTATAACAAAATTGTGGATATCTGGGCTCAGGTCACCGAGCAGGTTTCAAACGAGATGTTTAAGGAATTAGAACGAGAAGATATTGATGTAATGCATGGATGGGGTGATAAAAGTGCGCGACATGATTTTAACCCGATCTATGTCATGGCCAATTCTGGAGCACGTGGTGGCTTGCAGCAGATTCGCCAGCTTGCTGGTATGCGCGGCTTAATGGCAAAGCCGAGCGGGGAAATCATGGAGACGCCCATTACAGCTAACTTCCGCGAAGGGCTGAGCGTCTTGCAGTACTTTATCTCTACACATGGTGCGAGGAAGGGGTTGGCAGATACGGCTCTGAAGACGGCAAACTCAGGGTATCTGACCCGCCGGCTCGTTGATGTGGCTCAAGATATCATCGTGTTGAAACAAGATTGTGATACAAGCAATGGTATTACAGCCACAGCACTTGTCCAGAGTGGAGAGATTATTGAATCGCTCGGTGAACGCGTTTTGGGACGGGTGGCAGTGGAAGATGTAATCGATCCCTATAGCGGTGAGATACTGGTAGCTCGTACCACGCTTATTGATGAAGAAGCAGTGGAGCGTCTTGAGAACGCTGGTATTGAGCGAGTTGAGATTCGCTCTGTCCTTACTTGTGAGTTGGAGACTGGGGTATGTGCTATGTGCTACGGCCGCAATCTCGCAACGGGTGCTCTTGTGGAATTTGGTGAGGCCATAGGAGTCATTGCCGCCCAGTCCATTGGCGAGCCTGGTACCCAACTCACTATGCGGACATTCCACATTGGGGGCACCGCCAGTCGGCAGGTCGAGCAGAGCACCCTCCAGGCGAAAAATAGCGGTATCGTGCGCTATCAAAACATGCGTACAGTCCATAGTCGTGAGGGTGCCATGGTGGTAATGAATCGTAATGGTATGTTGGTGGTCCAAGACGAGCAGGGGCGTGAAAAAGAACGCTACCAAATTGTTTATGGAGCGCGTCTCAAAGTGAAAGATGGCCAGAAGATTGAGCGTGGGGAGAAGTTGGTTGAGTGGGATCCTTATACGCTATCCATCCTAGCTGAGGTGCCCGGACGTGTTGCCTATGGTGATATTATCGAAGGCATAACTGTGCAAGAGGAAGTCGACGAGCAGACTGGACTATCACAAAAGGTCATTATTGACCATTACGACGAGAAGCGTCAGCCACGTATTTCAGTCAGAGATGAAAATAATGTAACTGTTGGACGTTATCTTTTGCCGGCAGGGGCCCACATTTCAGTGGTAGAGAGTGAGTATGTTTCGCCTGGAGATGCAATCGCGAAGATTCCGCGTGAGACAACAAAGACCAAGGACATTACTGGTGGTTTACCCCGTGTGGCCGAACTTTTTGAGGCTCGAAAGCCCAAAGAGCAAGCAATCATTTCGGAAATCGATGGTGTTGTCAAGTTTGGTGGGTTTCAAAGAGGTGCGCGTAAGGTGCTGGTTACTGCCGAGAGCAATGAAGAGCGTGAGTATCTGATCCCGCGAGGCAAGTATGTCAATGTCCACGAAGGTGACCGTGTACGCGCTGGCGAGCCACTCATGGATGGCGCTGCCAATCCCCATGATATTCTGGATATTCTGGGTGAAAAAGAACTGCAAAGGTATCTCGTGAATGAAATTCAAGAAGTATATCGTCTCCAAGGTGTGCAAATTAACGATAAGCACATTGAAGTCATTGTGAAACAAATGCTCAAGCGGGTTGTCGTGGAGGATCCTGGGGATACCGATTTTTTGGTTGGGGAGCAAGTTGCGAAGACGATTTTTGCCCGTCATAATCAGGTTGTTATGCAGGAGGGAGGAAGCCCAGCACGGGGGAAGCCTATTTTGCTAGGCATTACCAAATCATCTTTGAGTACAGAAAGCTTCATCTCAGCTGCATCCTTTCAAGAGACAACACGTGTGCTGACCCAAGCAGCTGTGAGTGGCATGATCGATCGTCTGCGAGGGCTCAAAGAAAATGTTATTATGGGACGTATTATTCCTGCTGGTACAGGTATCGTGCAGCACCAGGAGGACTTGGTTGAACTTTATGATGGCGTCCCTTCTCAGGAGGAGATTGCAACCCCGCTAAATCTGCCAAGTAACGGGCATGCAGATACAGCCGAGGAGATATTGTCTGTTGCCGGTAGTGCGAGAAGGGAGCCATAGGGTAACCCCTTGACAGCCTAATAGGATGCGTGGTAGAAATAGCGACTTCGGACCATGGTGAAAGGTTTTCGATGCCTACTATTCATCAGCTTGTGCATAAAGGGCGAAAGCGTACTAAGAAAAAGACTTCTAGCCCTGCACTACGCGCTAATCCTCAGAAACGAGGAGTGTGTACCCGTGTCTATACCTCGACCCCAAAAAAGCCGAATTCTGCTTTGAGGAAGGTGGCACGAGTGCGGTTGACCAATGGTGTAGAGGTAACGGCTTATATCCCTGGCGTAGGGCATAATTTGCAAGAACATGCTATTGTCATGATCCGCGGAGGGCGTGTCAAAGATCTCCCTGGTGTCCGCTATCATATCATTCGTGGCACTTTGGATACTATGGGGGTACAGAATCGTAAAAAAAGTCGGTCAAAATACGGGGCAAAGAAATCGTAGTTGGAACATCTGTGAGGCAGCTATAAATCAACGGCTGTCTCCCCAGTTTTTGGAGAAGATATATGCCACGTAGAAAAGTTGTGGCAAAACGACCAGTTCTGCCGGATTCAAAGTACGGAGATCTATTTATAACTCGCTGTGTGAATGTCCTCATGAAACAGGGCAAGAAAAGTCTTGCAGAGCACATCTTGTACGGTGCCTTGGAGATTGTCCGAGAGCGTCTAGGTGAGGATCCATTAAAGGTATTCAGGCAGGCAGTCGATAATGTCAAGCCCGTGCTCGAGGTACGGTCAAGAAGAGTAGGAGGATCCACGTATCAAATTCCTGTTGATGTCCCCGCAGACAGGCGCATTGCTTTAAGTATGCGCTGGATTGTGGGGAGTGCGCGCTCACGTGGTGAGCGTGGTATGATGCGTCGTTTGGCGGCAGAGCTTGTTGAGGCGTATAACAATACTGGTAGTGCGGTAAAAAAGAGAGAAGATACGCATCGTATGGCAGAGGCAAATAAAGCATTCGCGCACTATCGTTGGTAGTCCCTGCTCTGCTTCTCCGTCTGTTGCCCATTTTTTCTTCCCTCG
>Ga0170475_103386722_pt1 | contig 12422 bp, 14 predicted proteins | sample Soicark_Litter_5_FD_111474 | JGI IMG/M metagenome (GOLD analysis project Ga0170475, IMG submission 111474) | Avena fatua rhizosphere microbial communities from Hopland, California, USA. Combined Assembly of 48 SPs | reverse complement strand
GGCCGCCCGCCCGAAAGGTGTGCGCGTCGAAGGCATCCGCGAATGGCGCCTTCAGCCGTAGAGCGTTTCGGCGACACGCGTGATGCAGACGTCAGGGCGGCGTAGACACGACCGGTTCTCACCCGCGCGGCCCTGGCAGGGAACTGTCGCGGTGATGCGCGACGTGATCGTGCAATTCGATCACGAGAACAGGCTGGTTGCCTTCGGCGGCGCAGCGGGAGTGGTTGGCGAGGTCATGCGCCTCGATCTGTCGGGCGGCGGCGATGCGGTGGCCCTCGACGTCGAAGTGCTCGACAGCCGGCCGGTGGTGCTCGGTGGCTCGGTGCGGCACCGTGTGGATTGTGGGCCAAGGCTTCAGGCCTGCATGAATCCCACGCGAGCGCGCCTTGAAGCCGTGCTCGCCGCCGACGACGCGATGAGCGTGCTGGCGCGTGAGACAAAGGCGCGCCTGCTGAACGTCAGCGCGTCGGGATGTTTGCTCGAGTGTGGTGCGTATCTCGAGCCAGGCACGGCAGGTACGTTGAAAGTCGTCGTCGGTGGGGCTGCCTACGACGATGCGGTGCGTGTGACGCGCGCGCTGCAGGTAAGAGGCGCGGGCGTCTGGCAGCTGGGCGTCGAGTTCCTGTGGACGAATCATCCGGGCAGCTGGTCACTGCGGCGGATGGTGAGTCGGCTGCGGCGAGAGATCGCCCAACAGGAAGTCGCCGTCGTGTTATCGGTCGCGGAAGCCCACTGAGGCGCCACGACGCAGCAGCAGTTTGAGAGATTGTCAGCGGCGCTCGCGCGGCCGGCTGACAGGACGGACGGGCGAGCAGGCCGTGCGAACCGCGGCGAGATGGTCTCCCGCGGGGAGTTGGGAAACGGTCAAGGAGATGGCCATGACGAGTCTCGTCGCCTGTTTCATTCGTGAGGACGAAGGTCAGGATCTCGTCGAGTACGCGCTGCTCATCGCATTCATCGCGCTGGCGTGCATTGTCGGTCTCCAGAATCTGGGCACCGCGATCAACAACACCTACAGCAGCATCTCGAGCAGCCTCTCGGGCGCTGTCAGCTAGGTCACGAGTAAGGTCGCCGGTCGTCAGCACAGTTGGTCACTGTGTCGGCGAGTCGGATGCGGCTGGAAGTCAGGTTTGTCAGCGGCGCTCGCGCGGCCGGCTGGCAAGAAGAAATGCGAGCAGGCCGTGCGACCCGCGTGGAGATGGTCTTCCGCGGAGGACGGATTGAACCGGTCAAGGAGAGGGACAGTAACCATGAAGAATCTCATCGCTCGTTTCGTTCGTGATGACGAAGGCCAGGATCTTGTCGAGTACGCGCTTCTCATCGCGTTCATCGCGCTGGCCTGCATTGTCGGCCTGCAGAACCTCGGCACCGCGATCAACAAGACCTACAACAGCATCTCGAGCAGCCTTTCGGGCGCTGTCAGCTAGGAAGTCCGTGGCTGGTCCGGCGGCGCGTTTCGCCGCCGGACTCGCCGGATCCGTCAATCCAAGGACATTGATCTTTGAACACGTTCTACCGTCTGGTTGCCGAGGACGATGGTCAGGACCTGATGGAGTACGTGTTTCTCGCCGCGTTTGTCGCCATCATCGGTATCGTCGTGTGGAACAACATCGTCACGGCGGTCGGACTCAGGTACGCCGAATACAACTCGCAGACACAGAGCTTGTGGCTGCCGCCTGACCCTTAATTCATGGCAGGTGCGTTGACCGCACAGGACGCCGCAGTGCTCCTTGTCGGCGGGGCCGCTTGCGTAACGGATTTCCGGTCGCGCCGGATACCGAACGTGCTCACGTTCGGATCGTCCGCCGCGGCCGTTGTCTTTTGGGGCGTATCGAACGGCTGGCCTGGTGTGGGCTGGAGTGTGGCCGGATGGGCCGTTGGGTGCCTGCTGTTTCTGCCCTGGTTTCTGCTCGGCGGCATGGGTGCCGGAGACGTCAAGCTCCTGGCGGCATTGGGTGCCTGGGCGGGTCCAGAACTGGCCGTGTGGATTGCGCTGTACGCGGGGGTCGCCGGCGGAGTCTTCGCCGTGATCGTCTCGCTGTCGCAAGGGTATCTGCGAGAAATGCTGAGCAATCTTTGGGCGTTGTTGGCGTTCTGGCGCGTCATGGGGGTGCAGGCGCATCCGGAGATGACGCTGCGTACCGGCAGGGGACCGCGGCTGCCGTATGCGTTCCCGATCACCGCGGGTGCAGTGGCAGTCCTATGGCTCCGATAAGACCGTCGAACATGAACCGTCGCGAGCGCGGCGCGGCCCTGGTGGAGTTCGCGTTCGCGTTGCCGTTGTTGCTGGTGGTGCTGGCCGGCATCGTGGATTTCGGATTCGCTTTTCAACGATACGAAGTCATCACGAACGCCGCGCGGGAAGGGGCGAGACTCGCGACACTGCCGGGCTATGACTCCACGTCCGTGGAATCACGTGTGCGCAGCTACGTGCAGCAGGGCCTCAGCCTCAGCCCCGCTGGCCTGACGGCGACTATGGGTGCCTCGGGGAGCGGGTCCGTGACAACGACATATCCCACAGTTTCAGTGCCGGTCACCGGGCTGCCTAATGTGACAGTGAATACCGCGCTAGTGACCGTCACGTACCGCCATACTTTTTTGCTGTTGGGACCGATGCTTGGCCTGATCAATCACTCGTGGAGCAACAACATCACTCTTCGGGCGACTTCGCAGATGCGAATCGAAAGCTAGGCAAAAAGGGGCCAGATGAACCGGAACACCAGAACAATCGTCGTCCTAGCCATCGCGGTGCTGATGGCTGGCATTGCGGCCTTCGGCGTCTACCTCGCGGTGAAGAGCATGCCGGTGCGTGAAGTAGAGGTCGCCCGAACGCAAGCCGTCGTCGCCACACATCCGCTGGCCGTCGGCTCTCTCGTGACGAAGGATGATCTGAAACTCGTTCCATGGCCAGCGGCGACGCCGGTGCCTGGCTCGTTCACGGAAATAGACAAGGTCGTGAATCGAGGCATTATCGTCGCCGTGTCCGAGAACGAACCGCTAACCGAGACGAAACTGGCACCTGTGGGAAGCGGGGCGGGTCTGCCGCCCACCATCACGGAGGGAATGCGCGCCATCTCCGTGAGGGTGAATGAAGTGATCGGCGTCGCAGGGTTCGTCGTGCCTGGCACCCGCGTCGACGTGCTCGTCACCGTTCGCCGTCCGGACAAAAACGGCGCGACGGAATCCAAGACCGTCCTGAGCAACGTAGTGGTTCTGACGGCGGGCACACGATACGATCAGGAGCGAGCCACCGCTGAGGGAAAGGCCATTCCCACCACGGTCGTCACCTTGCTGCTCACTCCGGAGGATTCGGAAAAGCTTACGTTGGCGTCGGAGGAAGGCCGGATCATGCTGACCCTGCGCAATCCTCTCGACACGATGCCGACCAAGACCGACGGCACGCAACTTCAGGCACTGCTCGGCCAGGTCAGCCCGCCCCCCGAGCAGAAAGTGGTCAACGGCCGTCAGGTCGCGAGGGCGGTGCCGTCTCCAGCTGCTCCGCCGGCGCCGAAGATCTACACAGTGGAAACGATCCGCGCCGCCAAGCGCGCTGAAGAGGAGGTCCGTTGAGTAAGCCGGTGTCTCGCGTGATCGAGGTGGGGGCGCTCGTGCTCCTGTTGGGGAGCGCCGCGCCTCGCGCTCAGGCGCCGCCCACGGCGCCGTCCGCGGCGCCGCATCAAGCTCTGCCTGCGCCGGAAGCGGCTGTCGACTTTCCGAAGATCAAGCTCACGGCCGAGCGTTCGACGGTGCTGGCGACCGAGTTCGATATCACGCGCATCGCTATTACCGATCCAAAGATTGCCGATGCTGTTGTCGTTCAGCCCAGAGAAATACTGATCGACGGCAAGGCGCCAGGTACCGTCAGCCTGATCATTTGGGGAGCAGGGCAACGGAAGCAGTACGACATCGTTGTAGACGCCGGTGTGCTGGTGCTCGAGCAGCAGCTCAAGACATTGTTCCCGGGCGAAGACATACGCGTCACAGTGAACGATGAAGCCCTAATCCTGAACGGCGCCGTTTCGAGCAATCAGGTCATGCTGCGCGCGGCAGAAATCGCATCGGCAAGCTCGGGAAAGCTCAAGGTCATCAACATGCTGCAGCTGCCCGGCGGCAACGAGAGCCAACAGGTGATGCTGCAGGTGCGCTTCGCCGAAGTGAACCGCTCGGCCCTGAAAGAGCTCGGCATCAACCTGGTTGCCAACCGGGTGGATTGGGCCGGTCGCGTAACGACGGGCCAATTCCCCGCGCCGACCGTCGACGGCAACACGACGACGTTCAGCGACTTCCTGAACATCTTCTTCTTCAGCAAGCGCGAAGGCATCGGTGGCGTCATCCAGGCTTTGCAGAACAAGGGCTACTTTCAGAGCCTCGCCGAGCCGAACCTGATCGCGTACAACGGCCAGGAAGCCAGCTTTCTGGCGGGCGGCGAGTTCCCCGTTCCGGTCGTCCAGGGCGGGAACAATGCAGCCGTTTCGATTGTGTTCAAGGAGTTCGGCATTCGTTTGAACTTCAGGCCGACCATCGCGGGCGACGTGATTCGACTACACGTGAGACCGGAGGTCAGCACCCTCGATTTCAATAACGGGATCACCCTTTCCGGGTTCCGCGTGCCGGCTCTAACGACGCGACGCGCCGAGACCGAAGTGGAGCTCCGCGACGGACAGTCTTTTGCCATTGCGGGATTGTTGAACAATGTCTCGCAGGTGAATGGGCAAGAGGTGCCCTTCCTGAGCTCGATCCCGATCATCGGCTATCTCTTCAAGTCAAAGTCAGATCGCGCGGAGCGTACGGAACTCATGGTGCTGATTACGCCACGACTCGTTCGAGCGCTCGACCCTGACGAAGTGCCACCGTTGCCCATAACGCCGCGGGATTTCCTGCCGGCGCCGGAACGTGAAGTGCCGAAGGGTGAAAAGGGGCAGCCGGCGATGGCACCAGCACAGCCGCAGCCGCCCAAGTAAGATTTGAGGGCCCGATTTACGGGCGCTTAATGAACCGGAGATACAGCATGAGACGCCCCTTCGACGCGACGCTCGGCGAGGAACGAGGCGCCATCCTCATTCAGGTGGCGGTTGCGATGATTGGCTTGCTCGCGTTCAGCGCGCTCGTTGTCGACTACGGCGTTTTGTGGGCCGCTCGACGTCAGGCGCAGAACGCGGCAGACGCGGCCGCGCTCTCCGGGGCGATTTCGATGTCATTTTCTGCCCCCGGCGATCAAACGCGGGCGCAAGCAACGGCGGCAGGCGTCGGTCACCAGAATGCCGTCTTTGGGATGCAACCAAATGTCCTGACGTCGGACATCACATTCCCGACGTGTCCGACAGGTTCGCCCGGAGCCGGCACCGCAACGTGCGTCCAAGCGAATGTGTTTCGCAACGAATCACGCGATCCTCTGCCGACCTTCTTTGGACGGCTGTTCGGGCAGACGCAACAAGGCGTCAAGGCGACCGCTGTCGCCGAGATCCTTTCGGCGAACTCAAGCGATTGTATGAAGCCTTTCGTCGTCGCCGATCGATGGGACGAAACGACGGCAAGCAACGGGAGTCCCGGCGGCATTCAGTACCCGAATTTCGACCCCGACTGGAATGCGAACTCCATCTATAACCCTGGGGTCGACAGGTACGTCCAGGCGAGTCCGACGAGTCCCGGTACCGGATATCGCCTGTTCGATTCCAGCCATCAGTTGTGTTGTGACTACGGGCTTCTGATGGAGATGAAGTACGACACGCCGTATACGGCCATGTGGTACAACATCGCGGATCTCGGAAACTGTGGAAACAGTGGTTCCTGCTACCGAGATACTATTTCCAGCTGCTACACGGGAACCATTGGCGACACGGTCGGTGTCGTTCCGGGAAACAAGGTCGGTCCCAGCGTCCAAGGCGTTGGAGATCTCGTCGCTGAGGATCCAAATGCGTTCTGGTACTATCCTGGAACGCCTCCGAGTAACGAGCCGTGGTTGGCGACCTTGAACCCGAACGGTGTCGCCATCCCGTCGGGGCTTGATGCTCAGTGTCCCGCCGGGTGTATCTATAGCCCGCAGACGGGGATCAACAAGAGCCCGAGAATCGGCGCGGTTCCAATCATCAGCCCGGACCAACTTGTCTCTCCACCAAACGGCAACGTCACCATTGGAAACCTGATTGGATTCTTCTTCACGGACGTTCAGGGGAACGGCAACACCCAAGTGGTTCGGGGCCGCATCGTGACGATTCCCGCGAAGTTCAGCCCGACAGGCGGTACCGTCGACAACAGCGCGTCCTTCTTGAAGACGATCATCCTGGTGCGGTGAGGAGAAGTAGTGTCGCTGAACATCACGATCGTCGGAACGGTTGACCGCCAGCTCGAGGAGCTGCTGCGGGCACAAACAACCCGAATCCGATCGTTGGCAGTGGCCGATCTGCTGGCGTTGGCGCAGCCTTCTGCCTCGCAGCCCGACGTCGTGGTTCTCGACGTTCGCGACAGCAGCACGTTACCACCTACGTTGGCAACGCTGAAGCGTCAGCATCCCTCGACTGGGGTGGTCATCATCGCCGCACGAATGGATCCAGCGTTGATGCTGGAGGCGATGCGCGCGGGTGTGAACGAGTGGCTCGCTGAACCAATCAATCCGCAGGAACTGAGTGCGGCGATCGAGCGTGTTACGTCGACACGCCCGGCGACGGTGCACGGACAGGTATTTGCATTCGTGGGCGCGAAGGGTGGCGTCGGAACGACGACGATCGCCGTGAACGTTGCGACTGCTCTCGCCCAGGCGGTTGAGGACGAGCGCACGCTTTTGATGGACTTTCACCTGTCATATGGCGACGCGGCGGTTTTCGTGGGCGCGGAGCCGCGGTTCTCTGTGGCCGACGCGATGGAGAACACGCATCGGCTCGACGAGTCGTTCTTTCAGAGCCTTGTGGTCACGAGCAAATCGACTGGCGTGAATCTGCTCGCCTCGGCCGAGCGGCCTGTAGGGGCTGTGGACCTGCGGCGCATTGCGACACTCCTTCAGTTCGCTGCCACGCACTATCGCTATACCTTCCTTGATGTGCCACGTTCTGAGGCCGCGGTGCTCGACGCCCTCGAAGGTGTGGCGACGATTCTAATCGTCGCCAATCAGGAGCTGGCCACCGTCAGGAACGCCGGCCGCATCGCCGCATCCATGCGGCAGCGCTATGGCAAGGAGCGGGTCAAGATCGTGATCAGCCGCTTCGACAAGCAGGCGGAGATCGGCGCCGAAGACGTCGAGCGGGTCGTCGGGTCTCCCGTGAAATACACGATTCCAAGCGACTACCGGACCGCTCTCAACGGCCTCAACAAGGGCCGGCCCATTGCTTTGGACAAAGATAACAAGTTGACGCCAGCTTTCCAGGCGATGGCATTCGACCTGGCCGGCATTCGGGTGGAGAAGGTCACCGAAACCCAGCGCGGGGGACTCTTCGGATTGCTGCGAAAATAGAGACGGACGAAATCCAATGGCTTACCAGACGATTCCGGCGGCGGCGGGAGACACTCGCAGTCCCCACTATCAAGAACTCAAGGCAAAGGTTCACCAGGAGTTATTGAACCGGCTGAATCTCGAGCGTTTGAATCGCGTCAGCCGACGCGAAGCGGAACCCGAGATTCGCGAACTGATCAACCACCTGATCGAAGCTGAAGTTCAGAAGACACCGCTCAGCCTGTTTGAGCGCGAGAACCTGATCATCGATGTTCTCGACGAACTCTTCGGTCTTGGCCCACTCGAAGCGCTGCTCAAGGACCGCGACATCTCGGACATCCTGGTGAACCGGCACGACCAGGTCTTCATCGAGCGCAATGGCATGCTCGAGGAAACGGGTATCACGTTCAAGGACGATCGCCATTTGATGCAGATCATCGAGCGGATCGTCAGCACCGTGGGGCGCCGGATCGACGAAAGCAGCCCCATGGTAGATGCTCGCCTGGCGGACGGATCTCGTGTGAACGCGATCATTCCGCCGTTAGCGCTCGACGGTCCCGCTGTCTCGATTCGACGTTTTCGCACCGATCGTCTGGCGGCGCAGGATCTTGTCGAACGCGTGTCGTTGACACAGCCGATGCTCGACTTTCTGAAGGCGGCGGTGCACAGCCGCTTGAATATCATCGTCTCTGGCGGCACCGGCGCCGGCAAGACGACGCTCCTCAATATCCTTTCCAGCTTTATTTCGGACAGGGAGCGCATAGTCACGATCGAGGACGCCGCGGAATTGATGCTGCGCCAGCGTCACGTGGTGAGACTCGAGACACGTCCGGCGAACATCGAAGGGCGGGGCGCCGTCAAGGCACGTGACCTCGTGATCAACTCCCTTCGCATGCGTCCCGATCGCATTGTCGTGGGCGAGGTCCGCGGCGCCGAAGCGCTCGACATGCTGCAGGCCATGAACACCGGTCATGACGGATCGCTGACGACCATCCACGCCAACACGCCACGCGACGCGCTGTATCGTCTCGACACGATGGTCGCGATGGCCAACCTGAACATTCCCGATCGTGCCATTCGCCAGCAGGTGGCGTCAGCCGTCGACCTCATGGTGCAGATCTCACGGCAGGCGGACGGCACGCGCAAGGTCACGGCGATTACCGAGATCACGGGCATGGAAGGCGAGGTCATCACAATGCAGGACATCTTCCTGTTCGAGAAGACCGGCCTGGCGCCTGGCGGCAAGGTGACCGGGCGGTTCCGCGCAACCGGCATCAGGCCCAAGTGCAACGATCGGCTGGCGGCAGCAGGAAATCCGTTGCCGATGGAGATGTTCGAGCACGTCCAGATGGTGGCGTAGACCGCCCGCCAACATGATCCCAACACCTGTCATTGTCACCTTCGTTGTCGTCTTCGGCATCATCGGGGCGGTGTACTTCCTCGCCATCCTGAAGCCCGAACAGGAGCAGCAGACGGCTCTAAGACGACGCCTAAAGACGAGCGTTACGGCGGCTAAAGGCGGTGCGGCGGGTCCAGGACTCAGACGCGAGGAGTCGCCGCTCAGCGCCATTCCCGTTATCAATCAGACGCTCAAAGCGACGTCCGCTGTCAGCGGTCCTCTTCGGGCGCTTCTCGACCGTTCAGGGCTGGAGCTCACGGTAGGGACGCTGGTGCTGCTTTGCCTCTGCGCCGGGGCGGCGGGGTACCTCTTCGTCGAGTTACTCAGCCATCTCCGGCTTGCAGGCCTGGTGGTTGGGATTTTTTGCGCCTACCTGCCGATCTGGTTCGTAGGATTCATGGCAAAGCGACGCGTTGCGAAATTCGAGGAGCAGTTTCCCGAGGCGATCGACCTGCTCTCACGCGCGCTGCGAGCGGGCCACGCGTTTACGACTGGTCTCTCGATGGTAGCCGAGGAGATGCCGGAGCCCGTTGGGACGGAGTTCCGCCTCGCGTACGACCGGCAGAACTTCGGCATGCCGATGCCAGAGGCCCTCCGCTCGCTCGGCGAGCGCGTGCCACTGCTGGACGCCCGGTTTTTCGTAACAGCGGTGCTGACACAGCGTGAGGCAGGCGGCAACCTGGCTGAAGTGCTCGACAACCTCGCTGGAGTCATTCGAGAGCGGTTCAAGGTCAAACGCCAGGTGCGGGTCATCACGGCACACGCCCGCATCACCGGCTGGGTGCTTGCGTTGCTGCCTCCCTGTCTCGGGGTGGCGCTCACTATTCTTTCGCCCGAGCACATGAGCCTGCTCTGGACGGATCCAACCGGCATCAAGATGGTGGTGGTGGCACTCGTTCTACAGATTGTCGGCACGCTGGTGATTCGCAAACTGGTCAACGTCGAGTACTAGCCATGGACCCGCTCACCCTCTCGCTCACGCTCATTTTTGTCGGGGTCGCCGTGCTGACGGCGTTGACTGCATCGATCCTCCTGACCCGCTCGTCTCCTGAGCGTCGCCGCCTTCGCGAGATGACCTCCGCGGGAGCGTTCGGATCGACAGGCATTGTTGCGTCTACCCCCGTTGCGCTGACCGATCGCCCTGACCAGTTCGTCAGAAAAGTCTCGACATTTATCCCGAAATCCCCCAAGGATATGGGCCGCTTGCAGCGGCGAATGGTCCGGGCGGGCTTCAAAGATCCTGCCCGCGCCGCCGTCTACTACGCGGCTTCAGAATTCCTGTGCCCCGTCGTTCTCGCCCTCTCCGTCATTCTGTGGATGGGAGTTATCCGCGGAGGGCTCTACGCACTCTTGGCGGCGGGCGTCGGTTATGCCCTGCCCGGTGTGTTTCTGGCGAGAAAAACGGCGCAGCGACAGAAACAAATCGAGAACGGTCTTCCGGATGCCCTCGATCTGCTCATCGTCTGCGTGGAAGCGGGCGCGGGCCTTGATGCAGCGATCGTGAAGGCTTCAGAGGAACTGTCAATCGCATACCCCGCGCTGGCCGAAGAGTTGCGGTTGATCACTACGGAGACTAGGGCCGGAAAGCCGCGACTTGAAGCCTTCCGCAACTTTGCGCAGAGAACGGGCGTGGAGGACGTGCGAACGCTCGTCGCCATGCTGGTGCAGACCGACCGATTTGGCACGAGCATCGCCCAGGCGTTGCGGACGCACGCCGCTACAGCCCGAACCAAGCGCCGGCAGCGCGCCGAGGAGCGAGCAGCCAAGCTTGGTGTCAAACTCGTGTTCCCTCTAGTCTTCTGCCTGTTCCCTGCTTTATACGTGGTGGTCCTTGGCCCCGCGGTCATCAGGATCATGCACTCGCTCCTTGAGCAGTGATAATCCACGCTGGAGGTTGATCCCACAGGAGCCTAAGAATAGCTGGAGAGGATCGGACGTCTGACACGGAAGTCATCAAGGAGGGAGCCATGAATACAATTCTGATCATCCTCGCCGGCTTGTGCCTGGTGGGATATCTCTTCAAGCGACGTTCCAGAATCAAGAGCGAAGACTGACATGGTGTCCGGCGGGAGGACGCCAACCGCGGCCTGCGTCGGGCTATTCCTTGCGACAGGGTTCGCCGCCTGCGCCGCACGGCAGAGCGCGAATCCGTTCATCATCAGGAAGGGTGGCGGTTCAATCCACGTTGGCAATCACCGCCCATCGCCCTCTGCAACGACTCGCCAGGATGTAGCGAGGGCCGCTCAGGATGCGATGGCGAAACGTGGAGCGGACCGTCCGGCGGCTCTTCGATCCATAGAGCAGGTCGATCCGAAGCTGCGGGAGTCGCTGGCTGTGCTCGCGCGAGGAGCAACTCCGGCCACGCACGTTGCCGTCGCGGCAAACTATTGGCGTCTGCGTGTCTACGACGCCGCGTATACACATTACGACGACGCCGTTCGACTGGACAAGAAGGACGCGGCGGCCCTGGAAGGACGGGCGCGGGTGTGGCGTCAGTGGGGTCTCAACACCTGGGCGCTATCCGACGTTCATCGCTCGTTGTTCTATGAACCGAAAAACCCCGAGGCCTTGAATACACTCGGAACCATCCTTCAGCAGGCCGGACAGTGCGTGGAAGCGCGTACGGCGTATGCAGCGGCCCTGAGGTTGAAGCCCGACGCCGACTGGGCGCGTGAGAACCTCGGTCGCTTGATCTGCGTGGGCACCACGAATCAGAGAAGCCACGTTGACGATCAGATCACGAGCCGCGCAATCACCTCGACGACTCAGTCAAAACGGTAGGCCCGACATGCTGGCCAGCAAGCCGAACGTCAACCCGATCCTTCCGCATCCGCCCGCGCCCACGACGCTGGAAGAGGCGGGGCTGTCGCTCGACATCGTCATTCAGCTCGTGCTCAAGACGCTGCATTTCACCGGTGAGCTTGCCGGCAGCGAGCTGGCGCATCGGCTCGGGCTTCGCTTCAGCGTCATCGAGCCGGCCCTTGCGCTGATCAAGTCTCAGCACCAGGTCGAGGTCGCAGGAGGCGCCATCATCGGCGGCCCGTCGTACCGCTACCGCATCACCGATGCCGGGCGCACCCGGGCACAGTTATTTCTCGAGACGAATCACTACGTGGGCGCCGCGCCCGTGCCGCTCGCGCAGTACCGCCGCTACATGGCCGAGTACAAGCTGCGGGCGCCCTCGACAGCCACGCGCGACCGTGTTCGGCAAGCCTTCGCTCACCTGGTGATCAGCGATCGCGTGATGGACCAACTCGGGCCGGCGATCAACGCGGGCCATTCGATGTTCGTCTACGGGCCCCCGGGCAACGGCAAGACCGTCATCTCCCAGGCAATCCAGAAACTGCTCGACGGCGACATCCACATCCCCCACGCACTCGAGATCGAAGGGGCCATCGTCCGGCTCTTCGATCCGGTCACGCATGAAGAGTTGGCCGACGAGCAGCCCGGCGGGCCTGGACTCGACAAGGGCGCCGACGGCGACCGCCGCTGGGTGCGGTGCCGCCGCCCGATGGTGATGGTGGGTGGTGAGTTGACTCTCGAGTCGCTCGAACTGAGCTTCAACCCGGTCTCAGGCTTCTACAAGGCACCGGTTCAGGC
>Ga0170475_103766327_pt1 | contig 12426 bp, 13 predicted proteins | sample Soicark_Litter_5_FD_111474 | JGI IMG/M metagenome (GOLD analysis project Ga0170475, IMG submission 111474) | Avena fatua rhizosphere microbial communities from Hopland, California, USA. Combined Assembly of 48 SPs | reverse complement strand
GCCGCGACGGAAATCCGCGAAGACCTCCTCCAGTTCAAGCGCACCGTAGAAGAGAGGACGATCGACTCCTGAAATGCTGAAGGTCGAATGCTGAATGCTGCTTGGAACGCCTGAGATCATTCACCAATCAGCATTTCAGCGATCACCCTACACCTCGTTGTTGACCACCGCCGCCTTATCGGTGAGGACCGTGGCCGCCGACGGTGCCCACTTGGACGTGCTCTCACTACCACGCTTACGGCGATCGCCGCCGTCATCGTTCGGCCCTGGCAGGAAACGATTCGCGACGATCATGGCTCGCGCGATGGCGCTCGGGGTCAGGTGATTGGCAACAATCGCCAGCTTCGCGGGAAGCGAGATCGTCAATTCGGGATCGCCGTGGCGGCAGGCCGAGATGATCTGATGGGCGGCATTTTCGGCCGAGACGCTCAGGCCCGGCAGCGAATCGGAAATCGCGAACCACGCATACTCCGCCTCGTGCTGTCCCTTGACGTCGGCGTTCACCGGCGAGCCAGTGCGCATCAACCCCGGGGAAACGGTCGTCACGCGGATCCCGTACTGGTCGAGCTCGGTGCGCACCGCGTCAGATAGACCCGCCAGCGCAAATTTGCTTGCGCAGTACGGCGCGAGGTGCGGGACCGCCACCCGTCCGCCGATCGAGGAGATATTCACGATCCGTCCGAAGCCGCGCCGCCGCATCGCCGGTACGATTTCGAACATCAAATGCAACGGGCCCCAGAAGTGCGTCGCCATCGCATTCTCGAAGTCTCCGGTCGTCATGTGCTCGAGCGGTCCAACCTGAATGATGCCCGCGTTGTTGATCAAGACGTCGATGACGCTCCAGCGATCCAGGATCGCGTCGATCGCCGCGCGCACGTCGGCGCGACGGCGAACATCGCACCGCACGGTCATGACCTCGGACCCCGGCGGAAACTGCTCGGCCGCGCGCGCGAGTTCGTTTTCATTACGCGCCAGCAGACACAGCCGCGCGCCTTCGGCCGCCAACTGCCGCGCAAGGACGAGACCCAAGCCTCTGGAGCCGCCGGTGATGACGACGACGCGGTCCGTGAAGTCGATTCGTCGAGAGTTCCGCGCAAGCTGGCGTCCGACAAACGCGCCGATTGCGCCTGCTGCCACGCCAAGCAGGAACTTCTGCTGGCTCTTCATTGCATTTCCTCCATCAGCCGCCGCAGGGTAAGAGCATTGCGAGGGGCATGACCGCCGACGTCATTGTTGAAGTAGCCGTACACGTCGGCACCGCTTCGCTGCTGCAACCCGAGCCACGTGGCCCAGTCGCCAAGCCGTGAATCGGGATAGCTCCCGCTGTAGGTTCCGCTCGCCCCATGAAACCGCACATACACGAATGGGCCGACCCGTTCGCGGCCTGTCGCGGACCCTCGCATGTCGTGGAGGCAGAGTGCCACACCGTACCGTTCGAGCATTCGCATCACGTCATCCGAGTACCAACTCGGATCGCGGAACTCCATGACATGACGAAAGCCGTGCGGTAGTGCCTGCAGGAAGTGCTCCAGCCGCTCACGGTCGAGTTTCCATCCCGGCGGAAGTTGATAGAGCACCGGACCGAGATGACCGCCGAGCGCGTTCATCCGGCTGAACAATCGCTCGAGCGGCTCCTCAGGATCCTTCAACTTCTTCATATGGGTCAGAAAACGGCTCGCCTTGATGCTATAGAGAAAATCGCGAGGCGCCCGTGCCGCCCACGCGACGAACGTGCTTCGCTCAGGCAGGCGATAAAAAGTATTGTTGATTTCGACCGTGTCAAAGAGCTGCGCGTAATGGTCGAACCATCTCGTCCGCGCGATCGACACCGGATAGAAATCGTTGCGCCAGTGCTTGTATTCCCATCCGGAACAGCCAATGCGGGGCGGATGCACCTCCCGGCAAAACGCAAGCGTAGTACCGTCAACTAAATAGACATCCGCCAACCCGCCAACGTTAAATGGCAGTGTCGAGATCGCCAACTCAGCCGGGCACACCGATGATTACTTATGCAGAGTTCGAGAAGGTTGACATGCGCGTCGGACAGATCGTCAAGGCGGATCCGTTTCCGGAAGCGCGTAAACCCGCCTATAAGCTCACGATCGATTTTGGTGCGGACATCGGTCTGAAGAACTCGTCAGCCCAGCTGACGCATCGATACCGCGCGTCGGAATTGGTCGGCAGGCTCGTGGTGGGGGTCGTGAACTTTCCGCCGAGACAGATTGGGCCCTTCATGTCCGACGTCCTGACGCTCGGCGTCCCGGACACTGACGGCGCTGTTATTTTGTTGGCGCCAGACTCGCGCGTTCCGCTCGGGGGGAAAGTGTTCTGAGCTACTGTCCCTGAGTCTGTAGCGTTTCCCGCTCGAGAAGCTCGCGTTCGGCGGCCAGCCAGTCTTCGAGATCGCGCCCGTCTTCTCCACCGCGCGCCAGATACAACTCGTAGGCGCGCTGTGCGAGACGATCGCGGTCGATCGTGGACGTCATGTCTCCGCCGTTCTGCGGTGCTCCGTTGTCCTTCTTCCTCGGTTTAGCCATAGTGCCTCCAGGCGCAACAGCTGTGCCATATTTCTGGGGTAGTAATCAGGGGCTCATCCGTTGCCCGATGCAATTTGTTGCACGTGATCAATACGCGGACCCGTCGTCACGAGACAATTTGGCGAGCAACACCTTTGCCGAGTTTTCTTCACGCGTAGCGGCGAACTTGCGACTGACAAAAGTCCGCGAATGGACGCGGATCCTTCGGGGGACTTGTATGGTGCGGCCTGATCCCCTCGCTCTCCGGGGTAAAGCAAAAAGTCAACGTGACGTCGAAATCCTGGAGCGCTTGCATTTGCCGATCGAACCATTCCTGTGCGCCGGGCCTGTAGCTGTCCGCCCAGCTCAATCCGGTACGAACATGCCGGACGCCCAGTTCCTTGAACCAACGGACGGCCGCGTCGAGCCGCGGATCTTCAAAATGAAACCACTGGCAGATGCCGAACAGCGGAGCCACGTTCGAAAAATGCCGCGCGGCAATTTTTGGCGAACCGTCTTCACGCAACAGTCCCATATAGAAGTGACGGTAGTATGACGAGCCCTCCGCTTCCCGATGGCGTGTCGTTGCCGGCCAGGCGCGCGGGAGGTCGAACAGGCTGTACCAATGCACGCGTTCGACGCGTCCCGCGAGAAGCTCAGCCGTCCGCTTCAATCCAAATTCCTGAACCTCCTCAGCCCCAAATGTCGAGACGCCGACTTCGGAAACCCACAGGGGAAGCGACGTGACCGCTTCGATTTCGGCGATCTTGCTCGGCCACTCATGGATTTGCCAGTGATTCCAATCGAGCGGAAATCCGTGCACCGCTGCGACATCGACCGTATCGAGCACCCCCTGATCCTTGAGCATGAGCAGAAACTTGGGATCGATTGGGGAAATCCCGCCGAGCACACGACGCAGGCGCGGCCGTTCCGCGGCGATCGCTGCTGACGAGAGCTTGACCAGATCGCCAAACAGCCGCCATCCAGGATCGACTTCGAAATCCCAGTGCGACAGGTTGTTCGGCTCGTTCCAGATCATCACCGCTTCAACCACGCGGGCAACTCCTGCTGTCGCAGCGGAAGCGCCGCGTCAACGGTCGCGCGGCGACAAATGAAAATTTCCTCTTCCGGATGATCCACGATGTCGAAGCCGGCGCTGCGCAACATCGCTTCCGCGCATGCGCGATTCGGAATCCACCAGTTCGTCGGGTCGCCCGAATACTTGTGCTCGACAAAGTACATCCGCGGATACGAGTCCTCATCGAAGTGACTGCTCTGCCAGAAGTGATAATCCGGCTTCACCTCTGCCTTCGCACCACTGCCGCGCAGCATCGATTGAAAGACGAGCATGTCGCCGCAGACGCACTCGTGAAGAATGTCGAGCGCAAGCAGTGGATGCCGCAAGTGATAGAGCACACCCATGAACAGGACGACATCGAACATCTGCCCAAGCGCCGGAAGGTCGTACACCGACATCTGACGGAACTCGATCTCGAGCCCGGTGACGTCGGCGGCAAAGCGCGCCTGCGCAAGGTATCGTGGATCGCTGTCGATGCCGACGACCCGCGCCGCGCCGCGACGTTTCATTTCGATCGAGTAGAACCCGCCATTGCAGCCGACGTCGAGAACGGTGCGGCCGCGAAGATCCGCCGGGATGGAATGCGCAAGGTGACGCCACTTGATCGACGGGTAGTCTCCGAGAAAGTGATCCGGCGCGGTCTGCACACCCTGGAGGTTGATGTTGTGGAACCAGTCGCCAAGCTCCCGCACTCGCGTGCCGATATCCTCTTTTGTCAATGCGGGGGACTTCGTCCCCCGCACCCCCTCACTCGGTCGCTCGCGGGGCCCCCGCCGCCCCACTCCGCTACCGAGGCTCACTCGCTCGCGCTCGTTTGCGTCGTCCTGGTCGGGAGACTTCGTCCCCCGCACCCCATCACTCACTCGCTCCCGCTCGTTCGCCTTATCTTGATCGGTTTTCATCGGTGTTGTTCCGTGTTCATTCGGGGGGTCATGTCGGCTGCGCGCGGCGGCGGCGTGGTTGGCGCGGATGCCGTTGCCTGGGCGACAAACGACTCGAGCTCGAAGGCGCGGTGCATCGCGGTGTGCGCCGTCAGCACCCGCCGGCGTGCGCGTAACCCGATGCGCTTGCGCTGATCGTCGGGAATGTCGCGCAGGTACGAGAGTGTGTCTGAGGGCCGGCGCGCGATCAGGATTTCCTCGCCCGGACTCAAGATGGTGTCGAGTCCAGGCCAGACATCACTGATGATTGGCGTGCCGCACGCCGCGGCCTCGAACAGGCGCACGCTCGGCGAGTATCCGGCGCGGACCATGTCGCGACGGGTCACGTTCAGCGTGTAGCGAGTGCGATTATAGAAACGCCGGTGCCTGGCGGGCGCGAGATGTGTGACCCGCTTGACGTTCGGCGGCCACTCGATTGAGTCCGGATACTGCGGTCCTGCCACCACGAACCGGCCGCGTGTCCACCGGCGCGCCGCTTGAAGCATCAATCGATCGAGGACCGGCTGACGGTCGTCGCTGTAGGTGCCGAGGTACGCAAGATCGTAGGCGCGGGGCGTCCGTTCGGGGTAGTACAGGTCCGGATCGACGGAGCAGTACAGCGCGCCCGGGTTCCTCGCCCCATACCGCTGGTGGAGTTGCTCGAGCGTCGGCCCGCCGGTAAAAGACAGATACAAGTCGTACCGAGGGATCTGCGCGGTCGAAATGTAGTCGGCGACGCCGCGCTCCAGCTGCGCGAGTGTCACCGGCGTATCGATGTCGTAGAACGCGGTCACGCCGGTCGCCGTTCGGTGAACCAGATCGGCCACGGCAATCCCTTCCGGCACATACGATCCCACGATGACGAGTGCGGCATCGCGAATGTCGCGCGCGTGCCGATCGGCGAGCTGCGACACGCTGTCGTAGAGCCTGGTCCTGCAGTACGGCGGATTCGGCAGGTCGCGGTTCCCGGCGTACCACTCCGCGTCGCGTTCGAGAAACAGCACGTCGTGCCCGCGAAGCGCGAGCGCGCGCACCAGGGCTCGATACGTGGTCGCATGCCCGTTGCCCCACGACGACGTGATCGAGAGTCCGAGAATGACGATGCTCATGCGATCAAAGCTCCAGGGGCGGTCGATCGAATCGACGCGGTGATATTCAGCAGCTCGTCCACACGATGCGCACACGTGTGCCGCGACTGGATTGTCTGCAACGCATGTTCCGACAAATGACGGCGAAGCTCGGCATCCTTCAGCAGTTCACTCAGCGTCTCCCGCATCGCTTCCGGCGAATCGACGGCAAGGTAGTCCGCGCCTGCCGTGAAGAGCGCTTCGCAGTCGTCCCAACGGCAGGACACGAGCGGCATCGCGCAGGCCAGCGCTTCGAACATCCGGATGGTCGGGATGCCAGGCAGTATGCGGATGTATGGCTGTCGAGGAATGTGAACGGTGGCAACGAAACGCGAGAACACCGCCGGCACCGCGTAGTTGGGAACCCAACCCTGATAGTGAATACCCGCGTGTTCGAGTTCGTCGATTGCCGCCTGCGGGTAGCGCACGCCGTGGACCAGCGCGCGGAGTCCAAGCAGACGCACGGGATCGATGAAGTAACGCCGAATCTCCTCCGAGCGTTCGTCGTCTCCCCAATTGCCAATCCACACGACATCCCCAACCGGGGGTGACGGATCCAGCGGGCGAAAGCGCGTCGTATCCGCCGCCTCGTGCCACGTCCACGCACGCCGCGCCCAGCCGAGCGACAGGTAGTGCTGACGAATGACCTCGCCGAACGCCAGCACGCCGTCATAGCCTTCCAGATCGTAGGCCGCCATCGCATCCGGATCGCTCACCGAGCGATGATGCGTGTCGTGGAACAGCAGCACGTAGGAACCGGCGCGAACGCGGTGCCGTCCGATCGCTTTCACCAGCGGGTGCGAGTTCCACTCGTGCACCAGCACGAGGTCGGCGCCGTCGAGCGCCTCGTCGAGATCAAGCGATCGCTCGTCGAAGCGGCTCGACGACAGCATGGGATACGCGGTGTGGAACCCCGCGATTGCCGACGGTCCCTGATCGCGCAGCAGGTTCAACAGGCTCCAGGAGTCGCGCGGCTCGAACACGCGCACCTCGTGCCCTCGCGCCCGCAGATTGACCGCAATCCCGCGGAGAAAATGCGCGTTGCCATGATTCCAGTCGGAGAGGAGCGAATGACAGAAGATGACGACGCGCATACGCGATCACGCCTCCCCGTCCGGTCCGGTCAGCTGGCGCGCCAGACGGCGATACAGATCGCTTTCCGCCAGCAGCGTCTCGTGCGTGCCCGATGCGACGATTTCGCCGTGGTCGAGCACGATAATCCGGTCCGCCTCACGAACCGTCGACAGGCGGTGCGCGATGACGAACACCGTCCGTCCCGCGCGCAGCCGCCGCAGTGCGTTCAGCACCAGCTGCTCCGACATCGTGTCGAGCGCCGCCGTCGGTTCGTCGAGAATGAGAATCGGCGCATCCTTGAGAAATGCGCGGGCCATACTCAGGCGCTGCTTCTGGCCGCCTGAAAGCCCGGCTCCGGCTTCGCCGAGTTCCGTGTCGTACCCGGCGGCGAGCTGTTCGATGAATTCATGCGCGTTCGCGGCGCGCGCGGCGGCTTCGATATCCGCATCAGTGGCGCGGAGATTCCCGTAGCGCAGGTTGTCGCGAATCGATCCAGACAGGACGATCGTTTCCTGCAGGACGAGCGCGATATGTGCGCGCAGCGCGCTGAGGCGGTACCGCGATATCTCCGTCCCGTCGATCAGGATCTGTCCGCGCGCCGGCTCGTAGAAGCGGGGAATGAGACTCACGAGCGTTGTCTTGCCAGACCCCGACGGCCCGACGAGCGCGACGAACTCGCCCGGACCCGCCACGAAGCTGATGTCGTGAAGGACGTCACGTCCGTCGTAGGCAAACGACACGTTCTGAAACTCGACGCGTCCTTCCAGCCGCTTCGGATCGATGCCGCGTCCCTCGAAGAGTTCGGGTGCCTTGCCAAAGGTTTCGCGTACTCGTCGCACTCCCGCAACCGCCTCCTGGATCGATCCGGTGGTATTCGCCAGGCCGGACAGCGGCCCGTAAACGAATCCCAGGTAGGCGAGTGCGACGAGCACTGTGCCGATCGTGATCCGGCCACGCAGCACGAGAAGGCCGCCGGTCAGCACGACGCTCGAGGTGCCGACAGCGGTCAACGTTGCGACGACAGATGAAAAGATCGCTTCGCGCGTGCTCAAGCCAACCCGCGCGCGCATCGCCTCGGTTGCGGCGCCGGAGAACCGCTGTCCCTCGTAAGGCTCGCGTCCGAAGCTCTTCACCAGCCGAATAGCGGCGAAGCTCTCGTACATGCGGGCCGACATTCGCGATTCGAGCTGCCGGGTGCGTTCGGCACCCGGACGAATCCGTCGTCCCGCAAAACGGATCCAGACGAACATGAATGGAATCACCGACAGCGACACGAGCGCGAGTGACCGATTGATCTGCACGAGAATCTGGAACATCACCACCAGCGTCAGCGCGGAAAACGTAAACGGCAGGACGCCTCGCAGGAGCAACTGCTCCAGGCAGGCAGCGTCCGCTTCGAGCCGGTAGACCGAGTCGCCAATCGGCGTGTGCGCGTGATGCCGCAGGTTCAGCGCCTGGAGATGCACGAACAGGCGTTGGCGCAAGTCGCGCGTGATGAGGTGCCCCGTTTCGGTGTAGAGCCGTGTGTGAAGCATGAGCACGAACTGGTGCGCCATCTGAATCAGCAGTCCGACCACGACGATCGCGAGCAGCAGCGATTCTCGGCGTGAGGACATCACGCCCGGCCACGGTGCCAACCATGCCGGCGCGGGCTGCGATCCGAGCGCGGTGTCGACGATCGCCTTCATTGGCCAGGGCAGGAGGACCCGCAGCGCCACCTCAGCGCACGACAGCGCCGCGAGCAGCGCCACGCGCGTGCGATACGGCCGCGTGTGCCCGAGTGCCCAGACCAGCAGTTTCACGACGTTACGAACGATCGTCTAACTTGTTCGGTCCTCCGTCTTTCACGTGACTCTCTCGTCCGCCACCGGAGTTGCCTCCGCTTCGTCATGACCCAGCAGCGCGATCGCTTCACGGTATCCACGCACCGTGCCGACATCGACGTACGACGCCCCCGCCCGAATGCCGCGTGCGACTCCACCGGCGCGAATCCAGGCATTCACCAGGGTGCCCACGTATTCATCCTGTTGACGTCGCGCATTCCAGAGATCGTGCAACTCGCCCAGGATGCGCCCGGTCATCTTGAACGCGCCCCAGATCCACTGCGACGTCGCGTCCGGCCGCTTGACCTGAATCTCGACGACGCGATCGTCGTCGAGCACAACCGCATCGAAGAGCTGTGGATGATCCACCGGAAAGAGCAGGAACGACAGCTCGTCGTTCGGCAGCTCGCGCAGCCCCGTAGCCGGGAACCAAATGGTGTCCGGTAATCCGACCAGAACCTGTTCGGCCGGAGCAACGAGAGGTCGGGCTCGGAAAATCGCATCGCAGAGGCCGCTGGCCTGCGGCTGCACGCTGTAGAAGACCCGCGCCGAGAACACGTCTCCGCCGTAGTACTCGAGAATGTCCGACTTTCCCGGCGAGATGACGAAGCACAGCTTGTCCGCGCCACCGAGGACGAGGCGTTCGACGAGATATTCGCTGACCGCGCGCGGCCGCTCGCAGTCGCCGTCTCGACGGCTGCCGACCGGCAGCAGCTCTTTCGAAAACGCCAGCGGTTGGATTCGACTTCCCTGCCCCGCTGCCGGAACAATGCCCCACATGGTCACTCCGTGGTTTCCATTCTCACGCGCCGACGGTGGCGACGATGCGCTCGAGATCGCGGGCGCGTTCGGTCGCGGTATGGCTGTCGAGCGTTCGTTCACGCGCGCGTAGACCGATCGCGGAGCGCTCGCGCGGATCGAGATCGAACGCATTCAATGTATCGTCCGTGCTCGACGCCACAAGGATCTCCTCACCCGGCTCAAAGAACTGGTCCAACCCTTCCCACGCGTCGCTGACGATCGCCGCGCCACACGCCGCAGCCTCGAACAAGCGGCCGGATGGGCAATAGCCCATTTCCGCCATCGGTCCGCGCGTCACGTTGAGCGTCAGCGCCGACGAGCAATAGAACGAGGGATGCTCCGCAGGCGTCAGGTGCCACACGTAGTGGACGTTTGGCTTCCAGGCAAACCCCTCCGGATATTGCGAGCCGGCGAGCACAAACCTTGACGCCGGCCGCCGATCCGCGGTCTGCAGAAACAGGCGATCGAGGGTCGCCTGCCGATCCGCCGAGTAGGTGCCGAGATACGACATGTCGCAGGCGAAACGAGGGTTCGCCGCGGCAGGCCGATGCACATCCGGATCAACGCTGCCATAGAGCGGAGCGACCGTGCGCGCGCCCAATCGGCTTTGCAGCTCATCGAGCGCGCGTCCACCCGTGTAGCTCAGAACGACATCGAAATCACGCAGCCCGTTTTTGGGGAGATAGGCCACCTGCTCTCCGTCGCGCAAGCGCGAGAGGGTGACTGGCGTGTCGAGGTCATAAAACACCTTGGACAGCACTCGGGAATCCAACACGAGATCGCAGGCAGCCGGACCGTCCGGACAGTACGAGGTCACCACGCCGACATCCGCCTCCGCCAGTGCGTGTCGCGCGGATGTGGCGATGTCGTCCCACTCCGCATAGAGGCGCAGTTCGCATCCGTCGGGACGTTCCGCATCGCGCGCCTGTGCGTAGTACGGCACATCGCGCTCGAAGAACACGACGTCATGGCCGAGCGATGCGAGCCCGCGGCAGAGGCCGCGCCAGAGGGTCGCGTGACCGTTTCCCCAGGACGAGCTGATGGTCAGGCCAAAGATGACGAGTTTCATAAACCAGTGACGCGACGCATTTACGCCGCCGCCGATTCTCCGAGAAGGCCTTCGAGCTGAAGCACGCGGTGCGCGTAGGTGTGCTCGGATATCACACGCCGGCGCGCGGCTTGACCGATCGCACGCGCGGTCCCGGGATCCACCGCCGCCACATACGCAGCGACGTCCTCGCCGCTCGATGCGACGAGCACCTCGCGTTCGGGCTCCAGGAACATCTCGACTCCAAGCCACGCGTCGGTCACGATGCACGCGCCTGCGCCCGCCGCTTCGAACACGCGGGTCGCCGGAGAGAACCCATAGCGCGCCATGCTGTCCCGGTTGATGTTCAACACGATCCTGGGTGAGCTGTTGAACGCGTTGTGATCGCGTGTATACACATGGCCGGCGTAGTCGACGTTCAATGGAAGCGCCTTATCGTGCCAGCCATTTCCGCCGAGCAGAAATCTCCGGCTCGGCAAGAGGCTGGCGGCGCGAATGAAGAATTCCTCGACCCGGTGCTCCCGATCCGGCAGGCGATTTCCGAGGAACCCCAGGTCCGCCGCGAAGCGCGCTTCCGGTTCCACCGGGTAATGGGTTGAAGGGTCGAGCGCGTTGTAGATGGGAACGCAGAGTCGTGCGCCGACGCGCGAGTATGCGTCGACCACGGGCGCGCCGCCGCCATAGGTGAGCACCATGTCGTACTGCGGAATCAGCAGCCTCAGCGGGTCAGCCTCGTCGCGTTCGAGACGGTCGAGCGTCGCCGGTGCATCCACATCCCAGAAGATCGCGACTGCGTGGCGTGCTTTGCATTCGATCACCGCCGATTCGAGCAACTCATCGAACACGCCGACACCGCTCGTCTTGATCAGGATGTCGGCAGAGCGCGCCTGATCGAGCGCGCCTCGCACACCATCCTCGTCAGCGTTGTACACGACGACGCGAGCCCACTCGGGATCCGGGATATCACGGTGCGCCTGCCGCTCATACGCGTCCGGCTCGTAGAACGTCACGTCGTATCCGCGGTCGTGGAGGGCGCGGACGATGCCGCGATAGTAGGTCGCCGCGCCATTCCAGTACGCAGACACGAGGCTCGAACCAAAGAATGCTATCCGGGGCTTCATTCTTTACACCACCGCGGAGTGTGACGGGACCGTCTGATACGCCTCGAGGTACGCGTCTGCCATGCGTGACACCGTGAATTGTCGCGCGCGCGCCATGCCACAACTCGCCAGCCGGCGACGCTCAGTTGGGTTGTCGATCAGCCTCTGTATCGCAGCAGCGAGTTCCCGACGATCACGAGGATCGACGAATACCGCGGCGTCGGACCAGTTTTCGCGCAGGCTTGGAATGTCTCCGAGCACCAGCGCGCATCCTGACGCCGCGGCTTCAAGAACCGACAGTCCAAACGGTTCATACAGCGCCGGCAATGCATAAATCGCCGCCCGCGCATACCACCGCGGCATCGTCGACGAATCCAGCAAGCCGAGCCGCGTCACATTGGGTGCCGGCTCGTCGAGGGCGTCGGCGCCGCCGGGCCCTGCGATCGCCACCCGCCACGACAACTCGCGCGCAACGCTGGACACGGCCGCGATGTTCTTCGCCTTGTCCCAGAGACGTCCGGCGGAAAACACCAATCAGATTTCAGCGGAATCGAATCCGTCATTTCGCTGACGGCGACGCGCCCATTCGGAATGACGGCCCACGGACCGAACGCGCCATACTCGTCGTGCAGCATCGAGATCATCGCGAGCGACGGAGCGATGACGAGATGGGCGGCACCGAGACCTTCCATCACCGCGCCGGTATAGCGATCCCACTCGGCTGGCGCCGACGCGCCGTACACCGCGCGCCACCACGACCGCACACAGGAGTGCGCAACGACGATCGGCCGACACTTCCACGGCAGCACGGCGTGGCAATAGCCGTTCAGATGGACGATGTCCGGGTGGACCGTCGAAGCGAGGCCCAGCAGCCAGTCGCCCGCGCGGTCGACGTCGTCCCACGGCGACTCGGCCCATTCAAGCCGAAACGGAGCTTCG
>Ga0170475_109164999_pt1 | contig 12427 bp, 10 predicted proteins | sample Soicark_Litter_5_FD_111474 | JGI IMG/M metagenome (GOLD analysis project Ga0170475, IMG submission 111474) | Avena fatua rhizosphere microbial communities from Hopland, California, USA. Combined Assembly of 48 SPs | reverse complement strand
CTTTCCATAATGAATAAAAAGTCTCGTCGCATCGATTACGCGACAGCGGTCCCTATGTTCAGAAAATATGGCATTTTAACGTTCGCTTCCATTTTTGTTGGTTTTCCTGGTGAAACTTATGAATCATATAAAGACACCATGGATTTCATTGAAGAAACGGCGCCAGATTTTTGCCGGCCTTTAGTCTGGTATTGTGATACGACTACGCCAATTTGGAGGGACCGGGAAAAATATGGGATAAAAGGCAATAGTTTTAATTGGGTGCATAATACGATGAATGCGCGTGAGGCTTGCGATTTAATGGAAGAATCGTTCATGAGCTTAAAAAGCCCAACGGTATATGTACCTGATCCTGGTTTTAATTTCATATCAATTTATTATCTCCTGCAGAGAGGTTTTACTGTCGAACAGGTAAAAAGATATCTGACAAATTTCAACAATGGAGTGAAAGCCAAAATGCTGTTCCCTGGTAAAAGGGAGATTCCTCTAAACCTTTTGGATAATATAGAAAAAAGTTGCAATCTAAGTATCACGACTGGCGAGCTTGACCATGACATAAGTAAAGCATATTCTGGCGAGGCTTACGAATCAGCCCTGCGATACTGGTTATCAAAATTCAAAGATTACAGTTTTTCATCCAGGTTATTAACAGACCCTGGTGAAATATTTAAACCAACTGTATTGGATCAATTGGATTTAGAAAGCGATAACATGAATGATTCAAATACCGTTGACAGAGTAACGCTTTTAAGTACGCTTCTGTATTCTTTAAGTTATCTGGAAGGGTATTCTACAATCTCAATTTTAATTGGTTCGACGGATGGTGTTTATTTTCCAATAATAATCGAAATCAATAAAAGCTGGAGTTTCGACGAATTAAAACGCAAAGTAAATTTTGAACTAAAGCAGGCTAATAAATACTACTTGTTTTGCTTTCACATACTCGCTAATAGATACCGGTTAAAAAAATACGGGCAGCAGGTGCCTGTGATCAGATACGCTTTTATGGATTGTGAAAGGGAGTATCAGAATATCCTAACAGACATTTCTGCCAGTTTCCCTGAAATTTATAAAAACATCGGTTTGACAATAAAAGTTAGAAGCACCAATGACAAAGATTTTTCGGGTCTTAGCTTTTCTTGCAATGCCGACGTTATTGCGGGTATCGGCAGAATAAAAGGCATCTTTACGTCGGCATTGGAACAGGTCAGAGCCAACCCAAATATCAAATTATCGGAAGTCAGATATAACAGGGACAATTCCGGAATTGAGGTTCTTCCAAGTCAACAAAAGCTTCAAAAGCAATTTAAATTTTAAATAAAATATTGTTTTATGCTACAAGAAACAAGTCCAATACAGATGGATATTGATACCACTGTAGATGACAGAGCCTTTTGGCTGCAGATCATATCGAAAGGTATTTCCCCTGCGAATATTATCCACGATTATAAAAGATCGGAAAAGATGAGTTGTGAAACTGGGATATACCAGTTTTGTTGTGACGAGCATGCCGTTAATAAAATTTTAGAAATAGCGGACAATGAGCCATCCTTAATTTTTGCCTTGCTATGTGCCAATCTGAGTATATTATTATATAAATACACTGGTAATGGACAAATAGTTTTCGGTATACCATCCCTGAAAGAATGTGATCAGGTCAATATCATGCCGGTTCTGAGTAATGTAAAGGCAGATATGTCTGTTGCTGATTTTATCCAAACAGTTCAATCGGAACTTATTGAGATTTACCGGCATCAAAATTACCCGTTTGATCAGGTTTTACAGGAAATCAATGAAAGACCTGGCCAGGATAAAACAACGGTTTTTGATGTTAAAATCTCACTGGAGAATATCCATCCCTTTTTACCTCCAACAATTAATGATATTGACTTTTTATTTAAACTGCAAGATGACTGTTTAGAAGGAAAGATAATTTATAAAAAAGAGCTGTACAACAATGCAACCATTCAAAAGCTTGCTTCCTGGTTTAATAATACCCTAAAAAATGGAATTGCCCGTGCAAGTGAATTAATCAAAAGCATATCCATGCTTTCGGATGAGGAAATTCATACTTTACTTGTCGATTGGAACGGGCCTAAGTTAAGTGAAATTGAAGATAGCTGTAACCATCATCTTTTTGAAAAGCACGCTCATAATAATCCTCAAAATAGAGCATTGGTATCTGGGCAGTTACACCTGACCTATTTTGAACTGGATCAGAAGGCCAACCAGCTCGCTGCGCTTTTAATCTCCAGGGGAATATCTAATAATGACCTGGTTGGCATTTATACGGACCGATCCGTTGAAATGATTGTAGGCGTTTTGGGTGTTTTAAAAAGCGGTGGTGCATATGTTCCATTTGATCCTTCTTATCCTACTGATCGGATAAAACTTATGCTCGACTCTGCCGAACTTAAAGTAATAGTGGCGCAAAAAAAATATGTAAGGCTTTTAGCAAAGATGAAAAAGGATTTGCCGGTAATTGTGTTAGAAGATTTTGCAAGTGAAAACGCTATAATGAAGAAACCAAACATTACTGGAGAAGATCTGGCCTATGTTATTTATACGTCTGGATCAACAGGAATACCGAAGTGTGCCGGTGTTTTTCAAAAGGGTTGGCGAAATCTACTACATTGGTTTACCACAGAATTTGGCATAAATCCACAGGATAAATCTTTACTCATCAGCTCATTTGGCTTTGACATTACACAAAGGACCTTGATGATGCCTTTAATTGCTGGGGCCGAACTGCATTTGTATAACCGGGGGATTTATGATCCGGCTGAAATTCTTGATATCATCGAGGAACAGCAAATTACTATCCTGAACTGTACACCAAGTACCTTCTATCCGCTGGTAGAATTAAATGGTGCAAAAAGTTACGGTAAATTAAAAAGCCTGAGATATTTATTCTTAGGGGGTGAACCAATAGCAGCCGGTCGGTTAAAAGACTGGGCTCAATCTTCATATTGTAATTGTGATATCGTTAATGTTTACGGAGTTACTGAATGTGCTGATGTTTCTTCTTTTTACATTCTAAAATATTTTGATAACTATGAAGTATCGGGCGTACCTATAGGCAAACCGATCTTCAATACCGAATTGTTTGTACTAAATGAAAATCTTGACATGGTTCCTGTAGGTGTGGAAGGTGAGCTTTTCATTGCCGGGGAAGGCGTGGGGAAGGGATATATCAATGATAGTGAATTAACTCGCAATAAATTTTTACCTAATTCAATTAGTGTTATCGGGCATAGTATGTACCGGACAGGAGACGTTGTAAAATACAGACCAGATGGAGTACTAACGTATGCCGGCAGAAAGGATTACCAGATAAAAATAAGAGGTCATAGGGTGGATTTAGGGGAAGTTGAAAGCATAATTAATGCCCAGCCGAAAGTTAAAGAAGCAGTCGTTTTGGTAAAAGATAGCATTACCAATGGAAAAGAATTGCACTGCTATTTTATTGCAAATGGTGAACAATCTGATAACCTGCAGTTATTAAATTCAGAATATACCAAATTATGTATTCTGGAATTGTGGAAATTGCTTCGGGAGATCCTGCCTGGTTTCATGGTACCAGACTATTATTGCGTGTTGAAAGAAATGCCATTAAACACTAATGGAAAGATAGACAGAGGGGCGTTGAAAAACATTCCTGTTGAAAGGGTACAGATCGGTAATAGTAAAGTAGAATTGCCTAATACGCCAACAGAAGAATATCTTTTGGGCTTATATAAAAAAATTCTAAATCAAGAGCAAATTAGCACTACGGACGATTTCTTTCTTGCAGGTGGTCATTCCCTGACGGCTACTCAGTTAGTTGCTCAAATCAATGAAAAATTAAATCTCAGGTTGCGGGTAGCCGATATTATTTCAAGAGCAACAGTTCAAAAACTCGGCACCTATCTGGATTCTCTTAATTAGTCTTCCTCATCGACATTAATAATATTCCTTAACCTAAAAATATGTTTTATGGATATTAATGAAATGAATACGCTTTCTGAAATGATTTCTGAAAAGCTTTACAGCCGCCTTTTATCAGACGAAAAATTTGCTAGTTTACTTTCCCTTGCAAGCCCTGAAAGTCAAGCAGCTGCAGCCGAAGTAACTGCAACTATTGTCTTCAATAAGTTCCAGGAATGCGGTGCTTTAGATATGTCCAATCTGGATATCGACCAATTACAGACTGTAGTTAGCCAATTGCAGGCAAACCAGGAGCCAGATATAGTTGTCAAAAGGATGGAGTAAAGGTTTAATAAATAGCGAAAATAAATTGATTTGTTACCATCAGGATTAATATTAGACATATGGAAACAACGATACCTGGGGATTATCGGCTAACAATTGGCCAGCGTTTTTTTGCCCATCGTTTTGAAATGTGGCCCAATTCATCACGCCCAAACCAAAGGATGTACCGGTTAAATGACAATTTTAATTATAATGTGTTTGTGAAGGCAATGCAGCATGCCATTGATTCACACGCTGGATTGCGAGTCCGGTTATTTCGTGAAAAGGATGAATGGCGGCAATATTTCCCAAACCAGAAGGTTAATGTGGTGGGCGAGGTACTGAACGGATCTAAACCGGAACAATGCCTGTCTTATGCAAAAAAAATGATCCTTGAAGATGCTTACAAACCATTGGATTTGAAATATGAATGTCCTATTAAAGCCAAAGTTGTTAACGTGAATGAGCAATATTGGTTAAGCTTGTGTGGTGACCATATGGCTATTGATGAAATCGGATTCAACTTGCTGGAAAAGGAAATAGAAAGGGCATATCGAATAATAATAAATAGCGAAACGTTGCCGAAATGTTCTCATGAACCATACATTAATTATTTAAAGAAAGAGGAAACCAGAAAAACAACTGAAGAGCGGAACTTACTTTACTGGCAGAAGCAATTGAAAGGGGCACCAATGCTTATCGACACCAGTGATATTGGTCATGTACCTGCTAACTATTATGTTTATGAATTAACTGGGGAACACTATGGTATTCTTCTTGATTTCTGCAAGCGAAGTAGGTTCTCTTTATTTAATATTCTTACTGCTGTTCATTTGCTTTTGATGGCTGAAAGTGGCAAAAGGGATGACTTGGTACTCAGTTTTGTCATTGCCAACAGGTTTAATCCAGAAGAGCAAAACCTCATTATAAACCTGGTTATGCTTTTGCATGTTCGGTTTTCCGTTAATCAAGGGGAGTTACTTCCTGACTTTTTAACCAGGGTTAAAGAAACCAGTATAGCTGCACTCGTTCATAGAAATTATGATTATGCCTCTCTATACAGGATAATGGCAGCCGAGGCTAGACAAAATGGATGTTTTCCTAATCTGGGGCGCGAATGTAATCTGATAGTGGATGATGATCCGATGCAGTTTCCTAATTCTCTGTTCATGGAAAGAATGGAACAAAAACAGAAAGGAAATTTTCAAACCATGAAAACAGGCTTTAGTATTTATGCTGAACAGACTCCTAGAAATCTTAATGCGAAGCTAACTTGGGACCCTTCTACCTGGGCAATTTCCAACGAGGAAATGGCTGTCAGATTTCCACAAATAATTAACCACTTTATGGATTAACATGAAAATAGTATGGAAATAGACGATTCGATATTGGTTTTATATTCGGAAATATTTCGGGAAGATTATGAAGAATTAATGCAGAACTTTCTACCCAATTTTTCGATTGAATTTCAGGAACGGATTTATAGTTACCACCGAAAGGAGGATAGGTTGCTCACTTTAACTGGTAGAAAATTACTCAATCAAGGATTGCAATTGTTGAATATCAATGCGAGTATTTTTCATTTAGAATACAATAGCTGGGGAAAGCCTGTACTTAAAGGAAATCCAATAACATTTAATATCTCACATTCGCACCAGCTTTCCATATGTGCCTTTTCAACAAAAGAAGATATCGGTATTGATATTGAACATTGGGAGGATATTCCGATAGACAATTTTAAGTATGTATTTTCTAATTCTGAATGGAATAAAATACAGGATTCATCAGATACGAGAGAAGCTTTTTATAGGTGTTGGACCCAAAAAGAAGCAGTTTTGAAAGCACATGGCGAAGGTTTTAATATTCCAATAAAGTCAGTGAAATTGCAGAATCAGACAGCCTCCGTTTGTAATAAAAAATATCACTTAACAGAAATAAAAATTTGTTCCAACTATACCTGTCACTTAGCGGATTCTGTCGGCTCGTCCATCAAGTTATACCAAAATCAAAAAGAAAACGCCGACATTCAAAATGCCGGCGATCAATTACTGAAGAAGTGACTATTGATGGTAAGGCTAATTTGTCAAACTTTTAAACGTAAGGCAGATAGTCTAACAGACATTACGATATAAACATTCTTCCGGCCATGAAAGTCTTAGCAGTTCCACTGATCAGTATTCTTTCACCTAGATTTTTACATTTTAAGAAGCCTTTCCTGGGCGATAACTGCTGGGCCGTCATTTCATTTTTGCCCAATTTTTTACTCCAGTATGGTGTTAAAGTTGTATGGGCAGAACCTGTTACGGGATCTTCATTAATACCGCTTTGGGGTGCAAAAAATCTGGAAACAAAATCTGCTGATTGACCTCTGGCAGTGACAATTATACCTCTGGCATCTGTGTATTTTGCAATTTCCGTTAAATCAGCCTGAATATTGACAATGTCGCCTTCATCGGAAAAAACAAACATATAGTCGGTCTTTCCACGATAGACTTCAATTGGACGGGCTTTGAAGCATTGAAACATTTCGTCGGTGATATTAACAGGTTTTAAATCATCTACGGGAAAATCAAGTGTCAATCCATCGGCTGTTTTTGTAACTTTTAACTCACCACTTCGAGGTGACATAAATGTTATTGTATCTTCGTTATAACCTTTGTGGTTAAACAGAACGTGAGCAGCAGCCATTGTCGCATGGCCGCACAGAGCAACCTCAACTAAGGGCGTAAACCAACGTATTTCATATTGGTTTCCGTTTTTTACAAAGAATGCAGTTTCCGCTAAATTGTTTTCAGCAGCGATTTCCTGCATTACTTTGTCATCTGGCCAGCTTTCCATCGGACAAACACTTGCTGGATTGCCTGAAAATAGGCCTTTACAAAACGCATCAACCTGGAATATTTCTGAAGTGCTTTCCATTTACGGTATCTTTATTTATTTTGCTAAATTAAGCATGGATATAGCTACGTTATTAGAACTACTTCAAAAAGACAGGATTTGACAAAAAACAGCGACTTATTATTTGCTTTCATGAAAATCAATTAATTATCACAGCCTTTTCTGAATTAAACATTTCCTGAAATGAATAGTAGCAGTCAATTAAAAACAAATGCGGAAGATGTCATTAATCTTTCAATTAAAAAGTCTTGCGCATTGACCTGCGCTCTTTCTAAAACTCAAATTAACAATGCTTTCGAGCATTATTGTTTACGAGTAATAGTCCAAGGAAAAGCTATTTACAAGTCAAATGAAAAAACGTTTCAAGTCATTCAAAATCAATTTCTGCTAACAAACGGGAAACAAGAGGGGTTCGGTATAGTAGATTCCGCGCATGAAGTTATACAATTTTGCGTCCATCTTACACATGATGTTATCTCTGACGTTTATACGAGTTTAATTGCCGGCACAGATTACGGCCTGGACATATGTAAATTATCGGAATTTCACTTATATGAGAACGTATTCTCTCTGAATAGCCAGACTTCACTTGCAAAATACCTCAGACCATTTATCAATGCCTTAAGTAATGGGCAGCAAGTTCATTTTAATGAGGAATCAATTTTAAATTTAGCTGAGAAAATTATATATCAAGAACTAGGTATTCGCGATGCCTTATCCGGTCTGAACAAGGTTAAGCAATCTACCCGTAATGAAATCATTAGGAGGCTTTTATTGGGCAAAGAATACATGGATGCATATTTCATTGATGATCCCAAAATTTCAGATGTTGCCAAGCGATCGTTGATGTCTGAACACTTTTTCTATAAAGCTTTTAAGCAGGCATTTCAAATAACTCCTTACCAATATATGCTTGATAGAAAAATTGAGTTTGCAACTGAACTTATCAAGAAAAAGGAACTAAATATTGGTCAAATCGCTGAGTCTACAGGATTTCCCGACATTTTTACATTTAGTAAAGCCTATAAAAGAAAGGTCGGAATCTCTCCGTCCACGTTGAAAAGTTAAATCAGTTGTTGTCTTCAATCCTAAAGGACGTTTGTTCTGGTCAATATCGACCAGGTGATGCTTTATTTGCATATCTCCAACAAATTCCAAACTGAAAAAATGGAACAAATTATCGAAGCCACAAAGACAGGTATGCTTCTGATTTTTTTGAGGCGCTGGGAAGTTGCTGAACCAGAAAAATTTATAGAAAAGATTTTTCGTCCAAACATGTCAAGAAAAATTGTAGCTAAGGCCAAAGAGAGCGGTATTCAAAGGGCCCACTTATATTATATAAAGCTTCATTTTGAGGATGGTGGATCAATAATAGAATATGAGGTACCAGAAAATAACTCCAATGAAAAATTACTCGTATGTGTAGAATTGTTAGACGAAAAAGAAAAGCTTGAACAATTTGTCCTAAATAATAAGAAAACATTAAACGGAAAATTGTTAATCTTTAGAGAGGTAGAAAGATGGATATATTGCCGAAAAGACATTATAAGTAATCACTGATTTAGAAAAACACACTTTCTTGTTTAACCTTAAAATTGTCTAATGAACTTACTTGAATTAAAACCTCTATTTGTGTTTGCATTACCAGGGGAGGCGGCAGATGAATTTGTAGATTTAGAAACCATATTTGTTGGAGTTGGTAAAGTACAGTCGATATACTATTTAATGAAAAAAATTAGCGATTACAATCCTAGCATTATAATTAATGTTGGTTCAGCAGGTAGTAGCGAATTTAAAATAGGAGAAATTGTATGCTGTACTCAATTTATTCAACGTGATATGGATGTTACTCCTTTGGGGTTTCCGAAATATAAGACTCCTTTTTCCAGTATTGGGCCAATATTAAGTTATGGAATAAAGGCTCCAGGTTTGCCAATTGCTATTTGTGGTACTGGCGACAGTTTTGAGGTTTATCATAGATGTGATGACTATAAAGTTGTTGATATGGAAGCATATTCCATTGCCTGGTTGTCTATGCAGGAACAAATACCATTTCTTTGCTTAAAATATATTACAGATGGAGCTGATGGTAAAGCGGCCGATAATTGGGATAAATCCCTGCATTTAGCTGCCGCAGCTCTCCGAAGTAGTATTAATGCAATTTTTGATAGGCCTTAAAAAACAGGTCACTTCTGTTGATAGGGTTTTCAGTAACTGTAATTACCTATTATCAAACCACTAATAACTATTATATTCTTTATAATTTATTTCAGTGGGGTTCCAACCTTTACTTAAAATGTAAGAGATGTGATTTCTTAAATCATTCATTTTTGAGTCTCTTTCTTTTAAGCTTTCAATTAGGTTAATATTTTCACCGGGAATTGTGAAAAAATTAAACTTACCATTTATGAGAAATTGAAATTTGATATTGTACCTATTCTTACGCTTAATGTTATCGTATTTATTTTCAATTGTCGGTTCTGTATAGTGAAAATTTGCTGGAGATTTATCAGCAAACGAATTAAATATTGAGTTTCTTTTTTCTTCTCCCATTATCTCTACATCTGCTTCAATAGTTATATCACCGTTTAGATTTTCAACCGATTGTACTATTTCTTCTGCATGATTCTGACGTGCTTTTTTGGGAATAATAGGTAGGTCCTGAATAAGCAATAAAATATTTATTATATCCTCGCCACTTAAGCCCAATTTTTTGCATTCTTGATACTCGAGTGTTTTTAGCTGGTTTAGATTGTATGATGGGCTACCGTTAAATGTAAAGTGAATTAAAAATGTTTGAGGGTTATATGTAGCAATTTTTATACGGTCATTGTTAGTAATATCATAACGACAGTTGACGTTAGGGGTGGCTTCAAACGTCCTTTTTTTAACATAAGATGGCATAAGGCATGGAGTTAAAGTAATAGAATTATATACAATTTATTGCATTTATCCCCAAATTCAATAGAATAGTATGCATTATTTTTAGCTGAGTTCTTTATAACCAATAGCTGTATAGGCGTAGCACATATCATTTATAAAAGCAAATCAGCTACAATGTTTACCAAGGGGAATCCTCTTTCGAAAAAAAGGAGCCAGGAACTGGTTTTATTTGTCCCTGGATGCCTTTGCCTTAATTAAAGCATTCCTCGAAACGAGCAGAAATAATTCACCAGGTCGAATCAGTCGGTCTGTCGGGGCTTAAAAGAAAATGGCCGGGAAATACTACGATTTATAAAATCTGGTTCATCTCTGTATTCTTGCGTTTAATGATAATATACCGGTTATCGATACAACCCTGGCATTCCGTGTCTTACAACATAAAGCATTTTCCCTTTTAAAAATTCTAATTATAGTTGCTGTCGCTTTCGATCAGGAAGTAAAATAGCATCCGTCATCCGCAGGTTTATGGTGACGAATGCCTGGCAAAGGATAATTAATGCGCTCAAAGACTTAAACAGGATAGGTTAATGATTAATGGCGCTGATAAGTAGGTTTAATGGACTCATGGGGTTTGACTAACAATAACATAAACTGCAGCCTCTATTTATATAACACAACAACTTCAAAAATATCACTAGAAAATCTGATATTTATTTTATCGCGAAAACTTGTTGCATTATCCTTTATTCAATCACATTTTTATTAATTAATACAGTCCTGAAAACATTAAATAGTTATTACCTGTAAAACACCTCCCCTCATATTATACATACACAAGAAACTGGTACTTTAACTCATTTTTTAAAAATAAATACATAATCTTGATATGGATCAATATTTCGAATCATTACAATTCAAATTGCCTATGTTACTGTTTTACCCTATCGGCTCTCTATATATAAACTGAATAAATGGCATTTGGGGACATTGATTCATAAATTTATTTTTCACGCCGGTAAAAATCGGTCTTCTAGGTTAATAGAGTAAGGTTTTCGAATAATGTTCTATGTATATAAAGACAAAAACATACCGGGCAACCCGAAAAAGGATGACTTTTTTTAAATAAAAATTATAGCAACCTGTTCAGCATCTCCAGGAGTTGAGCTATCCCCGAAGATCTTTTGCCTAAAAGATATCTTCCGTTGAATCACACTTGTGCCCCGGTCATTAAAAGGCCGGTCGATCGACGTGCAACCTTTATTTGTTACCAGGAAAAAAAGTGAGCTAATTTTATTTCCTCCAAATAATTAAATCCGGTTGCTTCCCTAATTTACTTCTCCACGATAACTGATTATCTTATACTATCCCGAGTTTAACCAATTAGTGTGCAAAAAATTAAGTAGGCCAATGTCGGTACGCAAATAAATTGTAAATGTTTAAATAGTATTTTGTAAACATTGTTGAACATTTAAAACAAAATCGCCAATGCACCCATCCATTCACTTTTTTGAGAGAAGTAAAGAAGAAGTCAATGAACTTAAAAAAAGGCTGGGTGACCAGCGTGAAAGGGAATTTCAGGTACGGGGATGGGGAGTGATCGATATGCGGCGGTATTATATCATGCGTGATACCGAAGATGGAGTGTCGGAATTTTTTATACTTTTCAATGCTGATGAATTCATTTGCGTAAATCTGTCAGTAACTTCCAACCTTTTCAAGTTTGACAGTGATTATTATGTGTCTGTGGAGGAAAAATATGTATGGCCAATGTTGACCATTCTCACTGAATTTATCATTGTAGAAGCCGGTATTCAAAACATACAGATGATTGACGGCTACTTTTATGAGTATGAATATGAATGGGCGATTTATAGCTTAATTTTGGCCGTTTTTGAAAAACTACGGTTTACCATTATAGACCTTAACCCTGGCTTTAAAGCAAGAAAGTTATTAAAGGCAGCATCCTCACCATTAGAAAAAGCCTTTTTTAAATCTGGTATAAAAGATCTAAAGCCAGAAAAAATTCATCACGGCAGACTGCCGAATAACAAATACTATTTTACAGCGGTTTTGGTACAAGGAGTTATTTATCGTTATGAGCTACGATCCGCTGACTGTCGTATTGTAGTTGAGATGCAAGCCGAGTCAAGTGAAGAAGAGAAATGGATAAAAATTGAGGTTTGTTTTCTGCAGACTGACGAACCTGCTCTATTTCAAAAGTTGCTCGAGAATATTTGTTATGATTGTATCCATAATTATATCCCGGGGGATATAAAAGGGTTTACATGTTTTATCGACAACTCTATGGTTGCATTGATTGAACCAGGGTTCACAACGTTCAAGGCAAATCAAATTGACAGAGGCAAATCGCAATTATTTGTATTGGCTTTATAATATACGGGGAAAAGAAATTTAT
>Ga0170475_109158142_pt1 | contig 12428 bp, 1 predicted proteins | sample Soicark_Litter_5_FD_111474 | JGI IMG/M metagenome (GOLD analysis project Ga0170475, IMG submission 111474) | Avena fatua rhizosphere microbial communities from Hopland, California, USA. Combined Assembly of 48 SPs | reverse complement strand
CTCGGCCTGAATATCTGGTTGATTTAACCTTGATTGATATCTTTTTAGAAGATAATAGAAAGCTGCAGGAATACCAATGGGATACAGGAAAATTCCTATAATTCCTGCAGGTAAATATGATAACCATCGTTGATTTCCACAAATTAGCCTGAAATCTGCTTTTAAATATAACGTTCCGTTAATATTCTCACACATAAACATACTTAAAACTGTTGAACTGACTCCTGGATAAATTAAAAATGATGTAAATAACACCAATTTCCAGAATTTTCTCCAAGTTCGTTTCTTAGCTGCATGGGCTCGAGAAATATCCTTCTTAACAACATTTTTATCCCATATTGATAAGTTAGAAGGGCTCAATTCAGCACGCCAACCTGTTAAATCATATGTCTCTATTGCATCAGGATATCTTGATCGAATTAATAATAATTTAGGGCATAGGTAACCACAAATTAATACAGCTAGTACAATCATTGGGGTAGAGATTGTAATAAGTAATTTAGTATAATAATCAAATGCAGATACACAACCAACACTTTGCCAAGGGACAAAATCTAAGTTAACAAAAGAAAATAAATTAATAAAACTAGAATAATAGATTGGCCAAGGTACGTCGACTACAAAAGCTAAGTTCGTTAAGATTTGTAAAAATCCTAATAATATCTTAAGCTTGTAGGTAAAGGTGGGAGCTTGCCGGAGTTCGGTAGTCATTACCGTTTGACTAATAGGCATATAAAAATCATGTGCCTGTTGATGTTCATGCTGTGTCTGAAGCACTTGTTTCCGAATTTCTTCATCACGTTCTTTACTCATCTGTAATAACGATCGATCGGTAAGTAAAATAGCCCAAAACATTATTGCTATGACTGCTATTACAACAAGTATAATGATAACTGCTACAGCCCAACTCTGTCCTTTTGCTGGACAAGCCTGACAAGGAGATAGTCCTGTGTTAGAGCTATAACCTGGGAGGCATAAACTACATAATGGACCAGTCCGGAATTGTGCACATGTAGAATTCCTACCACCTTCACAATGCTCGGGAAGAATACAACGATAAAAGCGTACACTCTCTGTAGATTCTCGCCACCAACCATGTAATGTTTCCATGCTGATCCACTCAACACCTTCAGTAAGGCAATCAGCTCCAGGTGGACATACTGAACAATTAAATCCCACAGATGTCTGATTAACAACAGGTTCGGCTATCGTACCAAACCATCCAGCGCTACATAAACACGATGTACGATCCTCATTAGGAATTGATCGAACGGGACAAGCCACACAATTATCCATTTTCGGCCATGGAGCAACAGTTCCTGGCTCAGAACACGTTTCAATCCCAACTCTTCCAGATAAAGGTCTTTTACCAATTGGTACATCGTCACAATGATCTCGTCCGAAGTCACTTTGATAAGTTCCCGATTCACACGATAAACAGCCGTCAGCACTTCCATTCGTAGAAGGAAGATATTTTCCTTTTTGGCATTGTGAGCATGCGGTTGCTTTTGTAATTAAAGCTTCATATCCTGGAGCACAGGGATTACATCTTTCTTGTCCAACGAATCCTGCAAAGAAGCCTTCTGTACATTCTTGACATAAAGCATTTCCTGACATCGATTGAGCTGTTCCTGTCTCACAGTCACTGCATGACGTTGCACCTAAAATGGCTGATAGACGACCTGGGACACATTGTAAACATGTAGATTGTCGAGTTACTGCTTGTGCAGTACCTAATGGACATTGATCACAAAGAGTATTTCGTCCAGAAATGTTAGAGAATCGCCCTGCAGGACATTCAAGACAACGACTTTGCCCAGTACTCTGTTGATAAGTGCCAAGTGGACATAGATCACATTGAGCGCCGGCCTGTGAAGCTTGATACGTTCCAGCTGCGCAATCATTGCAGGTATCACCATATGCACCAGAATTATTTTGAAACCTTCCTACGGTACAGGGACGACATTCCAATTGTGCCGTTTGATCAGGGGTTAAATAACCGGCTGTACAGCGCAAGCAAACTGACTGTCCATTTGTCCCTTGATATGTTCCTGCTGTACATAGATTGCATGTAGTAGCACCACTGAAATTAGCCGCTCGCCCAGGTTCACATGAAGTACAACGATCCTGATTACTATCCGCGGAGTATTTCCCAGTAGCACATAGAATACATGTTGTAGCTCCACGATCTACGGATGTGGGTAAGTCTCCGAAAGTTCCCGCTGGACATTCATAGCATGAAGCAAACCCTGTTCCATTGGTAAATTTTCCTATAGGACATGCAGTACAAGTTAAAGAACCATTAAACAATGCATATGTCCCGGTAGCACAGCTTCCACAACTAGAGTGTCCCATATCCGGTTGATATTTTCCTGATTGACAAAATCCACATGTCGTAGCATTACTTACACTTGAGAATCTTCCAGCAGGACAAAGATCACACTCAACAGCACCAATACCAGAGATAGAACCAGAGTTACATGGTGTACATCGAGTATGGTCAGAAGATGCAGAGCCAAAAAATCCAGACAAACAATCCCGACATGCAGTACTACTAGCATCGTTCGCATATCGACCTGGAGCACATGATACGCAAGCTGCTAATCCTTCACGACCACCAAAGGTCCCAGGTAAACAAGCTTGACATCCAGTAGAGCCTTCATTTACTTCACTTCGATATCCTATAGGACATGATACACATGTTGTAGCACTCGTTGAATTAGCGTATTGTCCTGAACCACATTGAATACATCGTTGTTGTCCAGATATTGGCATGTAGTAACCATATGTACATGCTACACAAAAGCTAGCACCAGCAACAGGTTGTACATTACCAGGTGGACAGACGGAACATAACGTACTTCCATTAACAAAAGATGCACTACCAACAGGACATGCACTACACGAAATGCTACCTTCCGCTGGAGCGTAAGTACCTGCTAGACAAGATTGACATTCTGAACTTCCTACTAAAGGTGCAGCTTTTCCAACACAACAAGGTGTACAAACATCTGCACCGCTAATAGAATAACGTCCAGCACTACAAGGAAGACAATCACTCTGTCCTGGACGAGCAGCGAGTTTTCCTGGTAAACATGGATTACATAGAAAAGAACCACGACTATTTCCGAATTCACTAACAGTTCCAGCAGGACATAAAGCACATTCAAAGAGTCCAGTAAGATTAGCATGTCTTCCAGGATCACATTCTCTACATTGTGATTGTTCAGCAACTGCATTAGATTGACCACGTGGACAGTCTAAACATGCAGTTGCATTATTATCATGTTGATAAGTTCCTGGAGGGCAGGCAACACATTTTGATAGCCCAGGTTGAGATCCATAAAGTCCAGGTTGACATAAAAAGCACGAAGAAGCACCACGACTAGGTGCATAACTACCAGCAGCACAGTTTTCACACGTAGCCAATCCCTCAGATAATCCATATTGTCCAATATCACATTGCGTGCACGAAGATGCACCAGCCGTTTGGCGGGTTCCCAATGGACATGGGAAGCACGCGGCCAATCCAGAAAAGGCACTGAAGGTACCCGTCGGGCAGGCTGTACAATTGATATCAGTTTCTAACCCAAATTTTCCAGGAGGACATTGTTCATAAGATACATAAATTAATTGGGCACTTGCAATACCACCATCCTGAATTAATAAGACACCACGAGATAGACCTCCTCCAGATGGAAGTGTACATATAAGTAATCGTTGAGGTAGATAAGGATTAACTGATGTTGGGCTTGCATGAACAACAGGACGACATTTTTCACCACCAACTAATACCGTTGCTGAGCTCCATCCAAAGAATTGTCCTTGTATAGTTAATAGATCTCCGCCTGCTCTTTGACATCCAACAACTTGTGTTGTAGTACTCTCACTAGGATTACATCCATAAACTTGACTAATAATAGGCGCAGCATAACTTAGTAAACGTGCAGCTGGAGAGAATAGACGGCCAGAGCTAACAGTAACCTCCACATCTAATCCAACTCCTGAAGGAAGTGTGCAAGTCAATTGAGTCGTTGCATTTCCTGGTACATGTCGAGGGCTAGTACATGCATATTTACCAACAGTAACTAAAGCACCACTTGGACCAAAATTAGTTCCAGTTATTGTTAACGTTATAGATTGCCCTGTTAAGGCATTTCTACCATCTGTAGGACAATCAATTGTTTTAGTATCATCAGAGAAATCAGCTCCACATCCACGAACACTTAATATTCCAGGAGCTAAAGGATAAGAATATGTATCAACACCAGTTCTCCATTGAACAGAGGAACCGCTACCAATACCAACAGTAAAGACGTAATCATCACCAGTTGATGGAGGGGTTAAACAACTAATAGTACTATCAGAAATACTTTGTAAGGCACATCGTAATTCTTCAAAGAATGGAGGTCGTCCTAAATATATAGTAACTGCAGAGAATGAATTGCCAAAGAATCGTCCAGAAAAGGTTAGCTCTTCTCCATCGGTTGTTTCACCAATGACAGGAAGAGTATAAACACCATTTTCAGGGTGTAAAGTCATTGGTGTAATAACAGGAATAGGAAAATGATAAAGATCATCGCCAATATCAGAAGGAATTTGATTGACTCGTAATGAGAAATGAAGATTGCCACCAATCCCATGAGATGTAGTGCATACAATATTTGTTTCATTGATTTCTACTACCAGGCATTGAAACATATAAGGCTTTTCAATTGGTCCAAATGTTATATTCACACCAGCGGTTGTATTACCAAAGCCTTCGCCTTGAAAGGATACATTATAAGTAGTGAAAGTATCATTAACACGAACTTCAGCAACTCCAAGAGTATCATCTGTTGCAGTAATATCATAACGAATAAGTGGAATATCGCCTACTAACGCCAATGTTCGAGCCCAAATCACAGGACTATTATACCCAATTAATGACGCAGTTTTGGACAGAGAATCACGGATAACAGTAACCGTACTTTGACGTCCATAGCCAGCAGGGAGAAAACATCGTATCTCAGTATGTGCTACTGTTAAATTAGCATTAGTACATGTATGATCATTCACTCGAATGGATAATGAAATTATAGGAAGAGGACCAAAATCTTTCCCTGTTATTGTTATCAAAATTCCACCATCTACTGGACATCTCATAGTGCGATTATTATTATTTGAATCTTCAGTACAACCATTAACAGAAATAATAGTTGGTGAAAAATAAGTATAGATTGTAGTCCGATATTGATTTACAACAGATACATTTAATACAGGTTTACCACTACCAATAGGGGTATAACATTGAATATAGGTGTTATTATGAGAATAATATAAACATGAACGACCACCAATAGTAATGATTGGTTGTTGTGTAGTACCAAAATTTAATCCTTGGATTGTGATTAATACACCTCCTTCAGTGGTAGATGAGGGTGATACGCTATAAATTAATGGAGGATCATAGTTGACAGCGATTGAATTGCTAACTCCAGTAACGGGATACCTTGTACCGCTATGGTATGATTAGTTCCAATACCGCTGGTGAGTAGACAATCAATTCGTGTTTGTGTCCAGTTTTTGATATTAATACCAGGAAGTGGTAGACCATCTATTAGAACTGTCCCCATTTGTCCAAATCCTCTACCAGTTAATGTTACATTAAATCCATCTGAAGGACCTTGTCGAGGAAATACATCAGTTAATATGGGTGGATCGTACGACCAAGTGAAATTAATATTACTATAAACTCCATTAGAAATAACGAGAATAGGAGTACTTGAACCAGCATATTGACCAGCTATACTCACTGCTTGAATCAGTTGTGAGGAATAGAAATTAACAGATAAAAGCGTTGATGGATTGCTTTGATTACCAAAATATACCTGTCCAGAGTTACCAAAGAATACACCAGTAATAGATATTGTTGTACTTCCTTCAGCAAGTCCGTGCACCGGTGTGACTGTATAAATGAATGGATCTTTACAAATAAGTCCGCGAAAACCTGATTTACATGCACATAGGCCCGTGCCATTTACTCCATCACTGCACGTCCCTAATAAACTACATGGTCCGGCAGCATCCCCAGGACAAATAGTACAATTGACACCATAATAACCTGGTAGACAATCCGTACAGTTTTTTCCGGTAAATGGAGATTGACAAACACAATTACCAGCATTATTACAAGTACCACGATTAGTACATTTTACAATTGAATGACAATATTGACATATCGGCCATTGATAATAATCAGGTGAACATTGGTTACATGATGTATTTTGATAGCCTTGAAAACATGAGCATGTTCCTAATGCCGTACAACTTCCAAATCCATTACAAGTAGCATTACGTTCACAGAAAGTACATGATGGCCAATTGTAATAGTTAGGTGGATCTGGAATACAAATTTGACAGTTTGCACCTGCTGTGGCGCCTGAACAAATACAACTTCCATCTATTTGAGCTCTCCCAGAATTACTACACGTTACACTGTCTGAAAATTGGCAACCAAGACCTGCAAAGGTCGGATTACAAAGACAGTCACCGGTTGCTACTTGGCATGTTCCACCGCCGTTAAGACTATTACATACACTAGACGGGGTTCCAGCAGAGGGGCAGGTAGGGCCTTGTACAGCTATGGAAAATCCAGTTGTTAATGAAGAGAAGGTCCAAATACCGACATAAAACGTGTAAGAATTATTCAGGTTTGATATTGTTATAGTTGTACGCGTTCCTGATGTGCTTCCTGCAACATTGTATTGTGAATCATAACTTTCCCAAGTAGGTAATTGCTTTTGACGGAAGAATAAGTACAAGAGATTGGCTACATCAGGATTGGTTACACTAATTTTAGCAGTTGTAATATTATTTACTACTGGTAATGTAAACCAAAAGTATTGCCACTTATTCCATATAGAGGTAGTAAAAATAATAGCAGAATTAAATGGAATTTGTCGTGGGGTTGGTCTTGTTGTTGCTGGTGCAGTGGTAGCCCTAATGTAAGGACGATCGGTATAAATCCACCACCAATCCATACATGATCGATCAAATGGATAAGATCCACATGTTGCAAAGGAAGGCCAAGTAGGAGATGTCCAAACAGTACGAAGTGGATGTTGCCATGTTACACCCTCTTCACGATATATTGCAGTACCTCCCCATGCTGATATTGGTCCATCACGAGAGATCTGTAATAATAAAGATGATTCACCATCCCATGTAAGTGATTTATCTAAGGTAAATGGTACCCAGCTGTTTACATAATTTCCCAAATAGATATGAGAAATATTATCCTTATGATAAATATGATTCCATTTTCCATCACCTTCATAACTAATACCGGATTTCCACTGTAGATATGATAAACTACTATCCCAATAATAATATATATCTTCTGGATATTCTAATAAAACATCTGTGGATACCCATGCATAAGCAATACGGAAATCAGCTAAAGGTGCACCTGGTGCACTGGTTAGAGTAAAAGCAAGTTGCAAAATCTGATCTCCAGGATAAAATCCTGCTTTACCAAAATCAATAGCACGATAAATAATTTGTTCTTCATATTGTTGTGAAAATGTAGCAAAGATACTTGCATAAGAACTACCTGAAGCAGCATTTCCAGTAACCGGAATAGTTAAATAAGATAATGATGTAGAAAAACCATGACATTCATAGCCAATAGCTACAGGATTAGTGGCTACAGTAGTGCTAATATTCCAACCAAGGCCTTGAGAGACTGCAGATGGACATGGTGAAGATATGTTTGCAAGTACAACTACAGATCCATTAGTATATCCTAATTGTTGACATAATGCTGTGACTTGTAGATTTCGAATAGTGGCATCACTGTTAGTAGGTGTGGCACAAAGGCCCATGGGATTGGCGGTAAGATTACAACATCCATTTGATATACCAGGCCAGGTATCACCTCTTGTGCCACCTGGATCAACTAAAGCATAAAGAGGAGCTGTGGAGGTCGTCCCAAAAGTTAGAGTAAAAGTAGAAGGATCCGAAATGTTAGTTACACCAGATGTACAATAAAATGAATTCGGGAGACAACCACCTCCTCCACAACCAAGCCAATCTAGCTGACCATAAGTAAATTTACGTAGATCCAATCCTAGATAATCATAAATATAACTCCATTCCCATACTAATGCACTAGTTACTAAATCAGGACACATTTGGGGGCCTTTGATACTTAATGATTGATCTGTACAACACTGTACAGGATATAATGATGTACGTGGTTGACAAGTTGGTTGTAAGGATGGGATTGTACTATTACTTCCACCCATAACAATGGAGTATTCCGGACGACATGCAGTTCCATTACTGAACCTCGTAGCAGAGGTCCAAACATTTTGGGTTTCTAATCCACAACCACGCCCAAAACAACTATTGGATTTTAATTCTTCGGGTTTACATAAACGAGCACCAACTAGACTACACCGAGCCACAGCAGAGGACCAGGACATAGAACTAGGACAAGAAACCAAAGCCCCACCTTCGCCCCCGGTGCTACAACATGTGGCATATTGGGTATAATTGGATGTCCATTTGGTTACCGGACTCCACCGGAGTTCTTGACATCCTGCAGAAGCAGTCTTCCAGCCTTGACATTCAATTTCAGCTATGGATGATCCAGAATTAGTGCTAGCAATCCAAGACGTGCCATCCAGTCCCGGAACTCCAGAACGTCCCTGGGATGGAAGTACTGCAGGACAGTTATCAAGGACTGCAGTTGTTGTTCGAACTACTCGTCCACCAGTAAATCCTAAAGATGAACAGATTTGCATAGCTACATCTAACGATGTATCTGGATTACTGGATGGTCCTACCCCCGGACCGCTACATACACCCCATCCAGAATTAAAACTAGCTGAAGAACTTGAATTCCCACAACATGAAGACGGACTGACAAAGTTAGGCGTATATACTCCGGCAGTATCACCAACATCAAGAACAGAAGATAAGGATAAATTTGATTTTGTCCCAAATTTTAATAATTGTGAATTTGTATCTTCTTGACAATAAAATGAGCTCGCTGGGCATCCTCCTGATAAAAATAGTGCTAATTCGTCGACAAATAAAGTTGAATTTGATGGAGCGCCAACCCCACTTTGTACTATAGTACACCAAACCAGTCCGCTTATTGTAGCCGAGCTACCATTAGCAGGAGACGTCAGATTAAACCGATACAAGGTATAGGCTAAGCTCGTGATAGGAACAGTGAAGTTAATATTTTGAAATGTTAGGCCACAGCTGGCAGTAATAGCAGCTATCCCTGGTGAAACACGGGCATAAAACATTAATTGGTACGACCTTTGAGCTGAAATTACAATATCATGTTCAAGTCGACCATTAAGTGGAATAGCAGAAGTACGTAATCCAGCCCATGCAGCAGTTACATTCGGCCAACTAGGACTAATACTAACAGTTGCACCATTAATAAATCTCCACGAAGCAGAAGAGAATGGCATAGAGAAAGTTAATTCATCTAATCGAATACTCGCAGCTGATACCGCTTGAATTTGAATAAGATCGATCGAGCGAGTTGTATCATTAGAGAATGCCGAGAATGGAATGGTCACTGCAGTCCATGTACCAGCAGGAAGCGCACTAACAAATGTTGGCACAATATTAATAGGTCCAACTGAACTAGTGACAAGTCTTACAGACACCTGTAATTGAGGATTAGCACTGGCAGGATTAATAACAAACCGAAGATAAGAATATTGAGCTAGAGGAAGCGGCATTGTTGCTGTGCTTACTCGAAAGGCTCCTCCAGCACGAAGAGCAACATTGACAGAGCTTTGACCAGCATAAGCAGTAGTATCAGTGTATGAAATTGAATCGATTGAATATGACGAATCAACCCAACTCGATAGTAGACTATCGCTGTAAATGAACGCCGTGCTTGTACTCTCAAACCCAGGATCAGTTAATACATTAAGCGATCGTGGTCCAAATTGAAGAGTGAGGGTTGGAGCTTGCGCAGGAGTTGAAGAAATAAAAGGATATGCACTCCTCGATCCAGAACCAGTAAAAGAAAAAAACATTGGACCACCATTACGCCACCCTCGATAAGTAGCCATCTCATTAACAAGAACTGCAATATCAGGTGTGGCTTCTGCAATAGAACGTCTATCCAATACCCAACTTGGTATACCAGTCCAATTGACAAAATTCTGTGTGGGAGTACGTCCAGTAATATCATAAAGATTCGTAGTCATCTGTGGTGAGTTATCATGTAATCCACCTTGAATGATCAGATTTGTTATTGTAGAAGAGTTCAGCGCTGCTTGAAATTGTATGTAGGCCCCAATTACAGTATTGCCAAGAGGGATATTAACGCTTGGAAAGCGAATAGCCGCGACAGCCGTAACACCAGTTGTAACAGTAGTCATTTCAATGTTTCCATCCAATCGCATTGTACCATTTGCAGTAAACATAATTGCATCATCTTTTGTATTTGTTAACGTTAAAGTTGCAGTTTCAGTAGGAAATGCTTCCCAACATCCAATCCATTGTAATGTACTTCCACTATAAGCACGAAGATCAACTCCCGAGCCCTGTGAATTAAAGGTCGGTATTGATAATGAACGAGTGGTAAGATCAGCACAAGTGGGTGGAGAACGTAGAGTACATTGTGCGGTTGCCGAATCAAGATAATAACCAGGAATACAATCACAGACACGACCAGAGAGTGAATTCATGGCTGGTGGCCTTAAATCTCGACACTCCGTGAACGGTTGAGTGCAAGGAAACGACAGACATGCATTGATCTCAAAACATCGCGTATTATTGTAATAATATCCATCAGGACAAAGATTGCCGATGTTTTTATATTGAAGATGATATGAAACTTCGTTGCAAAACGCCGTCATTTTTTGTCGAACAAAGAGGTTGTCATCAGTAATATCTGAATATTCACCACCATATCCATCACCAACCACAGTCGCACCATCATTTTCAAACACATATTCCATTAAACCAGCCGGTATAGTACAGGAACAGGAAGAATCCCAATTTCGAATATAATATTTAAATTTTCCACAAATAGTTTCACTACATTGACCCCGACCCGTAACGGATTGAAGTGTAATATTATCAGCATGAAGTGCACCAGTTAAGGTCGGACCCAACGAAAACCAGAGTCTAGGAAAAGGAGAAATAAAAGTAATATTCGGAACATTAAGAGGAAGAGTATAAGTAGTCCATGAAGTGCTTGATATAGGAATTGAATCTTGCGAATATCCACCACCAGCCTGTTGATAATAATGAACGCCAAAGTATCCGATTTCACCGATTGTGCTCATACGCGCGCGTACAGTAGCAACATATGATTGACCGGGGGTCACAGTACCATTCAGTAAAACTTGCTCAATGTAATTTCCTCCTATACTTGGCAGTACAAGATATTGTCCACCTGTGGTAATAGCAAGAATACCAGTACCAATCTTGCCCTGAAATCCTCCCAGTTGTATCAAATAACAAACACCGCTAGTAACAGCAATCGTAAGTGCTGAGGGACCAGCTGTGATTCCCATATCATTATTACATTTGACAAGCTGTGAAGGTGGACAAAGAGAACACCCTTGATAAACAGCTATCACTGTATCAAAACTAGTATTACTAAAAGTATGTAAATAAACGTTTCCTGAAAATGTTGGTGTATATTTAAACCAGATATCATTGGTAACATTACAATTGAATGGTCCATCGGTTGTCGCCGTTGCAGTAGAGAAACGATATTGACCAATACCAACGACTTGAGCTTGAAGACATCGATCATTAGGCGCTCCACATAAAGCTTGGTAATTATCCGTATCTGGCCGTGCTTCCCATTTACCATTACTATTAATGACATATCGATTCCCAGTGCCTGGCTGGCCTGTATCCCAATTCAAATAATTAGCAATAGATCCATCAGCCCAGAAATAAAGAGTTCCTGCCTTAAGGAGGCCAAGCCAGCAACGCTGATTCCCACATAATGTAAATGCTTCAGTATTAGCAATAGCATCAACAATTTTCGCTATTTGACGTCCTTGCGCAGAGCAAGAGCTAGTCATTTGAGAATACGTTCCAGAACCAATGGTACGAAACATTCCCGCAGTAACGAGCAGAGAATCATCCGTGGTGTATGCTGAAGTTGGAACTGAAGAATAATTACTAAATCCAAGATCAAAGCCTGGGTTTTGTACTATATTACTATCTCTCCCATAGCTTTCACAAGCCTTTTGTGCAATTTGTTTAGAAGTATCAGTACTACTAAAACCAAAAGATCCACTAATTCCGTTCCAGTCGGTAAACTGGGCTGTAGAGCTCAGTACGAGGGCCAAGAGGAAATAAAGCATAAAGGCATACAGGCCCAAATATTCCACAGTGTCAAACACGTTATATGGCTACGTTCAACGGACGTTTGCCCAGTGACG
>Ga0170475_102124796_pt1 | contig 12434 bp, 9 predicted proteins | sample Soicark_Litter_5_FD_111474 | JGI IMG/M metagenome (GOLD analysis project Ga0170475, IMG submission 111474) | Avena fatua rhizosphere microbial communities from Hopland, California, USA. Combined Assembly of 48 SPs | reverse complement strand
GGACAATGCTAAATAGTGATATGATGTATATTGTCTGACTCCTGCCCGGTGCTCTAAAGTTAAAATTAAAAGTATTATGCTTTTGGTATAAGCTCGATGTAAACGGCGGCTGTAACCTTGACGGTCCTAAGGTAGCATAATTCCTTGTCAATTAATTGTTGACGTGCATGAATGGAGTAACGACTGTCTTACTGTCTCAAATTTTGGTTCAGTGAAAATGTAATTTCTGTGAAGATACAGAATACTTATAGTGGGACGTGAAGACCCTATGCAGCTTTACTATAGTTATATATTGTCTAGTTTGTTTGGATTTTGCAGAATAAAAAATAGTCTATGAACATTTAATAATAATTAATTTAGGAGACTCCTTTGAGATATTTTTATATTCAACTTTTTAGACTAATCAATGATATCATATATAATGGGTAGTTTCGCTGGGGCGGTGGCCTCCTAAAAGGTAACGGAGGCGTGCAAGGTAAATTAAGTTTAAATTTTTAGATTAAAAAATATAATGGTTTGAATTTGCCTGACTGTAATAGACATATTGTTCAGGGACGAAAGTCGGTCATAATGATCCAATAGCGCCGCATAGGTGGGCTATTGCTAACGAATAAAAGCTACGCTAGGGATAACAGGCTAATCATCCTTAAGAGTTCTCATTGCCGGGATTGTTTGGCACCTCGATGTCGGCTCATCTTATCCTGGATAAGTAGGTGGATCCAAGGGTACGTCTGTTCGACGTTTAATAAGGTACGTGAGCTGGGTTTAGAACGTCGTGAGACAGTTTGGTCCCTATCTACTATGAGGTCAAAAAAATTGAAAAAAGCATGCGCTAGTATGAGAAGACTGCGTTATTATAAATAAATTTTTGCAATTCTTTATATTAATAAAGGTAATTCATGGTAAATCAATGGTGATCAAGTTATTTTGTAATAAGTATTGCTTGTAAGCTACATTTATAATATTTAATCACTGAAATTATTTAAGTGAGAAAATATTTTTAATATAAATTTTTTTGGAAGGTTATAGATAATAACTTTGTTAGGATAATTGTGTGAGTAAAGCAATTTATTGAGCTAATTATTACTAAAATGTCCGTTTTTTATTTTTTTGTTTTTTGTTTTTCTAATTTATTATTTTTTATAAATTTCATTTTCTCATAAGCAATGTAAATAAGGCTTTTAAGTTTATGGTCTATACTTGATTTTCTTATAGTGCTCAGGGTAACATTTATTATCGAGGGTTCAAATAGAGCTCCTAAATCTATAAGGATGATATTCGGAATTTTAATTAAGTTAATAATTAAAAGGGCAGTTAGCCTTCTATTTTAATAATAAATTCGGCGTAGCTCAAGAAAGGCAGAGCAACTGATCTATAATCAGGGGATGGGAGCTCCTTACTCTTCGTCGACAGTAAATTAAATTAAACCTATTTATACCTTACTCTACTTAGAAAATAATCGTTCAATAACTTTAAATTTTCCTTTATAAGCAATAATGGAGTCTTTATTTTTTTATAAAATATTGTATAAGTTTAATATGAGTTAATTATTATTAAAGCTTTAAGCATAATAAGTGTATACGGCTTTTAGCATAGGCATATGTCTTTATATAAAAAGCAAATATATTTAGCGTAGTCCTCCTAAATATATTTATTCCTTAGCTCTAATTAGATGTATAAAACTATAGAAAAAAGTCGTGAGACAAAACTTGCATATATGGATAAAAATTTAGGAAGACGAAGACATTTATTTCATTTAGTAAATCCAAGTCCATGGCCGTTATTAACGAGTATTTCTAGCTTATTTTTTGTTTCAGGTTTAGCCTTTTATATGCATAACGTTAGTTATGGTGGTTGAACAGTTTTGTTTGGATTAGCTTGCATAAGTTATTGTGCTTTTTGTTGATTGACTGATATAATAGATGAAGCTACTTGTTCAGGTTTTCACACAAAGGTCGTAAAAGCAGGGTTACGTTTAGGCTTCATTTTATTTATTGTTTCTGAGATAATGCTATTTTTTGGATTTTTCTGGGCTTTTTTTCATTCTGCTTTATGCCCAGCTGAGATCTTAGGTTCGGTGTTCCCACCTATAGGTATTGTTCCTATTCAGGTTATGGCTTTTCCTCTCTTCAATACTTTAGTGCTGATTATATCTGGTGTTACAGTTACATGAACGCATAGAGCAATGGCTTTAGGCAGAATGAAAGATGCGATCGACTCTTTAGTAATAACAATTAGTTTAGGTTTTTTTTTGTAGGATTACAAATGATGGAGTATCATGAGGCAATGTTCAATTATTCTGATGGGGTATATTCTTGCAGTTTTTATATGTTAACAGGTTTGCATGGTTGCCATGTTTTTGTTGGGGCTTCGTTTTTGATGGTTTGTTTATTACGTTTATTAGCTAGACATTATTTAACTAATCATTATTTGGGGCTTGTATTTGCTATATGATATTGGCATTTCGTTGATGTTGTTTGAATTTTTTTATTTCTTACTGTTTATTGTTGAGGTACTTGAGGAATAACTTGAATTTAATAATAGCCATGTCGCAAATAGATAAATTAATTTACTTTCCTTTATTAGTTTGATTTGCTATCTGTTTATTTTGTTTATATTTTTTGATGTATACATTATTTTTTAATTCATTAATAAAAAATTTGAAAATAAGATCTTATTTATATGATATTTCATTTATTATGGCATTGCATGCTTCATTAAACAATTATACATGACATAATATAATAAATGGTTTTATTAAAAAAACTTTCTATAGAAAGTTTTTTTATAAATCAGATATAATATCTAATATTTATATATTTATAAAGAAACTAACTAAAATAAAGAATAAAAGTTAAAAATATATGTTTTCGCCTTTAGAACAATTTGATGCCATAAGGATCGTTTTTAGAGTTATAGATTTAAGCTTTTTTGGAGTCCCTTTATTCGAAATTTCTTTGTTTAATATACTTATTCCTTTTATTCTGACTATTTTAATTTTATTATTTTATTTCAAATGGTGTAAAAATCCTTATTATTTTTACCCTTCTAAATTGAATTATGTTTTTGAATCATTGATGGTTTTCATCTTTGATTTGATAAAACAACAAATAGGTCATGAAGGTTATTTATTTTTTCCTTTCATTTTTACATTATTTAATTTTATTTTATTTTCTAATTTGTTAAGTTTGTTACCTTTTGGTATTGCTTTAACTAGTCATTTAATTATGATAATGTATTTATCATTAAGCGTATGTTTGTCTATTTTCATATTAGGCTTGTTCATTAATAATCTTCAATTCCTGAAAATATTCATACCAGAATGTCCTTTTATATTATTGCCTATGCTTATTTTCATCGAAATATTTTCGTATATTATTCGAGCTTTTAGTTTAGCAATAAGATTAAGTGCTAACATCATGGCAGGTCACACATTAGTTTTTTTAATAACATCTTTTTTACTAAATATTGCTAAAATAAAAATTATATTTTTTGTATTTTTATTTGTATTTTTAGCTGCCATTTTGTTATTAGAACTTGGTGTGGCTTTTTTACAAGCTTATGTGTTCACAGTATTGGTATGTATATATTTGAATGATGCTATTAAAGGAGGACATTAATATATAATTTAAGGCAACATTTTGCAAGGTCGCATAAAGCTTGTTAGATTTAACGCTTAGAAAATAAGAATGTGTCTTATATAATGAATATACAATTATATATAAATAGGGTTAATACTTTTATTCTAATATTAAAGATCATTTTACAATAAATACAGTTCTATATGAGTGATAACGATGAAATAACGCCGAGTCAACTACTTCTAAAGCTTCAAGAGATTATTAATACATCTGCTTCTAAGAGTAGTCATATAAGCCAGAGCATTGGCCATTATGAAAAAGTAATTTATACTATGCATGACATAATATCTAGCATAAATCATTTCAGTTTAAGCGATTGAACTGAAATACATAGTTATTTAACTTATTTGTTCGATAATGGACATTATATATATGGCGTTAGTGAAAAATCTCAATTTGAAATTATATTTGCATTGGACATTGTTTCAAACAAATTAAAAGCTGAAGTTTTAGCAAACAAACGTAAACAAAGACAGGATAGTGAGCTTTTTGACACAATATCTGAGCAAAAAACAAGTGAAGCTGATGCCTTAGCAGGATCTCCATTGAGCTCATCCAATATAAAAAATTCAGAGTTAAAGAAAGCTGTTCAATTATGCTTTAATAGTATAGGTATTATTACTGGAGTTGCTGATGGAGTTGTAACAATTGAAGGATTATCTGATGTCTCATATGGTGAAACTATTGAGATTTTATTAGGTAACACAACTATTATGTGTCTAATTCTAAATTTAGAATCAGAAAAAGTAAGTGCTATTGTTCTTGATGATGATAGATTAATAAGACCTGGACAGCTTGTATTTAGCAGTGGTGTACAGATGCGTGTACCAACTCATGAATGGCTATTAGGAAGAATTGTTAATCCTTTAGGTAAACCATTAGATGGTAAAAATGAGCCAGCTTCATGACGTTATCGTATGGTAGAATCAATGGCGCCATCAATTATTTCAAGAAGTCCAGTAAACACGCCTTTAGAAACTGGTTTGAAAGGTTGTTGATAGTTTAATTCCAAATGGTCATGGCCAAAGGGAATTAATTATTGGTGATAGTAAAACAGGAAAAACTTCAATAGCAATTGATACTATTTTAAATCAAAAGGGTACTGATACTATATGTATTTATGTGGCCATAGGCCAGAAAAGATCATCGGTTGGCCGTATTGCCAAAACTTTATTGGTTAATGATTGTTTGAAATTTACCATTATAGTTGCTGCTACAGCTTCTGATTCTGCCGCATTACAATTTGTTGCTCCGTATAGTGGTGTTGCAATAGGTGAGTATTTTATGGGATTAGGTTTAAGAGTTCTTATTATCTATGATGATTTAACTAAACATGCAGTGTCTTATAGACAATTATCTTTGTTGTTACGTAGACCGCCAGGTCGTGAAGGATATCCAGGTGATGTTTTTTTTTCTCATTCTAGATTATTAGAAAGAGCTGCGAACCTATTAATAAATGGCTCGGTTACAGCATTACCTATTGTTGAAACAATACAAAGTGATTTATCTGCCTATATACCTACTAATGTTATATCTATTACGGATGGGCAAATATTTTTAGAAACTGAATTATTTTCTCGTGGTATAAGACCTGCGGTATCTCCAGGTTTATCTGTTAGCCGTGTTGGATCAGCAGCACAAAATCAAATACTTAAAGGTTTAGCTGGATCATTAAAATTGGAATTAGCTCAATATCGTGAAGTTGAAGGTTTTACTAAATTAGGTTTCACTTTAGATGATGCTACAAAACAATTAATTAACAGGGGTTCTAAACTTACTCGTTTGTTAGTACAAAATAGATTTCACCCAGTTCCTATGGATAAGCAAATATTGTTTTTATATACAGCTTTAAATGGTTTTTTAGATTGAATGCCATTAGAACTAGTTCCTTTGTTTGAAGCTGAATTATTCTCTTTTTATAATCACTCGATAATATTTTTTCCTTTGCGTGCATTATTACGCAAAAAGAAAAATGTTATCGATAGAGTTTTAACAGTTCTAATTATCTTTTATTTTTCAGTATATTTTGTGAGATTTGTTTGGTTTTTTTTTGGTAAAGAATTTATTTTTTCAGGTAAATAATAAAGTGTAGGAACCTCATGACAGAACCTAATAAAATACTGATTTTAAGCTTTGTAATAGCAATATTTATTCTCATTTATTTATTATATTAATTAATAATCTTATGTTTAAAATAAGAATATATGTATAATTTAAAGATATTAATGATAATAGGACAGCATTATAATAAGGGCAATTTCTTAATTATTAGTTTATATAGGATAATTAGCAAATGAATTATAGATTAATTTATGATAAAGAACATGTATGACGAAAAATATTATCATCACACCTTAAGAATAGAATCTCAGCTAATTTATCTTTTAACTGTTGTATTTCTATGATTTTTTGTAGGCTCATTCGCAGTAGTGTTGGTTTATGGTTATTATTGTTGAACCTTGTTTTCTGATGATGATGATGAAGAAGATTCAGGATTGGACCAATATGATTTACGTTGATATAGAATGGATTATGAAGGCATTTTTATAGATGATGATTATACAAATTTTTTTTTGTGAGAAGCAAGTTTCGAAGATATTATTGATTTTGTAGATTTATCTTATGACATGATTTTATCAGAGTCAACATATACAGAAGCTGAGAATATAGGGGCTAATTTGCTTTTAAGTGCAGAGATATATTTGCCTAAGGGTAAACGTAACCCTCTGACTTTCATCCAGAACATAAAACCAATTTCTTTTATAAAGAAGCCCTTTATAGAAGCGTTAAATTATGAATCTAAATATTATGGTGATTATTATAGAAATTTATCGACGTTTAAAGCTAAAGAACAGTTAGCTTTTTATTTCGATCGCAAGCAGAAAATTATTCAACAAATCAAAATATTAGCTTTAACCGACAGCGAGAAATTGGCTATTTTTTCTAATAAAGTATTACTTAATATCAAAAGAACAAGTTTATTATTAAATAGATTTTTAAAAAAAAAAACAGCATTAAAAAGCAAAATTAAATTGCCTGTAGCATTAAAAGACAAAAAATCAATGCCACGAAATATACGTGTCAAATTGCAAGGTTTATATAAATCAAGAAAACAGAGCAAATACCTGTATTTCCTGGAGTCTATAAATAAAAAAGCATTTTTCAAAAATAAAATAAACAGAATAAGCCAAATAAAGAAATCTGGCAGCAAACGTAAAAATCATGCATCTATAGAGAAGAAGAAGCATGTAGTATTTGGCTTAGCTTCCAAATACAAATATAGACCACATGTCCAAAGGTTTTTGGAAGAAGAATTAGGTGCAGACAAGATGCATTTAGTTAGCACCAAATCAAACAAAAAATGAATGAGAGAGATTATTAAGAGAGCTGAACGTTATGATTTTGGAATGGCTGCAAATATGGCGCAGTCTTATATATTAACTGGAATGTTTTATAAAGAGCCTTTTGATTTTGCATTGTTTGATAAAAGAGCATTAAATGTTACTAGAAAATATAATTATAAATATAACAAAAAAGAGAGGGGAATATATAAAATTGTATTTTCAAGACAATTTTATAATAGAACCTCTCTTTAAATGAATTGCTTTTAATCAAAAAATTTATTTTTATTAACAAAATAATAGACTACATTCTATATATAAATAAATGAATGATATTTAATTTTTTGGGTGCAATAGTTGAAAAAAAAAACTTGAATATGAAGAGATGGCTTTGTTCGACAAATCATAAAGATATAGGAACATTATACTTGTTTTTTGGCTTATTTGCTGGTTTAATAGGAACATTGTTTTCTATTTTGATAAGATTAGAATTAGCTTATCCTGGAGATCAAATATTCTCAGGTAATTATCAGTTTTATAATGTTATCGTTACAGCGCATGCTTTTATAATGATTTTTTTTATGGTTATGCCTGCAATGATAGGAGGTTTTGGTAATTGGATATTACCATTAATGATAGGAGCACCAGATATGGCATTTCCAAGATTGAATAATTTAAGTTTCTGATTATTAGTGCCTTCATTTACTTTATTATTAGCTTCTTCATTGGTCGGCGAAGGGGCGGGGACTGGATGAACAGTTTATCCGCCTTTAAGTGCATTAGCTTCGGATGGCTCTGTTGATTTTGCTATTTTTAGTTTGCATTTAGCGGGTCTGTCATCTTTATTAGGTGCCATTAATTTTATAGCTACGGTATTAAATATGAGAGTTCCTGGTTTAAAGATGCATAGAATCCCTCTTTTTGTATGAAGTGTTTTTATTACAGCGTTTTTATTATTATTGTCGTTGCCTGTGTTAGCAGCAGCTATTACAATGTTATTGACTGATAGAAACTTTAATAGTTCTTTTTTTAATCCTTCAGGTGGTGGTGATCCTGTGTTATATCAGCATTTGTTCTGGTTTTTTGGTCATCCTGAAGTATATATTCTAATTTTACCTGCTTTTGGTGTAATTAGTCATGTGGTCTCTGATTTTTCTAATAGACCTATTTTTGGATATTTGGGCATGGTTTATGCTATGCTAGCTATAGGGTTTTTGGGCTTTATTGTATGGGCGCATCATATGTATACAGTTGGTATGGATGTTGATAGTAGAGCATATTTTACAGCAGCAACTATGATTATTGCTATTCCAACAGGTATTAAAATCTTTAGTTGGTTGACTACTATGGGCTGCGGTATAGTAGAAATTACGACCCCTATGCTTTTCGCCATTGGGTTTTTGTTTCTGTTCACTTTGGGGGGGGTGACAGGTGTTGTATTAGCAAGTGCAAGTATTGATGTAGCATTACATGATACATATTATGTTGTGGCACATTTTCATTATGTATTAAGTATGGGGGTTGTTTTTGGTTTATTTTCTGCTTTTTATTATTGATTGGAATTTTTTTTAGGTTTAAAATATTCTGATTTATTAGGACGCTTACATTTCTGATTAACTTTTGTTGGCGTTAATCTTACTTTCTTTCCTATGCATTTTTTGGGCTTAGCAGGCATGCCTCGACGTATACCGGATTATCCTGATATTTATGCTGCTTGAAATTATGTGGCGTCAGTTGGTTCTTTGGTTTCAGTAATAGGAGTTTTTATTTTTTTTCTATTATTATTAGGAACTTGTTTGCAAAATAATTTATTTGTCCAAGTATCTAATAACCATTATATAATGCATTTAAATGCGCGATATCAAAGTTTTATAAACAAAAATTTAAAAATAATTACGCCTTTTATAGCTCAAAGATATGGTAATAAAATTGATTCTTATAAAAATTCAATTAATCAAATGTGCCAAAGCGGAGCAATTCAATCTATTTATGTATTCAAAAAATATAATTTTTTTAACATTTATATTTCAGATATTGCTTATATTCATTTAGATCGATTTCTTATTACTGAATTTATTAAAGATGCTCAGCTTTTATCTCCCGCTTTTGATGGCATTAAGTATAATAGTATTATATCTATGAAAACACGAGATAAATTTGGTATATGAAAATTAAGTAATTTTAAATTTTTAAATTCTAAATGATATTGTACAATGAACTACATTTTATATGGGTGGATGTCTGTTTTCATGGTTTATTGTTATGCTCCTAATCAAGGTGATCGTTTTTTGAAATTGAATTTTTATTATATAATTTTCAATAAGTTTATTTATAGTTGCTTGTCTTCGGAAATATATTATTTAGTTAGAATGTGTATATTTGCAGAAAAACAACAAATTTTTTCTGAATGCAGCTTTATAAAAAATTTTCCTTTAATTAAACCAAGAGAATTTAAAACTTCAAAGTTCAAGAAATAAAATTATTGCTAATTTTGTTTTAGATTTGTTTAACAAAATGCGTGTATTGATAGTGTGGCCCAAAGTTGTTTTTTTATGAAATGAATATGTCATTTTCCAATAATTTCATTTTTTCAATAAAAAAACAACTTAAACTAGGTTTCTTATTATCCTCTGGAAGGAATTTTTCTGGTAAGATTTGTGTTCATCATAAAGGTGGGGGCTTGAAGCGTTGCAATATTTTAATAGATCACTATAAAAGAATAAATAGTTATGGCTTTGTAATAAAGATATTTAAAAGCTTCTTTTTTTCCTCTTTATTAGGATTAATTGTTTTTGAAAATGGCTTAAGCAGTATTATTCTTTTATCAGAAAATATTAAATTAAGGGATATAATTTTTGTAGGATCTATTTTACCTAGCGATAGGAATATGGGTAATGGTTATTGTTTGCCTATTTTTCATATGAACTTATTTTCTCAGATTTCTAACATTGAATTATATCCTTATAAAGGAAGTATATTATCTCGTGCAGCAGGTACGGGCATGATTATCACTAATAAACTAAAAGAAAATAAAGTTAGTTTGAAATTAAAATCTGGTTGGAATTTACTAATTTCAGGTTTATGCATAGCTTCTTCAGGCATAATTTCAAATTCATTGCACAAATTTTATAATTTCAAGAAAGCAGGGGTTATACGCTCTTTAGGCTCAAGGCCTGTGGTTCGAGGGGTGGCCATGAATCCTTGTGATCATCCCCATGGAGGAGGAGAAGGTAAAAAATCACCCCCAGCAGCAGCTCGGAGTCCTTGAGGATGATTAACAAAAGGAACTGCTAGCAATAACAAAAAATATCATATTATGAAAAGGAAGAAATTGAAAATTTTTCGCAATTAGTATTATGAAGCGTCCTTTATGAAAATTACCTTTCATTCATTCGGTTTTTTTAAAGAGGCGTTTACTTTTCAAATCTTCTGTTCTAGTAAAATTGCGTCATTCTACTATACCTGAACATCTAATAGGAAAGATTGTTAAAGTTCATAATGGTGCCTGATTCCTATCTAATACTATATTAAAAAGTATGGTTGGACATAAATTTGGCGAGTTTTCATTTACTAAGAGGAGCGGTGATCATTTGAAATCAAAGAAAAAAAAGCAAAAAAAAAAATCAAGATAACTTATGGCTCATTTGATCAATGCAAATTCTATGCGTATTGGATGAACACAGGATTGATGTGATATTTGATTTGGTCAAAAATTAATTTATACTGAATTTTTATATTCGTGTTTGCGTATTAGGTATTTATTGATTTATTTGTATTTTGGGCGAATTAAAGATAGTTCTTTAATTATTTATAGTCATTTTTTAATATATATGTTAAATAAAAATATATGAGTGTATATTTTTTTTTATTATTCAAAATTTGAAATTGAATTTTTTGGTTTAGCTAAAAGTTGATTTGCTAAGAGAAGATGATGGCAAGAGGAATTAAACGATTCAAAGCGCATGTTTAAATTTAGTAAACATAATAATGCTTTTGACTTATTATATGATGACAATTTGAAACAAAGATTTGAGCTTGCTTCCTTGGAAGATCAAAAACGTTTTAATGATATAAAGCAGTTAAATAAAGATCGATTCAGAAAGGAAGTGGATAGCACTCCTGATATATATTTAAAGAAAAGTAAGTTTTCTTTGAATTGATATCGTTTCTTTTTATTATGCATAGACTCGAAGCAATTGAATTTTATCAATGGACATTTGCCTATGAATGAATATATAGACCAAATATATAAAACATTTTTAAAAAGGTATGTTTTCTCAAAAAAAACTCGCAAATTAATTTCTTTAAGAAATAGAGCATTTATTTTTAAGGGAGAGATTGAAGCTTATAAATCTTTTTTGAAAAGAACGCGTAAATTTTTAAAAACCTTTATGAGTTTAAGGTTCAAATTTTATTTCTTTATTAAAAAAGCACATGAAAATGAGTTTGCTACAGAAGATGAGCTGAAGTTATTTTCTTCTATGATTACTAAACAATTAACAGATATTAAATATATGTTGGAAGATAAATCTGAATTCAAACAAATGCGCAAGTTTTCTAAATATTTTAATGTTTATCACTTGCTCCATTATTACAAAAGGAGATTTAAACGAAAATCAGCAAGAATTAAAACAACATTATATAAGAGATTTATGTTCTATTCTAAAAAGCAACTTGATTTGATGTATAGAATGTATTTAACTAACTGGCAAGACGGCCGTATAAAATTTAAGTATTATAATTATTTATTTTTAAAACGAAGGCATAAAATAATGTTGGCTTTTTTAAAAAAAACAAAGCTTTTTTGGCGTTTTAAGCATTATTATCATTGTCCTTCTGACAAGCTAAAGTTTTTTTTAGGTATTTTGAATAGTGTAGGTCATCTAAAATTCAACAAATGACGTAATTATAATTTATCATATTTTCTGCATATATTGCAGAAGTTTAAGTTTAAGAAGCTAAAATATTATATAATGCGATGTGTATTTTTGAAAAAACTAACACGTAAAATGGGTGCGCGTATTTTATTATTTTGCATGTTATATTTTTATTGTTTAAAAACACTTCCTTTAAAATCGCTATCATTTTGAACTTTAGATAGGTTGCGGCCTTTTATTCTGTATTGTTGAATATATTCTTTAAAAGAAAGCATTTTCGACTTTAAAAAACAATTATTACATTTGATGTTTTTTTGATTAGCAAAATGCAAATTCAACAATTTCATTATATTTTATGCTATGATTGCAAATGAAGATGTTAATGCAACTTTTTTATCTAGATATATAGCAAAAAAGTTGCGACTAAATTTTAGCATAAAATATGTATTGAAGCCTTTAAAATTTGAATTTTTGCGCATAATAAGAAAAAGCAGAATTTCGCTAAAACTATATTATAATAAAACACAAAAATTTTTGAATTTCCCTATACATCGAAATTTCTTTTTAAAAAGGTT